>Ga0163151_10008898_pt1 | contig 11114 bp, 13 predicted proteins | sample OliLakLV19MP5IB2_FD_145596 | JGI IMG/M metagenome (GOLD analysis project Ga0163151, IMG submission 145596) | Freshwater microbial mat bacterial communities from Lake Vanda, McMurdo Dry Valleys, Antarctica - Oligotrophic Lake LV.19.MP5.IB-2 | ecosystem: Environmental > Aquatic > Freshwater >...
CCCCTTTTCTCTTTTTATATTCAAGCCATATGTCTTGTGTTACATTTAATATATGAGTTTCGAAAATCCTCAAGGTCAAAATGATTCACTTTCTAAAGAAGAAATGTTTCGTATTCGTCAGGAAGTTCAAGTTGATCTTATAAATGATTCGTGTCAGTTTTCTTCTGATCATGTTACCTGTGAGAAAAACTGGATTAGTGAATATGCAGAGGATTACGACAGGGCTTTTAAGTCTGTTTTATCAGAAAACTCTGAACTTATTCTAGGTAGAGAAAGTTTTATCGTGAAGATTAAGCACAGACTTGAGGAGATTCATTCAGATTCGACGGCATAGGGTTTATCCTTTTATTTATGTTGTTTATTAAAGATTTGCTACTATAATAGATATATGAGCCATATTGATCCTAGAGAGAAAATTGAAATGCTGAAAAAACAGTATTTAAATAGGGTTAATTTTTTAAGAGGTGTATATAAAGAAAAAATTCAAAAAATCATAGCAAGTATTAATGTAAGACGTTTGGCAGAAGCCAGAAAAGATTTAGGTCTATAAATAATTAATATATATGAGTCTAGAAAATAGTGGAGTGAATGGTCTTGAAACAGGAGATCCTCTCGAGAATGTATCAAAAGAAAGCAATACTGAAATCTCTCTTCCTGTTCAGGAAATGATAAATCTAACACGTGCAGTTACTGGTGAAGCTTTTAATGAAGTACAATCAAACGAAAAACGTTTTCTTGCAATGGGAGATAGTGAAGCTTTACAAGAAGCCAATGATGCTGGTGAACTTTATACAGGATATGTGGCTGATGAAGGAAAAAAAGTTCGAGAACAAATAAAAGCTCTAGATGGAGCGGGCGTCGCGAAGAAATCAAATACTGTTAAGGTCGAGGTTGTTAAATTTCTTCCCAGAGTTTTCACCCATCTTAATGATGGGACTGCTATTTTAGGTAATAAAAGGGATGGCAAAAATTTCCCAAAAGAAGAGGTTTTGGGGGGTGTTCCGAATGAAAATATGGTGGCTCAGATTCAAGAAGGTATATCAGAGACATCAAGTCAGATTGAGGTAGAAGATACTGAAACCATAAAAAAACAAGAGGTTGTTTTTCAGGTTGGTGATTCGCTAGTTAATGCGTTCGATGCATTAGTTGCGCGTAAGGCTGTGGGAACAGCTTTAGAAGAGAAGCGGGCCGAGGAAGAGGAAGAGAAGCAAAAGCAAAAGGAAGCTGAAGCAGAAATAAAAAAGCAGTTAAATGTTGACGCACTTAAGCAGATGGCAGAGGAAAATTTGAGAGTAGGAACAACTTTAGAAAAGAAACAAACCAAGAAAGAGCAAAAGCAAGCTCAAAAAGAAAATGCTTCAACGTCTAAGTATAACATTCTTCCTTCCGAAATATTTAAGCTCAAGAGTCCTGATTTGCGTAATCGTTTTCAGAAACTTGCTGATGGAGTCAAGAGATTTATTGTTAAAAATATTTGGAACCCACCTGTTTTCATTATGAAAGCGCTTTTTGGTAAAGCGGAACAAAAAGTTCTTCTTGCAAAAGAGAAGATAATGAGACTTGAGCCGGGGTATCGTATTGGTGCCCTCTTTAATACTGCACTTATGGCACGTCAGGAAAGTGGTTGGCTTCGCGAGAAGGGAAGTTTGGTTGATTTATCGGCCCGCTATGAAGCAGGGCAGAAGGAGATTGATGCACTCCAAGCTCATCTCAATGAGCGCGAAAATGAGATTTTAAAACAAGAAAATGAATACGGACCTCTAAGTGACGCTGATCATTTGCGTTTAGGTATTGAAAAGACTCGCTTTGAAAGACAGTTGAATAATGCTATTTCACGTCAAGATGTTGTTAGGTCAAAGCTTGAGACTGCAAGTAATATTCATAAAATCCATGAAAATACTCGAAAGGTGCTTGCAAATGAGCTGATCGATAAGCTTGATTTAAATATTAAGCCGTATGAGGCAAGGCTTGAGTCTTTTAAATCTAAAAGAGAAAAATTAACCAACGTGATAAAACAGTTCTCTGATGTAGTGGCTGAAAAAGAAAATAAACTCCAAGAGCTCGATAAAGAGACTGAAGATGATCCTCTTTCGAAGATCACGTATAAACTTTTCAGAAAAAACATTGTAAGTACGCTCAAGAGAGGTCGGGAAAAAATTGCCGATGTCGAATCTGAGAGACGAGATATTGATAATAGGATGACGCTTATTAATGAACGCCTTCAGCCGTGGCTTGATATGAGAAATAAGTATGCGGCGCTCACATAAGAGTCTGCGGTGAATTATGATGCCCCTAAAGGGAGAAGTGTTTTTCCAAATCAAGATCCTAAACTATTTAATTTTTAGTGCATAAAATAAATATATGACACAACAAGATTTACAAAAGAAAGCTGAAGACTTACTTCAAGAGATAAAGGATTCAACTGATGAGTTTGAAAAAGTAACTTCAGGTTTAATACAGGATTTAAAAAAGGAGGTTACTGAGGGTGAAAAGGGAATTGGAAATTTCTCAAAAGAAGTAATTGCTTTTGAGAAAAAAAATCAAGATAGGTTGGATCAGGTGGTGCTCGATTATTTTGAAGAATAGTAAAAAAGCTCTCGACCATGTGGTCGAGAGCTTTGATTTTCTCTCACTTCATTTTCCGGCGTATGGTGCCGCCAGTTCTCCAGGGAGGATTATTTCTCCATGAGCTTTCACTTCGACAACAAGCACACGCTTGCCATCGGTACGGGCCCTTACCACACTTTCGCCCAAACTTATGAGCAAATGTAAGAGCTTCGCATCAGGAAGCCCTGTGGAATCCTTGAGATCTCCCCACGCTTTCGCGAGAGGTTCTCCAAGGTGGATATGTATATCTAATGCCATTTACACCTCCTTTCTTTAAAAAAGTCTGAGACGTGAAAGAACCTTAGCATTGTAATACTATTTCAAATCTTTGTCAATATTCTACTCTATATCTTCTGGAGCAGGATCAATGTGAGCTAATTCAGAAATAACGTCATTTTTTCGTCTTTCTAGTTGTGTTCTCATTTCAGGATCTGTTTCAGAAATGATCTTATTGTCTATATCCTCCAATTCTGCTTTTAGATTATTAATTTTTTCTTGCATGTCTGATGGAAGTTCTGGTTTTTCAAAGTGATTCATTGTTTTTTACCCTATGAATAAAAGCGTAGTTCTTATTGTACCAGAGACCTTTGTGACGTGTATAATAAAGATCAGGTTTATACATTAATCTATTCGCTAATTTTATGGACAAAATGCAGGGAGAACAATTTAAGCCTTTTCAAACACCAGAAGAAGAACTGACGTATCTTCGTAGTCGTGTTGCAGAGCAAGAAAAGCAGAATGAATCTTCGGAGAAACTTGTTGAGAGACCTTCTGTTATTAAAGATGAAATTAAGAAGTACGCAGAACATCCGACTGAATCTGTATTACCAGAACATCGTCGTTTACCTCAAGAAGAAGTGGTAGGTATCGTTCTCAAGCTTTCTCCTGAACCACACGACAGTAAAATGGCTGAGCTCCTCGCAATTCTTCAAGAAAAAGGTCTTAAAAATGTCTTGGCGGTTGTAAAGGCGTTCAACAATCCGCATATTGAAGACGATTTCCATCGCTTTCTGGTCGAGTATATAAAAGAAGGTAATCCTGTAACTGGACTTAAAGAAAAGACACCTGTGGCACGGTCACTTCACATGACACTGTATGAAGTGATTTTGCCATCAGAAGAAGCTGATCAACAAAAAACTTTCAAAGAACTTATTTCTTCGATGGAACAATTCTATGCGGGGATGTTTTCTATTCCAGATAAGGCAAATCGGGGACAAAATTATTTTTCAATTGAGCTTGCTATACCAAATGTTGGTGAAGAGTTTATTTTCTATGCCTCAGTTCCTGTTGATAAGCAAAACATGTTTGAAAAACATATGCTGTCTATTTTTCATAATGCTCGAATAACAGAGCAAAAAGATGACTACAATATCTTTAATGAAATGGGTGTTTCTGTTGCTTCATATGCGACATCGGGCGGCAATCCTATTTTTCCTATAAAAACCTATGATGAGTTTGATCACGATCCTTTGAATGTTATTTTGAATAGTTTTTCGAAGATTGATAAGGAAGGAGAGGGTGCAGCTATACAAGTAATATTCAGTCCGGCAGGAAGTGATGCTCTTATTAAGAAATATAGTGGAGCGTTGAAGCAGATTGAAAAAGGCACACCTGTAAAGGAGGCAATTAATATTTCTTATACAATTGGCCATGAAATCTGGAAGGGAATTAAGAGCGCTTTTAAGTCTTCAAAAAAGAAAGATGATAAAGACAAGACTCCGCCGATTATAGATCAAACAGTTGTTGAATTCATAAAAAAGAAAACATCGTCACCGGTCATGAGTATAAATATGCGTCTTATCGCTTCGTCTCGGACACAAGAAGAAGCAACTGCAATCTTAAATGATGTGGAATCAGCATTTAATCAGTTTGAAAATACCAGAGGGAATAAGCTTAAATTTAAGAGACTCAAAGGAGGAAAGCTCAATAAATTTCTTAAGGACTTCTCTTTTAGAGAGTTTAACCCATCGATCTCCATGCCTTTGAATATTTCTGAACTCACCACGCTGATGCATTTCCATACATCTGCGGTTAAGGGAGCGTCTCAATTGAAGCAGTCGAAGGCAGGTTCTGCTCCTGCTCCAATAGGACTTCCTTCGAGTGGAGTTGTCTTAGGTGTAAACAGATATCGTGGAGAAGAAAATGTAGCTCGCATAAGTGCCGAAGATCGCCTGAGACATTTCTATGTCATCGGTCAGACTGGTACAGGTAAATCGACGATGCTCAAGAATATGATTATTCAGGATATTCAAAATGGTGACGGAGTATGTATGATTGATCCTCATGGTGTTGATATTAATGATGTCTTGGCGAGTGTTCCTCCAGAACGCTACGATGATGTTCTGTATTTTGATCCAAGTCATGTTGAGCGTCCAATGGCGCTCAACATGCTTGAATACGATCAAAACTTTCCTGAACAAAAGACATTTGTTGTGAATGAGCTCTTTAGTATATTTCAGAAGCTCTATGGTGCTGTGCCTGAATCTATGGGTCCTATGTTTGAACAGTATTTTAGAAATGCCACTATGCTTGTGATTGAAGATCCTGAGACAGGATGTACCCTTCTCGATGTGTCGCGTGTTTTGGCAGATAAGGCGTATCGTACACTTAAACTCTCAAAATGTAAGAATCCTGTGATAGTGCAGTTTTGGCGAGAGGTTGCAGAAAAAGCAGGTGGGGAAGGCGCACTGGCAAATATTGTGCCGTACATTACGAGTAAGTTTGATGTGTTTTTGGCAAATGACATTATGCGTCCGGTAGTTTCTCAGGAAAAATCAGTTTTTGATTTTAGAAAGATAATGGACGAAAAGAAAATCCTTTTGGTAAATCTTTCAAAGGGACGACTTGGTGATATTAATGCCAATCTTATTGGACTTATTATTGTTGGAAAGATACTGATGGCAGCGCTTTCTCGAGTAAATGATTTAGGCAAAAATCTACCAAACTTCTATCTCTATATTGACGAGTTCCAAAATGTAACCACAAATTCAATTTCAACCATTCTTTCTGAGGCAAGGAAGTACAAGCTTGGTATGACTGTTGCACATCAGTTTATTGCTCAGCTCGAAGAGGGTATCAAGGATTCGGTGTTCGGCAACGTCGGATCGATGGCAGTATTTCGAGTAGGAAATGATGATGCTGAATATCTCGAGAATCAGTTTGCTCCGGTGTTTACCGCAAAAGATCTGATGAATGTTGATAATCGAAATGCATATATTAAACTTTTGGTTTCAGGTCGTCCTGTTAAACCCTTTAATATTGAAATTCCACCTCCGCCACAGGGTGATCCAGTAAAGGTAGAAAAGTTAAAGAAACTTTCTTTCTTGACCTACGGCAGAGACAGACATGAGGTTGATGAATATATTGCAAGTAAATACGCAAAACCTGCTCCAGTTACAACTCCTCCACGAACACTGTAAAAAATACTATTGCTATGGAAAAATTTGAATCAGTGCCTTTGGAAGGTGAAAAGTTACAAACTGAAGGTGAGCAAAATCCCTTAAAGAAAGAGGGTGTTTCAACGGAAGAGGTTTTAAACGTAGATACTGAAGTAGTTCCCGACGAAAAGGATATATCGTATGAGGTATTCGAAGGTGCTGACCCTGAACGTATACGAGAAGCTATTGATGGTATCGAGCAAATAAAAAATCAGACTGACAGAATAGAATCTAAGCTTGAAAAAACTCCAACTGAATTGGAGGAAGATAAAAAACAACCTGAAAACAAACAAGATGTTTCAAAATCTATACAGGAGCAAAAGCCGCCTTCAAAACTTAAAAAACTTTTTAGAATTATTGTCGCTGGTCTGGCTATCGGTGGTGGAAGCATTCTTGCTAATCAAGGTAAGGAAACATATGAGAAATATACAGAACAAAAACAAGTAGAGCAAGATCGCGAGAATCTTCGGATGGAGGTGGTTCATAAAACAGGAATTGACTTGATGACTTTTGCCGAGCAAAACGGTTTTGAAGTCTCTGTAGATGTAGATAATGGAGCAGGTGAGTATATTGTTCATATCGGTCAAACTCATGACAGACCAGAATTTCTCACAAGACTTATGGGTAAGGATTTGGTGATTGAGTCTCAGAAAAAAATTCAAAACCTGTTGAATCTCGTTCTGGAGGCAGACCCGTCTCTTGTAGAAGTCTTTAATGAGGGGGTTGATATAGAATCCGTCAATAATTTTGAGATTGTTAAGAAATATATAGAAAAAGTTGAGAACATGAAATGTACTGTCGCTACGTTTGATGTACTTCATGTACAGTATCTTGATTTTGGAATAGTAGAAGGTGGATTCAACGCTCTCATTAAAAAGAGTATTGTAAAGAAACTACAAGAAATTAAAGGAGAATTTGAAAAAAATAATATCAAATTTCAATCAGACTTGGAAAAGGAATATTTTGTGGAATCTCTAGGTGTATTTATGGATACAGCAGGTTTGTTTACTGATTTGGTTTATGAAGATGATGCTGAGCTTGCTTATGGCGCCGTAGAAAAAATGAGTATTGAGGGTAAGTTTAAAATTGGTGCAACAGAATCAAAGTGGCTTAATGATGACGCGAATCAAGCCATAGCAAATACAGAAAATATAAAAACTGAATATTATAAAGCAACAACTGATGATGAACGTAAGTATTTAAGTATAAAGTGGAAGGAAGCCGAAAAGGAATTTTGGAAACATGCATTAGAACCAAGAGAGAATTTTGCAGTACGTCATATTGCAAATAAAATGAGTAATGATACACAGAGATTGAATATGATGGTGTATGGAGATGCTCATGAATTTAATAATAATGTTGAGGACTGGAACAAAAAGAATCCTGATAGAAAAATTGGTCTGATTAGGTTGAAACCTAAGGCGTAAAATAGCAAAACTCCATAGCTTCAAATATTACAAATCTGCGACTGTGTGCTAAATTAAGGGCATGAAAAATCATCCCAAAACAGAACGAACGCTTATTGTGATTAAACCCGATGGCATTCAACGATCACTTATTGGAGAAATTACTGGGCGTTTTGAAAGGATAGGGCTCAAGCTGGTTGGTATTAAAATGATGGTTTTAACACCAGAGTTTGTTGAACAGCACTATACTCTTGATCCTGAGTGGAGAATCAAGACCGGCACCAAGCGCATTGATGCAGCGAAGGCAAAAGGAGAAAAGATTCCTTCGGAAGACCCTATGGTTATTACAGGAATTGTTCTGGAGAGACTACGAAAGTATATGACAAGCGGTCCTGTGGTTGCCATGGTGTGGGCTGGAGCTCATGCGGTGGAGGTTGTGAGGAAGCTGGTCGGTGGCACCGAACCGCGAACATCTGATGTTGGAACTATTCGCGGAGACTTTGTGCTTGATTCGTATCAGATGTCAGATCTTGATAATCGTTCGATTAGAAATGTGGTGCATGCCTCTGGAAATGTCATTGAAGCAGAAAAAGAAATTCCACATTGGTTTAACACAAAAGAAATTGTAGATTATCGACTTGTTCAGGAGCAAATTTTGTATGATGTAAATTTGGACGGAATTTTTGAGTAAAGATTGCTCGAAATCAAGTAAGTGGTCGTTGTAGCATATTCACCAGTTTGACTTCTTGGTTATCCCAAATTCTAATTAAAACTTTATGTTGCCTTCATCTTTGTGGGTGTATAATGTACGCAGGGTTGTAGGATATTATCTAAGATACTTTTTTAAAGGGAGTTCAATATTGTTGCAGACCGATGAGCATCGCAAGATATTCTGACGTGTGCATCTGTGAACACCCACCTGGCTTTATTGCTAGGGTAATATCGCTCACAACCCTTACAAAGTACCCGCCTTACGGCGGTTATTTTGTTTATGGGGTTAAAAAAGATATAATTACGCACATGCTCAGAAAATCTTTTTTTATAGAAATGCTCCTGCTTCTTATTTTGATTGCGGTGATTCATATTACGGGCAGTTATTTATTTTGGTATTGGCATTATTTCTGGCTTGATATTCTTATGCATTTTCTGGGTGGGCTTTGGGTAGGTCTCGCAAGTTTTTGGATACTTGAAGCATCTGGTAGAGGATCAGATGCTTTCAAATCACAAATGCAGGCGGTTCTTTTTGGTCTTGCGTGTGCTTTTGCTATCGGAGTTTTGTGGGAAATTTTTGAAAACGTAACCGGAATCGCTTTTGTTGCTTATGAAGAATATATACCAGATACTCTTATGGATCTTGTTATGGATAGTTTGGGAGGAATTCTGGCAGGTCTATATGCATGGAGAATTCTTCGTCGAAAAATAACCGGAAGTTTCTTTTCTTTTAAATTTAAGGCAATACTTGGTTTTTATGAAAAATAATCTCAAAATATCTTTCTGGAGCGGGGCGGGAACAGTAACAGGTGCGAACTTCGAGCTCGCTTCAAGTAATTTTAAAATTCTTGTTGACTGTGGTCTTCTTCAGGGCGTGTCTGATTCGCGCACATTAAATGCAGCACCTTTTGCATACGATCCATCCACTGTTAATGCACTCTTTGTAACCCATGCTCATATGGACCATATTGGTCGTATTCCCAAGCTCGTTAAGGATGGGTTTAAGGGTGTGATCTATTCGACTGCTGTCACGCGAACCTTAGCCGAGCTTATGCTTGCGGATGCTCTTAAAGTTTTGCAGTTTGAATCACGAGATTCAGGAACAGAACCTTTTTATAATTCAGACGATGTTATGCAGGCTTTCTCTCTGTGGAAAACTTTGCCGTACCGTGCTCCAACAGAAATCGGTGGAGGTTTCTCAGTTTCCCTTAAGGACGCGGGACACATTTTAGGTTCTTCAATTTTTGAGTTCGTTTTTGAAGGTAAGAAGATTGTTTTTACGGGAGATTTGGGTAACTCGCCATCACTTCTGCTCAAGGAAACAGAGTTTGTCTCTGATCCTGAGTATCTCGTGATTGATAGTGTATACGGAGATCGTAATCATGAGTCAAAGAATGAGCGAAAGGAAAAACTAAAGCAAGCACTTTTAGATACGGTGGCAAACAAAAGTGTCTTGGTTATTCCAGCCTTTTCTCTTGAACGCACGCAGGTAATTTTGTATGAGTTAAACGAAATGGTTGAAAGTGGAGAAATCCCCTCGATTCCAATGTTTCTCGATTCGCCGCTGGGTATCAAAATTACTGAAGTATACAGTCGAGTTTCCGAACATTTTAATGATGAGGTAAAAAAGGACTTGCAGGGCGGTGATCAAATTTTCAGATTTCCTAAATTAAAACTCACATCTGAGTCTCGTGATTCAAGATCAATAGACCATACACCAAATCCTAAAGTAATTATTGCAGGCTCTGGTATGTCTGCCGGCGGGCGAGTGGTAGGGCATGAAGCACGTTATCTCCCTGATTCAAAAAACATAGTCCTACTTTTAGGGTACCAATCGCTTGGCACAATGGGGCGCGATCTCTATGAAGGAGCGAAAGAGGTTATTATAAACGGCCAAAAAATAAAGGTAGCAGCGCAGATTAGAAAAATCGGCGGGTATTCATCGCACAAAGACTCAGATCACCTTGTTGAATTTGTCGAAAAAGCAAAAGAGGGAGGTAAGCTCAAAAAAGTTTTTATCGTTATGGGTGAACCAAAATCTTCTCTCTTTCTTGCACAAAGACTTCGCGATTATGTTGGAGTAGATGCTGTGGTGCCAGAGAAGGGAAGTTCTTCGGTTTTGGAATGAGTGTTTCCGATAGTTGACTTTAGATAAAAAAAATGTATAATATAAAAATAAGCTAGCGTTGTGCCAGTTTGTTTTTTAATAAGGTCTATACGGCCAGAAAGGGGTTCTATATGAACTTCGATAAATTTTGGGATTTGGTGAAAAAGCACAATTGGCTTTTGTCAGTTATTGCTAGAGACTACCTGCAGGGCCTTTGGGAAGATGGTCGCGTGAAATCTCTAAGCGGTTTGACCTGCTTTTTCGATCGAGAAGCTGTCACTAAAACGATTAGATATGTAGCTTTTCGTCCTTGGAACACACTCGATTACCAATCTTTTCCAGAGTTAAAAACGCACGTGACTGAAGAAACAAAAATTTACCCTCAGATTTTTCAGGAAATGAGGGTGCGTTATGAGCTTTATTACCACCTTGAAGGTACAGAGCCTTTTTCTGATAGATTATGTGTGAATGCAGAACATGGGATGTCCATTGGTGAGGTAATCGACAGTCTTTCAATTCGAGTGAAGAAAGCAGTTCGGGATACGGGATTTGGCGGTAAAGTGCAGGTTGTGGTTAAGGTTACTGCCAGAGCCGTTGAGCACCCCGGATCTATGCTTCATTTCGCGAAAGAAACCCTATCTGATAAGTTCCAAGAGACGCACGATGATTCCTACGATATTTATCTGTATGAGTCGGATCTTTGATTGTCCGCCGAGAACCGCTGGTTCTCGGCGGTTTTCATTTGCCCCACAAAGGCAAATGACGTCAGAAGATTTAAACGACGCAAGTCGGGTTAAATTTCTGACGCATTCTGAACCACAAAGGCAAATGACGTCAGAAGATTTA
>Ga0163151_10008899_pt1 | contig 11113 bp, 8 predicted proteins | sample OliLakLV19MP5IB2_FD_145596 | JGI IMG/M metagenome (GOLD analysis project Ga0163151, IMG submission 145596) | Freshwater microbial mat bacterial communities from Lake Vanda, McMurdo Dry Valleys, Antarctica - Oligotrophic Lake LV.19.MP5.IB-2 | ecosystem: Environmental > Aquatic > Freshwater > Lake...
GCGCATATCGGTGGCGCCCGTGGCGAGATAGATGCGGACCGCCGGCGAGATCGTCAGCACGACGGCCGCAACGCGGTGAGCACCACGCGCACCTGGTCACTCGACGCCCCCGGTGGCACCACCACGCGCTCGCCACTGGCGAGCATGATCTCGACCGCCGGCGCCTCGACGACGCTCGGCCCCGTGACGTGGACCGGCGCGAAGTCGCTCGTCTCGGCCACGCCTGCCACTCCGGTTTGTCGGATCCAATACTGCAGCGCCGAGCGCGACAGCCCATGCTGTCGCGCAAAGGTCTCCTGCGTGTCCGTACTGGTCTGCCACCGCCGCGCCACCGCCAATAACTTCTGGCGCCGTTTCCCCTGCGTCATCCCGCACCTCCGCCATCAGCGTGGCGCCGAACGGGAATCACATCAAGATGGGGTTGGTCGAACGCTTACCCTTCGGGGAACGCCAGCGCCTGGGTACGGGTGTACTGGCGGCGCAGTGTCTCATCCTTGCGTTTGCTGGCCTGGATCAGGGTGTGCAGGGACGATAGGCCTAATCGCTCCACCGAACTCACGCTCGGGGCGTTTCCTCCGACAACGTCGGGTTTTTCAGCAGCCTGCTAATCTCCACAAACGAACTGGAGTTCCAGGGCAGTGCCAACTACCGAAGGTCGAGAACATCGTTGGACAGACAACTGCGATCCACAATCCCCACCACAAGGGGCACTGTCGTAGCGAAATACGTAGAGGTGCCCATGAGAATTGGCGAATAAACCGTGTTCTATGGAGGAGTCGATCCCCAAAGTGGCTTTTCTGGCGACGCAGGTATTTCTAACGGCAGCGCACGCGATCACACATCGCAGTGCCGCCCTCATCGGATCGAGTGGAGCCGACGCTTTCAGTTGACCACAGTCCTGAGCTTGCTGCCCGACGTAGGGAGTCAACATCGACTGAAGGGATTCGTACGCCCCGCTCGACGCAAGGGACAAGGTCGTTGACCATTCGTATGCGGTGGCCTTGCTAATGTGCAGAGCCCGGCTACTAGGTGCAAAGCCCGCGAGCGTCGCGCGAATTTCGTGCGTACCAACTTTAACACCAACGATCTGATAGCGCCCTTGCGCGTCGGTGGTAGCGCTTGGACCTCCCGCAATGGAGACATCAACGTTTGGCAGCCCTTTGCCCTCTGGATCCAAAACAGAACCTGAAATGGAAGCGAGCTGATGGCCGCCTGCCCCTGGACTGGCAGTGAGCAGTGCCAACACAATCAAAAACGCAAAGTTCAGGTTGGTTAGCCAAAACTGGCACTTGCGATCGCAATGGGCCACGGGATCCATGATTACCAGGGGGGACCTGTTCGCGCACGCCATGCGTTTGCTGGCTGGTTGTGCGGACCCTACCGCCCCCCACCCCCTCGACGCACACCCCACACCGGCGCCGGCGGCTCCTTGGTGAGCCGGTCGATAGGGTTCGCGGCCAGCAACTTCAACGCCTCTTCGACCGCGCGTTCCAACTGCGGATCACGCCCGGCGATCACATCCTTCGGGAAGTTCTCCACTTCGATGTCCGGCGCGACGCCTTCGTTTTCGACGGCCCACTTGTTGTCGCGCGTGAAGAAGCCGCCGCGAGGCGCGATCATCGAACCGCCATCAATAAAGCCTGGTGTGTCCGCGGTGTGGACCAATCCACCCCAGGTGGTTGTGCCGACAAGTGGACCGATGCCGCGTCGCCGGAACATGTAGGGCATCAGGTCGCCGCCCGAGCCGGCCATCTCGTTGATGATCATCACCTTCGGCCCCCAGATGCCGGCTGACGGACTCGTGAAGGGGAAGCGGTCGCCAGCGACGTTGTTGAAGTAGCCGTCGAAGTCGCGCTGCAGGACGTCGATGATGTAGTCAGCCGCTGACCCGCCGCCGTTGAAACGTTCATCAACAATCACACCCTGCTTGTCCTGCTGCGAGAAGTAGTAGCGGTTGAAGCTCTGATACCCGCCCTGGCCGGTGTTCGGGACGTAGACGTAGGCGAGCTTGCCGCCGGACATCTCCGACACTTTGCGCCGGTTGTCTTCGACGAATGCACGGGTGCGCAGACCCTGCTCGTTGGTGATTGGCGTTACGGTAATCTGCCGCGCTCCGTCCATCACCGGCTTGTTGTTGACCGTCAACACGGTCTGCCGATTCGCCGTGCCATCGAGCAGGCGATGGATGTTGTCCGGCGCGACAAGTGGCTGCCCATTGACTGCGAGCACGAAGTCGCCGACGGCGACCTCAACACCGGGGGTCGCGAGTGGAGCCCGCAGCTCTGGGTTCCAGTTCTCCGCGTCATAGATGCGCGCGATCTTGTAGCGATTGCTCTCGATGGTGAAGTCGGCGCCGAGCAGACCGCCGTCAGCCGCATTGGTCTCCGTCTCCGGCATGGCGCCACCGCGCACATACGAGTGACCCACCGCCAACTCCGCCCCCATCGTGTCGAGCAGATAGTTCAAGTCGGACCGATGCATCACGTAGGGCAACAACTGTCCGTACATCTCCTCCATCTGCGTCCACTTGGACCCGTGCATGTTCTGCACATAGAGGTAGTCGCGCTGCAACCTCCATCCTTCGCGGAAGATTTGTTTGTACTCCTCCTTCGGATCCAAGTGCATCGTCAACGCGACATTCAGGCGACCGGCCCCGGCTGCAGGAACCATGCGATCTGCGTCGACGATGAACATCGCGGGGCCGGCGGGTGCCGCAGCACCGCCACCGCGTCCACCACCGCCGCCACCCGCACCGCGGTAGAGCATCTTGTGACCGTCGAACGAAACGACATACGTGGTGACACCGGTGAGGAACTGCGCGGCGCGCCGTTCACTCAAGCGATACCGCTGCAGGTTGGCACCTTCCAGGTAATACACCGTGCCCGCAACACCCGACCGCAGCTGCGAATATGCGCGCTCCGGAACGCCGGGCACAGAGACGATGCGCCGGTCGAGGCCATCGGCGTCAATCTGCACCGTGACGGCAGCTGCACGGGCGGCAGGGCGACCCTCGGCGCCACCGGCGCGCCCTTCGCCGGCAGCCTCCGGAGCGCGGCCTGTTTCCTCATCGCTTTCTGGCACGAGCGGTGTGGGTTCGCCCTTCTTCAGGATCGCGAAGTACAACCCGAACGTGACAGGCCGGTCGTACGACGTCATGTCGAGCCACTGCGATGCGAGACCAAAATCCCTTGACGCCAGGAACCAGAGATATTTGCCGCTCGCGTCCCACGCTGGCGACACGGCGTCGGCGAGGGGATCGGTCACCTGATGTGTGGCGCCGGTCTCGACGTTCGACACAAAGATCGCGTGATACATCGATCGAAGTCGACTGGCATACGCGACCCACTTCGAGTCGGGACTCCAGACCGGATTGAGTGTGCGCTGCGGGACCATCCAGGGATCACTGCCGACAGTCTTTGCGGCGCCGGTGGCGACGTCGACCACCCAGACCTTCAGATCGGTATCGGTGAACAGGATCTTTGTCGAATCCGGTGACCAGGACGGCGTGTAGTAGTGCTTCGGGTTGGCGAGCTCGATTTCGCGCGGCGGCGTGATGCCATCCTGCGGTGCGATCACCAACCGGTACTCACCGGACTTGTCGCTGAAGTACGAGATGAAGTTGCCGTCGGGTGACCACGCCGGTGCGCGGTCGGCCGCACCGGTCGATCGAGTGAGATTCCGCGTGTCGCCTTTCTCAACAGGGATCGTGAAAATCTCCCCGCGCGCCTCCACGACCGCACGACGTCCCGTCGGCGAAATCGCCATGTTGGTGACGCGACTCGACACGTCCTCCCATTTGGGCATCATCCACGGGAAGTCGCCCGTGGCCACGATGTCGATCACGCGCGATCGGCCATTCGAGGTGTCCAGTGTGTGCACACGTCCGGCCTGCTCAAAAACGACGGCGCCGCCGCCGGAGTCGATGGACTTCACGTCGAAGTCGGTGAAGCGCGTCACCTGCCGCAGTTGTTGTGATCCCGGGTCAAACGACCAGACGTTGCTGACGCCGTCGCGGTCAGAGAGAAAATAGACCGACCGCCCGACCCAGACGGGATCGGTGTCCTTCGAATTCGTGAAGGGCGGCGTGACCAAGTCGTGCGTCTTGAGGTCAACGATCCAGATGGGTTTGTTCTGCCCGCCCCGGTAGTTGCGGCGTTCCTCGTCCCACGAGCTGTTCATGCGATACGCGATGTGGGTGCCGTCCCCTGAAATCTTGCCCACGTAGGCGCGCGGGAGCGCCATCGGCTCTTCAATGCCACCGCCAACCGGGACGGTCCAGAACCTCGCGGCACCACTTGGTGCCCAGGTGGCGCGCGCAGATGAGAACATGACGGACTTGCCGTCCGGCGTCCAGCCCTGCACGATGTCTGCACCGGGGTGCCAGGTCAGCCGCTGTGGTTCGCCGCCCGCAGCGGGCACCACATACACGTCGTTGTTGCCGCCGTAGGAGGCGGTGAACGCCAGCGTCTGTCCATCGGGCGAAAATTTCGGGCTGTTCGCTCCACCGGCGAAGCTGGTGACGCGTCGCGCCACGCCGCCCGCGCGGTCCACGACCCAGATGTTGTTCGCGTAGGCGAACGCAAGATGCGATGCGCTGATGCTGGGTGTGCGCAGCAGGCGTGTCGGTGCGGGTGCTTGCGCCGGTGCCGTGGTGACGGGCTCTACCGCGAACGCCAGCAGAACAAGAAGCAGGACAGCGGGAACAGGACGTCGGCGATACATAGGGGCCTCCAGGCGCCCCTACGATACCGCCAATCAGATCCAGCCGAACACAAATGCCATCACGCCGACGACGACTCCCAGGTTGGCCGCGATCAGCAGTGCCCATGGTGCGTGCGGTTGCCGTGCGAGCAACACATTCACGCCAACCGTGAGCGGCAGCACCACGCGGGTGATGGCGCCGGGCGAGCCGTCCCACACGACCTGATGCGCCGTGAGTCCCAGCAGCAGAAACGGCCACGCGACCAGAAGCCACGCGGCCGAGGCCTCGCGATCCTTCATCCACATCCGGGTGCACCAAGTCAGCGCAACGGCCTGAGAGACAAAAGCGGCGAGCATCAGCACGTTCGCCGCGGTCTGCACGGTCAAGCCGTGTGCCAGCACGGCCCCCCACGTGGTGCGCCCCTTCCAGAGGAATCCGGCGAGCGGAGTCGTGATGTGCCCTCCGCCCGAAAACGTCGCGTCCAGGTAGATCGAACGCAAGTAGTCGAGCCACAACGCCAGGGGCAGCAGACAGACGAGCAGCCCTGCGGCGACACTCATCCACGACCGTGGGTCACGGCAGAGCCGCTGCAGCAACATCGCACCCGCCAGAATGTTGGTCTCTCGCGCGAGGCCGGAGACACCGGTGACGACCATCGCGACCCAGGGGCGGCCGCGCTCCATTGCGAGCACCGCCACGGCCGTCAGCAGCACACTGGGGCCGTCGGTCAGGGCGTTGCGAACGGAGAACAGCAGTCCGTGAGTGCTCATGACGCAGGCCCACAACACGAACATCCGGGCAGTGCCAGCCGGGAACCACTTCGTCATCAGCCACGCCAGGATCAGCCAGCAGACAACATTCTGCCAGGCGAACACATGGAGCGCCATCGCCGGATCACCACCGCTCACCAGCCACGCGGTCCATGAGAGCAGGATGCGATGGGCCCGGTACCCTGGCTTGTCCATTGCGCGGTCGATGTCGGGGTTGCGCAGCAACGGGTCGACCGCCATCTGTGCGTAGAACTGGCCGTCATACCCGCCGTCCACCTCATCGTGCGCGTGTGGCACCGCCTGCACGGCCGGCAGTTCGTACGAGTGGCCGTTGGTCGGCAGGCCGAGAAAGATCGTGAGGCCGGTCGTGCGGTCGTAATATGAAGCGACGGTCAGCAGGAATCCCACGACCATGGCCGCATAGGCCGCGCGCCACATCCAGATCGTCATCGACACGTCGCCATGGTACCGGAACCTCACACATGCTGAAGCGGCCAATCCTCAACTCCAGTCTGATGGCGGCCGTGGTCGTGCTCACCGGGTGCGGGTGGACAGCCGACCGACCGGCGGAGGTGGATTTGTTGTCGATGTTGCCCACTGCCGAGCGGAGAGCCGGGGGTGAGGTGTCAACGGCGATTCGCGCGGACGTCTTCGTCGCCGGAGGCGATGGGCGCATGGCGCTTGTGATGGAGGCGCCGGCCCGGGTCACGTGGAGTGTACGACTGCCCGTTCACGCGCAATTTCAGACCGCCGTCGCTGGATCCGCGCGACTCAGGCTGGGCGCCTCAAACGGCCGGACATACCAGGAAGTTGCGCAGATCGATGTGACCGCTGGGTGGAAACCAGTCACGATCGATCTGCGCGGGTTGTCGGAGGTGCAGTGGAGCCTCTTCTACCAACCGCTTCGCATGGACTGGCAGTTGATCATCAACGCGGACGTCACTGCCGCCGGCAACACGATCGCGCTTGACCGTCCGCGCCTCACCAAATCTTGACGCGCGTGTCCGGCGGCAGATAGAGCTTGTCGCCGGGTTTCACGTTGAAGGCGTCGTAAAACTCCTGAATATTGGAGAGGGGGGCGTTGGCGCGAAACTCGGCCGGCGCGTGGGGGTCGGCCATTACCTGATTCCGCAGATATTGCTCGCGCGCCTTGGTGCGCCAGGCCTGCGCCCAGCCGATGAAGAATCGCTGTTCCCCCGTGAATCCATCCAGGACCGGCGACGGTTTCCCAGCCAGCGACAACTTCCATGCCTTGTAAGCGATGGAGAGGCCTCCGAGGTCGCCGATGTTTTCGCCGAGTGTCAGTTGGCCATTGACGTTCACGCCAGGCAACGGACTCAAGACGCTGAACTGATCCACGAGCACCTTGGCCCGCTTCTCAAACTCGGTTTCGTCGGTCGGCGTCCACCAGTCGCGCAAGGCGCCTGATCCGTCGAAGCGGCGGCCCTGGTCGTCAAACCCGTGCCCGATTTCGTGACCGATGACGGCGCCAATGGCCCCGTAGTTCACCGCATCATCCGCCCCCAGGTCGAAGAACGGCGCCTGCAGGATTGCGGCCGGGAAGACGATCTCGTTCTTGACGGGGTTGTAGTACGCATTCACGGTCTGCGGGGACATCAACCACTCTTCGTGATCCACCGGCCGGTTGAGTTTGCCAAGTTGAAACTCATGTTCAAGCGTCGCCGAGCGCTCCATGTTGCCAAGCAGATCTTCCGGCGTAATCTTCAGGTCAGTGTAGTCACGCCACTGGTTCGGGTAGCCGATCTTCGCTTTGAACTTCGACAACTTGTCGAGCGCTTCCTTGCGCGTCGGTGCGGTCATCCATTCAAGCGTGGAGATGGACCGGCGATACGCCTCTATCAGGTTCGCGATCATCGCCTCCATGCGCACCTTGGCCGTGGGAGGGAAGTGCCGCTCCACGTACAACTGACCGAGCGCCTCACCCATGCTGCCGTTGACGACCTGCACGCCGCGCTTCCACCGGGGGCGTTGCGCCTGTTGCCCGTTCAACGTCCTGCCGAAAAACTCGAAGCGCGCATTGACGAACGGCTCACTGAGGTACGGACCCGCCGTCGCGATGTACTGCGCCGCGAGCCACGACTTCCAGGTGTCCATCGGCACGGTCGGGACCATCGCCGCGAAACTCTTGAAGAACGACGGCTGCCCGACGATCACCTCCGGTGTCTTGTCCACGCCCTGCGCCGTGGCCCATCCAACCCAATCGAACCCGGGCATGTCGGTCGCCACTTTGGTCAACGCCATCTTGTTGTAGGTCTTCACCGCATCGCGACTCTCCACCTGCGTCCACTGGATCTTCGCCAACTCGGTCTCGAGTCCCAGCACAGCCTTCGCTGCGGCTGCAGGTTCTGAACGCCCGGCCAGCGTGAAGACGGTCTGCAGGTAGTCCACGTACTTCGCGCGAATCTCGACGAACTTTGGCTCATCAAGCAGGTAGTAGTCCCGATCGGGGAGCGTGGTCCCGCCCTGGAACAGATACAACGCCACCTTGGTGGGATCGCCGGCATCGGCGTCGATGAACCCGCCAACCGGACCCGGCAGCCCGATGATCGACAGCTCACCGATCACCCGGGCGAGTTCTGCAGGCGTCGTGATGACATCGATCCGATCGAGTGTCGGTTTCAGTGGAGCAGCGCCGAGGGTGTTCACGCGCGCCTCGTTCGAGAAACTGGCGAACAGGTCTCCCACCTGTTGCGCCACCGAGCCCGCCTTTTTGTTCGGGGCGCCGGCCAGACGCTCGATGATCGCGTAGAGATCCGCTTCGGCCTTGTCGGACAACTGAACAAATGTGCCGGCAATCGGCCGGTCTGGCGGAATTTCGGTAGCTTTCATCCAGCCGCCGTTGACATGCCGGAAGAGGTCGTCCTGCGGTCGCACGCTCCTGTCGAACGTGGTGAGGTCGAGACCTGATCTAAGACCCGACGACGGGGCGGGCGCCTGCTGGGCGGACACCAGCGATACCGCACCTGCCATCACCGCAACAAGAACAAATGATCGACTGCGCATGACCGCAGTCTAGCCGAGGATCTAGCCGAGGAATTCCACGAAGACTTCGCGCGCCGCGTGACCGGACAGGGTCGAGACGGTGAAGCGGAAATCGTCGTACTCGACCACATCGCCAAGCGCCGGCGGGCGATCGAGCATGGCCATTACGAGGCCGTTCACCGTATCCACCTCTTCGTGTTGCAGTTGGGCGCCAAACGCCTGTCCAAGCTCATCCAGGCGCAACGTGCCGGCCACTCGCGCGGAGGTCTGGTTCACACGCACGAAGTTGGGGGCGAGGGGAACTCCTTCGTCGATCTCCCCGACGACCTCTTCGGCGAGATCCTCAAGGCTCAACACACCTGCCGTGCCGCCATGTTCGTCAATCACCACCGCCATGTGGGCATGTCCGCGCTGCATCGTCGACAACACCGAGTCGAGCGATGCGGTCGCGGGAACGACTGGAAGCGTTCGCAGATCGGAGGGCCCAATGTGCTCTTCCAGGATCAGTCGACGCAGCAGGTCCTTCACATGCAGCATGCCGACGATGTGGTCGAGGTCGCCGTCGAAGACGGGGTAGCGGGTGTGCCGATGTGTCAGAAGAAGACGACGCAAGTCAGACGGCGAGGCGCCCACGGGAATGCCGACCACACGCACACGCGGCACCATGACTTCGGCGGCCGTGAGATCGCCGAACTCAAACAGTTCACGGACGAGTTTCCCAGCTTCGGTGCCAAGCGCACCACGGGCTTCACTCTCCTGGACAATAAGCTGCAGCTCTTCAGGCGAGTACGACTCCTCGTGCGTGTGTTTCTGCCTGCGAATCCCGACAAGCCGCAGCAACAATGCACCCAGCGCATCGAGCCCGACCACAAACGGATAAAACGTGAGCAGCAGCACCCGCATCGGCCAGTACACCGCGCGGGCCGTGGCCTCGGCGTGACTGAGGGCGAGCGCCTTGGGAATCATTTCGCCAAGAAAGATGTGCAGATACGTCAGCGCGGCGATGGCGATGATGCTCGCGGCGGCATGTGCCGAGATGAAGCTCGCGGCCCCGAGGAAGTCCAGACGCGGTTCGAGCCACACCGCAAGCGTGTGTTCGCCATACATACCCAGACCGAGGCTGGCGATGGTGATGCCGAGTTGTGCGGTGGCGATGAAACGATCGCGTGCCTGTGCCGACACCAGCAGCGCCAGCAATTTGGCTGAGAGACGTCCGCCGAGTTTGGCTCGTCGCTCCACCGACATCCGCGGTACCGCCACGATCGCAAACTCCGCCGCCACAAACAGCGCATTCGCGAGCAGGAGTACGGCGACGATGAGGATGCTGATCACTTCCGGACCTCACCAAGAAACTCGGCGAGCACGTCTTGAATGGTGATCAACCCGATGACGCGACCCTCGTCGCTGGTGACCACGGCCTGATGCACCCGTCGTTCGCGCAGCAGTCCGATGACACGATCGGCGGGCAGGTTGTGGGCGACGCGCGCCAACGGCCGCAGCAGGCGACCCAGCGCCGGCGCCTCACCCTCGAGCACAAACTGGTGCAGCAGATCCTTCACGCGCAGCGTGCCGATGATCGTGTCCGGGGTGCCGCGGTACACAGGTAGTCGGCTGAAGGGACTGGCGGCCACCACACGCACGACGTCGGGCCACGCGGTGTCCTCCTTCAGCATGGTGAGCTTTTCGAGCGGCACCATGAGGTCGCGCGCCGTGCGGACGCCGAGGCGGAGCGCGCGATGCAGTCGGTGTTGTTCGTCTGGTTCGAGCAGGCCACCGTCGCGGCTTTCGACCAGCAACATGTCGATCTCTTCCGGAGAGTGGATGTGACGATGACTGCCACCACCCATGCCGGCCCACCGAAGGACCGCCGTGGCGGACCCGTTGACCAGGGCAAGGAACGGGCGAAACACTGCCAGCGACCAGCGCATCGGGAGCACGGTGGCGAGGGCGACCTGCGTCGGGAACTGGAGGGCGAGCGACTTCGGCATCAGCTCACCAAGGACCACTTGCGCCGTCGTCAGCGTCAGCAGGACGGTGATGGCGGCCGTCGAGGTGGCGGCTTCCAAGTCCAGGCCAAACCAACCCACCAGCATCGGGGCAAGGGCGACCGCAATGTTGGCCCGCGCAAACGCGCCAAGCACGAGGCTGGAGAGGGTGATGCCAATTTGCGAGATCCCGACATATCGGTCGAGTTCCATCGCATCGTCAACGACGGGCAGGAGAGATTTGGCGAGCCAGTGACCTTCTTCCGACAGCTGGCGAATCCGACTGCGGCGTACGCCGACGGCGGCAAACTCCGCCGCCACGTACAACGCGTTGATCAGAATGAGGACAAAGATGACCGCCCAGACGGCCGGAGACATTCGCCCTCTAGTCTATCCGCACCGTCGGGGGTACCATCTCCCCTCAGGAGGGCGGATGTTCGGTGAATTCAGGCAGTTCGTAAACCAGGGGAACGCGATTGATCTGGCCGTCGGCGTCATGATTGGCGCGGCATTCGGCAAGATTGTGAATTCACTGGTGGCCGACGTCATCATGCCGGTGCTGGGGTTGGCTCTGGGGCGTGTGGATTTTGCGAACCGATATGTCGCCCTGGATGGCAGCACGCACGAGACGCTGGCTGCCGCGAGGCTGGCCG
>Ga0163151_10008900_pt1 | contig 11113 bp, 11 predicted proteins | sample OliLakLV19MP5IB2_FD_145596 | JGI IMG/M metagenome (GOLD analysis project Ga0163151, IMG submission 145596) | Freshwater microbial mat bacterial communities from Lake Vanda, McMurdo Dry Valleys, Antarctica - Oligotrophic Lake LV.19.MP5.IB-2 | ecosystem: Environmental > Aquatic > Freshwater >...
GTGCCAACCAGGGTAATGTCGGTGCCATGCAGGGTGGTGACAAAGGGCAGGTGGCGCTTGGCGCGCATCATGTTGCGGGCGAGGTATGCCGATACTGAGTGCGGAATTGCGTAGTGGACGTGCAGGAGGTCGAGTTGGTGATGCTCGGCGACGTCCACCATGCGCGAAGCTAGCGCTAGCGTGTATGGCGGGTACTGGAAGAGCGGATAGGTGGTCACTTCCACTTCGTGATAGTAGATGCGTTCCCGCCCTTCAAGGCGGACCGGATTCGCGTAGCTAATGAAGTGGACTTCGTGGCCTCGCAGCGAAAGCTCCAGGCCGAGTTCGGTGGCGACAATGCCACTGCCGCCGTAGGTGGGGTAACAGGTAATTCCGATGCGCACGTGCCCATAATGGCATGTGCTGTTGATTGTCGTGGCCCACTACGATGACGAGGTGATTGCGGCGAGTTCGCGGCTGGGTCCGAAGTGCCGGATTCTCCACGTGACGGACTCCGGCCCCCGCAATCCCAAATACTTCACGCGCGCCGGTTTCGATCGCCGCGAGGCCTACGCCGCCCATCGCCGGCAAGAGATGCTGCAAGCGGTCGCCTATGCCGGCGTTACGGAGGCCCAGTGCGAAGTGCTTCCGGTGCCGGACCAGGAGGCGACCCGGCAGTTGCCGTTCCTCACGCAGGAGATCGCAAAGCGGCTGGATGGCGTCGATACGCTGCTGACCCACGCCTACGAAGGCGGCCACCCGGACCATGATGCCTGCGCGCTAGCCTGCCAAGCGGCGGTAAAGCGCCAGAGCAGGGAAGAGGTGCCCTTTTATCACGCTGCCCAAGGACACCTGGTGGCGAGCGAGTTCATTGCGCCGCCGCGACCGACCCATCCACTCACCCCAGAGCAGCAAGCCTGTCGCCGGGCGATGTTTGCCTCCTTCCCATCGCAGGCGCATGTCTTTGACCGCTTCCCGCTCGACCACGAGTGCTGGCGCCTGGCGCCCGTCTACGATTTTCTGAAACCGCCCCACCCCGGCACGCTCTACTACGAGACCCGCGACTTGGGCTTCACCTGGCTCGAGTGGCAGGCCCTCGCCCGCCGGTTCCTTCAGGACTGCTAAACTACGGGGCGTATGCGTCTAACAAGATCAACCTTCGTCGTTTGCCTGGCCGCTACTCTGCTGGCCAGCGTTTCCGCCTGGGCCGCCGATAAGCCGAGCTTCACCGGCGCCTGGGAAATGAATAAAGCCAAGAGCGACTTCGGCCAAATGCAGCCGCAGATGGTGCCCGATAAGCTCACGCAGAAGATCGCGCAGAAGGGCGAGGCCGAGATGCGTGTCGAATCCACCACCACCGGCGCCCGCGGTACGGCGTCCACGGATATGAAGTACAAGCTCGATGGCAGCGAGAGCACGAACAAGAATCAGATGGGCGAAGTAAGGAGCGTCGCCAAGTGGGAAGGCAGTGCCATCGCCATCTCTTCGAAGCGCGAAGTGCAGGGCATGTCGATCAGCCTGACGGAGAAGTGGGAACTGGCCGCCGACGGCAAGACGATGACCGTCAACCGCACCATGACCGGTACGCCCATGGGCGACGTGGTCACGAAGACGGTTTTCGACAAGCAGTAGTGTCGACTTATGGCAGCCTATACGACCCCACAGCGTACGCTGTGGGCTAGATGCGCTTGCGCAACTCATCCACGCTCACCGCGAGGATGATCACCGCGCCAATCGTGGCTTGCTGTACGAAAGGCTGAATGCCCAACAGGTCACAGCCGTTCGATAACAGGCCCATGATGAAGGCGCCAATTAGAGTTCCGACGACGCTGCCCTCTCCGCCGCGCAGGCTACCCCCGCCGATCACCACGGCCGCAATGGCTGGCAGTTCATAGCCTTGGCCCGCCGTGGGTTGGCCCGTCATCAGGCGGGAGCTCTCAATCATCCCCGCGAGGCCGGTCAGCATCCCGCAAATCCCATAGATTACGGTAGTGTGGAACTTCACGGGAATGCCCGCATAGAAGGCCGCGTCCGGGTTACTGCCGATGGCAAAAGCGTAGCGGCCGAGCTTGGTGTGTTCGAGAATCACGTGCACCACGGCGGCGACCGCCAGCAGGATCAGCAGCACAAACGGTACGCCGGCCACGGACCCTTCGCCGAGGAAGGAGAAGCCCTTGGGCACGTTCTGCACTGGCATGCCGTTGGTGAGGATGAGGGCGAAGCCGCGGATGATGAGCAAGGTGCCCAACGTCACAATGAAGGGGTTGATGCGCAGGCGCGTGGTTAGCGCGCCGTTCAACAAGCCCGCCAGGCAGCCGACGACAATGCCCACGGCGATGCCCACGGGCACGGGGAAGCCCGAGGTCATGGTCATAGTGCCTAAGCAGCCGGCCAACGCGAGGATGGAGCCGACTGAAAGGTCGATGCCGCCGGTGATGATCACCATCGTCATGCCGAGCGCCATGATGTTGATGACGGCCGTCTGCCGCACCACGCTCGACAGGTTGGTCGACGTGAAGAAGTTGGGCGTGGCAATGATCAGGCCCACGAACAAGGCGATGAGGGTTAAGAAAGGCAACAGCCGTTGCCACAACGAACTACGCATTAGTGCACACTCTCTTTAAAGGCCGCCAGATGCATGATCTGCTCTTGCGTGCAGCCGCCGGGCAATTCGCCGGTGAGGCAGCCTTGCTTCATCACCAGAATCCGGTCGGCGACGGAGATCAACTCGGGCAACTCGGAACTCACCATCAGAATGGCCGCACCCTGCCTGGCCAAGTCTTCCATCAACGCAAAGACCTCAGCCTTCGCGCCAACGTCGATGCCGCGCGTCGGCTCGTCGAAGAGGAAGATGCCAGCGTCGCGCGCGAGCCATTTGGCGATGGCGATCTTCTGCTGATTGCCGCCTGACAGACGGCCGACGAGTTGCTTAGGGCCGGCGGCTTTCACGCGCAGGCGGTGCATAAACTTCGTCTCCACGGCGCGCTCCTCGGCTTGCCGCAGCAGGCCGTATTGGCTGATCCGGTCGAGGCTGGCGAGCGTGATGTTCTGGCCGATGGGAAGGCCCAAGGCGAGGCCGGTCTTCTGCCGGTCCTCCGTGATGTAGGCGAGGCCCGCGGCGACGGCTTCGCGCGGCGAGCCGATGCGCTTCGGAACGCCGTCCACCTCAATCGACCCTGCCGCGATGGCGTCGATGCCGAAGATGGCCCGGCAAAGCTCCGTGCGCCCGGCGCCGATAAGGCCGCCAATGCCCAAGATCTCTCCGGCGTGAACTTCGAGGCCGATGCCTTTGAGCAAGGGCGGACGGCTTAAGCCCGTCACCTTCAGCCGGACCTTGCCGCGCGCGATGGGGGAGCGCTGGTAGACGGCGCTCACCTCGCGGCCCACCATGTGCTTGATCAACTGGTTCATGCTGAGGTCAGCCAGGGCACTGGTGTGGACGGTCTCGCCGTCGCGCAGTACCGTCACCTGGTCGCCGATAGTCCGCAGCTCTTCGAGGCGATGCGTAATGTAGATGACGCCCACGCCGCGCGTCTTCAACTGCGCGACGATCCGGAAGACTTCCTTGGTTTCGGACTCCGACAAGGACGACGTCGGCTCGTCGAAGATCAGCAAGCTCGAGCCGTGGCGGATAGCGCGGCAGATCTCCACCATCTGTTTGCCTGCCGGGCTCAACTCGCGCACCTGCATGTCGGCACGCAGCGGGAAGCCGTATTGCTCAATCAAATGGCGTGCCTCCTGCATTAGGCGTTGGCGCGGGACGAAGCCATAGTGGGATGGTTCGCGACCGAGGAAGATGTTCTCGGCGACGGTGAGATGCGGGGCCAGCAGGCTCTCCTGGTGCACCATCGAGATGCCGGCTTCGGCAGCGTCGCGCGGGCTGCGGAAGGTGGCGGGTTGGCCGCGCCAGAGCAAGCGGCCCTCGTCGGCGGTCTGCATGCCGGCCACGATCTTCATCAAAGTCGACTTGCCTGCGCCGTTCTCGCCCATCAGCAAATGCACTTCGCCCGAGTTGACGCGGAGCGTCCCCTGGCGCAGCGCCGTCACCCCACCGAATCGTTTCTGAATCCCCTCAAGTTGCAGCAACATGCCGAAACCTCAAAGTGTATCAGGCAGGCAGCGCGGTCAACGCCCGCGCTCCACCAGCAGCACTCCGGCGAGCACCAGCGCGGCCGAGGCCATCACGACCATCGTGAGGCTTTCGCCCAACAGCAGCCAGCCTAGCAGGCTCGCCAGGATGGGCTGCGTGTAGGAGAACGCCGCTACGCGCGAGGCGGGCACCCAGGTAAGGGCGTAGTAGAAGATCAGATAGGCCAGCACCGACGAGCAACTGGCCATGTAGAAAATGCCGGCCCAAACGGTCCACGGCAGTTGGCCCCAGGCGACGTTCTGGCCCGTGAACCATACCACGGGCAGCATCGCGACGCCGCTCAGCATGTAGGCGAAACCGGTCATGGTGAAGGTGCCGAGGCGCTGCGTATAGTCCTTGCCGTAGACAGAGAAGCCGGCGAACAGGAGCGTGCTGCCGTAGATGAAGAGGTCACCCACGGTGCTGGCGCCGGCGCTGCCGCCTTTGGAGAGTTGCAGCAAGCCGACACCGGAGAAGGCCACGGCCAGGCCGGCGAGCTTCCAGCTGTTCAGCTTCTCTTGACCGCGGATTGCGGCCAGCAGCAGCACTTGCACGGGTGCCACGGCGGCGATGATCGCCGCGTGCGCGACGCTGGTTTGCCCCATACCCATCACGAAGAAGATCTGGTTCATCGCCACGCCGCACAGACCCAGGACCAACATGGCCGGGAGGTCCTGACGACGCCAGCGGCCTTCGCCCTTGATCAGGAAGACCGGCAGGACGCAGAGGCCGGCCACCACGGTGCGCACCGCGGCCAAAGTGAGCAACGGCAGGTGGGGAGAGACGGCTTTGGTGACGATGTAATTAAGGGCCCAGATGAAGGTCATCAGGCCGATTAATAAGTAGAGCTTGGTGCGGCTGGGGCGTTGCGCCATGGCGATGCTAGCGGGCAGGGAAGCGGTCGCCGTACTCAACTCAGCACCACCTCCCGCACCTGGACGCTCTTCAGGAAGTCATGGTCGATCCGATAGCCGAAGCCGGGTTCATCGGTGACGACGATGGTACCTTTGGGCGATACCGTTACCCACGGGTCAATCACGTCGCGTTTCCAATAACGTTCGCTAGCCGAGACGTCGCCGGGCAGGACGAAGTTGGGGAGTGTCGACAGGGCGATGTTGTGCGCGCGGCCGATGCCGCTTTCGAGCATGCCACCGCACCAAACCGGAATCTTGTGCTGTTGGCAGAGGTCGTGGACGCGCTTGGCTTCGCCGAAGCCGCCGACGCGGCCGAGTTTGATGTTGATGATGCCGCAGGCTTTCATCTCGATGGCTTGGCGGGCGTGGTGCGCGGAGCGAATGCATTCGTCCAGGCAAATGGGCGTTTTGAGGCGCGCTTGCAGGGGTACGTGGTCAATAATTTCGTCGTGTGCCAGCGGCTGCTCGATCATCATTAAGTAGAATTCGTCGAGTTTCTGTAAGTGGTCAATATCGGCCAGTGTGTAAGCGGAATTGGCGTCGGCCATCAGGGCAATTTGCGGGAAGGCCTTGCGCACTTCGCGAATTACCTCGATATCCCAGCCGGGGGCGATCTTCATCTTGATGCGTTGATAGCCAGCATTTACTTCCGTCTCGATCTTCTGGAGTAACTGGGGCACCGTATCTTGAATGCCAATGGAGACGCCGCATGGAATCTCCTTTCGCGCTCCGCCGCCGATAGCTTGATAGAGAGGGATGCCTTTGAGGCGGGCCTCCAAATCCCAAACTGCGGCCTCCACGCCGCCGCGGGCCATGTTGTGGCCGCGGATGTGCGCGGTGCGGGCATTCACGTCCTCGGCGGAACCGAGCTCATGGCCCAGCAACCGCGGCGCGACATAGTCCTTGCCGATCAGCCAAGCCGCGTCCATCCACTCTTCGTTGTAGAAGGGGTTTTCGCCGCAGGTCATCTCGCCCCAGCCGGAGACGCCATCGGCTTGGACTTCCACTAAAACAATGGAGCGTGAGTAAGTGCGGCCAAAGCTGGTTTGAAAGAAATGCACGAGCGGCATTTCGATTTGGCGTAAGATGATGCGGTCTAGTTTGATTCCCATGGTCCTAATAAGTAAGTGCCAGTTTCCGGAGTAGATTCGACGCCGATAACGGCCAGCCCTTCGCGAAAGTAGCGGCTAAAGTCGGCGCCGGCGGCGGCTTGGATGGCGCGGGCCCGTTCGGGGTCGCGCATTCTGATTTCGGCAATATCGGCGGGGATACTGATGCGGGCTTCCACCGGCTGGCGCGGATAAGAACCGCCGGAGGTGATGGCGCGCGCGCGTTCGCCGGCGATGTGCCATTCGGCGATGCAACGATCGGTGGGCAGGCCGCCGTGTAAGTGGCTCGACGTGGTGCCGTACTGGTTATAGACGAAACGGCGCACCACGGCCCCAAGCCTTTCGATATTGAAGAAGGCGTTTTTGAGCTCCAGCGGGTCGAAGGTCCACTCGATAAGGTCGAAGCCTTGGGCCAGGGCATCCTCGCGCTGGGCGAGTTTCAACCGCCGGCCTAAGCCGTGGTTCCGGTAATCTTTCAGGACGCCCAACATGTGGCTGTGAAGATAGGATTTTCCGCCCGGCTTCACCCCAGGAATGGCGAGCAGAAAAGCGACCATCTTCGAACGATCGAAGGCGCCGAATACCTGCCCGCCAATCTTCGTGGAAACGACAAATAACCGCACGGGGAGTAAGTCAATATCTTCGAAGCCCCAAATGGTCTTCTGTAACTGCACCGCGTCACGGAATTCGCTTTGTTCAGTCAATTGCCGGATTTCAAGGCGATCTTCGCTTCCTGCCACAATAACTCCATCTCGTCGATATTCGATTCTTCCCACGGCCGGCCCATCTCATCGAGCCGTGCTTCCACATAGCCAAAGCGCCGCCGGAATTTGGCGTTCGACTTACGCAAAGCCTGCTCCGGATCTACTTTCAGAAATCGGGCCAAATTCACCATCACCAATAGGATGTCGCCGAACTCGTCTTCGATCTCCGCTGCCTGGCCGCCCCGGCGTGCGTCGTCGAGTTCTGTAAGTTCTTCTTGTAACTTATCGAAGACGGGCTCAATGCCGGGCCAGTCGAAGCCTTTCGCGGCGGCTTTGGCGGCGATCTGCTGAGCTTCGGCCAGGGCCGGGAGCGCCCGCGACACGCCGTCGAGCAGAGCGGCTTTGGCGTGGCCTTTCGCCGTCTTTTCGGTGGCCTTGATGTCGTCCCAATTGCGCTTCACATCCTCGGCCGTTTCGGCGATCACCTCGCCAAAGATGTGCGGATGGCGGCGGATGAGCTTCTGGTTGATCGCCGCGAGCGAGTCTTCAATGCGGAAATGGCCGGCTTCCGCCGCCATTTGGGCGAAGAATACGGGCTGGAGCATCAAGTCGCCCAGCTCTTCCGCCAGTTCGGGCCAGTCCTGGCTGTCGATGGCGTCGAGCACCTCGTACGTCTCTTCGAGGAGGTAGGGCTTGATGGTGTCAAAGGTCTGTTTCCGGTCCCACGGGCAGCCGTCAGGAGCCCGCAGGCGTGCCATCAAGCGGACCAGTTCATTGAATCGGTCCCCGGCGGTGCCGGAGTCAGGATGGGAGGGGATTTCACTCATGGCAATCGGCGGCTACTCGACGGAGAGGCAGAACTCTTACTGTAACATTTGCCCGCCTATGCCCGCGTGGGCCGGGCGGAGAAAGACCGGCACCATGGCGCGGCCTTCAGCCCGACGATCTGAATCGAAATCACTCGCGACTTAGCTGCGGAAGGGCCGATCGCCGAACTTCCAGGTGCGTTCGTCGAAGTACATCGTCTTGCCTTGGCGATAGCTTTGGACGGCCAGGGAGATCAGCACTTGGGCGCGCGCGGCGATGTCGACATTCAAAGTCGGCTGTTGGCGCGAACGGATGCAGCTTAAGAAATTGCCGACGTGGGTCTTCATGGTGTCGGTCGGGTCCACCGGAATCTTGATCTCAGCTTCGCCCTTAAACTTCTCTTCGAGCTCCGGCACGATGTACTTCTTGCCGCGCATTTCGGCCTTAAGCGTGATGTAGGGGGCGGAGCCTTCGAAGCGGCCGTGCTCCACCATGATGAGCGAAGCGCCGTGGCCGCGGATGAGTCCTGGGATGTGCTGGGAGTTGGCCATCGACGAACTCAAGACGAGGGAGTGGCCCTTGGCATAGTCGCCCATCACGTTAAACGTGTCGGGCACTTCGCGGTCGGGCTTTGAGGGGTTCTCGGGCAGTTTGTCGAAGGCGTAGATGCCGCCGCCGGCCATCACTTTGGTGGGGAACTGCGCTTCGCCCCAGCAGACGTTCATCGGGGCGACGACGTGGAAGAAGAGGTCGGTGGCGATGCCGCCTGAATAGTCCCAATACTTGCGAAAGCGGAAGAAACGGTCCGCGCCGTTATCCTTCACCCAGTCGCGCTTGGGGGCGTGGCCCAGGTACATCTTCCAGTCGATGTAATTCTCGCCTTTGCCGTCCGGGCCGGCGGCGGGGTCGATGGTGTAGTTCCACTCGCCTTCGACGGAATTGCGATGATAGCTGCCCTGTGACAGCAGCATCTTCCCAATCATACCGTCGCCGATGGCCTTCTTGGCTTTGTGCCACTGATCGCCCGACGTCGTCTGCGAGCCCACCTGCAGGACGCGCTTAGTTTCCTTCACCGTCTGCGACAGCATGCGCGCTTCGTCGATGGTGTGGCACATGGGCTTTTCAAGGTAGACGTCCTTGCCCTTGTCCATGGCTTCGAGGGCGATCTTGGCGTGCCAGTGGTCGGGCGTGGCGACGATGACGGCGTCGACGTCCGAGCGGTTCAGGATCTCACGATAGTCGAGCGAGCCCTCGCACTCGTGGAACTTCTTGTTGGCGTCCAAACGCTTCTGGTAAACGTCGCAAACCGCGACGATTTTGGCGGGATTGTCCTTCTCGCCCACCTGCTTAAAGACGCGCGACACATAGGAGCCGCGGCCGCCCGCGCCAATCACGGCGACATTGATTTTGTCGTTGGCGCCGATAACCCGACCGGCGTTCATTTTGGTGTTGCTGCCGGCCGCGGCGAGGCTCGAAGTGATGGCCGTGGAAGCGGCGATGAAGTTACGACGCGAAGAAGAGTCAGACATGGTTCAATCCTTTTCAGTTGAAGTTTATCACCGTCCGAGCCCAGGGGCGCGCACACGTCTGCTAAAAAACAAACGGACCCGGTAAGGGGTCCGTCGTTTAGGTTCAGTTATCGCGCCGGCCGTTACTAATCCGGCAAAGTCACTTCCCCCACTCTCGGGTACAAAAGGCTTACGCCGTTTCCCAGGGGAACGTGCAAGCGTTCGGATCGATGGCTACCGTTTCCCAGGGGAACGTGCAGGCATTCGGATCGATCATCGCGGTTTCCCAAGGAAACGTGCAAGCATTCGGGTCAATATTCATCACCCCGAAGGCCGTCAAGGCCATGACAGCCGCGACGAACAACATCTTCATGTAGATGGTCCTCATTTGAAATCCTTTCCCAATCAAGTAAATTGAATTTCTCCGTTCCCAGTACCCTTGGGGCAACAAACCTAGTAGTACTAAGGTGGAGATCCTTAGAGGGTAGCAGAAATTGGGAGTGGAGCTAAGGGGAAAGCCTGAGTTAGATGTGAAAATAGGCCCGGTACGACGGGCCTGTTCGAGGGGAAAATGATCAAAATCGCGTTACGAGGGTTGTTTGAGCGTGGACTCGAGCGTGTCGGCAAAGCTGCGGCTGCCGCGCGGACGATGGCCCGGCCATTCGAGGCGCATATCCTTACAGATTTCGTCGAGCATTTGGATGGTGGCTTCGCGGGTTTCGGTCGCAAAAACCATTAGCAAGAGATTGTCACACAAAGCATTGATTATACGAGGGATGCCCTGCGAGCGAACGTGGATTTCGTCCAGCAGGCTGTCGGAGAAAACCGTTTGTTCGGCGAGGCCGGCCTTGGTCAGGCGACTGATGATGTACTCTTTGGTCTCGTCGGTGGTGAAGGGTTCGAGGCCACAGCGGAGCACGATGCGCTGCTTCAACTGGCGCAGACCGGGCGAATCGAGCTTGTAGTCGAGTTCCGGCTGGCCGGCCAGAATGATCTGCATCAGTTTGCCAATGCGGGGATTCTCGAGGTTGCCCAGCAGGCGGATCTCTTCAAGGACATCGGGGTCGAGGTTGTGGGCTTCGTCGACGATCAGCACGGTGGTGCGGCCCTGGTTCGCTTGCTGGATCAGCAACTGATTCAACGCGAACAAGACGTCGGTCTTCGAGGTACGGGTGCAGCGAAGGTCAAGGTCATAGGCCATCATCTCGAAGAACTGGTCCGGCGTAATGCGGGAGTTGAAGATGAAGGCGAACTCGATGCCTTGGGCTTCGAGAAAGTCCCGCAAGCACTCGAGCATTGTCGTCTTGCCGGTGCCCACCTCACCAGTCAGGACAATGAAACCCTTACGGCTCTGTACTCCGTAGATCAGGTTCGCCAGCGCCTCTTCGTGCAGCGGACTGCGGTAGAGAAACGCCGGATCCGGACTCAGGTTGAATGGATTTTCGCGAAAACCAAAATATGCGTTATACATTAGGTACCAAGGGACGCCAATAGGACTCCGAGCGTCTTAGCCTGTCTTTTTTTTGCTCCGTACCTTCCGACAAAAGTACTTACAGGACGGAGCATAGCAGGTCCACCTCCTGAAACTATAACATAAGCCTTATCGGTAACCCCACGCGTCGCATGAGTTTACCCCAAAACGCTTAAGTACTCATGCCGAATTCGACCCAGCCGGGCAGTGCGGCGGGCTTGTTGCCGGCGAAGACAATACGGCGGGTTTTGGGGAAGGGTAGCCCGGTGGCGACGGCGCGGGCATAGTACGGAAGTTTGCCGAAAATCTTGCGCGCGTTCTCCGATTCGCTCTCGCCGGTGGCCACTTTGCCTAGCAAGCCGCCGCCCCAGCCGATGCACAGCAGGCAGCGATTTGGTTGCTGACGGACGTGGTCGAGATGACGCAACAGGCCGGCGACGGACTGTTGGAGCGGCAATAGTTTGGCGCGCTCGGCATAAGCGGGTTGGAGGT
>Ga0163151_10008901_pt1 | contig 11112 bp, 11 predicted proteins | sample OliLakLV19MP5IB2_FD_145596 | JGI IMG/M metagenome (GOLD analysis project Ga0163151, IMG submission 145596) | Freshwater microbial mat bacterial communities from Lake Vanda, McMurdo Dry Valleys, Antarctica - Oligotrophic Lake LV.19.MP5.IB-2 | ecosystem: Environmental > Aquatic > Freshwater >...
TAAACGAGGAAGTCGGGTTCTTCTTAAGGCTCCTCGGCGATCGCGGTGAATTGATTCGCGCGCGCCTCAAGAAGGAGAAGACGCTCAAGCTGAGGGGCTCCAAGAGCAAGGCCAAGGTTTTTTCCATCGATGAAAAGGATCGATTGCTCGGAGTCGCATCTGAAGCGAAATCTACAGCTATCTATCCGGTTCTCATGCTGGCGCTCCACGCCGGAATGCGAAATGGTGAAATCCGGAATTTACAGTGGGGGGGACGTGAATCTCGCGAAGGGATTTTCTTGCTGTCGGGAAGAGCAAGACCGAAGCGGGAGAGGGACGGACAATCCCGCTCAATCCGGACCTCCAGGCGCGGTCGAGTCGAACCGGAGTGGTACCTTTTCCCATTCGGTCGAGCAAATAAACTGGACCCGGCTCGCCCCATCACCACGATCGGTCAGCGGCGCGGCATTCGGACTCCTGGCGGTAATCACGGTCACCGGCCTTTTGGAGTCCCTCCTCTTCGGCGTCAATCCCGTTGATCCGATCACTTATGGACTCGTGCTGGCGGCACTGGTTCCCGCCGCTCTACTGGCCAGTTGGTTGCCCGCCCGCCGCGCCGCCGCGGTCGATCCGATCGAAGCCTTACGGGCCGAATAGGCGGCGATTACGATTTCTACGCCCGGCTCTCCTTTGTCTGCCGCCTGACGGACGCCCCCCACTCTTTGGTCAGATAAAAACTGGCCCCATCGGACGTCCGCGCCACGTTGTACACAAAACCCCACTCCACTCCGGATTCCAGCGCCCCCACCCGCAACTTCTTCTTCCGCCCCCAATGCGAAAAATAGAACTCGCCCGTCTTCGGCCTCAACCATCCCGCCGCCAATCGCGGCGCGCCCTTCACGCCTCGCGCAAATACCCGTACCGCGCCCGATATCTCCGCCTCCGGCTCCGCCGATATCCATGCCGTCACGCGCCCGGACAGTCCCGCCAGCAAAAACCGCGCAACGCGCACCAATAACGGCAAAAAAGCCAAAATCGCCAGAACAATTCCAGCGAAAATAGGCAGCGCCACCATCGGATATTGATAAGCCAGCGCGAGCAATACCACCACCCCAAAGTCTTCCGCCACGCTAATCACCGTATGCGTCGCCGGCTCCGGTGCCGCATGCGCCATCAACCGGAACCCCATCTTTGAAGTATGCGTTCCGAGCGCCAACGTTCCCGCCCCAATCATAGCCAGCACCTTCAACATTGGCTCGATATCCGCCGTCGCGCTCAGCGCCAGCAGCGCCCCTCCCACCGGGCGGATAAATGTGTGAAATCCATCCCAAATCGGCGTGAAGAATGGCACTTTGTCCGCCACAAACTCCGCCAGATACATCACCCCCGCCGCGATCAGAATCACGGGGTGCGCCAGCACACCCAAATCTCCCGGCATGTTGTGCAGCCATCCGTAGCGAATTCCAAGCCCCGTCACCAGCACGGCCGCGTACAGATTCAGCCCGGCGCCGATAGCCAGCCCGAGGACTTTGGAAAGCAGCGCCCAGTTATCCATAAGACTCTATCCCCTCGAAGTCACCATGCGATATCCGAACAAGAGAATAATCGCGCCAAGCACCGACATCAGGAATCCGGCCGGCTCGCCCGGAAGATAAAAACCCAGCGCCTGCCCGACCCAACTGCCGATGAATGACCCGACAATTCCAACGACAATCGTGATGATCATGCCCCCGGGATCCTTCCCCGGCATCAGGAATTTGGCGATAACGCCAACCACTAATCCCGAAATTAGAGTACCGATCAAACTGAACACGAGGGTTCCTCCCCTCTAAAAGATACCGCGGAGCCGTAACCTGTTACATTGCGCCATTCGATTTAAACCACGCTTGCAGGCGCCGGAAACCGTCGTCCGCGTTCGCCTTATGATACGTCGGCCGGTAGTCGGCGTGGAAGCCATGGTCGGCGTCATCGTAAACCTTGATCTCGCCTTTCTTCAACACGGCGCGCATTTTTTCCACCGATTCCAGGGGAATTCCCTTATCCTTCGCCCCATAAAGCCCCAGCACCGGAGCATGAAGCGACGCCCCAATATCGACGGGATGTTTCGGCGTATTCTCCGTCGACGCCCCCACCAGCCGCCCGTACCAGGCAACGCCGGCCTTTAAATTCGGATTGTGCGCCGCATACATCCAAACGATCCGGCCACCCCAACAAAATCCTGTAATCCCCAGCTTCGATGTATCACCGCCCGCCTTCGCCGCATAGGCGGCGGCCGCGTCCAGATCCGTCATCACTTGGGCGTCCGGCACCTTTCCCACAATCTTCAAAATCTCCTGAAAATCGGTGAGTTTGCTGACATCCCCCTGCCGCGCGTACATCTCAGGGGCAATCGCCATATGGCCCAATTTCGCCAGGCGGCGGCAGACATCCTTAATGTGCTCATGCACCCCAAAAATTTCCTGCACTACCAATACAACCGGATGATTTCTGCCGGTAGCCGGCATCGCCCGATACGCCGGAATCTCGCCACCGGCCACCGGAACCTTCACCTCGCCCGCTGTCAGCCCCTCGGTCGAAGTTGTAATGGTCTCCGCTGTCACCGGGGAAACCGCCAGCGCAAAGCCCGCCGCCAGCTTCGTCACCAGAAACGCCCGCCGGCCGTCGTCAATCACCGGTGGAGCCAGGCTCTCCCGGTCCATTTCAAAATCGTGCGAAAGTGTAGAGTTCTGCATAGTAACCGCTCCTTCGCGAATCTTAGCACGATATCGGGCCAATTCCGGGTGACGAAACTTTCAGGGTGCGTACCCGCTTTAGGAAATGCAACCGGCTCGCTGACGCTCGCGGCTCGGTAAAACGGCGACAAAGAACCGGGCGCAGGCCGGGAACGATCACAACCGTCCCGGTAACTCTTCCGGAATTTATTCGGGAAGACTTCGGTACTTAAACCCGGCGCGGGTCAGCCGGGCGCGGTCCAGTGCGTTGCGCCCGTCGATAATGAACGGATTGCGCATGCTCCCGGCCACCGCGTGCCAGTCGAGTTCCCAATACTCCTGCCATTCTGTCACCAGCACCAGGGCATCCGCCCCAGCGGCGGCTTCATTGGCATCCTTGCAACGAATTACGTCAAGCGACGCATATTCCAGGGCGAAACGGTCCATCGCCACGGGATCGTGTACTTTCACGCGGCACCCGCGTTCGATCAGTTTTCTGGCAATGTCGATCGCCGGCGCCTCGCGCAAGTCGTCGGTGTTGGGCTTGAACGCCAGTCCCAGCAATCCGATGGTCCGGCCCTTCAGAATCTTCAGTTCCGCCAGCAGCCGTTCCACGATCCGCTCCCGCTGCATCCGGTTTACTTCGCGCGCCGCCTTCACGATCGGCATGTCGAGCCCGTACTCCGCCGCCGTCGCCACCAGCGCGGCGGTGTCTTTTCCAAAACAAGATCCGCCCCATCCTATACCCGCCTGCAGGAAACGCGTTCCGATGCGCGCGTCCAGGCCGATCCCCTTTGAAACCTGCCGTATATCGGCGCCGGCCTTCTCCGCCAGCATCCCAATCTCATTGATGTAGCTGATCTTCAAGGCGAGAAATGCGTTCGCCGCGTACTTGGTCAACTCCGCGGAGGCGAGATCCGTCGAGACCAGCGGCACCGCTCCGTAATCCTCCGGCCGGGGCAAATATGGCAACGCTTCAAACGTCTGATCGAGCACCGGCCGGTATAACGTATAGAGCACTTCCAGACTGCGTTCGTCGTCCGATCCAATGACCACGCGGTCGGGATACAACGAATCGTGCAGCGCTGTTCCCTCGCGCAGGAATTCCGGATTCGACGCCACGGCGAACTTGCCGTCCGGCTTTGCACCGTTATGGTGCTTATCGTACGATTCGCGCAAAATCGCATCCACCAGGTTGCCGCTGCCGATCGGCACAGTGGACTTGTTTACGACAACCGTAAAGCCTCCGGTATGGTGCCGCGCGATGCCCTCCGCCGCGGCGCGCACGTATCGCAGATCGGGATTTCCGCCTTCGCCCGGCGGTGTTCCGACGGCGATGAAGATCACCTGAGCGCCTGGAATCGCTTCTTCATAGCTGGTCGTGAACCGAAGCCTCGGGCGCGCCTCCGCCAACAGTTCCTTCAGGTGAGGCTCGTAAATCGGACACTCCCCTCGTTCGAGCCTCGCTATCTTCGCTGGATCGGTGTCCAGACAAACAACCTCGTGCCCGACGTAGGCAAGGCAGACACCCGTTGTCAGCCCGACGTAGCCGGTTCCGATAATACTTACTTGCATGTTTACTTAGTTAACCACGCTATAGGGTTTTCCGGGGTCTCTCGCGTCTTTTTTCCCCCTCCTGAAACTGTTTACCTTCGGCCCGCCTCTGCGGCTGCGGCGGATACCTCAATGTGAGACATGCTCTTGCGAAACCTCAACAGAATCTGTCATCGTTTTTGATTCGGGAACGCCCAAGCCATTTAGCGCCAAACCCTCTAAATGAAACGGCACGCCCTCGGCGACGAGTTCCCTTACTCCAGCCAGCGTAGGTGCCGCCACCCCGAACCCAGGAAGGTCGGGAACATAGGCCGAGTAACCGCCGCTCTCCGTCTTTTCGATCACCACCGCATATTTCATACTCTTTACCTCTTTGGTTTCTCTAATCGAGCCACCCGGAGGATGTTCCCCAGCGTTCCACGGTCCATCTCATCCGAAGGTTGTCCGGCAACTGTGTCTATGCCCGACTTGGTCGGATGCTCGTATTGCCGATGGCTTCCCTTTTGGCGGCTTACCGTCCAGCCATCCGCTTCAACCATGGCAATCACGTCCCTAACCTTCGTAATCTCCTTGAACATCCAGAATAGTACCTGTATCAAGCGCCCGAGTCTCGTCGCCTTCAGCACCGGCGTCATGAATTTATGCGTTCCCAGGAGCCACCGGTACGGGAACGGACGCTGACGGCGATGGAGCGAAATGGACCGGTGGTGGCCTGGATCGTCGATGACACCGGGTTGTTTGAAGAAAGGAACGCATTCGGTTGGGGTTGCGCGTCAGTACTGTGGGCAAATAGGCAAGCAGGATAACTGCCGCGTGGCGGTGAGCTTGTCGGTGGCCACTCATCAGGCCAGTCTTCCCATCGCGTGGCGTTTATACCTGCCGGAGAGTTGGGCCACCGATCGGCAACGGCGTACCGCTACCGGTGTTCCGGCGGCGATCGTTTTTCAAACCAAGTCGGCGATTGCGCTCAGCCAGATTCGGCAGGAGGTGGCGCAAGGCATCTCGCCGGCGCCAGTGTTGGCCGACGCCGGTTATGGCAATGAAACCCGGTTTCGGGAGGAGATCACCGAACTGGGGTTGCCGTATGCGGTCGGCATTCAGGGGACCACGACGGTCTGGCCACCCAGTGAAACGCCCCGGCCGAAACAGCGGCGGAACGGAAGAGGACGCCCGCCAACACGGTTGCCGCGGGAGACCGATCAGCGGCCCCTAACCGAAAAAGATTTGGCTCTTGTCTTACCGGACCAAGCATGGAAAACCGTTACCTGGAGACCAGGAACCAAACACAAACTGAGTTCTCGTTTCGCCGCCGTTCGGGTCCGTCCCGCCTACCGGGATCCCCATCGAACCGAACCGTATCCGGAACAATGGCTGTTAATGGAATGGCCTCCAAAGGAAATTGAACCCGCCAAATATTGGCTGTCGACGCTGCCGGCCAATACCAAACTGACGGCCCTGGTGAGAGTCGTCAAACACCGTTGGATCATCGAACGCGACTACGAAGAACTGAAGCAGGAAGTGGGAGTGGGACATTATGAAGGCCGCGGCTGGCGAGGATTTCATCATCACGCCACGCTTTGCATTGCCGCTTACGGGTTCCTGGTTATCGAGCGAACCCGTATTTCCCCCATCCGGTCCAACCTCGGAGCCTGGAAGTTCGGGCCCTTGCGGCCGCTTTCTCCGCCGTAGCGAACTTTATAATCCGTTTTTTCACACCACCCCATTTACTTCCCCTTGCATTCGTGCTATATTTCGGCTCGACACGGAGCTTGCTAGCCACTCCGCGTGGAAAGGCTTTTATTATGAAAACGCCCCTTTTACTTGTTCTGGCGGTGAGTGCTGCTGCCCAATCGACGCTGCCGCCAGCGGCCAGCGTCAAAATCGATTTCGCAAAACATATTCAGCCCTTGATGGCGGAGAAGTGCTTCCAATGTCATGGCGATGAGGCGCAACAAGCCGGACTCCAACTGAATCGTCGCCAGCGGGCAATGCGAGGCGGCGACTACGGGCCGGTGATTCTTCCGGGTGATAGCGCCGGGAGCAAGCTGGTGAAAAGGCTGGTTGGCGGCGATGGGGGGTTGCAAATGCCTCCGACGGGCCCGCTGTCAAACGAAGAGATCGGCCTGTTTCGCGCTTGGATCGATCAAGGAGCCGACTATCGCATCTCCGTTGATCAAGAACGCCAGGCACCTCCGGTGAACGCGAAGCTTGCGGCGTTTATCGCCGCGGCGCGGGGCGCGGATGCGAAGGCTGTGGAGAAGGCGATTGCAGAAGATCCGTCGTTGGTGAAGGCGAAAGATCAAACGGGCGCGACGCCGCTGCATCACGCGACCGGCTTCGGAACGCTGGCGACGGTGAAGCTCATGCTCGATAATGGCGCGGAGGTGAATGCCACGAACCGGCGCGGATCGACGCCGATCTTCTGGGGCATCCATGATGAGGCCAAGGTGCGGCTACTGCTAGAACGAGGCGCCGACATCCACGCGAAGCTAAACGACGGGCGCATGCTGGTTTATCAAGCCGCATCTCTCGGGAATGGCTTGCCGATCCTGCGATTGTTGCTCGAGAAGGGCGCGAAGGCGGACACGAAACTGCTGACCGGCAACACGCCGTTGATGGCCGCCTCGGGAACGGCAAAGCTGGAGGCGATGGCGCTATTAATTGAGAAAGGGGTGGATGTCAACGCTAAGAGCGCGACCGGGACGACCGCTCTGATGGCGGCGGCGACATCGGGCAACTCACAGGCGGTGAAGATGCTGCTGGCTAAAGGAGCCGATGCGAACGTAATGGGCAAGCGGGGCCAAACGGCGCTGGCGGACGCGGCCATGAGCGGCAACGAAGAGAGCGTGAAGATGCTGCTGGATGCCGGCGCGAAGGTGGATGTCGCCGATGAGCGGGGGTATACGGCTTTGCTGGCGGCGGCGGGATCGGATGCGGCGCCGGCAGGCGTGGTGAAGATGCTGCTTGCCAAGGGTGCCGATAAGAACGCAAAGGGCGATGGCGAAACGGCCGCGATGCTGGCGGCCAAGCGCGGCGATACGGAAGTGGCGAAGCTGCTAGGCGTTTCAGCAGAGACTCGGAAGATGTTGGGAGTTGCTCCGGCCCCGGAGGGCAGCGGCCGCGAGCGTACGGTGGCGGAGGCGATCCGGCCAGCGCTGCTGCTCCTTGAGAAGCAGAGCCACAACTTCATACGGATCGGCGGATGTAATTCGTGTCATGCGCAGGATCTGGCTTCGGCTGCATCGGGGCTTGCGCTGCAGCGCGGATTGCCGGCGCCCAAGCTGATTCCACAGCTTCCGTCGCACATGCAGAATAATAGCCCAGAACGTCTAATGGAACTGAATACCGTGGCACTGAGCGGCATCAATTGGGAGATGTTCGACGCGGGAACAAATCGCGCGCCGGCCGACGTCTACACGGACGCTTCGGTTCGCTACATCAAAGCTATGCAAAGGCCGGACGGGAGCTGGTTCAGCACGGAGGGGCGAAGGCCGCCGATGAATGCAGGGAGGCCGCAGCAGGTGGCGCTGGCGGTGTTCGCGATTAAAAGCTATGGACCGCGGGCGGAGAAGGCCGACAGCGACAAGGCGATTGCGCGGGCGGCGGCGTGGCTAGAAAAACAGAAGCCAGTGAATACCCAGGATCGTGCGTTTCACTTGCTGGGGCTGGCGTGGTCTAATGCGAGTCCGGCGGTGATTCACGCGGCGGCGAAGGGATTAGCGACGGCCCAACGCGCGGATGGAGGCTGGAGCCAGATGACGACGATGGGGTCCGATGCTTATGCGACGGGCGAGGCGTTGTATGCGTTGAACGTGGCCGGCAAGATGGCTCCAAGTGACGCGGTGTATCAGAACGGGATGAAGTATCTGCTGCGGACGCAGGCTCCGGACGGGTCTTGGCATGTGAAGACCCGGTCGATCTGGTTGCAGCCGTACTTTGAAAGCGGGTTCCCTTATGCGCATGATCAATGGATCTCGGCGGCAGGGACGGCTTGGGCGGCGATGGCCCTGGCGGTGACCGTGGAGCCTACGCGAATTACTCAGCGGTGAAGGTTCAATTGCGATTGGGGGACACCCTGAAACTCGTCTCCCCTGCTTTTGTTCATTGGATTTTCGGCCAGGAAGGCGCTGGGATGGCGGGTCTTGACGTGGGCGGTATTACACATTGTCGGCGGCAAAAGGTGTGTAGGCGCCCGTAGCAAGCAATTAACCTAAAAACGGCAGTTGGAGGGCCGAACAGCGAGAAACCCGTGTCGGCACAAGCATTTGAAGAGAAGGCAGTTAACCCGACTTTCGCAGTTGGGGGCTACGAAGGCTGCTAAGTGCTTTTGATTTAACAGTGGCATCGGCTAGGTCTTCACCACAAATCAGAACTAGCCGACTCGGAAACGGTGGTTTGAGCGGCGGATGCGAGAGATGTGATGCGCGGGGGAGGCTGAGCGGGGAGTTCGAGACGAAGCTTTTGCAGGAGGAGCAATGTGTCCTTCTCCGGTTGCGTGTAGCGGGGCAAAATCAGCCAGCGTCCATCGACGGTCGGCACCCAGACGTCGATCATTTGAATAGCCGAGAGTTTGTCCAACACGGCGGCGGGTGTCAGCCCCGGTGCATGAAGTGCTAGCCGATTCTTGAGTGTGACTTGCAGGCAATAGGCCAGGAACGCCACCAGAATATGGGCGTCCACGCGATGTTCCAAGCGGTGGTAAACCGGACGGATCCCCAGTTCGCTTTTCAAGGAGCGGAACACCGCGTCTATCTGCGTCAATTGGACGTAGCGCGTCCACAGGACGGCTGGATCTTCACCGTCGGCATTGGAACGCAGCAGGTAGTGGCCATCGCGCAGTTCGGCCTCTTTCAGCTTACTTTTGCCCACGCTGAAGCGAAACGATTCGCGAGTCACCGGTTGCCGCGCCTCCGGCAACTGAATCCGTACAAAGCCGAAGGCCCGGCCAGCTTCGCTCTTTGCCGCGCCGATGCGCAGCAGCAACTGACGGCCACCGCGACCTTTACTGACGCTCCTAAATTCCCTTGATTCACTCCGCTGTTCTTAATTCGTTGTTTCTACTAAACAATCGGTGCATAGAATTTTATGCGCGCCGATGGTGGACCCGTGGTCAGCAGCGAAGAGGGTCGGCGATGACGGGCGAGAACCCATCGGCACCACCAGCGACGGCTCGCAACCTCATCATCAATCGTTGAAAAAGACCCTTCTCCTCGTAGTGATCGCTGTAGTGGACGCTCAGCCGCCCGGCGTGTCGGCTGATCTTGGCGGCCAGATACGGGAATCGCAGTCGTGAGGTGGCCAGCGTGGTGTGCCGCAACGTTTCGGCGCTTTCGCTACCCTCTCGATTAAACAACAGCAGCCAACAATTCAGGTTGTAAGCCAGCATGGCGATCTGGAAATGGACGGCGTTCATCGCCCAGGGGTTCGACGCATGTGACGTCAACGCCGCATCATTGTTGGCTTCTTTGATCAAGTTCTCGGCTCCGCCCCGCTGTTTGTAGAACCACACCAACGCCTCCAGCGGTGCATCCATATTCGTCCCGAAGACCCGGTAGATATAGTTGGCCGTCTCGAACAGTTGGTACTGCTCCGGTTGGCCGGCGGCTGGCGCTTCCGGTTTCTTCTCATAGCGCAGCGCCAGGAACCGGTACGCCTTGCCCCATCCCTCGGGTTGATAGGAGAACTCGCGCTGTTGGTCGGCATCAGTGTCCGGCGACGGCTTCCATTCCTCCGTCTGCAATCGATGCACCAACCGCGAGGTTTTTCGCGCCACCAGGATAAACTGGCACCCCAGTTTCTCGTAGGCCTCCACGGCTTGCCAACAATAGAATCCCGAATCGGCGCGGGCCCTCACGATCTTCACCGTTGCCGGCAGCGCGGCCACGGCGTTCTGCAAATGACGCGCAATCTGGGCTCCGCTCGGCCGGTCCCCGTTGCGTAACTCTCCCATCACATACTCTTTGGTTTCGGCCACGAAGGTCAGTATCGGCTGGAAACTCTTCTTTCCCTTATTCTTCGGGTTGTAGCCCTTGCGCGCCCCCATCTGATTGCCGAACACGGTATGCACGGTTGTATCCGTGTCCAGCGTCGCTTCCCGTAGTTGCACGTTCGCCGCTTCCCACACCCGTTGCCGCATCGACGTCTGCACCTTGAGCAGCTGGCCGGCTACGGTCAGATGCAGAGATTTCAAGAATCGCCAGAACGTGGATTGTGGCGGCAGGCGCAGTACGCCCAGGATGGCGGTCAGCATCGACTCCCGTTGGAGGAATTGCAAATGATACAGGCGCGAGAAGCCTATGTAATTGGCCAGCACCATCGTTTGGATGAATTGCGGCATGGTCATGGCCTTGGTTCGCCCCTTCACCGTCAAGACCTCCTCGACCAATTGCAGGAAGCCGAGTTTCTCCCGCATCGTGGCTACCGGAAGCAATCCGCCGTAGGCTGTCAGATTGCCCAACTTGGCCGGATCCCCGTATTGCCGATGGCTTCCATCCGCTTCAACCATGGCAATCACGTCCCTGACCTTCAAGGTCTCCTTGCAGATCCAGAATCGCACTACCTGGAAGCCCCTGAGTCTCCTCGCGTTCAGCACCGGCGTCATGAACTTATACGTTCCCAGATTTTTGAAATTTATATTTCGTTCAAAATCAACAACTTGCAAAATCGAAACCCCAAAGTGCTAGGTTCGCGTGTGCTAGTGTGAAACCGGCTCGGGAAAACCCGCGCCGCCAGGCCTCCGCCAAATCGGAGGCCTTTCCATTTCTAACTTCCGAAAAGGATCAGCCATGAACACCGAACAGAACGCCAACACCAACAGCCCCCACCGGGCCGTGCTCTCAAACGAGGATCCCGCCGAGTATGTCCAGAT
>Ga0163151_10008904_pt1 | contig 11111 bp, 7 predicted proteins | sample OliLakLV19MP5IB2_FD_145596 | JGI IMG/M metagenome (GOLD analysis project Ga0163151, IMG submission 145596) | Freshwater microbial mat bacterial communities from Lake Vanda, McMurdo Dry Valleys, Antarctica - Oligotrophic Lake LV.19.MP5.IB-2 | ecosystem: Environmental > Aquatic > Freshwater > Lake...
GGGCAGGGGTCCTGCCTCCTGATATGAACTTTGAAAAAGCTCGTGAAATACTAAAGGATAAAAAAATAATTGAAGTCTTCGGAAAAACCGACCCTTACCTTACCGATGAACGATTGAAAGAAGTTACAACACTGAACAAGCGGGTCAACATCCAACCAACGCTTATCGAATTTGATGGAGGCCATGAACTTAATGAAGACGTCCTCAATAAATTTATCTGACTCCAATAACTAACTCACACACCCAGATCACCGCCTTCTGAAATTTCTATCAAAAGCATTTTAACTTCGTCCGCCTTGGCATGCTCACCCATTTTTTCAAATGACATCACCAGGTTTCTCAAAGCCCTGCGTATTATTTCCAGATTGCCGCAGGTCTCAAAGAAAGAAGTCTGAGGCACTAAGTGCAATTCATTGATGTAGTTTTCAATGTCTTGCTTTGAAAATATCAGGCCTCTGTTAAAGGTGTTGATATAAAACTGATGGTTATCGTCTTTATAAGTAAGAATAAAGAGATTGGGAAGATTAACTCCTGACACCGGAAGTTTCAGTTTCTGGGCCACCAACATATAAATGACACACAAAGTGATGGGGTTTCCCTTTCTGGTTTCTAACACAACATTGATCATCGAATTTCCAGGAGAATGAAAATTTTTTGTATTCGCACCAAACTTAAGTTTGTTGAAGATGACGCTGTTGATCACCTTAATCTGATCGAAGGCATATAAATCGGGGCGAAATTCTAGCCATGTTTCATAGTAAATTTGCTCTAGCTCTTGCTTCAATTTCTCGAGCTCAATGTCAGGGTATTGGTAGGTGGCAATAATCCACATGCCGGTGAGCAAATCCTGATCTTTGCTTTCATGCCAATTTTTAAGACGTTCCTTTACCAGGTCATATTGCAGTGTATGAATCAACTCTTCAATTCTGCTTTGCACCATTGGACTGAGGTTACTCTCCCACTCCTTCTCTAAAAAAGGGATTGCCTCTGTGCCCAAAGACATAATCTTTTCCTCTACGTGAGCGGTGATTTGCTTATCCTCATCGTCCAGGAGCGAGACCAGTGCCTTTAATTCATTCTCAGTCATTGATGCAAGAATATTAAATTATTTTTTCATCAGCACTAATTATGGAATTTTTAAATCATGGTGATCAGGTTTGAATAATTCCTGTGTTGAATTTCTCAACAGGCGCATGGTTTGCCGCGGCAATCCCCATCGAAATAACTTTTCTGGTTTCTAGCGGATCGATCAATCCATCTACCCACAAGCGTGCAGCCGCATAATAAGGACTCAACTGCTCGTTATACCGATCCGTAATTTCCTTTAGCAATTGAGTCTCTTCTTCGCTGGAGATGATTTTGCCCTGAGCCTTCAACGTGCTTACTCGAATTTGAAGTAATGTCTTCGCTGCGGAGTTTCCACTCATCACGGCAATTTGTGCTGTAGGCCAGGCATAAATTAGCCGCGGATCGTAGGCTTTACCGCACATAGCATAATTTCCTGCTCCGTATGAGTTGCCTAAGATGAAAGTAAATTTGGGTACGGTCGAGTTGGCCATGGCATTCACCATTTTTGCTCCATCCTTAATAATGCCCCCTTGCTCGGCTTTACTACCCACCATGAATCCACTCACATCCTGCAAGAACACAAGTGGTATCTTGCGCTGATTGCAATTCATAATAAATCGTGCGGCTTTATCCGCTGAGTCGGAATAGATAACTCCTCCCATTTGCATCTCGCCCTTTTTTGTCTTCACTACTTTGCGTTGATTCGCTACAATGCCCACTGCCCAACCATCCACACGGGCAAAACCGCAGAGAATAGTTTTTCCATACAGTGCTTTATATTCATCAAATTCAGAATTGTCAACGATCCGTTTGATGATGTCCAACATGTCGTAAGGCTTCGCGCGATCCGCTGGCATGATGCCATAAATTTCTTCGGCATTTTCTTTGGGCAGCTGAGATGCAGTCCGATCAAAACCTGCTTTCTCAAATGAGCCAAGTTTATCGAACAGATTTCGAATGTGATCCAGGCAAGCCTGGTCCGTTGGAAATTTATTATCGGTAACCCCGGAAATCTCACAATGTGTGGTTGCACCTCCCAGAGTTTCATTGTCAATCTCTTCACCAATAGCAGCCTTGACCAAATACGAACCCGCCAGAAAAATAGAACCTGTTTTATCCACAATCATCGCCTCATCTGACATGATCGGAAGATAAGCGCCACCGGCAACGCAACTACCCATGATGGCCGCTATCTGAATGATGCCCATCGATGACATCTTCGCATTGTTCCTAAACTGCCGACCAAAATGTTCCTTATCAGGAAAGATTTCATCCTGCATGGGAAGAAAAACACCTGCACTATCCACCAGATAAATAATTGGTAAGCGGTTTTCCATCGCTATCTCCTGTGCCCGAAGATTCTTTTTAGCGGTGATAGGAAACCACGCTCCCGCTTTAACAGTGGCATCATTAGCCACAATAATACATTGTCTTCCTTCGACAAATCCAATACCCGTAATTACACCACCCGATGGACAACCGCCCTGTTCCTGATACATCCCTTCACCCACAAACAATCCTACTTCCAAAAAATCAGAACCTGGATCAGTTAAATATTTTATTCGCTCCCGCGCAGTGAGTTTACCTTTTTGGTGTTGTTCCGAAATTTTCTTTTCGCCTCCACCCAACGCTGTCTTCTCAGCTTTGGACTTTAATCGGGAACAAAGTTGCTTCATCTGGTCCTCATTTTTGTTGAATTCCAGTTCCATCAGACTTGCCTATTTAGTGTAAATGAAAATTAATTACTTTTTTCCGTTGCCTTTGCTTTCTCTTCTTCTTCCTTCCTTCTCTCACGCTCTATTTTTTTTGAGCTCCTGCCTAAGGGAGCTAGAAAATGACGCGGGTTATTATTGAAATTGTTTGCCAGTGTATCAAGATGCATCAACAAATTATTAAGATTTACATACAGGGAATCCTCGGTCATTAATTTGCTGGCCGTATTATCTCCGTTGTTCAGCTTACTCAATGTTTCATTTAATTGAGATAGGGTACGTTGAGTCTTTGCAATGGTCTCATTCAGTTGCATTTGTTTTAGCGAGTCGGAAATGATTTTGAAGTTGGCTAAGGTAGGCTTAAGCTCCTCCAGGGTTCCATTGAGATTAACAGCAACTTCTTTAAAGTTACCCGATAAGTCCTCCACTTTTCCGTTAGTGGTTCGCAGTGTTTCGTTGATCAGGTCAGGAGTCACTAAAAATTTAGCAAAAATCAATTCAAGCTGTTGCGAGTTTTTGGTAAGGTTATCAATGATCAGATTGAATTTTCGTAACGTAGTCTGCACGTTATCCGCTACCGGTGTAGCGGTTTCTGAAATCACATCGAACATACCTTTGGCCACTTCTGCTAATAACGTATCCTCGGGTTGCAGGGGTTTAGTAATTCGGCCAATGGACAGAATAATGGATTTGCCACCCAGGAAATCACTATTAAGAATCGCTTTGCTTGAATCACCCAAAATCACATCTGAATCAATATCCAGCTCAACCAATATTTTGTTTTGTCTTTCCTGAAGAATTTTAATTCTGCTCACACGCCCCACCGCAAACCCATTGACGAGAATCGGGTTAGACGCGGCAAGCTGATCAACATTTTCATATACCGCATAATACTTATTTGTAGAAGAGAAGAAATCTATTCCTTTCAAATAATTAAATCCGAAGTATAACAAGGCCATTGCAGCGGCAACAAATAATCCTACTTTAAATTCTTTATTCTTCACACTGGTTAGTTTATCGATTCAATTTCTATTTTATACTCTTTAAAGGCCCGATAAATGCCGGAAGCTATCAGGTCTTGACCACTTTCACTCCCTAAAAATTTCTCTTCATTTATGTTGGATAAAAATCCTGTTTCAATCAATACGCTTGGCATGGTAGTTTTCCAAAGAACCATGAATCCAGCCTGCTTTACCCCTCGACTGGGTCTGCCTGCCCGCGTCTTAAACTGACTTTCAATCTTAGCCGCAAATCTCAAACTGCTTTCCTGGTAAGCGCTTTGGTTGAGTGCAAACAAAATATAGGATTCAGGACTCTTAGGATCGAACCCTTCATAGCGCTCTTCATAATTTTCATCCATTAAAATTACAGAGTTTTCCCGTTTCGCCACCTCAAAATTGCTATTGTCTTTATGCAATCCCATAACATAGGTTTCTGTACCTTTGGCGGGGGCTCCGGGAAGAGAATTGGCGTGAATACATATAAATAGATCAGCCTTATTCTTATTCGCAATTTCGGCCCGCTCGTCTAAGGAAAGGTAACGATCAGTTTTTCGGGTATAAATCACCTTTACATCAGGTAAATTCTTTTCAATATAAGCCCCGACCTTTAATGCTATTTTCAAGGCGACATCTTTTTCTTTCAGATTTTTTCCCGAGGTTCCGGGGTCATGGCCGCCATGGCCAGCATCGATCACAATCACATCTACTTTCGTTTCCAGGATGGGGCTTTTACCTGAAAAATTTAGCAAGGTTATTGCTATCAAGATGAGTTTAATTTTGATATTCATCACTGTCTTACCGATGTCTGAAGTATTTGCAATAAATTTGTACAAAGTTGTGAATTTTTCGCTAAAAGCTAAACTCCTGAAAATCAAATCAGAGACTGCATTTATTGTGTTGCGCTTCATCGTCATTTGCCTTTTATCGTTTTGTGGTTTTGTTATGAATGGCTACAGCCAGGTGGAAAAACCCCTGCGTGCCCCGGCAGGTACCTTACCTGTAAAATCAGATACCGTTACTAACAAAAAGGATACCCTAAATACAACTAACAAGGCCGACACTCTAAAGACACCCCCAAAAAGTGATATTGAAACTACTGTAACCTACTCAGCACAAGATTCAATCATTTCCAACCTCAATTCCAAAATGATGTGGCTGTATGGTGGGGCTATTGTGAAATATGGGATCATTGAATTGCAAGCGGAGGAAATAGTAATCGATTATGAAAACACAACCATAACAGCCAAAAGTCGTGTTGACTCTACAGGTCGCACCTATGGCTACCCCATCTTCATCAATGGTGCTGAGAAATATGAGACGAAGGATATGGTCTATAATTTCAAAACCCAAAAAGCCAAAATATCAGGCGTGGTGACAAAACAAGGAGATGGTTTTTTACATGGCGACACGGTTTACAAAAATGAGAAAAATGAACTTTTCACAGTCGGTAACGCCTACACTACGTGCGACCTTGCCGAGCCTCACTTCCGAATCATTTCAACGAAAGTAAAAGCAATCCCCGGTGATAAGATGGTTTCAGGTCCGTTCTACATGGAATTCAATGGTGTTCCAACACCCTTAGGTTTTGCCTTTGGAATTTTCCCTTCTCCTAAAAAAAGTGCATCCGGTATCATCGTTCCCTCTTTCGGTGAAGAACGAAGACGTGGTTTCCACCTTCGAAGAGGGGGGTATTTCTTTGACATCAACGAATACATAAAACTTACCATCACAGGTGATATTTATTCAAAAGGAGGAAGCGCTGTCAATCTGAATACAAACTACAATACGCTCTATAAATACACCGGGGCATTCAACTTTTCATTTACCAACAATGTTATTACCGATAAAATAGAGTCCCCAGCCAAAACGAAAGACTTTCAATTAAGCTGGAATCATTCGCCTCAAACCAAAGGGACTGGCCGATTTTCAGCATCAGTTTCAGCAGCCAGCTCCTCCTATAATAGCAACAACTATATCGGTGTAAATTCAAATCCGCAGTCATCACGTATTGATAACACGACACAGAAATTAAGTTCGAATATCAATTACAGCAAAACTTTTCCGGGCACACCGTTCAGTCTTGGGGTCAACTTGCGCCACAACCAGGATCTCAGTACCAAACAGGTAGACCTGACACTTCCTGACTTGAGTTTTAATATGAACAATATTTATCCATTCAAAAATGTAGAGAAGAGTATGTTTCTGCAAAATATAAATTTCCGCTATACAGCGAATGGAACCAACCAGGTAACGAATAACCTGGGGGAAATTGCCGAGGATGAAAATGGCAATTCCATTGATAGTATTTCAAATTTTACGGCTGATAATTTTTCACTCTTCCTTAAGAATTCCCGGAAAGGGATACGTCATAGTATACCGCTCAGTACTTCGTTCAAATTACTAAAGTTCTTTACCGTAAGCCCAGGTATTAATTTTGAAGAGCGGTGGTATTTTGAAAAACTAAACTGGAACTATAATGAAACGGATGAGCGTTTTGTTGCCGATACCATTGATATATTCAATCGGGTGTACAATTATTCGGGTGGAGCAAGTCTAACTACCCGTATTTACGGAACCTACCTATCGAAGAATCCCAAGTCCAAAATTCGGGCGATCCGGCATATTATTAATCCCTCCGTTGGGTATAGCTATCAACCGGATTTCAGTGACCCAAGTTATGACTACTACCAGCGATTTACCATAAAAGACGGTGCCGGAAACGAAAATGAGGTATTGAAAGCCCGCCATGAAAATTTCATTTATGGCACTGCCAGCCCCGGCCAAAGCAGTGCATTAAGCATGGGCCTCAATAATAATATTGAATTGAAAGTGCGCAGTGAAAATGATACCGTTGACCGAAAAATTCCGTTATTCAATACACTCTCAATCGGTGGTTCATACAACTTCCTTGCGGATTCACTTAAGCTTTCAAATCTTGGGATTGCTGCCAACACGAATATTCTGCAAGATAAAATCAATCTTAATTTTGGCGCCACACTTGATCCGTATGAATACCGGAATTATATAACTGATTATGATGAAAACGATGCACCCATTTTCTCTGAAAGACGCATTAATAGACTTGTCTGGAATTCAGGGAAAGTAGGGAGGATCACGCAGGCAAATTTTGCCTTCAGCACGAACCTGAATCCTAAAGGACAAAATAAAGACAATGATACCCGCGATAAAATAGCGAAGTCAGATTTACCCGATGCCGAAAAACAATATCTTCTTCAAAATCCGGATGCCTATGTGGACTTTTCAATTCCCTGGAACCTGCGGATAAGTTATAACATCGATTATCAGCACGCCATAGACAAAGAACCCACCATTACTCAAGCCATACGTTTCAATGGAGATCTTTCCCTATCTGAAAAATGGAAGATAATTTATAACTCAGGTTATGATTTTGAAAACAAAGCTTTTACACAGACCCAGATAAGCATCAATCGTGATTTGCATTGCTGGCAAATGAGTTTAAGCTGGACACCATTCGGTAGATATCAGTCTTACAATTTTTCAATTGGTCTGAAATCAAGCATGCTGAAAGATCTGAAATTAGATCGCCAGCGGAATTTCTTTGATAATAATTAATCATTTCTTAGAGTTAACTATTAGTTGTGCCAGTGGCATAATATTTGTCCCGGTGGCACAACTACCAGATCTATTCGGTTTATTAAACCAGTCTACTTACTTAGTTTTATTAAATCATTAAAACCCGATCCCATGAAAACGAAACTTACTTTTCTATTTCTTTTGATTAGCAGCTACTCTATCGCGCAGGATTTGCCTGATCTTAAAGCTTATTCAAAAGATATCGGATTCAATACTAATTTTTTATTAAACGGAGTACTAAGCGCAAATGGAAGTCCATTTGATCTTATGTTGAAGAAACAAAAAACCTCTAATCAGGCCAATCGTTTTGGTGTTGAGGTCTATACCGACATATCAACCAATGCCTATGCAGGTTCAACCAGTTATTACCAATATGATAACTATTCACTGAGCATCTCTTTTGGAAAGGAAAAACAACACCAACTTAGTAAACGATGGATTTTCTATTACGGTGGCGATGTAGCTCCATTCTACAAGTTCTATGGACAAGATTATTATAGTACCAACACTCTACAGAATAAAAATAAAGACCATGACTTTGGATTGAGGTTATCTCCTTTTTTGGGCATTCGCTTTCAAATCAATGACCGACTTTATGTTGCTACTGAAGCTTTGCTGAGGGTTTCTTATAGCTGGAAAGAGATCAGCTCTAAATCGTACGACAGTAATGGTATTATGTATGCCGAGTCAAGCAACGCATTCAATAACTTTCGCCTGCAGCCCTTACCTGCCACCGGCATATCAATATTTTATCGCTTTTAAAACCCTAGTGTTACGTTAATCGTGAAATGACGGGTTGCGTAAGGGAGAAGCGAAAAGCCCACTTCTTTGATGTAAATATAATTTAGCTATAGCCAAAGATATGAGCCCGACCCGAAGCGTGGAGTGTCATTTAGTTAAGAGCCGAAGGCTCGGATCAATCTGTAACAACGGATTTTAATCCGTTGGTGAATGTGGAAAATCAATCTAAGAGCAGTAGGCTCGGATCATATAAAATGCTTGAAAGAATTTAAAATGGGTTGAGCCTACGGCTCTCAACTTATCATCGATCATTTGACAACGGATTGAAATCCGTTGTTATTATATTGGCCGAGCCGATGGCTCTCCAAAAAAAACACGTCTTTAACTTAATGATATTGTCGAAGGGGTACGCCCACGCCCACTTAAACTTAACATGACACTAGTTCAACCACCCTTCAATCTCCTGAAGTGTTGGGTTCTGCACCGCATCCAACTTGAGCTTCTTGCGCATACCGGGGATGTCGTTAAAAAGTTTTGTGGCTTTGATTTCTTTCAGTTGCGCGATGGATGTTATTCCTAATTTTTGAAGAATGGGAATTAACTCAGCACGCACACCGATGGATTCAAAATTATCGGTAGCGGCCACTTCGGCTTGCTTTTCAGGTTTCATCTGAGGGAAGAAAATCACATCCTGTATGGATGGTGAGTTGGTCATGATCATGGAAAGACGATCGATGCCAATTCCCAATCCCGCGGTAGGGGGCATACCATACTCCAATGCTCTCAGAAAATCTTCATCCAGCGTCATCGCTTCTTCATCACCACGCTTACCCAATTCAAGTTGCTCTTCGAATCGTTCGCGCTGATCAATGGGATCGTTCAACTCGGAGAAGGCGTTGCAAATTTCTTTGCGATTACAAATGGCTTCGAAACGTTCTACCAATCCTGGCCGGGTCCTATGCTTCTTCGCTAAGGGTGACATCTCCAACGGATAATCCGTAATAAACGTTGGCTGAATTAAATTCGGCTCACACTTCTCACCAAAAATCTGATCAATCAATTTTCCTTTGCCCATGGTGTCATCCATCGGCACATGAAGTTTTTTGCACGTGTCACGTAAACCCACTTCATCCATTTCGGAAATATCAATACCCGTGAAGTGTTGTATCGCTTCATACATCGTAAAGCGTTTCCACGGACGTTTAAAGTCGATGAGGTTGTCACCTACTTTTACCTCCGTTTTACCATGCAGGTCAATGGCTGCCTTTTCAATCATCTCCTCCACCAGGTTCATCATCCAGTTATAGTCTTTGTAGGCGACATACAATTCCACCTGCGTGAATTCTGGATTATGATAGCGTGACATACCTTCGTTGCGGAAGTCTTTGGAGAATTCATACACACCATCAAATCCACCAACGATCAATCGCTTCAGATAAAGTTCATTGGCAATGCGCAGATAGAGCGTCATGTCCAATGTGTTGTGATGTGTTTTAAAAGGACGCGCTGCTGCACCTCCGTATAGCGGCTGCAAAATCGGAGTCTCTACTTCGAGATAGCCTTTGTTATTCAGGTACTCGCGCATGGAGTTTACCATTCTGGTGCGCTTCACAAATGCCTCGCGCACCTGGGGGTTCACCACCAAGTCAACATAGCGCATGCGGTAGCGCTGCTCAGGATCCGTAAAGGCATCGTGCAAAGTTACATTGCCTTGTTCATCTTTCGTTTCCTTTACAATAGGCAATGGCCGCAGCGACTTCGAAAGGATTTTAAAACTGGTAACATGGATAGAGATTTCTCCCGTTTGTGTAGTGAACACAAAGCCTTTCACACCAATGATATCACCGATATCAATCAGTTTTTTAAATACGGTATTATAAAGCGTTTTATCTTCATCAGGACACAAGTCATCTCTGCGAAAGTATAATTGTATACGTCCTGATTCATCCTGTAATTCAGCAAAGGAGGCATTGCCCATAATCCTGCGCGACATGATACGGCCAGCAATCGATACATCTTTATACTCAATCTTTTGATTGGGATAATGCTCGTGGATATCCGCAGCGGAGGCATTGATTTCAAATAATTCTGCCGGATAGGGGTTAATGCCCAGTTTTATCAGTTCCTGTAAACTTTGTCTCCGGACGATCTCCTGTTCGCTTAATTGCATGATAATCGCGATTTATTGGTAATTGAGGGGCAAAAATAATGAATTCAGGCCTCAATAAGGAATGGACAATTGAAAACGAACAATGGACAATTATTTCTCTAAGTATGCAATTACTACTTGCCGTTTTTCCTGCGAGCAAGTTCTTTTCTGATCATGGTAAGTTCGCGGCTACTCTGGCCTGCAACGGATGTATTCTCAGCAGCCCTGCGGATCAGATACGGCATCACTAACTCAACAGGTCCATAGGGAACATACTTCGCCACATTGTAGCCTGCCTTGGCAAGGTTAAAGGAAATATTATCACTCATACCCAGAAGTTGAGCAAACCAAACCCGTGGGTCGTTCGGTTTCATACTGTGTTTATCCATGAGCAGCGCCAGGTATTGATTGCTGTATTCATTGTGCGAACCGCACATCAGACTCACGCGTTGTTTATTGTCGATACAAAAGACAAGGCCTTTATTAAACGAGTCGTCCGTAGCCGGCTTGCTCGGATGAATCGGGTTGGCATAACCCATTTTTTCCGCACGCTCGGCCTCCTTCTCCATGTAAGCACCCCGCACCATTTTCGCACCCAAATAATAATTATGCATGGCTGCCATATGAAACGCATTGCGCAGGTTATCGAGCATATCCCTGCGATACATTTGATAGGTGTTGAACACGATGGCACGCTGTTGATTATACTTCTTCATCATCTCATAGGCGAGTTCATCAATAGGATTTTGAATCCAGCTGTCTTCCGCATCAATCATCACCGGCACATCATAAGCATGTGCTTTGGCGCAGATTTTTCCTACACGG
>Ga0163151_10008910_pt1 | contig 11104 bp, 6 predicted proteins | sample OliLakLV19MP5IB2_FD_145596 | JGI IMG/M metagenome (GOLD analysis project Ga0163151, IMG submission 145596) | Freshwater microbial mat bacterial communities from Lake Vanda, McMurdo Dry Valleys, Antarctica - Oligotrophic Lake LV.19.MP5.IB-2 | ecosystem: Environmental > Aquatic > Freshwater > Lake...
ATTCAAAGGAGAGCTTGTGAAGAATGATTCGTATTTGTACATTATAAATTACACAACTTACGATAACAAGAAGCGCCAAAAAATTGGTTATGTTGTGATACTGAAGGAAGACTATTAAATTTAAGTAATTAAAAAAAAGAAGATACAATGAGAATAACTGTTTTGATCTTTTTAGCAAGCGTTTTCAGCTCATCAATTATAGTTGGGCAAAATCTGGATATAAAACTTGACCCAGTTAAAGTTGAAAAATATTCGCCTTATGTTAAGTATAAACATAGCTGGGGAGATGGCTTTGAAACCTGGAAAGAGAACAATAAACTTCTTTTCGCAAAAGAAATGTGGTATTACACAGAATCCTTTTATATAAAGCGTGATCATTTTCAAGATGGTGTAGTTTTGAATGAGGAAATAATTGATGTGAGTCGTTGGGAAAATCAGAGAAAGCAAAACGAAGAAACGATCATAAGGGTTGTTGGATTTAAGGATGCGCTTGTTTTGATACCAGGAAACAAGGTGATTTATAAACCAAATTAAGAATGAGAAATACAACAAAAAAAATACTCTTTATACTCTTATTTGGTTTAACGGTAATCCAGTTAAAATTAAAGGCGCAAGCAGGTGTTGGACCTTGTCCATATTGTTTACCAACAGTAAATTCAACCCCCTGTAACCAACCTAATCCTTCCAATAACGCCGCAAACTTTATTAATGACTTTATTGATGATTTTTTTACTACAGGTGGAACAGCGAACATAACCAACATTGGTTCGGGATGTAATACACAGTTTGTAACACCACCAATTCCTGCGGTTCAGAACAATTATTATAAGCACCCTTGTGTTGTTACTAAATATTTACAAACCACGCCTGGGCAAGCTCTTGTATGTAACTTTAGATCAGGGATAATTTTTTCACAAGGTTTTGCTGTGTGGGTAGATTGGAACAACGACGCTGTTTTTGCTGCGGGTGAAATGGTATGTTGTACTCCGGGTTCTCCTCCTGCGGCTACACCTGCTGCTGCAAACTGGGTTTGCCCAGCTGTTGCAAACGGAAAATACCGCATGCGCGTAAGATGTTCTTTTGCAACTGCGGGCTGTACTATTGACCCATGTAATAACCAGGGCTTTGGCGAAGCAGAAGACTATACAGTTTTTGTTGGACCGGTTATTGGTTGTGCAACTCCTATCACTGCAACATTGTCAAGTAACTCACCAATTTGTGCCGGTCAAAATCTTCAACTAACATCTCTTTATACCGGAGTTTCAGGCCCAGCTACATTTACATGGACAGGACCGAATGCATTTACGAGTAATGTGCAAAATCCTTTGATCCCTAATGCCCAAGTAATTAATTCCGGAGTTTATAACTATACTGTATCTGATCCTTGTGGAGTAAAAGGTTTTGCTTCTATTAACGTTACTGTAAACCCAACACCAACATTAACACCAACCAGCAATACGCCTTGTGTTGGTAGCCCATTGAATTTCAATGTAATCGTAAATCCGGCAAGTGTAAGTTACACATGGACGGGGCCGAATGCATTTACTTCAAACGTTCAAAATCCGGTTATTAGTCCTTCAACTACAAATGCAATTGGTCAATACACCATACAAGTTACAACAGCTCCTCAGGGATGTACAAACATTGCTGTAATGAATGTAACTGTTGTGCCGCAGCCAACGGTAATTCCAAATAGCAATACACCGATTTGCGTTGGGCAAACACTGAGTTTGTTTGCGAACCCACCTGCAACTTCGTATACGTGGACAGGACCAAATGCATTTACAAGCAACTCACAAAATCCAAGCATAGCGCCAGTTACCGCGTTAGCTGCAGGAAACTATACCATAAAAGTAACAAATGGAGGTTGTACGAATCAAGCCGTAACAAACGTCGTCATAAATCCATTGCCAACCATAACGGTTAACAATCCTTCTGTTTGCCCTGGAATTGGCGCCACATTAACAGGTGGTGGTGCAAGTACATACACTTGGAATCCCGGGCCTATAGTTGGTCCCTCTGTAACATTTACTCCTCCGGTAACAACGGTTTATACTGTAAGTGCTACATCTGCTTTTGGATGTACCGCTCAAACTACAGCAACTGTTGTGGTTAATCCATTGCCCGCTCCTTTACCCGGAAGTAACAGTCCTGTTTGTACCGGAGGCAGTATTGCTTTAACAGTAAATGCTGCAACAAGTTATACATGGACGGGCCCAAACGCCTTTACAAGTAATTTACAAAATCCTACTATAACAAACGCTTCAACGCTTAGTGCAGGAAACTATACAGTAATGGTAACAAGCGCATTGGGCTGTACAGCCCAAGCGGTAGTAAATGTCATTGTAAATCCAACGCCAACTATAAGTGTTGGTAATCCTGGTCCTTATTGCGCAGGCTCTGCAATAAATCTTACAGTAACTGCGGCAACAAGTTATACTTGGACAGGCCCATTGGCATTTACAAGTAACTTGCAAAATCCAACCATCGCTAATAGCACAACAAATATGGCAGGCCCATATGTTGTTACCGTAACAGCTGCCGGCGGATGTAAAAGCACAGGAACAGTTAACGTTGTGGTGAATGGTTTACCAACTCCTACAGCAACAAGTAACTCACCTATATGTTTAGGAAAACAAATAAATCTTTTTGCAAATCCTGCTGCCAGCTCTTACACCTGGAGTGGACCAAATGCATTTGCAAGTAATGCTCAAAATCCTACTATCGCCTCGGCGGCGGCAGTGAATGGTGGAAATTACACCGTAACTGTAACTAATGCGGCAGGCTGTACAAATACATCTGTTGTAACTGTTATTATTAATCCGCTTCCGGTTGTTGCCGTAACTGGTGCAACAACTTGTGTAGGTTCAACATTTACACTAACGGCTGCAACAGGAACGGCTTTTGCTTGGGCAGGACCAAATGCATTTAACACGCCGGTTCAAAATCCATCATTTGCAAATGCGCAAGTAACTCATAGCGGAAATTATACGGTTGTTGTAACCAGCGCATTAGGTTGTACAAATAGCGCGGTAGCAAACGTTTCGGTGATTGCAAATCCAACAATGAACATTATTGGAACGAATACATTATGTTCACAAAACTTTAATGCTTCTGTAAATACAACAACGCTAACAGCCGGCGGGGGGAATTCTTATGTGTGGACCTTACCTGTTGGTTTTTCAGCATTACCAAATTTAAGCAGTAATCCAATCACCTTAAATCCTCCTGTAACTTCCACATCACTAGTTGCAACAATGACGGTTGTTGGAACTGCAGGAAGTTGTACAAGCCAAGCGGTATATCAAGTCACAGTTTATCCTAACCCAACCATAACAGTTAATTCAGCAAGTATGTGCGCGGGAACACAAGTTACGCTAACAGCAAGCAATGCTACAACATATACATGGACGCCAAGTGCAACCTTAAATACACCAAATGGCCCAAGCGTAATTGCAAATCCAACTGTAACAACAGTGTATAGTATTATAGGCGGAAGCGTTGGTTGTAATAGCCAATCACAAAACGCAACGGCAAGCGTTGTTCCAAATCCAACTGTAACAGTCCTTCCAAATCCTGCATTAATTTGTTTAAATAGTTCAATAAATCTTACGGCGAGTGGCGCAACAACGTATAGCTGGAGTCCGAACATTGCGTTAACTACAACGTTAGGCCCAAACACAACTGCAAGTCCAACTATAACTACAACATATTCTATTATAGGTTCGCAAGCAACGTGTACAAATTTAGCAACCATACAAGTTTCAGTAATTGGTTTACCAACGGTGAGTATTGTTGGAACAAACACCTTATGTTCGCAAAACTTTAATGGTTCACCAAACACTACCACATTAACAGCGAGTGGCGCGGGAACATATGTATGGACATTACCTGCAGGATTTTCAGGCTCACCAAGCTTAAGTAGTAATCCATTGGTGATCACTCCTCCTGTAACATCAGTTCCAATTGTTGCAACAATGACAGTACTGGGCACAGCAGGATCTTGCACAAGCCAAGCGGTTATTCAAGTAACTGTGTATCCAAATCCAACCATTACTGCAACAAGTGGCAGTATGTGCGCGGGAACACAAGTTACGCTAACAGCAAGCAATGCTACAACATATACATGGACGCCAAGTGCAACCTTAAATACACCAAATGGCCCAAGCGTAATTGCAAATCCAACTGTAACAACAGTGTATAGTATTATAGGCGGAAGCGTTGGTTGTAATAGCCAATCACAAAACGCAACGGCGAGTGTTGTTCCAAATCCAACGGTTACCGTATTACCAAACCCTGCCGTAATTTGTTTGAATCAAGCAATAAATCTTACAGCAAGTGGAGCTACTAATTATACATGGACACCTAACATTGCATTAACAACTACAAACGTTGCAAACACAACAGCAAACCCAACAGTAACAACAACGTATTCGGTTATTGGTGAAGCGTTAACCTGCACACATGTAGCAAATATTACGGTGAGTGTTTTACCACTTCCTACAATCACAATTGTACCAAGTAGTCCAACATTGTGTATGAATAATTTTAACGGCTCACCAAACACTGTTTCGTTAACAGCAAATGGTGCTGCAAGTTATACGTGGGGACCAATTATGGGTTTAACCACAAACACACTTAACGGATCAATGATCATTGGAACTTCTAATGGCGCAGCAATTGTAACAGGAACGGTTATAGGAGCCAACGGAACATGTACAAATATTGGTACGTTCACATTGAACGCTATTCCAAATCCAACCATTTCAACAACCAGTGGAAGTATGTGTGTGGGAACAAGTGTGAACTTAACAGCGAGCAATGCTACAACGTATACATGGACGCCAAGCGCAACATTAAATACACCAAATGGACCAAGTGTAATTGCCAGTCCTGCTGTAACAACAGTATATAGTATTATAGGCGGAAGCGTTGGATGTAATAGTCAAACACAAAATGCAACAGCAAGTGTGGTTGCAAATCCAACAGTAAGTATTGCGCCAACAACGCCAACTATTTGTTTTGGCAACTCGATCAACTTAACTGCTAACGGTGCTAATAATTATACATGGAGCCCGAACATAGCTATTACGTCAACAGTAGGAAATGTTGTAACGGTTAATCCAACGGTAACAACAGTATATACAATAATTGGAGAAGCGGCAACGTGCACAAACACCGCTGCGCAAACAGTAACAGTTGTACCACTTCCAATTATTACTATTGCCTTGAATAGTCCAACCATGTGTATGAATAATTACAACGGTTCTGTGAATCAAATCACAGTAACTGCAAGTGGTGGTACATCTTATAACTGGACTGGATTTAACGGAGTAGCTGCAAGCAGCAACGTAGGTTCTCCAATTGTTGTTACAGCTATACTAAATATTCCGCTTGGAACAGGAACAGTAATAGGAGCGGTAGGTAATTGTACAAACGGTGCAACATTTAGTGTTATTGCAGCACCTAATCCTATCATTTCAGTTCCATCAGTTAGTGTTTGTCAAGGAAAGAGTGTAATGCTAACTGCAAGTGGCGCTCAAACATATCAATGGTCACCACCAACAAATTTAAATTCGGTAGTTGGAACAACAGTAATGGCTAATCCAAATAACACTGCCGTTTACAGTGTGATCGGTTCTAGTATTAATTGTCAAAGCCCTACAGAAACTACAACAGTAACCGTTGTAGCAAATCCTGTGATCGTAATTGCTCCGGTAACACCAACTATTTGTGCGGGAAGCGCAATTGGCTTAACGGCATTTGGCGCTAATAATTATACTTGGAGCCCTGCGGTAAATATTAATACACTTAATGGAAACTTTGTAATTGTTACACCAACTGTAACAATGAATTATATTGTAGTTGGAGAAGCTGCAACATGTACATCCGTAGCAGTTCGCGAAGTATCAGTGATCCCATTACCGGATCTTCAAGCAATATCTGATAAAACAGTGATCTGTATAGGAGATAAGGTTACTATTAACGCTAACGGCGCACTTAATTATACGTGGACACCAACATTTGGATTAAGTAGCGGCACAAGTAATTTTGTAGTAGCAAGCCCAACCGTTTCTACGCTTTATACATTGATAGGAACGAACGGGGTTTGTACAAAAACGATCACTTACGGAATTACTGTAATGACTCGCCCTATTTTGAACTTGATGACCACCAACAAAAAAATATGTAAAGGTGGAAGTGCAATGATCATTGTATCAGGTTGCCAAGGTTATTTATGGCATCCAACTTCTGACTCAACAATACTTGCAAGTAATACTACAACCAACACTACAAGTATGGTTGTTACACCAACCGCTAATATGAACTATACCATTACCGGATTTAATTCTTCAGGGGCATCGGCGTGTCCTTTCTCTAAAGAAATATTAGTTGAGGTTGTTCCTACAATTACACCGGGTGTGAGTTTTAGCGCTACAATTTGTGAAGGTAATTCAACAAAGTTACAGGCAGAAGGAAGCAACACGTATCAGTGGACGCCGTTTGACGGATTAAGTAATCCAAATATATCTCAACCGTACGCCAACCCTAAGTCAACAACTATTTATACGGTTCGTGTATCTGATGGAGGCTTCTGCGGCGAAACTGCAACGGTGTTGGTTAAAGTAACTCCTCAACCAACGGTTGATGCCGGACCAGATATGATCCTCAATTCAGATGAACCAATGTTCTTGAACGCTAAGGGTACCGGCACATTAACGTGGGTATTTGGAGATAATATTATTTGCCACGTTTGTCCTAACTCACAAGTAACTGCTACCAGAAGCGGTGTATACCATGTTCAAACAACAAACGAATTTGGCTGTACCGCTATTGATGATGTGTGGATAGAAATAACAAATGATTACCCGATTTTCGTTCCAAATTCATTTACACCAAACTACGATGGGCTCAATGATGTGTTCTTAGTTTATGGAGAAGGCATTATTAAATTTGAGATGAGTATCTACAACAGATGGAATCAAAAAATATTCAATTCAAACGATCAAAAGGCAGGATGGGATGGAGAATTCAAAGGAGAGCTTGTGAAGAATGATTCGTATTTGTACATTATAAATTACACAACTTACGATAACAAGAAGCGCCAAAAAATTGGTTATGTTGTGATACTGAAGGAAGACTATTAATTGAAATAAACCCTTTTAATAGTAAACCCTGCTTTATAGCAGGGTTTTTTGTTTTTGTGGAGACAAAGAGATATTCTTATATTTGGTAATAATGATAAGGCCCCTGAAAATATTTTCACTCGTATTATTTGCAGTTACAGCTTTTAATGCTTTTCGTTCTATCCCGGGCGCAGCATTAGGGTTTAATTTACACTAAAAAACATCTGCCGCTTTTTTAATCCTTTTTTACTTTTTTCGGTAGATTTTTATCGCACTATTTTTAAACAAACTCAATATATAACAAGGCTTACAGAGTTTTTGAGGGACGACTATTTAGAAGTTATAAGCAAAAAGCAAACGAATTACTCGAAGAGAAAAACTTGCTTATCGCCACTCAAAAACATTTGGTAGAAGAAAAGAACAAAGAGATAACCGACAGCATCAATTATGCTAAACGTTTACAAAAAGTAATTTTGGCTTCCGATAAAACAATGCGATCTGTATTTGAGCAAAGTTTTATTTTGTATAAACCAAAGGACATTGTTAGTGGCGATTTTTATTGGATATTGCACACCGAAGATAAAACCATTCAAAAAAATACGTTTGCCTTTGCCGCTGCCGACTGCACAGGACATGGGGTTCCGGGGGCCTTTATGAGTATGCTCAACAGTACTTTACTTAATCAAACAGCGTATAACACGGATATTCATACCCCAGCCGATGCGCTTAATTTTTTAAATCAAGAGCTTCCAAAAAATTTACGTTCGCCCGATGATATCGAAAATATTCAAGATGGAATGGACATTGCATTTTGTTTGGTAGATGTAAATAAAAAGATCTTAAAGTACGCAGGCGCAAATAATCCCTGTTGGATCATAAGAGATAACGCATTGATAGAGCTGAAACCAACAAAGCAAGCCATCACCGCGTCTAATGAATACGACAAGAAAAAATTCGGAGATGAAGTATTCACATTAAAAAAGGACGACTGTGTTTATATTTTCACAGATGGGTACGCCGACCAGTTTGGTGGACCTAAAAAAAAACAAGTATAAAACACTAAGTCATCTTTTGCTTTCGATCAATACAGAATCATTTGATAAGCAAAAGGAAATTCTAGAACAACAGTTTATGGACTGGAAAGGCGAGCTAGAACAGGTTGATGATATTTTATTAATGGGGATCAAGATCACCTAAGCATAATTCAGCGCACTCTCAAAAGTTTCCTCATTGCTTTGCATCACCAAAAGTTCCCACCCTTGAGGATATGGCGCTTCCAACAAACTTCCTTTTAAAAGATAAGGGTACATTTCGGCGTAGGTTTGTATTTGATTAGCACTTACTCTGCGGTAAATATGCGAACGGTGTAATTTTTCGGTATGCGATAAGCCGGCCGCTGCCATTAGTTCAACGGCTGCTTTTATAGTTTCTGCTTGGTAATTAGATACACGAACTTTTTTGTCGTTTACATCAAGTCCTTTGTATAGTTTTGGATTTTGAGTTGCAACACCGGTAGGGCAAGTATTTGTATTGCATTCTAAAGCTTGAATGCATCCCAATGATAACATCATGGCACGAGCGCCATTACACATATCGGCACCCAATGAAATATTCTTCACAAGATCAAAACCCGTATGAACTTTGCCCGAAGCAATGATCTTAATATGTTTTTTAATTGCAAATCCATTAAGCGTATCGTATACAAAGGCCAAAGCATCGCGCAAAGGCATACCCACTGAATTGCTAAATTCTAAAGGAGCAGCACCGGTTCCACCTTCGCCACCATCTACAGTTATAAAATCGGCAAACACATTTTGTTTTACCATAGCTTTGCAAATGCTAATGAATTGACTTTTTTGACCAATACATAATTTAAATCCAATGGGTTTGCCATCACTTAGCTCACGTAATCTTTTTATAAAACCAACAAGCTCTAAGGGGCTTCCAAATGCTGTATGATACGGAGGAGATAAAACATCTTTTCCTTTTTCAACCAAGCGGATCTTTGCAATTTCATCAGTTACTTTTGAAGCCGGTAAAATCCCACCATGTCCTGGTTTTGCACCCTGACTCAATTTTATTTCCACCATTTTTACATTTGGTAATTTTGATCGCTCTGCAAATGCATCGTAATTAAAAGTACTATCCGAATTTCGGCACCCAAAATATCCTGTACCAATTTGCCAAATTACATCGCCTCCCGGTTCTAAATGGTAAGGACTCAAACCTCCTTCGCCTGTATTATGTGCAAAGCCACCAATTTTTGCTCCACCATTTAATGCCATAATAGCGTTTTTGCTTAGGCTACCGTAACTCATGGCGCTAATATTAAAAATGCTTGCGTTATATTTTTGTTTACAGTCTGGCCCACCAACCATCACTTTAGGATGATGATCTACTTTGCCATGCGGAAGAGGGGCAATAGAATGATTTAACCACTCGTATCCTGTTTCATAAACATTTAATTGAGTTCCAAATGGCGTTGTATCATTTACCTTTTTTGAACGTTGATAAATTACATTTCTACTTAAGCGATTATAGGGAGCACCATCGGTATCACTTTCAATAAAATATTGATACACTTTTGGGCGCATCCACTCGGCCCACCAACGCATACGGCCAATCACCGGAAAATTATGTTTAATAGAATGTTTAGTTTGGCTAAGATCCATTACACCTAAAACAATGATGGGTATAACTGCAACAAAAGAAAATAGTACCCAATACCAAAAATACCCAAGCACCGCAATGCCGACGCAAATTAGAAGCGATTTAGAAAGGAATTTCCCCATGCGATTTGCGTGATTAGTATATAAATATAGAGATCAGATTATGAATTTACAACATAATTTTCCCCTTACTATATTGGATACCTAAAAGAAGGCCAAATCAGTATAATTTCTTATTTTTGTAGGCTCTTTCCTGGCCCCGTAGTTCAATGCCCGCCCGGCTGACTGGCATAAGAATTTACGAATGGGAAAAACGGCCTCATAGTTCAATGGATAGAACGAGCGTTTCCTAAACGCTAAATCCAGGTTCGATTCCTGGTGAGGCTACAAACGTTCTATGCTTATGTTATTCAAAGTGAAAAAGGCGAGTGTTACTATAAAGGGCATTGCGAAAACCTGAGTGAAAGAATAAAAGAACATAACGCTGGTTATACAAGATCTATAAAAAAGAAGACTCCATATAAGTTGGTGTATTTTTGAAGAATTTACTTTAAGAGTGAAGCGGGCAAAAAAGAGAAATATTTCAAATCAGCAGCAGTAAGAAGGTATTTGAAAGGCATATTGGAAAGCCGGACGGACGGGGATAAAACGAGTGTTTCCTAAACGCTAAATCACAGTTCCATGCCCGAATGAGCATTCGTTCATGCGGGGATTCTGGGCGAGGCTACTAAACTTAATAATAAGGGTTATTTCATAAAATTTTGAGGCGATGGAGAATAAAACAAATTGGCTGAAAAGAAATGAAAAAAGAATCGCTCATATTTCAATAATAACTATTTTTTTAGGATTGATACGTTGTATTTCTGAGTGCTATAGACTTGAGTATATCCTTCAGGATAAATTGACTATCGCTATTATAAAACCTTTTATAATAGGAACTTTAGTATCAGCAATTGGTGTTTTTCTAATGGTAATGTTTTATTTCTTTTCAAAATAGAAATTCGCTTTAGGAATTATAACAATTCTACTAATGCTTTTTGTGAAATATTTTTACATGATTAACTAGTCGTCCCTCAAAAACTCTGTAAGCCTTGTTATTATTGAGTTTGTTTAAAAATAGTGCGATAAAAATCTACCGAAAAAAGTAAAAAGGGATTAAAAAAGCGGCAGATGTTTTTAAGTCTAAATTAAACCGTAATGCTGCGCCCAGGATAGAACGAAAAGCCTTGTTTAGGGCTTTGCTTAATGTTTGCGCAACGAGTAGGCTTCGCTTTTTCTGCGCAGACCCCGCAGTGCGACAAACATAGC
>Ga0163151_10008911_pt1 | contig 11104 bp, 6 predicted proteins | sample OliLakLV19MP5IB2_FD_145596 | JGI IMG/M metagenome (GOLD analysis project Ga0163151, IMG submission 145596) | Freshwater microbial mat bacterial communities from Lake Vanda, McMurdo Dry Valleys, Antarctica - Oligotrophic Lake LV.19.MP5.IB-2 | ecosystem: Environmental > Aquatic > Freshwater > Lake...
CGGCGGAGGTGGTGGGGGCGGTGACCGCGGAGGCGGTGGTGGTCGCGGCGGACGCGGTGATCGTGGCGACCGAGGCGATCGCGGAGATCGCGGGGGCTACGGCCGTTGATTAACGGAGCCGAGTAGTGGCTTATTTCCGGCGTAGAAAGCCGAAAACCATCAACAAGAACCAGGAGAAGTCGGCGCGAAACCGCAATCAGGCGGGTCGCCAGCTTTCTCTCGTTCATCCGAACGTACAGCGCCTCACGCTGGACCTTGAGTTCGTCAGCCCGCAGGGCGACCTGATTTCCTCTGATCAGATTGACGTGGGCCCCAGCGATATCGTCGACCTGTCGGCTCCCTGTCCGGGGCGCTGCGGCGACGGAACGATGGATCTCATGGGGAAAGTGGATGACGTGGTACGTCGCCACGAAACCAATTCCGAAAGCCGCGGCCGTTGTCAGCGCCCGGCGTTCGGGACGGGTGACCCGTGTGGAACGGAGCTCAAGGCCCGCATCGAAATCGCTTACGAGCCCAGCGCCGAAGAATAGTTTCCGTCATTCCCGCGAAAGCGGGAATCCAGGTTCTGGACCCCCGCTTTCGCGGGGGCGACGTCAGGGAAGCCCCGGCCGCCCCCAAGGCGACCGGGGCTTCTTTTTTGCCCGGCTCGCCCGTCTCTAAACTAAGATACGCGCACCTAATCCCCGTCGTCATTCCCGCGAAAGCGGGAATCCAGTCGGAATGGCCCCCCCTTTCGCGGGGGTGACGAGCATGGAGTTCGCGTTGCGCGTACGCATTTTGATTGTTGCCGTCTCATCCTTCCTTCTCTGTGGCTGTTCGGTCAGCCGCACCCACATCGGTTTTCATCATTTCGGAAAAGGCGAGCTCGGCGATAGCGTCGTCGGCAAAAAGTACGTCGAGGGCCTTCGCGACCAGGAAGATATCTGGATGACGCGCGTCGCGCGACTCGAACTGGAAGAACTCTCCGAGGACTTCGCCCCGCAGCTGGCCGCGACCCTGATTCCCGCCGTGCGCGAGAAACTTATTCCGCAGCTCAAGCGGGATTTCGGACCGAGCGGTTACTTCACGCGGCGCCGCTTCGGAACGCCCAGGTTCTCGACGGGCGAAGCCGTTCGGCGCGACGCCTTCGACCGGTACGACATGGTGGGGTACGCCTACATCATGGAGGGGAAGGTGCCGGCGAACGTGCAGTTTTACCTGACGCGCGTGGAGGGAGCGGTGAAGATCTGCGGCCTCGAGATCACGCCCATCGGCGAGAGCGCCCGTGAGAAGGCCAAGGACGTGCGGTTCGTGTTTCCCGAAACGGTCGACAAGTCGAACGTGGCGGGCCACCCCGAAGCATTGATGAGGCCCCACACGAAGTAGGGCCGCCCGCTTACATCCCGGGCAGTTTGAAGTTCATCTCCTTCATCATGGCCATCGCCTGCTGGGCGGAAATCTTCGCCACTTCCTCGGCGGTCTCGGTGATCAGGTTCTTCAGAGAGGATTCGAGGGTGGCGCGGTTCGCCGGCGAGAGCACGCTGTCGTCGATCGAGAGGCTCTCGACGTGAAAAGAGCCGTTCATCACGAGCCGGATCTTCCCGCCCATCGCGTCTTTTTCCACCTTCACGGCCTCGACGGTCTTCTTCATTTCTTTCGCCTGCTTCTGCATATCGTAAAGCTGCTTCACTTTGTCGAACATGGTCCCTTCCTGTTAGTTGATTTTCCAGATCCGCTTCATCTGTTCGTTGATCTCGGCGGCCGTGGCCGCGTCGGGCTTGCCCGACCCGGCGGGCCTGCCGGTCTTTATTCCCGCCCGTAAGAAGTCCGCGCACGACATCACGCGCGCGCCCGCGCCGCTCACCCATTTCTGGATCGCCCGGTCGTTGGTCACCACCACGGCAGACGCCCGGTTGGACATCGCGTCCACGCGCTCTTTGATTTCGGTGTCGGCGTCGCGCTCGAGGGAGAAAATGACCCGCGTCGCTCCGGGCCAGCCGTTCCAGTCGCGGCCCGACTTTCCGTCGAACACCACGATGGCCTCGTTGTTGCCGCAGGGCCTCTTCTCGTCGATGAAGCGCAGCAGCCGCTCGCGCTGCGCCTGGAGCGGGCCAGCGCTCATGGCGTCGTTCGAACGGATCACGTTGTAGGCGTCGATGAAGTATTGGAGCGACATGGGGGCGTCCCCATCCTATTAAACGGGCGCTCGCGACGTTTACGGCTTAGGCCTGTTGCGCCACGAGGCGGGCGATGTCCGCCAGCTTTGAGAGGCCGCCGATGGAGATGGCCACGGCCTGGAGGTCCCGGTTGAGCAGAAGGATGAGCGCTCGCGCGAGGACGGAGGTCGGGTCGAGACCATCGGGAATGATGGGAAGGTCGGCCCGGGCAAGAAGGTTGACGGCGGGGTTGGCGTCGAAGAAGCCCCGCGCTTTCAGGTAATCGTTGAGGGCGGCAAGCTCAAGGCCGTCCTGCTGGAACGCCGCGGCGGCGATGGCCACGCTCACGCGCGGCAGGCCTGTGAGACGCGACTGAATGTCGCCGATCGTCGAACCGCCGTCCACCACGACCACCACCTGGCGGTCGCCGCGGTTCGATTCCTCGATGGCGCGGCTGATGGCGTGGTCGCGCAGCGCGGGGCCGGCGCCGCGGTCGATCACGATCACCGATAAATGATTCTGCGGCAGTCCGCCGGTCGGTTCGGGCTGCGCCTCTTCGCGGCCCGACGAGGCCACCGCGCTTTGCAGCGCGGCCTGGATGCCGGACGCCGGGGCATTCTTGCCCAGGGCGGCGGTTTCGCGGCCCGCGAGGGCGATGGCCGGTTCCGAGATCGCGGGAACGCCCTCCACCGCTGCGAAGGCCGCCGCGGCGGCCGTGGCGGCCGCGTCCGACGGAGATTCGACGAGGATGCGGACCGCCTGCGCGGCGGTGCGCGAGGTGAGCGACGCGCGGGTGGCGACGACGGATCGCTGGATGGCGTAATGCCAGAGGGTGACGGCTGATACGCCCGCGACGGGCACGAGCGCGGCGATGCCGATGGTCGGCGCGAACGCGACGGCGATGGCGGTGAGCACCGCGATACCCGCCTTGGCGGCGGCCAGCGCGATGACCGGTTTCGAGAACGTGGCCGACGGGTTGCCGAGGCGGTGGCCCGCGACGAAGAACACGGGGGCCGTGGCGAGCGCGCCGCCGATGAGGGCCGGAGCGAGCGCGATCTGGGGCGCCAGGAACGCGAGGCCGAGATAGGCGATGGCGGCGGCGATATAAACCACCGGCGTTTCCAGCCAGGCGTAGCGGAGATAAGACGGGTTCGCGAACCACGCGCCACCCGTGGGCAGCGGAATGAAATTCTCGTTCGTGCTCGCGGGCTCCGACGGCGCCAACGGAGGCAACTGGCGGGGTTCCGTGTGGCGAAACTCGACGGGCGCGGCCACCGGGCGCGAAACTTCGCGGGCCGAAGCACCGGAGAAATCGCCGCCGACGGACAGATAAAGGGTCACGAGGTTCTGCAGGCGCAGGCTGCGAATGGAGACAAGCGCGGCTTCCGCCTCGGTCAGTCGGCGCTGCGACTCGATGAGCGCTTCCATCGGCGCGGCGCCGAGTTCGACGCGGGCCGATTCCAGCTTCAGCTCTTCCTTTCGGTCTTCCACGGCCGCTTCGATGTATTCCTCGCGCTGTTCGAGGCGGCGCGCGTTGCCGAGAGCGGTTTCCACTTCTTCGAACGCGCGTCCCACCTTCGCCACGTAGCGGGCAACGTACTCACGCTCTTCGGCGCTCGCGGCCACTTCGGCCGAGAGGCGCTTCTTCCAGTCGAGAAGGGGGGCCAGGATGTTGGCGCCCGCCGAGAACCCGGAATCGATGAGCCCGGCGGAGCCGAGCGTGGCGCCGGCCGACGCGTTCAGCGTGAAGCGGGGGAAGCGGGAGGCCCAGGCTTCGCGCACGTGGTGCGTGCGGGCGCTGAGCTCGGCTTCGGCGGCAATGATGTCCCAACGGCGTCGAAGCAGTTCGGACGGCAGGCCCGCCGACACGCTTTTGGGAGACTTGGGAATGGAAACCGTCGCCGTGATTTCGGCGCCCGGATAACGGCCGACCAGCAACTCGAGGGAGCGGGCCGACTTTTCTTCGGCCGACTGGTAAGCGCGAAGGCGTTCCTGCGCGATGCGGAGTTCGGCGCGAACGCGGACAAATTCGACGCGCCGGCCCATGCCGACTTCCTCGCGCGCCGTCGCCAGTTTGAGGAGTTCGTTGAGACGGTTGACCTCGGTCGCGGTGCGCTGCGACTGGAGGTGCGCTTCGGTCAATACAAAGTAGGCGCGCGCTACCTGCGCGGCAATGGACTGACGGGCGAACTGGTGGGCGGCCGCCAGAGCGCCGGCGTCGGCCGACGCGGCGCGCGAGCCGGCGCGAACGCGGCCCCACACGTCGAGCTCCCACGAGGTGGAGACGGACGGAAGGAACTCGGAATGACGCATCGAACGGTCGCTTCCCGGATCGAGGTTCTGGTCGTTGACCGGCTCGTACGGCTGGCCAGGCACGAACTTCTGCGCTTCACGGGCCTGGTTGTCGGTGATCGATGTATGGTTGGCGCCGAGATTGGCGTTGACGGCGGGGAAGAGTCCCGAGCGCGCGCCCACGTACATGGCCTGCGCGGCCTCGAACTTCGCGGCGGCCACTTTCAGATCGGCGTTGTTGCGAAGCGCTTCCTGCACGAGGGACTCGAGCCGCGAATCGCCGAATTTCGCGATCCAGCCGTTGGCGGGGGAACCGGTGTCGGACGGCGCCACGAAGGCGGCGGGCGAGTTGTAAGGAAGGCTGACGGACGCGGGCTGCGGCGTGGCGCAACCCACCAGGGCCACGGCGAGAATCAGCGGAAGGGCGCGGGCGTAGGCGCGGACCGTGGGCCGGCGCTGGGTGCTGCCGAGGATGAGAACGGAGCGCGCGAGGCCGGTGCCGGCATTCGACGCGACGGTCTGGGCCTGGCCGGCGAGCTGGGCGAACGCGGCCGGGGCGGTTTCCAGGAAAGAGGCGCGCAGGATGCGCGGCGCCTGGCCGTCGGTACCGGGTTCGACGGCAAGCTCGACGTCGATGCTGCCGCGCGGAGAAACAAAGGTGCCGTTGGCGATGCCGGGCCGGCTCGACGACGTGCGGGCACGCACGTGGGAGGGGCCGTTCAGAGCGTCGAAGTCGCGCTGGGCGGCGCCGTCTTCCGTGATGCCCTGGGCGCGGCCGAGGACCGCGCCGATGAAGGGAGCCAGGCCCAGCCCGTCGGCGGGCGCGGGCGCCAGCGAGTCGGCGCGCGTGAGGAGCATCGGGTCCACGCCCGGCTTCGGGGCGTTGAAGCGATTCAGATAATCGGAGCCGCCGGAAATGTCGTCGATGGCGAACGTGGGATAAACGAGCTTCACGTTCACGCCGGCGTCGCGCAGGCGTTGGGCCACGCCGTTCGCGTGAAAGCCGCCGGCCACGAGGATGCCGCCGGTGTTCGTCGCGCGCACGAGGTCCAGGGTGCGGTCGGCGAGCGCGAGGTCGCGCGCGACGGCCATTTTATAAAATTTTTCAAACGCGGCGGCGTTGGCGAGAACGGCCGCGTGTCGTCCGCGCAGGACGAGATAGGTTTCCCACTCGGTGCGGGTGAGCGAGAACGAGAGAAGTTTGCGCGAGAGAGCGAGGAAAGTGTCTTCGTCGAGAAGGGCGCGTTCGGCGGGCAAGGCGATGTTGCGGACCGCGGTGGCGTCGAGTTCGGCGAGGTCGGTTTCGAGCCGGTCGATATTGAGCGCCTCGGCGGCGTCGGCGGCGCGGGCCTGCGCCTCGATGGCGGGATAGGTGGAAAGCGGAATGCCGGCGGCGGCGCAGAGCGCGGCCAGGCGGCGATGGAAAGATTTGAGGTCGCCCTGGGCGGCGTCGGCCGACAGACGGCTCAGCTCGGCGCGCTGGCGCGGTTCGATGCGGCGCGAGAGAGCGGCGGTGAGTCGCACCAGCTCGCGCTTGAGCGCGTCGGGGTTGGCGGAGCGCTCGGCTTCGCGGAGCGTGGCGTAGGCCTTCACGCTGCCCGAGAGCGTCACGCCGGCCTTGGCCAGCACGCTCAGGTGTTCGTCGAGCGGCGAGGTGCCCGCGCGGCGTGCGGCGATGGACTGGCGGAGAACGGAGACGGGCTTCGAGAGCTGGGCGGAGATCCGGGTTTCGAGGGCGGCCTCGGTGGTGGAGAGCGCCCGGCGGTGCGCGTCGGCGAGCGGGCCGGCGAAACGGTAGGCCTCGACGTTGGCGTCGTACAGGGCCTTGTCGTCAACACCATATAAAGGAGAGAGCGGGGTCTCGGCGGTGACGGCCGCTTCGATGGGGCCGGAGATGCGCTTCTCGCGGACGAGGAATTCGGCGACCGATTTGGCCTCCGCGCGGCGCTCCCAGTTGCGCAGGCGCTCGACGGAAATCTTCTCGAAGGCGCCTTCCAGGGCGATGAAGCCGACCGGGGCTTTGCGGCGAAGCGAGTCGACCAGCGCGGCGATCGACATCTGGGCTTCAGGATGGGCATGGACATCATGAATGAAGAAAACGGTGGGCGCGGGACCTGCGGGCGCGATCATCGGCTGGGCCGAGGCGATGGAGGTTAGGAACCCGGTTTGAAGGAGAGCCAGGGCTGCGGCCATCGAGCGCCGGACGTTTTTCTTGATGATGATCATGGCTTTCTCCTTGGGGTAAACAGACTCATTTGAATGACACCTCAAGATAGCGGAACCACCCTTAACGCCACCTTAAGGATGGGTAAATCTGCTGTAACAGGAGCCAAAAGGGCCGTTACATCAAATTTACCGTTTGTTAAGGACTCCTTAATCCGCCGCCGTTACTCTCGTTCTCAGGAGTGACGATATGCGGAACCGAAAGAGAAATCGCCGGTTCCCGTCCCGTGAAACCCGCGTCATCGAAGCCATGTACGCTTCGGTGAGCTCGTTCCCCGACGTGGAACAGAAGAAAGCCGGTGGCCCGGCGCAAAGAAGCGCAGGCCACTCGCTCCGCATAACAACACTCCTACTCTCCTACCTCTCCCTTCCCGTTGTCGCTCTACTCGTATTGCCGGAACCTCTCACGCCGTGCTGCATGTTCGTGGCCGCGTATTCCGCTCACAAGGTTCTGAATGTTGGGGAAAAACCATGAGATTTTCGCCTTCAAAGTTTATCGCCGCGGGTCTGTCGATCTGCTACTTCACCACGCAGGTCGCGCTTGGCTCGGTCGCTGAATCGAACCTCTGGAACGATCGCCGCGCGTCGGCTCGGCCGAAGACCGAGCGCACGCAGCTCGCCTCGCTTCCCGGCGCCCTTCCTATCAATAGCATCGACGGCCGCCGCCTCACCGACGGCATGCCCGACATCCACGCCGCGCTGCCCGCCGGCCGCGGAAACGAGAACCAGGCCGCCGCCCCCGAATCGCTTCGCGCCGTTCTCGCCGCCATTCCCGCGCAGGCCGCGACGGTCCAGGAAATGAACGGCGGCCGCAACGGCGGATCGCCCGTCGTCATCGTTCAGGACATCCATTTGAATCCCGAAGCGCAGGCCAACATCGCCGCCGTTGTGAGCGCGCTCTCAACCTCCGGCGCGGTGTCGGCGATCGGCGTGGAAGGCGCCTTCGGCGCGTTCGATTTCTCGAAGTACCGCGCGTTCCCGAACGTCGCGATCGTCGGCCGCGTGGCCAAAGCTTTCCTTGATGAGCGCCTTCTGAGTGGCGCCAGCTTCGCCGGGATCAACGGCGGCGCCTCCGTGCCGATGACCGGCGTGGACGACGTCGCCGCCTACGACGCGAACGTGAGCGCCTACCTGCAGTCGCGCCAGGCGATGGACGCGCGCGCCGCCGAACTGTCGAAGATCTCCGCCCGCATCGATTCCGAGAAGGCCGCCGTCCTCGCGCCCGAGCTTCTTTCCTACGACCGCGCCCGCGCCGGTTACCGCGACGGAAAACTGCCGCTCGGCGCCTATCTCAAGGAGCTTTCCGCGAGATCGGAAGCCGAGTTCGTGGTGGAACGTTTCCTCGCCGCACATGCCATGGAATCGCGCCTCGACTTCGACCGCGTCGCCGCCGAGCGCCGTGCCGTCATCGAGAAGCTCGTGCGCTCTCTCGACGAGAGCGAAGTCAACGCCCTGCTCGCGCGCAGCGCCGCCTACCGCGTCGGGCGCGTCACCTACGCTTCCTATTATGGAGAGCTCAAGGCCCTGTGCGCCCGCAAGGGCGTCGACCTGGCCGCTTCACCCGCTTTCGACGAATACATCCGTTACGTCCTGATGGCCGACAGCATCCGCGCCGACGATCTGTTCTCCGCCATGGAGCGCATGGACAATGCCGCCGTTCGCCGCCTGGCCGACACCCCGGAAGCACTTTCGCTCATCGAGACCGCCGACGCCGTCGCCCTGTCGGAGAAGCTCGTCCGCTTCGAGCTCGTGCCCGCGGAGTGGAAACGCTACACGGTCCTTCGCGCCGAACGCGCCATCGAGCTGAAGGGCCGCGCGATGCCCGACCTCGCTTCCTTCGAGAACTTCTACCGCCGCGCCGAAGAGCGCAGCGAGCTGATGGTCAAACGCCTCTCGTCGTTGGGTTCCGGCGCGCACGCGCTGGTCACCGGCGGCTTCCACACGCCAGAGATCGCGGCGCTTCTGCGCCATCGCGGCGTGCCGTACATGATCGTTTCGCCCAAGATCACCAAGGCCGATGCCAACGACGGTTCCGCTTACCTCTCGGTCTTCGCCCGCGAGAAGACCCCGCTCGACCGGCTCTTCGCCGGTGAGAAGCTTTTCGTCACGCCCGCCGCCGTCAACGTCGCGGGCGGACACCCGGCCTCCGTCCCGACCGACCGCCGCCTCCGTTTTGAAGCCGCCTACGCCACGCGCGAGGCCGGCGAGACCGTCCCCGCCGCCACCGGCGTGAGCGTCGTGTCGGAAAACGGCAGCACGCGCCGCCTGACCGTCGACGGCATCGAAGCTGAGGAAAGCGCCGGCGCCGCCGCCGATCCGCTCAGCCAGCGCCTCGGCACGCAGGTCCGCGCGACCCGCGACGTCCTTTCCTACGTGACCGCTCCTTTCCGCGCGATGGTCCGCTTCGCGTTCATGCGTATCGCCACGCTCACGCTCATCGGCATCCTCACGCTTTCGCCCGCCCGTGACGCCATCGCCCAGGCGCCGGTCATTCCGCCGGCGCTGCGCGAAGAGCAGGAGAAAAACCGCATCGAAGCGGCCGCCGCCGAGCGCCGCGCCCGTGAAGCCGAGGCCGCCGCGACCGCCGAGCTCAACGCGCTTTCCTCGGCCCGCGCCCTCGTGGCGCGCGGCGAATCGAACCTTCTCAATGCCGATGGCGCGGTGGGAGATCTGCAGAACAAGAAACTCGAAGTGGAAACCGCCGTGTCCGCCGCCGCCGAGCGCCTCGAAGCCTCGCGCGCCGACGCCGCCCAGCTCGAAGGCCAGATCAAGGAAGCCGGACGGGCCACCACCACCCAGCGGACGGACCTTCTGCGCATGCGCCTTCGCCAGGCGGAAATCGCTCTCGAGATCATCGACGCGCGCCGCAAAGTCATCGTCGCCGACGCGGATGTCATCGCCGGTTCCGCCACCGCCGCACGCGAGGGCGCCACCCTCGCCACCGCGCGCGCCGGTCTCGCCCGTCTGAACAACGACAAGGTCGAGGCCGCCAAGCAGGACAAGGAGGCGCAGCGTCTGACCGCTTCCTCGGCGGGGTTGTCCGCGCGTTCCGTCGCCCGCCGCGCCGAAACCACCACGCTCGATGCCGACCGCGCCACGGCCAACACCGCTTTTACCGGTGCCCGCCAGGCCCTCAGTGACTATGAAGCGCGCGTTCGCGAAGCCCAGCGCACGCTCGGCGCCGCCGAGCGCGCCGCCAGCGGCGCTACCGAGCGGCGCGTGCGCGCCGAAGAATCGGTGGTCACCCGCGAGGGCGAACGCACCACCGCTTCCACCACGGTCGACGCCGCCAAAGGCAAGGAGAAGGACGCCCTCGCCGCCTCGACGGCCGCTTCCGACGCCGCCAAGGCCACGCCGCGCGACCGAGAACGCCAAGCCGCTTCGCTTCGCGCGAAGGCGCTGCATCTGGCCGCCGTCGTCGAGCGCGGGCGCGCCGAAACCGCTTTCGACAAGAGCACCGCCGTTCATGAGACCGCCCAGGCCGCCGCCGACGAAGCGAGCGCGCTGGAAGCGGAAGCCAAAGCCGGCGTGGCCGACGTTCGCCGCCAGGCCGACGAAGCCCGCGCGCTCCGCGCCGCCGCCGTCGAGTCGCGCGCCTCCGGCGAAACGCACAAGGCGCTCGCCCGCGCCGCGCAGATTCGCGCCGCGACCCGCGACCGCGACACCCTTCCCGGAAGCACCGACGCCTACCGCGCCGCCTGGACCGCATATCGCACCGCCCGCACCGCGCTCGACCGCGACATCGCGGCCGCCGCGCCCGCCGTGAAGGTGGAACAGCCGCAGCCGAACGCGAAGATGGAAACCCAGCGGCGCGCCGTCGAAGATCTGAAGGGCAAGGCCGCCACCGCCGACCGCGTCGTCAGCGACGCGTCGTCCCGGGCCGAAATTGCCCGCACCGCTTTTGAACGCGCCACCGGCGAACTGACGGGGCGCGAGACGCGCGCCACCCTGGCCGCGGCCCGCGTTCGCGAGTTGGAAGCCAAGGGCGCCAAAACGCGCACCGAAGTCGCCACGCTCGAGCGCGCCCGCGCCGACGCCGCCGTGGCCAAGCGCGACATCAGCGAGCAGAAGATCGCCGTGGTCGCCGCGCGGGCCAACGCGACCGTCGCTGAAAAAGATCTGGACACGCGCATCGCTGAGCGCGACGCCGCTTCCGCAAGGCTCGTCGCCGCGCGCGTGGAGCTCGACCGCCTCGCCCGCGTGGGCGAGATGGCGCTCCAGAGTGAACTCGACCAGCGCCGCGAGGAAGAACGCCGCCGCGCCGCCGAGATGCCGCCGGTGGAGCCCGAACCGATTGCCGCGCCCGTGATGGTCGCGGACGCCGCGCAGGCCCCTGCGGCCGCCGCCGAATTCAACTGGGCCGCTTTCGTCGATGACATCGCCGCGCAGATCGCCGCCGAGCGCCTCGAAGCCTCGCGCGCCGACGCCGCCCAGCTCGAAGGCCAGATCAAGGA
>Ga0163151_10008912_pt1 | contig 11104 bp, 8 predicted proteins | sample OliLakLV19MP5IB2_FD_145596 | JGI IMG/M metagenome (GOLD analysis project Ga0163151, IMG submission 145596) | Freshwater microbial mat bacterial communities from Lake Vanda, McMurdo Dry Valleys, Antarctica - Oligotrophic Lake LV.19.MP5.IB-2 | ecosystem: Environmental > Aquatic > Freshwater > Lake...
TACGAATACTGTAAATTACTTTTTATTCGTAAAAATTAGTATGAAAATTTGTATCATTAGTAACATTAGTATATTGGCATTGCGACATAACTAATAACTTTGTAGATAATGAAAGGCACAGTAATCAAGTCTACCGGTAATTGGTACATCGTTCTTGCAGAAAGTGGGGAGAAAATTAATTGCCGCATTAAAGGCCGTTTGAAAATTGATGGATATAAAAGCACCAACCCGATCGCGGTAGGTGACAGAGTGGAGTTTGTGCCTGAAGCTGAACAACCCACATCTCATTCGGGAGAAGAGAGGGGATTAAGGTCCGGGGTGATCAGCGATGTGGAGAAAAGAAAGAACTGTATCATCCGCAAATCCAAGAACCTAAGTAAGCAATCCCATATTATTGCTACTAATGTGGATCAGGCGATGCTCATTGTAACGCTGGCGGTTCCCAAAACCTCTTTTGGCTTTATAGATCGTTTCCTGGCTACTGCTGAAGCGTATAACATTCCTTCAATCCTTATTTTTAATAAGGCCGATATTTTCGAAGAAGACGAGATGTTGAAGGAAGATCTTATGAAAGTGATAAATATTTATGAGAAGATAGGATATAAGTGTTATAGTGTTTGTGCCACGGAGATGAAGAGTGTAACAAAAGAAAAGATGGTTGACCTGCTGAGTAATAAAATTACACTTATCTCAGGTCATTCAGGAGTTGGCAAATCCACTTTTGTGAATGCCATTGAACCCACACTCCATTTAAAAACCGCACAAATATCGGAAGCGCACAGCAAGGGCATTCATACCACTACTTTTTCCGAAATGCATTCGTTGAGCTTTGTGGGCCTCCATCCCGATAAAATCGGGAGAGCATATATTATTGATACGCCCGGCATACAGGAATTCAGTGTGATCAATATGGATAAATATGAATTGTCTCATTATTTTCCTGAGATTTTTGCTAAATCAGGCGCATGCAAATTCAACACCTGCCTCCATTTAAATGAACCTAAATGCGCGGTGATTGATGCAGTTGAAAAAGGAGATATTGCGCTATCGCGTTATCATTCTTATCTGAGCATTATGAATGGGGAAGAGGTAATAAAAGAATACAACGATTGAAGTCCTCTCCTTTGGAGAGGATTTAGGTGAGGCTATATGAGAGCAGTAATTCAACGCGTAACACAGGCATCTGTCACAATAGAAGGGCAGCTGAAGTCTTTTATTAAAGGCGGTCTGCTGGTATTTGTTGGGATTGAGGAAACAGATACCAATGAGGACATTGAATGGCTGTCTGCAAAGATTTCAAACCTCAGAATATTCTCAGCCAGAGGCGGATCCACCTCTGGCGGAAATGACGAGCAAGGTATTATGAATTTGTCAGTGAAAGAACTGGATGGTGATGTTCTGATAATTTCGCAATTTACTTTATATGCTTCAACCAAAAAAGGAAACCGGCCTTCCTACATTCGCTCGGCCAAACCGGAAATTGCAATTTCAATCTATGAGCAATTCATTATGCAGATGGAATCTGACCTGGGAAGACAGGTTCAGACGGGAACATTTGGTGCGGATATGAAAGTGGAGCTTTTAAATGACGGCCCGGTCACTATTCTCATCGATACTAAGAACAAAGAATAGCTTCTTTATTTCAGCTGTTTCATAAATAATTTGACAGAACTCCAGTATTCCAGATTGTTCGGATTATTTTTCCAAAGTGCAGATGATCCGTGTTTTCCTTCTGAAGCGGGGATGAAATGAATTTTTATTTTCGATTTTATATCGCTCATCAGGACAGAAACATCAGATGATTCTTCTTTGGAGGAAGTAACAAATACGGGCACTTCTAGATTTACAATAGATTCTTTAAGATTCAGCTTTGTTGCGAAATATTCTCCCGGGCTAAACGCAAGTACAGCTTTTATTTTTTTGTTGGAAGCTGCAATTTTGAGTGCAAGTGAAGCCGAATACGAACTTCCGACCAGAACTATTTTCTTACCGCTTTTTTGATAGGCATAGTTTATGGCAGCGATCATGTCTTGTTCTGCATCCAGGTATTCAACCGGCAAACCTTTTTTAACTGCAAGCGATGTGGTTTCGTTATATACCCCATTCACTTCTTTTCCTGAACGTAAATCCGGAACAAGACAATTGTATCCCATATTGCAAAATGTATTCGCAGTTTCCATGTATTCGCCTCTGCTGTAACGCGCTTGATGGCAGAGTATGATGTAAGGCAAAGTGTCGTTAGTATGGTGTATATCTGCTGTGATAATGAGTCCGTCTAGAGAGGGGAAGGTTGTCTTTTTTACAGTTGTTCTTGTTTCTTGAGCGATCCCCAGGAAAGGGATGAGCATTAGTATCAGGATTGCACGCATTTCAATTATAAATTAGTTAAGGTATGACTTAGCTACAGTATACACTTCATCTACAGTGATTGTCTTCATACAGACATTATTGTTACAGGGTGAAAACCGGTGATTGAACACATTCACACAGGGGCTGCATGCAAGTTCTTTCCAGATAACCTGAGCGTTAGGCGAAATAGGGCCAAACAGTTTGGGAGTTTCAGGCCCGAAAAGAATGATAGTCTTGATGTTTGTCAGGGCAGAAAAATGCCCGGGGCCGCTATCGTTGGTGATGAGAATATGCGAAAGAGAGTAGAGGGTAAGCAATTCACGCAGCGTGGTTTTTCCGGCAAATGAAATTGCGTTGTCAGATCCTATTTGCCTGCAAATATCTTCCGCATCTGCTTGTTCTGATGGCGCTCCTGAAATAATGATGCGTGCATTTTCGTTTTCAGTGATGATCTTTTTTCCCAGCTCTATGAATTTTTGTTTTTCCCATTTGCGGAGTGGCAGCAGGTCGCTGGCGTTTGGATTGAGGATGATTATTATCTCACCTCTTCTGTTCCCCTCTCCTCGAGGAGAGGGGTAGGAGGTGAGGCGCTCCAGCATTTCTTTTTTCTGTTGCTCGGTGGGAGTAAAAACAGGCAAATCCACTTTTGTCGCTTCTTTTAAGGGGGAGATAGGAACTTTCATCATCGGAATTTCCGAAGGATCTGCCAGGCTGGCTTCTACCAATGAATGATAAAATGCTGAAACATGCAAATAAGGATTGTATTGGATTCGGTGTGTCATTAAATTCCCCCGGTAAGGTAATTCGCTGGTGAAACGATGAAGTCCGATGCGCATTTTTGCTCCGGATAGAAAGGAGAAGATTGCTGATGCACGGGAAAAGAATTCCATGTCAACGCTGGTATCTATTTTTGCGCTGCGTATTTTTAACAATGCCGAAAAAGCGCTTCCCAGAAATGAAGGCAACGATTTGTCCCGAATGGAAATGATATTTTTATTCGGAATGATATCTAGGATATCCAGTATTGGCCGGTTGGTGTCGAATACGCAGAAATAAACATTTTCTCTGCCAACTAATTCAGTTGCTCGTTTCAAAGCGCTATAGGCAAGCACGGTTGCTCCCTGCTCTATAAATTTTAAGAAAACAATTTTTTCAGGCCTGCCTTTTTTAGGAGATGAAAAATTAAACAGCGTAAGCAAAAAACATATTGGCTGTCCAAACCAGTAATCAATTTTTCGGATGGAATTTGGGTTCATTGCTTTTTTGCCAATTGCAAACTGTCAATTGCCTATTTCTCCTTAAGGGGAGTGGCAAAAGTTGTTACATCCTTACCGCTGATCGTTTTTTCTCCCAGAATGATCAGCCTTTCCACTACATTTCTCAATTCGCGGATATTACCGGTCCAGCTTATTTTTTGAAGTTCTTTAATAGCATCTTTTGAAAATGCTTTTTGCGGTATACCTTGCTCTTCGCAAATCATTTTTCCGAAATGTTCTACTAAAAGCGGGATATCGTCCCTTCGTTCATTCAAGGAAGGGACTTTAATCACGATAACACTCAGGCGGTGATACAGATCTTCGCGAAAATTTCCTTTTGAAATTTCTTTCTGAAGTTCTTTGTTGGTTGCAGCAATTACGCGCACATTCACTTTCACTTCCTTCTCGCTTCCAACACGAGTGATCTTATTTTCCTGCAAGGCACGCAGTACTTTCGCTTGTGCTGATAGGCTCATATCACCAATTTCGTCCAGGAAAATAGTTCCGCCTTCGGCCAGTTCAAACTTTCCCTTGCGCTGGGCTATTGCTGATGTGAATGCGCCTTTCTCGTGGCCAAATAGTTCGCTCTCGATCAGTTCGCTGGGAATAGCTGCGCAGTTCACTTCAATAAAAGCGTTGTTTGCCCGGTTGCTTTTTTCGTGCATCCATCGCGCCACTAATTCTTTTCCTGTTCCATTTTCTCCGGTGATCAGCACGCGCGCATCCGTAGGTGCTACTTTGGCTATCATATCCTGTATCTGTTGAATCGCAGGGGATTCACCGATCATTTCATACGTCTTGGTAATTTTTTTCTTAAGTACCTTTACATCAGATACCAAACTTGTTTTATCCATTGCGTTGCGGATAGTAACCAGCAGGCGGTTAAGGTCTAAAGGCTTTGCGATAAAATCAAAAGCACCTTTTTTTACCGCTTCTACGGCTGTTTCAATGGTTCCATGTCCTGATATCATCACAATAGGAGTGTCCGGACGTGATTTTTGTATTCTGTCCAGCGCTTCCATGCCATCTACCTTCGGCATTTTTATGTCGCACAAAATGATGTCGTAAGGTTCTTTTTCGGCCATGGCGGAGCCTTCGGCTCCATCTCCTGCTTCATCTACTTTAAAATTTTCATATTCCAATATCTCACGCAATGTTTTGCGGATGCTTTTCTCGTCATCAATGACTAATATTTTTGGCATGAAGAATTGGTTGAATGTAAGTTGTAAAAATAATAAATATAGGGAGCCGTTCAATGGCTCAATTCCCCTTCTCTACGTAAATTATTGGGGTATTTCTGTAAAGCTATATCCGAGAGAAACAAGACTATTCCAATGTCACTGTCCTGCTGAAAATCTTTCCATTCGAAATGATCTGCAGTAAATATGTTCCTTTACTTAAGCGGGATACATCAAGAATTTCCTTTCTGTTAACACTTTCCCTAGTCAGCATTTCCATTCCTAAAACGTTAAACAGTTTTATTGAAGTATTATTGATGCTGGATATTTTAAGTTCCACAGTTAAAATACCTTTTGTAGGATTCGGATATAAGATGAAATCTTCCTGTTCTGTAAGTTCATTTATTGGAGTTGTTGAACTACCAGTTACCGTAATGGAAAAGGTTTGAGATGTAATCGGGCAAGAAGCGCTGTTAGCAGCGCTAACGGTGATGGGTCCAAAAACCCCGGAGCTGGTTGGAGTTCCACTTAGCGTGTAACCATTTAATTTCAACCAAGAGGGGTTGCCTGTGATACTCACAAATGGTGCAGGTGCTCCGCTGACAGTAACCACGTGGCTGTACAGTACCCCCACTGTGCCGGTTGTTGGCGGTAAGGCAGAGGTTATTTGGGCAGGACTTTGTGATGGATTTTGGTTGCCGCTGAGAGCCATTTCATTAAAAACTGTAACTGCTCCTGAAAAAGAAGTGCCGCTGTAGTGCATTAAATTCATAACTGCCGTACCGGTGTTGCCGCAATCTGCTCTTACAGTATAAAACCCTACGTTATCAGTGCCAAAGTTAAAGGCATGTACTGATCCGGAATGTACCCATAAGCCTAAATTGGCACCATATGAAAAACAACTCAGTATTTTTTCAGCGGTACAACTGTTGATCTCAATATGTTTTTCGTAAACTCTGGTTACCGGGTTAATTACTTTGGTAAATACATCACTTTCTGGAATCCATCCGGGTACGCCATACTGGGAGCGGCATACTTTGGCAGGGTTTGTAAGGCAATTTTCTATCCATCCCATGGTGCTGGCCTGTACAGACAGACCATGATTGTAAACCGTACCTGAAACATTCCGTAAGAGATGGTAATTACAATCAAAGCTGCTAAAATCCAACGCATTCCATACTCCTGTAAATCCAAGATTGAGCGCATACAAATTAGTTCCTTTTCCACGGATAGTATATGGAAATGGTTTAACCGCAGTTGCCGGATTATTAGTGGGATAAAAAAAACGAAGTCCGTTAATTCCACAGCCATTACCATTCAAGGTTACCAAGGCTGTGTCCGTTTCAGAATATGGGGTATTGTCCCCTTCATAACCAATCAGCGTAGTGCCATAGCTCAAGTCGGCTTGATCAAGTTGTGGAACTGAGGAGCAACCGCGTAACTCCACATTAGCGGGAACAGATAGATGTGTATTGATCCTGTACCATCCGGCAGGAAGATAGACTACGCCACCGCCATGGTTTCCTGCATCATTAAGAGCGGACTGAATAGCCGATGTGGCATCTGTTGATGGAAGCCCTGTTTGAGGAACTGAGTAAGGAGCATTATAGGGAGCTTTGGTAACATCGTATAAAACTGAACGAGTAATTTTTGTAAGAGTAGTACTTTCTGTGTAAGAAGCCGGTGTTGTTCCCGGTGCAGTGGCTTGAACATTTCCACTGGTACCACCTGTTAAACTGCAGTCGGCAACTTTAACATATCCACCGCTGCCATTTTGTACTGAAGCTGAACTGCCTGATAGTGTGCAGCGCAGGAATGATACACCCCAGCGGCTATCCAATGCATCTGCTTTTACTGCAATATTTGTATTTGTAATACGGCTATAGACAAATGATCCTGCGAAGGCGATTCGCACGCCCGCCACAAAATGAACTCCGATATTATAATCCGAACAGTTTACATCGTGAAACTGATCCCACTCCAGATCTGCAAACGTAAATGCAACACCATTCGTTCTTGTCCAGGTATTTAATGTTGACAAAATGGGGGCATTGTAAGTAACACCTGCATTTGCCCAGTAGGAGTTATTCAAATTAATATGGGTCCAGGTATTTACGTCAGCGCTATTATAGGCAACAATCCCTCTATACAGCACAGTTCCTTTGATATTCCGGAAAGTAGAGCATTCTGTAATCTCATTTGGATTGATAGCACATTTACCGATCCCGAGATAGGAGTTGAGCATCGTGCAATTCATAACATTGTGCGCCATGTAAGTTCCGGCCTGTCCAGCCCATCCACCTAAGTTGAAGGTGTAATTATAAGGTACCGGTGTAGTGGCATTTTGATTTGGATAATATACTGTTACTCCCATAACACCAGCAGAACCTCCGATCTGAAAAAGGAGTGGGCCCGAAGTTCCCGAAGCTACTTGCGCACTGATCACAGTTCCATAACCAACCCCGCTACTGTCCGGATCTCTCCAGTCACCGCGCAGGGTCACAAATGATTTTACATAAATAGTATTCGTTACTTTATATGTTCCGGCTGGCAGCCACACGGTGCCCCCGCCATGCTTGTAGCAGGTATCGATAGCGTTTTGTATCGACAAGGTGGCATCAGTTATTCCGGTGATATCCGCCCCGAAATCGAGCACATCATAATCCACCACCACAATATCTGAAGTAGGATGGACGGTAGTTACAATTTTTGAAGCTTCTACTTTTTCTATTGTTTAATTTAGAATGGGGAGTAAATGTAGAAAGTTTACTGAAAAAAACAAAACGGGGATCAGGTGTGCATCAGCTCCCACAAAACACCTTCTTTCAAAGAGTATTTTGAAACACGCATTTTTTGTATGCCCAGTCGAACGAGGATGAAATTGACAAAAATGGAGGAAACTACGATCATATCCACCCTCATTTTAGTAAGGCCTTTCATGTGGAACCGGTCTTTCACGGTTGATTTCAATAATACCTGATGTATTTTTTCCAGATCAGTTAAATTGAAATCATATTCCGTTCTGCCTTTCAGAACTGCAGTATTGTAAAAACGATAGCCTATCATTTCTGCCAGGGAATCAAAAGAGCCGGAGGAGCCGATGAGTTCCACCTCACTTCTTTCTCCCTTCTCCTTTGGGAGAAGGGGCGGGGATGAGGCAGAGAGGGACAAAACAGCCTGGAATAATGGCTTAAGACTTTCTTCCAGGTGATCTTCGATCTGTTTAATTTCCTGCGGAGTGATGGGATCAGAGGGCTTGAATTTATCCATCAGCCTTGCAGCGCCCAGCAAAAAACTTTGTTTCCAGATGATTTCTTTTTTGTTGGCAATAATGAATTCGGTGCTTCCTCCGCCAATATCAATGATGAGGGAAGGCGACTCATTCATTTTTACTGCCGAGCGAACTCCGTAATAAATTAATTCGGCTTCCCGGTCGCCTGTGATTATCTGTATATCAATACCTGTTTTTTCTTTTGCAATGCGTATAAAATCATTTCCATTGCTGGCACCGCGAATGGCAGAAGTTGCGAATGCAATAATTTTTTCTACCTCAAATTCCTCGCATGTTTTCTTATGTCTTTTGAGGGCAATGATTCCTCTTTTGAAAGGACGTTCTTCTATAAAATTATGGTTGATCCCTCCTTCGCCCAGCTTAACGGAAATTTTGCTTTTGTAAATTTTAGTTATGGTCTTGTCCGGAAATATTTCAGCAATGAAAATATTGAAGGTGTTCGTGCCCAGGTCAAGGATTGCAATTTTCATAGGTCCTCTTATCCGCTATAGCGAAGCCACTTCCACAATTCTTTGTAAGAAACTTTTTTTCCATACATCAGGATGCCGGTGCGGTAGATCTTTCCTGCCAGCCAGGTCATAAAAATAAATGTGATGATCAGCAGCCCCATCGAAAGTGCAAATTCCCAGGGAGGAACTCCAAATGGAAGTCTAACCATCATTACAACAGGAGACGTAAAAGGAATGATCGAAAACCAAAAAGCAAGCGGACTTTCCGGATTTTGCATAATGAACTGTGCAGCTACAAGGGAAATAACAAGCGGTATCGTAATGGGCATCATGAACTGCTGTGTATCCGATTCGCTGTCAACAGCAGAACCAATAGCGGCAAACATAGCGCTGTACAGTAAATATCCTCCCAGGAAATAAAAAAGGAAGGCAAATAGAATGAGAGCAAAATTTATACCCTGAATGTCCATAAATATTTCTGCAGCTTCAGAATAGTTAATGTTTTGCTGAGCCGATACCTGATTAGGCATATTGGGTACCACATTTTGCTGTACTGCAGGATTCTTCAGGTCAGAAAAGTCTTTTAAGAGAGTTGCTTGCCCGATGCCGGCAAGAATGGAACTGAGAGCTACCCATAAGATAAATTGCGTGAGGCCAACCATGGCAATGCCAACAATTTTTCCCATCATAAGTTGAAACGGCTTAACCGAAGAGATAATAACTTCAACGATTCTGCTGGTTTTCTCTTCAATCACTCCCCGCATTACCTGCACCCCATAGAGAAATATGAATATATAAATCAGGATGCCGCTTCCATACCCTAGCACCATATTTACTCCCGTGTTTGAGCGTTCAGCATCCCCGGTTTCGGTTTGTTTTTCGGTAACAATATTTACAGGAATGTGTGCTGCATCCACCTTGGCAAGATCAATACCCTGTTCTTCCAGCTGATTCTCGTACAAAACATCTTCAATTTGCGAACGTATCCGTTCCTGCACCGCCATGCCGGGATGTTTTTTGAAAAGAAGCACCACTTTTTTTGTTGTCAGAAGATTGGATGGTATCCAAAGGATTGCTGTGTAATTTGTACTATAAAAATCTCTTTTTGCTTCTTCCAGTGAAACCGGAGGATAATCATAGCCTATCTGTTTACTTTGCTTGAGAAATCCATCCACCAGCTTGGAGTCATCGATTACTTCAATAAAATACTTTTCCTGTTCCTGGGTGGCCAGCCATACAGGAACTATCATCAAACCGGAAAACAGAAGAGGTCCGAGGATAGTCATAATGATGAACGACTTTTTCCTCACCCTCGAAAAATATTCCCGCTTAATTATGACCGCTATTTTGCTCATTATTTTGTACTAACTAGTTTGCGAATATACAAATTACAATATGTATTGTTCGCATATTATGATTTACTTTGCACCTTAAAAATCTTCATGGATTTAAAATTTCCCTCTCTTTCCGCTGTTGTTAAAGGCACTTTGGACACGCTTAAAAGATTTCCTCTGCCAATGCTTTCCGCAATTGTAGGTACCTGCCTATGCATATATCTAGTGGGTATGAAATTCGATGAGCAAAAGCACTACGAACATCTGTGGAAAATAGTCATGTGCAGCTGGTTAGCTCTGAATTTATTTTTGGCATTGGGTTTTTTTTCTGAAAGAAGAAACTTCAATGCTGCTCAAAAATATTTGCTTCATGTTTTTGCGTTGTTTTTGATCGCGGGGTATTATTTTCTTCTTCCCGAATTCAGAAAAATGACGCTGACCGATATAACCCGTTATGCACTTTTTACTATTGGTTTACATTTTCTGGTTGCATTTTCTCCCTTTATAGCCAAAGGAGAGATAAATGGTTTCTGGGTTTTTAATAAAACCTTGTTTATTCGTTTTTTGCTTTCTACACTTTATTCCGGAGTGCTTTATTTAGGGCTTGCATTGGCAATACTGGCAATTGACCAGCTTTTTAAGGTCCGCATTCAGGAGATGCGTTATGCACAGCTATGGTTCTTCCTGGTGGGAATTTTCCATACCTGGTTTTTTCTGTCCGGCATTCCCAAAAATCTGGAACTGTTGGAATACGATACGGATTACCCCAAAGGCCTTAAAATATTTACTCAGTTTATTTTGCTTCCGCTGGTTACAGTTTACTTGATGATACTTTATGCATACGGAATAAAGATCATTATCCAATGGCAATTACCTAAGGGGTGGGTATCTTACCTTATAAATGCATTCTCTGTCTTTGGTATCCTTTCACTATTGTTGATTTATCCGATACGCAACGAGGAAGGAAATACCTGGATGAACATTTTTTCGCGTTGGTTCTACCGCGCACTTTTTCCGCTTATCATTTTGCTGGGACTGGCGATCGGACAGCGCGTGATGCAGTACGGAATAACGGAGAACCGGTATTTTGTTCTGATCATTGCACTTTGGCTTGCAGGCATAGCCATCTATTTTTTATTGAGCCGCTCAAAAAATATTAAGGTGATCCCGGCTTCCCTGTGTACCATTGCGTTTTTATCTTCTTTCGGCCCTTGGGGTGCCTTCTCGGTTTCCAGGAACAGCCAGA
>Ga0163151_10008915_pt1 | contig 11100 bp, 11 predicted proteins | sample OliLakLV19MP5IB2_FD_145596 | JGI IMG/M metagenome (GOLD analysis project Ga0163151, IMG submission 145596) | Freshwater microbial mat bacterial communities from Lake Vanda, McMurdo Dry Valleys, Antarctica - Oligotrophic Lake LV.19.MP5.IB-2 | ecosystem: Environmental > Aquatic > Freshwater >...
CTCGTTTTGGCAGTCACCCATGGGGCTCCCCTGTCACGATGGCATGTTGAGCGTACAAACCGCTGTTTTTACAAGGTGTGGCGCAAATCGCGTGCCATTGTGCGGGAAGTCATCTGGGAAATCCGGGGTAGGGGGAAATCCGGCGCGAATGCGTCGGGAAAGTATGCCGTGTCGGAAGACCGGACATACCCACATGGGACCGGACGGTAATACGTCCTAGCAGCGTGACCCTGAAGTCGAAGACCGACGCTAACGCAGGAACCACAGCGGCCTCCGGGGTTGGCAACCCGGTGCCCGGCCAGGTCGGTCGGGTGGAAGTAGCAGCAGCCTTCTGCTGTGAAACGCCGTTGTGGGGGAGAGTGGCCTGAGTAGAACTCGGCGGAAGCCGAGCGGTGTTCCGGGCGAAGGCCCGGACAGATTCATGCGATTCGTCGCATGGATCTGCACGGCAAGGCTGTCGTGACCCGTCTGCGAAGAACCGGAGTGATGATCCGGCGAGCAGGAACGAAAGGGCTGAGGGGTAGGCTGGTCGCCGAGTCTGCTGGACTCGCGTGCGATCGAAGACCCCGTCGGAAGATGTGCGGTCGCTGCCTTCGGGCGGTGGCCTTCCTTGGTTGGCAGCAACTGTGGCCAGAGGTGATTACTCGGAAGAGTGATTTCTTTTGGCGGCGGAAAGACGACTGTCGCTACCCGTGCGTCTTGCGCATGGGAAAGCGGCTGTCGAAGGTTCTGTGGTGCGGGCACTATGAATTGGACGGATGCACTGACGAAATTAGTGCATCGTGTGCGTCCTCATCGTGCCCGCCGCTGGAACGGGTACTGGCGCGTCTGGTTCGCCTACGGCTTTTGTCTTGCCGTCCGCGATCCCGTGCGCCGTGCCACGCCCGCTGCCCGAGAGGATTTCCGTAAGGAAACGGCGTTCGTGGGGTTTGCCGTAACTAACCCCACACTTTTTTGGCTTCATGTGAGAAGCCTGAGCAGCCGGTTTCCAGTGGACTGGATTCAAGGATCGTCCGTCTTGAATACCAGCTTGGCTGTCAGGGAGCAAATCGCTTTCGACCTGGAGAACTATGAAGTATCGCTGTGTCGCTGCATCTCCTGAAGGACTCGTGCAGCAGGTCGCCACCAGCTACCTGCGTCATGGGTATTGGTTCTATGTGACGGGCTGCGCCAAAGCGGATGTGGATCTGGAGGCGCTGGACCAGAAGCTGATCGAGAAATACGGGATCGCTCTCGGCGAGCGAGAACGGACGGCCCGCAAGCGGCGCGGTCTGGCCAACATGCAGTACATCCGGTATCGGAACTGGTTTCTGCTGATCGCGACCGAGGGGCATCACCCCTTCAAGCAATGCGAGCGGAAAGTGATTCAGGACTGCCGCCGGATACCAGTCAAGTTCGAAGGCTATTCCATCAGCTATCGTCAGAGCGGAGTAACTCCGGCAGGCGGTGGTCCGCGCACCTGGCACTCCAGCGTGCGAATGGACGATGCGACTTACAAGCAACTGAAGGGGTTCTTTCTGGATCGGGCCTGCCATCGTAGCGTGGACAATCTCTCGATGGATTTTGGTCGGGTGCCGTATGCCCGATACGCAAAAGTTCGCAGGCAGCTTCTGGATATCCTGCGAGACGTGAACGAAGCCCGCGCTCGAATGGGATACGAGGCGGTGCCGCATCAGGCATTGAGGCTCCGCCGAAAGATCGTCAAGCCGTTTGAGGTATTGGAGCCGGAGTCCGAAACAAACCGACTTTCGGACGGAGGACGTTCGCGTTACGCAAGACAACAATTTGCTGGAGTGGGAGTGAAGGGCTGATTTTCATTGAACACATCAGCCGCTAGAGATGCGGCTGCTTCTCAAGCGGCGAGATCAGCACTCGGTGCGGCGAGCATGGCTGGTCCGCATTCATGCGCCTGGGACTGAAGAAACCGCATGGCAAGCGAATGCTCTCCGTCATCGAGCAACTCACGGAGGATGGCCGCTGAGGCCACCTCAACGACAATCCAGTAGCACATCGACGTGGGCACGCTGCAGAGCATTTCCGAGGCCACCAGCGAACCTTCAGGCGATTCCGAAAGCAAAGCCCGCAGTCCAGTCCGGTCAACAATGGCAAGATAAGCATCCATGATTCATTCGTACCATGCGTGGCGAAGTGAAAGCAATCAAGAACGCTGGGATCAAATGATGGAGAGTGGCAGACGATGCACACTCCCCTGAAACCGTGATTCCATGACGGTTCCTCGTAAGGAAAGAAAAAGCGGACCTCAAGCGTGAGCTTCCGCACCTTCTGGCTCCGGCGTCAGCTCGGTGGCCTGGAAGTAGATCCAGGAATGAGCCAGTTCGGACACCTTCGAGACCAGCGGCAAGTCGTCCCGACCGAAGCTGGCCGAATCCTTCCACTGTTCACCGTCCTTGTAGAGTCGCGTGAGCGTCACATTGTGCCGTGTGCCGTTCTGGGTCTCGTTCTCCCAGATTGCCGCACGAATGCGTCCCATGCGAATCTCATGAACCGGACGTTGCTTGGGAGCGGATTTCTTCTGTGACATGACTGAGTCTCCTTCTGAAACAAAGTAACGAAACGAAACAAACCAAAATGACCGTTGGCTACACTGCCAGGGTCAACAGAGACGAGACGCGGGCGTCGGCGTCCAGACGTTCCCCGGCATACCGTGACGACTGCGTCATGCGGGTCAGAGCATCGACCATCGCGAAGATGGTGAAGCCGTTTCCCGTCTTGGGCACGATCTCCAGCGCCCCTTTGGCAAGGTGGCGTGGAATCTCGTGCTTCGTCAGTACCTTCAGGACTTCGTCGGCGTCGTTGCCGAGAGATTCCTGCATCGCCTTGGTCATCACCCGCGAAAAGCCATCGCGACGGGCATCCCTGCTTTCGACCAGTGCTTCGATGATGCGGCGGATTTCATCCAAGCCGTCACGGACATTCGCCGTGTGCTTGCGTGAAAACTCCACCACCTCCGTCGCATCCCACACGATGTGATTCGCGCAGATGCGCTGGAACCAGAACGCCTGCACGCCGAGTGAACGGCGACCGACTTCGGAATTCCAGACAAAGAAGCCAGGTGCGAACTCCTGGCCGCCAATCTCGACCCAGCCGAGCGGATCAATCAGGAAACAGAACAAGTCCTGCTCCCCGCAGTACAGCCCTGTCGCGCCGTTGAATCCCTTCTGCGGCGGCTGAAAATCGCCAGCATAGTCCTGAACGACATCGAGCAAATCCGCATTCCACAGACGGGTGTAAGCCACGCCGTGGACGGACCGAATGGTGTCGTTAGCAGTCAGAAGCTGAATCGGCTTTTCCGACTGCGGCAGCGTCTCGCGAAGTGCGATACTCGCCGTGTCGGGTGAAAGCCGATTGATCGTGTCCCGATTCACTCCTGCCATGCGGCAGAGTTGCGAGAACGACCAGTCATTGAGACGAGCTTCCGTACCGGACTCCAGCGACAAGCTGACCGTGAGATCCGATACTTTCGGCAACAGCAATTGCGGCGGTTGCCAGACATCCGTGGACGATTCCCGTTCCTCACGACAATGCGCGTGAAGCGCCTCGAAGGAGGAAAAGCACTCGTCCGGGGTGCGACGAAACAACTCTTGGCTGGCCTTCGTCAAATTAGCCATGACACACTCTCCTTTCGGAAAAGAAAAACGCGGCAACAGAACCGCGACGACAACCCAGCACCATGCTGGATGATCGTGACGATCCTGACCGCGTGCTCTTTCAGTGGCAGAGAGCGACGGTTCGTTACGAACCTCGTTAATGAACCTGTTGAGTGTGCATCGCCGCCAACTCCGAAACACAAGGCTTTAGTGAAGCCTGGTGTGCCGAAGTTTCGGACGACTTGAATGACCCGATCGGTAAGTCAAGGAGCGGTATCTCGGTTGTCCCCGATTCCCTATCACGCTGCTGCATAAATGTCAAAAGCATGTCATTTGCATTGCATTTTGATTTCACGAGGCTTCGGTCGCGCTGATGGCGAACGGGCTCGTTCGGCGAGTAAGAGAGTTTCTCGGCGCTCACAGTCACGCTGACGCCCGAGGCGTCACCCCCGGCTGGCACCAGTGGGCCGGTCTATGTTCGCCGAAAGCGGAAAAACGCAGATCGGTATCCGGGAAACCCCGGAAATTGATGCAGAGGCCAGGATTTTTACGGCAGGGACGTGTGACAATGTCGTGTCGATATGGCATCAAAACGGTCATGCTCGCGTATCAGATGCCCATTTACTTGTTGCTGGGGATCTTTCTGTACCTCAGCCCCGAAGTCGCACAGGCCGCCTTCTGCACTTGGCTTGCGCTTCTGATCTTTTTTCGCGGCGGTGGACGATAGAAGAAAACCGGAGCCTTGATTCGAGCCACCGGAACTCCGCGACCAATGACGATTCGTCACCCGCCGCCTTCGACAGATCCCGCTACTCATCCGCAAGAACAGAAACCGCAACACGCCCACGGCGATTGACCAGAAGAGACACCGAAACGCGCGGTAATTGAATTACCGCCAAGCGTGCTGCCTGAATGAAAAGAACGTATCAAAATGTCCTTTTCGAGACGTTCTCGTTTGTGGCATGCTCGGGCAAGCAAGACCTGTACCCGAGCATATGACAGAGAAATTGAAAACCGATCTTCCGATACTTCTCCTGCCGGAATCGCTGCCGGTCCCGGCATTGATCGCTCAGGCGGGCGAGCGAGCGACTCGCCGCTTCCTGGAGTTCTTCACGGCTCACATTCGGAATAAAGGAACACGTGAAGCGTACGCTCGCGCCGTCGGTGAGTTCTGCCGGTGGTGTGATGACTACGGCATTCCGCTGGAACGAGTGAAGCCGCTGATCGTGGCGGCTTATATCGAACAACTCTGCAACCGTCTGAGCGCTCCAACAGTGAAGCTGCATCTGGCGGCGATTCGGATGCTCTTCGATTACCTGGTGACGGGACATGTGCTCGAAGGAAACCCGGCATCCTCCGTGCGCGGCCCGAAGCATGTGGTGAAGAAGGGGAAAACCCCGGTTCTCTCTGCGTCCGAAGCTCGACAACTGTTGGATGCCATCGACACGCGCACGATCATCGGTTTACGGGATCGAGCGCTCATCGGACTGCTGGTCTACAGCTTCGCTCGCGTCTCTGCCGCCATCGGGATGAACACTGGCGACTATTACAGCCAAGGCCGCCGCATGTGGTTTCGGCTGCATGAAAAGGGAGGCAAGTACCACGAGGTTCCGGCGCATCACAACGCTGTCGAGTACCTCGATGCCTACCTGAATGCTGCGGGGGTGACGGAACAAACGAAGCTGCCCCTCTTCCGCACGCTAGATCGCCGTCGTGCCCTGACTGCCGACCGCATGCACCGCACTGACGTGCTGCGAATGATCAAGCGCCGGGCGTGCGCCGCGAATCTTCCGGCCTCCACCTGCTGCCACACGTTCCGCGCGACGGGGATAACGGCTTATCTCGAATGCGGCGGCTCGCTGGAGCACGCCCAACGTATCGCCGCCCATGAATCGGCCCGTACAACGAAGCTTTACGACCGCACAAGCGATGCGGTCAGCCTCGATGAAATTGAGCGGATCGTGATTTGACCAAAGGCCCGCTTGTCCGCAGAGTCTGCGAATCCGGCACAAGCCCACATGTGCCGAGCCGTATCCGGTTGACAACGCATGCTTTGCGCACAATGATTGGTTGACATGTCTATCAGATCCCGATAGACACCGTACAGATTCACGGAGATGTCAGCGATGCTTTACCAACGTTCTCTGGAAATCGAGCAACGACTGAACGACGTTCTTGGGCTGGTGCGTCGTGGTCAGTACTCGACACCGAAGATTGCCGAAGAAATCGGCGTTTCCATCCCGACGATTTCGCGTGCCCTGACAGCACTCAGAGAGCGTGGTCACGACATTCGCGCCGTAAGGTACGGCGATGAATGGCGTTATGTGCTTGGATCTGAGCCCGCACAACGGCGGGTGAACGGCGTAAAAAACGTTGCTGAGGCACGGCGTAGATGAACACGACTCCATTTTATACCCAACGATACAAGGCGATCACCTCATGAACGCCGACATTCTGAAACGAATTGTTCGTGCCATCGCCGATGGTTCCCAAGGCGATTTGGAGCAACTTGCGCGCAAAGTGGTGGCAACCGAACGGAAGAGCGGTCACACGCGCTTAGCGGAACAACTCGAAGAGATTTTGAGTAAGCCGCGATCCAAGAAGAACGGTCGCGCGACGGCGGAAAGCGAGCGTGGCCTCAAGGAGTTGCCGCTAAGTCGTCGTCACGGTGAACTATTGGTGACGATGTTGCCGCGTGAGTCGCTTGAGCACCACATGGTGCTTCCGCCTGACGTGGAGGACAAATTTGCGCGCATCGAGCGCGAATATGCAGCGCGCGAGCGGCTGGGGGCCTATGGGCTGCGAAACCGCAAGACGATTCTACTTTATGGTCCTCCGGGATGCGGCAAATCCCTCGGAGCAAAAAGGCTCGCATGGAATACTGGCTTACCTTTGTTGAAGGTCCGATTTGATGCCTTAATCTCGTCTTTCTTCGGCGAGTCGGCTGCAAATCTTCGGGCCGTTTTTGAAGTGGCCAAAGAACGTCCCTGCGTCCTGTTGCTGGATGAGTGTGATTTTATCGCTCGGTCGCGCACTAACTCGAAGGACATCGGTGAGGCCTCGCGGATCGTCAACTCGTTGCTGCAACTCATGGAAGAATACGACGCTCCCGGCCTTCTGGTGGCGACGACCAATATCGAAGCATCACTCGACAACGCGCTCTTCCGTCGTTTTGACGATGTCTTTCAAGTTCCGCCGCCCGGCCCAGAAGAGACCGAAAAGCTCTTAAGGACGACTCTATCGGCTGTGAAGTGTGCGGAACGGATCGACTGGAGCAAAGTTGCGAAGCAGCTCAACGGAGCATCGGCAGCATTGACCGTGAAAGCCGCGCGAGATGCTGCTAAAGCGGCAGTGCTCAGTGGCGAAAAAGTCGTGACCGAAACGCACCTCAAGAAGGCTGTAAGCGAATTGAAACGCGACGATTCCGGAATGAGTCAGGAATAAAACATGCCCCCATCGCCCCCTGCTCACCAATTCGAGTACCTCCCTCTCGTGCTCCGAGAACGCGGACCCGCGCGGTTTCCATCGGGGGGCGGTGATGAGAATCCAGCGACTGTGGCCAACAAGGCCGGTCGATCTGGGCATGCTGGAGGTTTGCGGTCACACACCGCAAATGTTTCGGCTGCCTGGGAGGTGCGGCAAGCCACTCGTCTTCAGGACGGACTTCCTGATATTGACGTTGGAATTCCGCTATTGCTCAAGATAGATACTTCCCTCGAACTTGACGACCTGCGGCGTCAATTCGGTTTTGAGATCGTCTCTGAGCAAGAGGATGGCTACATCATAGTAGCCTCCGAAGATGTCGATCTTGCCGAGTTCCAGCAAAAACTGAATGACTTCGTCGGCGGAATCACTGGATCGGCGAATGTCGCGAAAATCCATGAACTACGGGAGGATCTGACTCAGGAAGAGCGACTGCGGCTAATCCTGACGGAGACGCTATTTCAGGAATGGCCGAGCATCGCTGATAGCTCCACTTACATCTGCGATGTAAGCATTACTTGCGTTGGCACCTGGGAAATTCCGAACAAGCCGTCACGAAATCCACGATGGAAAGATGAAACATGGGCCAGGAAGGAGAACGCGTGGTCCACGGCGCGCCTTGAGGCGTATGACAAATGGGATGCCCTCAAGGACGAAAGGCTGGAAGCCATGCGTGGCATTATCCAGCACTATCAGGCTGAAATCCTGATGAACGTCGACAATGTTGACTCGGAGGCGCTCACCCTTCCGGACAGCTTCACGTTGCGACTTAGGATGTCCGGACAGGGGTTGAAGGATTTAGTACTGAGCTATCCCTACATCTTCGAGGTCGCCGAACCGGACGATATCGAAACTCCTCAACAGCTCGCCCGTACTCTCAAATCTGTGCAGGCGCAGCTCGACATCCTCCCGCCTGACGCAAATGCTCCTGCGGTCTGCATCATCGACAGCGGTCTCCAGGAGGAGCACTTCTGGCTTGAGCCGGGAATCGACAAAGAGGCGTCTCACTGCTTCTTGACCGACGCATCTGAGACGGATGTCGCAGATTATGTCCAACCTGGCGGTCACGGAACTCGCGTGGCTGGAGCAGTGCTGCACGGGGAAGAAGTACCAAAGTCTGGCACCGTCCATCTGGAAGCCTGGGTTCAGAATGCGCGGGTACTGAACAACGACTGCGATATGCCCAGAGAGATGTTTCCTCCAGCAGTGCTTCGGGAAGTTGTCAAACGTTATCACGAAGGCAAACGCAAGACACGAATCTTTAACCACTCGATCAATACGAGAACTCCGTGTCGAACCCGACATATGTCCGCCTGGGCAGCAGAGATTGATCTACTGTGTAACGATTATGACGTATTGGTGATCCAGAGTTCCGGAAATCTGAAGTGTTCGCAACCAGCCCCTTGCATCGGTATCGCCGAACACTTGGCAGCGGGTAAGACCTACCCAGATTACCTCAGCGAGACTTCGTGCCGAGTCGCCAATCCCTCGCAGAGCCTTCAAGCAATTACTGTTGGTTCAGTCGCGTACGGTGCATTTGAGAATGGTGGTTGGCGAAGCTTCGCGTCTGAGAATGGCCATCCTTCGTCGTTCAGCAGAGTTGGGCTTGGCATCTGGGATTCGATCAAGCCAGAAGTCGTTGAGTATGGAGGTGATTGCTTGCTCGCCGCGGGTAGTCCTCCTGACGTGGCAACGCCGCAGGATGGCCGCGATTGTTATCCCGAACTTGTGCGGTCAACGCTGAGCGGTGGCCCGGCTTTCGACCGAGACGAGGTGGGGACATCATTTGCCGCACCGAAAGTGACAAGGATCGCGGCTCGGCTGCAATCGGTACTCCCCGATGAGTCATGCCTGCTCTATCGCGCATTGATTGTGCAGTCCGCTCACTGGCCGAATTGGGCGAACAGCCTTTCACGCCCCGAGCAGGCCAATGTCCTACGTCGGCTCGGCTACGGAATTCCAGATATCGACCGCGCAACGGAGAACACGGACTTTCGCACGACTTTTATCACGCACAAAGATCGCACCCTCGGCTCAGGCGACTGTCACATTTATGAAGTTCCGATCCCCGCCGCGCTTCGCCGACCAGGAGATGACTACGACATTCGGATCGATGTAACGCTGTCGTATGCCGCCGCACCGCGGCGTACCCGACAAAAGCCGCGAGGGTATCTGGCAACTTGGCTCGACTGGATTAGCAACCGCAAGGGTGAGGCTTTGGAGTCATTCCTCACTCGCGCGCTTAAGTCAGATAGCGATCCGATCACTGATGGTGTCGGAGCACTAGGCTGGGCCATCGAATCACGCGGCAATTGGGGACGCATCCCCGACATTCGCCGGAATGTCGGTACGGTACAGAAGGACTGGGCCATCGTGAAATCGAATGCTCTTCCGGAAGACCTTTGCATCGCCGTAAGAGGACATCAAGGTTGGAGTCGTGACCCTGATGCGGCGGCGAGATACTCGCTGGTCGTCTCCTTCGAGATCGTCGGCCAGGAGATTCCGATCTACGAACCACTTCGCGTGGCAGTGCTAGAGCTTCAGTCTGAGGTGGAAGCCGAAATCGAAGCGGAAATTGAAATGGAAATTGAGGAATAGGAATTACGAACTTGACGAACAACAGTGACAGAGTCGGTTTTATTTGGAGCGTGGCGGACTTGCTGCGCGGGCCGTACAAGCCTGCGCAGTACGGTCGTGTGATCCTGCCTCTGACGGTACTTCGACGCCTCGACTGCGTGTTAGAACCGACCAAGGCCAAAGTGTTGGCGAAAGCCGCTGAACTTAAAGGCGGCAAGGTCGCGAACACCGAGCCGATTCTGAACCGTGTCGCCAAGGCATCTTTTCACAACACCAGCAAGCTCGACTTTCCGAAGCTCAAGGGCGAGCCGGATAAGATCGCCGCCAACCTCACGGCGTACATCAAGGGTTTTTCATCGCGTGTCCGGGACATCATTGAGAAATTCAACTTTGAACCAGAAATTGCTCGGCTCGAAGAAAACAATCGACTCTTTCTGGTCGTCTCCAAGTTCGCTGAATTCGACCTGCACCCGGAAAAAGTCTCGAACATCGAAATGGGTTATGTTTTCGAAGAGCTGATCCGGCGATTCAATGAAGCAGCGAACGAGACGGCAGGTGACCACTTCACGCCGCGTGAGGTCATTCGCCTGATGGTCAACATTCTCTTCGCCCCCGACCGCGATCTACTGCTTAAAAAAGGGGTCGTTCGGACCCTTTTTGATCCGGCCTGCGGCACAGGCGGCATGCTCGCGGTCGCGGATGAGTATCTGCACGAACTCAATCCCGATGCCAGGCTCGAAGTCTTCGGGCAGGACCATAACCCTGAGTCATATGCCGTCTGCGGCTCCGACATGCTCATCAAGGGGCATAACATCGACCACATCGTCTTTGGCAGCAGCTTCACCAAAGACGGCTTTCCGACGACGAAGTTCGATTACCTGCTTGCTAACCCGCCGTTCGGTGTCGAGTGGAAGCCAGAACAGGATGCGATCAAGAAAGAGCATGACTCGCAGGGAACGAATGGCCGATTCGGCGCGGGGCTACCGCGAATCAATGACGGTTCATTCTTGTTCCTCCAGCACATGATCTCCAAAATGAAGCCGGTCAAAGATGGCGGCAGCCGTATTGCTATCGTCTTCAACGGTTCGCCATTGTTCACCGGCGACGCGGGGAGCGGCGAAAGCGAAATCCGCCGTTGGATCATTGAGAACGACTGGCTCGAAGCCGTCATCGCCCTGCCGGACCAGCTTTTCTACAACACGGGTATTTACACCTACATCTGGATTGTCACGAACCGCAAGCCGAAGGAGCGACGGGGAAAGGTCCAGCTTATCAATAGCTTGCGGTTCTTCCGCAAGATGCGTAAGAGTCTTTCCGGAAACGATACGTTGATTTTTCAGGCATTTCATGCCGCGAGTCGGTAATTAAATTTCGGCGTGGGGGACGGCGACAGGCGGCGAAGGAGCAGATGCGTGTGGCTGAGTTGGATCAT
>Ga0163151_10008926_pt1 | contig 11090 bp, 8 predicted proteins | sample OliLakLV19MP5IB2_FD_145596 | JGI IMG/M metagenome (GOLD analysis project Ga0163151, IMG submission 145596) | Freshwater microbial mat bacterial communities from Lake Vanda, McMurdo Dry Valleys, Antarctica - Oligotrophic Lake LV.19.MP5.IB-2 | ecosystem: Environmental > Aquatic > Freshwater > Lake...
GTTAATCGCAGCGTGTGCTGGTAATAAGAGACCGCGGGCGTCGCGTCGGGCCAGGCGTCACGGCCGCCCCGGTAGTCCCAATAACGCCACTCGCGCTTTCGGCAAAGCTGTTGTCCGGCCTGGATGAGAGCTTCTCGGGTTTCAGGATTATCGGCCAAGGCGGTGCACTCGTCCGTGAAGGGGAGCGATGCTCCTCGTCGGCCGGTGAGCCAGCTATCGATTTCCACAATTGGCAGAAGGCCGTTTTGTCTACCGTCCAGCACCACGTGGTGCGGCTCAAAGCCGTACGTCGCCTGGAGGACGTTCAGCCAAGCGGAGGTGTGGAAAAACGTGGCGTCGGGAAAGGATTGAAGGCGCGTGTCCCAGGCAACGTCGGAAACAAGGGGGGCGTTCGCCGGGAGGCGCTTGGGATCAGGAGCGACGGAGGGCACTGAATTCAGTTCCCGGTGATTTGAGACATTTGCCGGGGAGCGCACCTGCAACGAGAGCGATTGGGGACAATCGCCCCTACCTGGCGACGGTGTCGGTGACGTATTTGAGGACCCGGGCGGGGTTACCGGCGACGATGGCGCGAGGCGGGACGTCTTTCGTCACGGTGCTGCCGGCACCAACGATGGCACCCTCCCCGATGGTGATGCCGCAGAGGATCGTTGCGCCCGAGCCAATGGAGGCACCGCGTTGCACGAGAGTGGGAACGCAGGTCCAGTCGGCGTCGGTTTGCAGCGCGCCGGTCGTGCTGGTCGCGCGGGGGAAGAGATCATTCGTGAACATGACCCCGTGGCCGACGAAGACTTCGTCTTCGATCGTGACGCCTTCGCAAATAAAGGTGTGACTCGAGATCTTGCAGCGCTGGCCGATCTTCGCGCCTTTCTGGACTTCGACAAAGGTTCCGATCTTGGAATCGTCACCGATCTCGCAGCCATAGAGATTGGTGAAACTATAGATCTTAACGCCCTGGCCGAGCTTTACATCGCGCAGCAGATGAATCGGAGACGAGGTATCGTTCACAGATGAAGAGGAGGACGGGGAAACGCAGACAGGAATGTCTGCGCCACCTTTCGGAACCGAGCTTAACGACTTAGAGGGATCGGCGGAGTGGTGTTTCCGGTCCTTGCGGTGGGCGGCATCGCCCCGCGGCCATTGCGGGCAGCGAGGGCGGTCGGGACCGTGACGCGGGTGCCGGATCCATTGGTCTGCGGTGTGGTCGAGTCCCAGAGGTGAACGGGAGCGCCGTGGTTTTTGAGGGACTGCGACGAGGCTTCCAAAATCCGCACCACCTCGAGGCCGGATTCGCCGGACGTGAGTGGCATCAATCCGTTCTGGATACAGTCGATAAAGTGGTTGCACTCGGTCCGGAGCGGTTCGTCGTGCTTGATAAAAGGAGAGTAGGTATCGCCATAGTGATAGGCGTACTGGAATTCGGCGAAGGAATTATAGTGGGGCGGACGCTCGACGCGGACATCGTAGACTTTGATTTTTTCCAAAGGCACGATATCATCATAGACGATCATGCGCTTGCTGCCGACAATCGTCATTTCACGGACCTTGCGCGGATCGTGCCAGCTGCTGTGGACAATCGCGGACCGCTCCTTGGTGAAATGGAGGCTCATTGAGGTCATGTCCTCTATGCCAGGAGTCAGGCTGGCGCCGCCGCGGCAGTTCACACTGTGCGGCAGTTCCTGCATGATATACAGGATGATGGACAAATCGTGCGGTGCGAGGTCCCAGGCGACATTGATATCCTTCTGGAACAGGCCGAGGTTCAGTCGGCGGGCGGCAATATAGCGCAGATCGCCCAAGTCGTTATTATCGACGATCTCCTTGATTTTACGGACGGCGGCCGAGTACAGGAACGTGTGGCCGACCATCACGATCACGCCGTGCTCCTTGGCGAGCTGAATGAGTTCTTCGCATTCGGCGGTAGAGCAGGCCATGGGCTTCTCGATCAGCACATGTTTGCCGGCCGAGATACAGGCCTTGGCCATGGGAAAATGGTGCCGGGCCGACGTCGCGATCACGACGGCGTCGAGGGACTTGTCCGCGACGATCTTGGCGAAGTCAGTCTCACCCGTGACCGTGGGATAAAGCGCGTTGAGCTGCTTGAGGCGCTTCTCGCTGAGATCGCACACACACGAAAGCTGGGCTTCAGGAATGGATTTGAAATTGCGGACCAGGTTGGGGCCCCAATAGCCAAAGCCGACGACCGCGACGTTAACAGGTTTTTTCATACGGAGAAGGGGGTAGGGCAGGCGCTCCTAGGACGTCGGTCCGCTGGGCGCATGAGTGCCATTCGCAAGTTTAATATTGGAATTTTCGAGCGGAGCCGGTGCGATTTCCTGGGCCCGTCTGGCCCGGCGAGTGTCGGCCAGCTGAGTGACGAGAGCGGGCACCGTGAGGAAGATGATCTTCACATCCATCCAAATAGATTTGGCTTCCGTATATTCGATATCGAGCTCGATCATGCGTTCGAATGTCGTTCGGTTCTTGCCCGAGACCTGCCACAGTCCGGTCAGGCCTGGAACGGTGCGAAAGCGACGGCGTTGCTCGGACGAATATTGTTCATACTCGTAGGGGATGCAGGGCCGCGGACCGACAATACTCATCTCGCCGCGCAATACATTGAGAATCTGGGGGAGTTCGTCCAAACCGGTAGCTCGCAGCAACCAACCCGCGGCGATCAGACGCGTATCCCGCTTGGCATCCATTTTGAGCATCGGCGCATTCGACTTAATCAACTGCGCGAAATGCGCTTGGTGGACCGTCGTGGCGGCCCCGACATGCATGGTTCTAAACTTGTAAAGCTTGAAGCGCCGGCCCTGATAGCCGACCCGTTCCTGCCGAAAGAAGATCGGACCTGGAGACGAGATCGACATCACGATCGCGACTACAAACGTGGCAATCGCGAACAACGGGAGTGCCACGACGCAGCAAACCAGATCGATCGCCCGTTTCCAACAAGGAACGGGTGTCGTCTCAGCGTCAGGGCGCCGGTCTGGGAGATAGCTACTCGACAATGACATGAAAAAAGAGAGCCGAATCAAATACGAGGTTGTTTAGGCAACCGCGGGAATCCGTTCGATCTGAGCGCGACTGAGAGTCAGTTGAGCACCGTGTTGCAGAATGGACAAAAGAATGGTGACGCGGTCCTGCTCATCCGAAGCGCGTAGGATCACAGCGGATACGCCCTGCATCGGCCCGCCCACGATCTGAACCGAATCACCTGGGCGGAGAGCAGGCCGAAGGGAGAGCTTGTCGAGCTCGGTATCGACCCAACCCTTTAAGTCATGGATGAGGGCATCTTCCACGATCGCCGGGGCATCGCCGTTGTGGACGATATTAATGACTTCCGGACAGTATCGGGCGGCCCGATACGAAAGGGCCGGATCGAAGCGGACAAAAAGATACCGGGGAAACAGAGGGCTGACGACCACGCGACGCACCCGACGAATCGTTCGGTGCTGCTTTATCCGCGGGAAGTAAGTCTCCAATCCCAACGACCCGCGGCAATAGGATTCCACATGGGCTTCCTTGAGCGGGCGGGTGTGCAAGCAGTACCAGTTCACAGTGTGGTTTTAACGTTTCGAGCAGGCGTTAATACTGTTCCGCTGGCAGATGATCGCCCGGGTCGCGCCATTGAAAGGGAGAAGGAGGGAGGGTCGTGGACAAATTTTGGCAAGCTGCCGCCATCACGGTGCCTTGCTGGAAGCAGAGTGCCGTGGAGGTGGTGGAAAAATGATGGAGTGACCGATGAGAGGCATCATGTCACAAGGTTTTATCAACAAGCGGTCGATTTAGCAGTTCCTGAACCGTTTATTTGAGTTCTGAAACAATTGATCGGCAGCGGGTTGAGCTTAAAGACACAGAGAGTGGAATCGGGCGAGGGAGGTCGTCGAGATGAGAGTCACGCGGTTGTGGCGCATCCACTGGAAGTGATCGCAGAGCACAGGTGTCGGGTGAGTTATCGGCTCAATCTCCAGTTTACCAAAATGTGAGTCCGGTTAAAAAGATGGTAAGGCTCCCCTGCAATGATTATGCGTTTATTTGCGTATATCGGTCGCAATAAGAGTACGAACGGGCCTACCTTAGAACGATCGTCGTGCGACCTGCATTCCGCGGCGCCAAAAGGCCCACGTCTTTGGAGGGCGGATACGGTGGGCGGGCGCCGTGGAGAGCGGGAGCCGCCTCTCAACTGACGCAAAAAAGGGGAAGCGCAGTTCAGCACTTCCCCCAAACCAACCCTCGGCCAACAGTTGACCTGATTAAACCTAAATTCGGCAGTTCAGATTAACCACGGATGACACAGATGACACAGGCGGTATAGATCAGCGGAGATTAGCGTTCCTGCCGGTTTTTTCCGTCACGATCCCGGAATTGGAAAACGCGGCGGCTTCACTCCCAGAATCTGCGGACGAGACGGAAAGACCAAGGCAGGAGGGAACGCTAATCTTCGCTCATGAACGCTAATTTTTCGAACCCTGAAATCTGTCTCAGAGGTTAATTCCGGGCGGGATAGATTAGCGGAGATCAGCGGAGATGAGCGTTCCTCCCTGTCTTTTCCGTCACGATCCCGGAATTGGAAAACGCGGCGGCTTCACTCCCAGAATCTGCGGACGAGACGGAAAGACCAAGGCAGGAGGGAACGCTAATCTTCGCTCATGAACGCTAATTTTTCGAACCCTGAAATCTGATCTTCGATGGTTTCAGTAGATAAACGCGAGGCCGGTCCGCATCGGAATTGAAAAGAGGGTAACAAAGAAAACGAAGGTGTGCGCCAGGAAGATTGGATCTTCGTTTCCTCCGTTACCTTATGTTCCTTCTTCTGCGCTCACCGGAAACAGCGAGGAAACAAATCTGTGGATCCAACTGCCGTTTCCTGATTAAAGGAGGGCGGTCGTTGCTATCGCTGAATGTAAAACCGGCGATCGGTTCTCGGCTGGAGGGGCCTCGGCGAAGAATTCCACGATATGCTCCAATTGGCGATAACCGCGTTCCCGGAGCTTGCGCTGGACGCTTTCGATCACCGCGTGGAGTTCGCTGGATAAATCCTCGTCCAGTTGTTCGACTTGAGTCGTTCCTCGGCGGACGAGCGGATAACGTCGCTGGCATTCGGATGCGACCAAGTAAAGCGCGGCGCCTCGCCCACCAAACCCGCTTCGGTAAACCACCCCTGCTTTCTCAAAAGCAGCAATACAGCGATAAAAGGTCACCAAGTCACACGTTTCACTTCCGGTTTGGCCGTAGAGCTGTTCGATCGTCGCCGGTTGGTGCATCCGGCATAAAACGGAAAGGAGGGCCAATCTTGGTTGGGTAATGCGTAATCCGGACGTTCTTAATTTCAGAATGATGGCATCCTGATCGACCGCCGGCGATCCGAACGGGGAGTTGGTCTGAGTCGATGAAATCATGGGAAAAGCGTCTAACTGCCTACCTCAACACTTTGACCGCATTGAGGTTTGTTCCGGTGAAAGTCCCAGATGGTTCGAAGGTGAGAAAAGGTGAGGGAGTGCTCTGCGCTGGGTGAGAAGATCCAGTCAGAGCGGTGGCTTGGCCTGTGTGATTGCTGATTTCGCGCCAATTCTGCTGACTTATTTTCAAATTACTTATAATAAATGTGATGCGAGTTTTTATATACTTTTCCCGTCTGGCCCCGTTTCGAAGCCGTAACCCAATTTTGACAGGAATTCTACGTTAAAGTCCTGAATTGAGCGATTAGTCGCTGAAATCAAGTGGCTTGCATAAAATTTCAATTTTGTAAAGAAACACGACGCTCTTCGGGCGAAATGCGAGTCGAGTCCCACCCCTTGGAACCAAAAGGCGGATCGACGGCCACGGTCGCCTCGACACACTCGGGGCCGGCGGTCGCCACGTCCCGCAGCGTGAGTCAAGCGTTTCGACCCCGTATTCGCTCTCATCTAAACTCCAGAAACTTATCCCATGACTTCCTTGGTCTTGTACGCGCTCCGGCTTCTCCTCCTCGGCTCGATCACATTGTCCGCTTTGGCGCAGACCCCGACTGCCTCCGCCTCGCGTCCGTTGCGGGAGCTGTACACGGACTTTTTCCCGCTGCACCACACCGGGCCGATCACGCCTCAGGCCTGGGCGGCGCGCAAGCAGGACGTGCGTGATCGCGTGCTGCTGGCGAGCGGGCTTTTCCCACTGCCGACGAAGACGCCGCTCAATGCGGTGGTCTATGGCCGGGTTGAACGGGATGACTACACGATCGATCGCGTTTTCTTCGAATCATTTCCGGGACATTATGTGACCGGTAGTTTGTATCTGCCAAAAAACCCTCCAAGAGACGGTAAGATGCCGGGTATTCTCAGTCCGCACGGCCACTGGCCGCAAGGCCGGTTCATGGATCTCGGCGCCAACTCCGCCGCGATGAAGGAACAATTGGCGATCGGTGCGGAACGCTTTGAGTCGGGGGCCCGGGCGCCGTTGCAGGCGCGCTGTGTCCAACTGGCGCGGATGGGATGCGCGGTGTTCTTCTATGATACGCTCGGAAATGCCGATAGCATTCAAATCGCCGAGCATCGCAGCGGCCGGCGCCCGGATCTAAATGGCACTGAACCGGGAACGTATGGTTTATATAGTCTGATGGCGGATTTGCGTCTGCAGTCGAATTTCGGATTGCAGACGTGGAATAGTGTTCGCGCTCTGGATTTCATTCTGACCGTTCCTGGCGTCGATCCCGCCCGCCTTTCCGTGACCGGCGCCAGCGGCGGTGCCACGCAGGCGATGATGCTGGCGGCCATCGATGACCGGCTCGCCACGGCCTTCCCGTGTGTGATGGTGAGCACGGCGATGCAGGGCGGATGCACCTGCGAAAACGCCAGTTACCTCCGGATCAACCAAGGTAATATTGATATTGCAGCGGCCTTTGCGCCGAAGCCGATGGGACTGACCACGGCGGATGACTGGACCAAGGAACTGGAGACCAAGGGTTATCCCGATTTGAAGAATGTCTGGAAGGCACTGGGGCGGCCCGAGAACCTTCTGGCGACGTTTAACACTCATTGGAAACATAACTATAATCATGTTTCGCGGACGACGATGTATGGTTTTATGAACCAGCATTTCCAGCTCGGCTTTAAGGCGCCGGTATTGGAGCGGTCCTTCGTGGTGAGTTCGCCGGAAGAAGCGACCGTCTGGACGACGACGCATCCGAAGCCGGCCGGGGATAAGATCGGGGCTGCCCACGAGAAAGCGCTCTTGAAACACTGGAGTGAGGATGGTGCCCGGTTGTTGTCTGAAAAGAAGGACCTGTTGCGTAGAGCCTGGAGTCTCATGATCGGCCGGACTTTACCGCAGGCCACGGATGTTACCTTTAGTTTCGGGCAAAAGGAGCATGCAGATTATATACTGCTTACGACCACCGTATACGACCGCAAGAACCAGGAGGAGGTCCCATGCACGATCCTACGGCCAAAGGGAGTAAAATGGAACGGAACGATTGCGGTTTGGCTGGCGAACAGCGGGGTGCAGACTCTTGACGGTGCTGGTGGGCTGAGTCCCGCTGCGAAGACCCTGATCGAGGCGGGGATCGCGATTGCGTGCCCGAGTTTATATCTGGCGGGAGCGAAGGAGCAGCCGATGAACCCGGTGAAGAGCCAGGATGCGTCGCGCAATGAATGGCGCTGGGCCGCAGCGTACACCTATGGTTATAATCCATCCCTAGTCGTGCGGCGGGTGCATGATGCAATGACGACGGTCGCGATGCTCCGGAGTCACCCGGAGATGAAAGCCGCCCGGATTATTCTCGTTGGTGCAGATGGCGCGGGAGCGGTTGCGGCGGCGGCGGCGGCGATGATGCCTCAACAACTGAACGGCGCGGTGATCGATACGGAAGGCTTTCGCTTCGCCTCGGTCAACGACCAGTGGCACCCGATGTTCGTCCCTGGCGCGGTGAAGTACGGGGATGTTCCCGGCCTGATCAGTCTCTCGGATACGTTTCGTGTCACCACGGTGGGCGAGGCCGGTGTACCCGGCGGAGCCGAGGCGGTCGCGCGAGCGGTGGTGGCAACGTCGGGGCGGTGATCGCGGGACTCCCGGGGAGCGGTCGTTCCCGGGGTGTTCAATGATGAAACGGCGTGCCGCACGGACACGATCAGCGGTTCGCGCGAAGTACACACCGCTCTGATCGTTCAACCTAAATTCGGCAGTTCAGATTAACCACGGATGACACGGATGGCACGGATACAGAGAATTGCAGATCAAGGCGCGCAAATCAACCACGGCAGTCGTTCCTTTCAAACGCCAATCTTTTAACCGCGGATTACGCGGATTACGTGGGTAAATCCGGAGACACTATCCTAAATTGTGCGACTCCTGTGAAGAACTCCTCTCCGAAGACCTCAACCCCGGGCAGTCCTACGGCCGCGGCCGCGGCGTCAACCCCTTCCTCTGACATGAACCACGAAAAACACGAACCACACGAAAAAGGAACCAATTAAGGCATCAGAAATTCCGCCGTCTCTAATCCTGTATACTTTCGTCCCTGAATTTTTAACCACAGATGACACAGATAAATACCGGATGGAATACCCCAAGCCCCGTCTCCGCTGCCTTATATCCAATTCGTATCTGTGAAATCTGTGGTTAAACCTCCGGGTTCGTCCCTGAATTTTTTACCACGGATGACACAGATAAATACCAGATGGAATACCCCAAGCCCTGTCTCCGCTGCCTTATATCCGGTTCGTATCTGTGAAATCTGTGGTTAAACCTCCGGGTTCGTCCCTGAACTTTTTACCACTGAGGACACGGATAAATACCGGATGGAATACCCCAAGCCCCGTCTCCGCTGCCTTATATCCAGTTCGTATCTGTGAAATCTGTGGTTAAACCTCTGGGTTCGTCCCTGAATTTTTAACCACAGATGACACGGATAAATACCGGATGGAATACCCCAAGCCCCGTCTCCGCTGCCTTATATCCGGTTCGTATCTGTGTAATCTGTGGTTAAACCTCCGGGTTCAGTCCTTGAATTTTTCACCACAGAGGACACAGATATTTCGTGCCTTTCGTGGTTAAAAAATCCGATTCCGATGAACCACGAACCACACGAAAAGATTGATATAACTCGACTCTCCTTCAGCTGATGAGCAGCAATCGCGGCGGCTGGCCGGGAATCGTTTCGGGCGCGCGGTGAATGCACGGTGGCACGGGACTGCCCGGATAATCGACCGCGATGCGCCATAGGTTGCCCAAGCCGAAGGAAAATGGCCGGGCCTGCGGGGCGGCGGCGTAATGCAGATCATAGCAGCACTCTTTCAGGTACTCGCGAAATTCGTCATTATCCTCCCCACCGAAGTGGCGAAGGAGTTCGGCGCGTGTTTCGGGAATACCTACATGCGGGTGCGCCTCTTCGTTGCGCAGGCCCTCGCTCGCAGGCCCAAAGTAGGTACAAAGATAGGTGTCGGTTTCCACCGTCGCGCTGTCCGCGTGAAACGAATACACGTCAATCGGCACCGCCCCGGGTTCCTCGTCGCGGGGGTAGTTTTGAATACAGTCGAGGGACGGAGACAGGCCGTGTTCGCGCAGCAATTGCTGGTCTTCGAGGAGCAGCGCGATGGCGGCTCGCCCGGCCTCACTTAACGGCAGGGAGTGAAGCCGCCCGGAGTCGAGGGGCGTGATCCCTTCTCCGCATCCCAGCTTTTCCACGACCTCGCTGAAACCCTCGGGCAGCGTTCGCTGCCAGCAGAGGGCGTTGACGCCGTCTGCCAACCGCGTCGTGACCAGCTCATGGAAACTGTGCACCCGTTTGATGCGGGCGTAGTCGGTTGGCAAGGTGAACGGAGTCATACCAGCCGCCGTGATTGACGGATACCGCCGGGGTTTCAAAACGAAAAATCGCGACGCCTCGTTGCTGTTGTCGAGGTCGTTGCGCGCGAAGGCTCTGCCCGCAAACGGCACTCCCTGTGGGAGCGTTCTACTTTCGGTGTGCCTTCAACTCTTCGTCAATCACCCGGGCCACTGCTTCGCCCAGCTTCGTCAGTCCCGTGGCGTTGTAATGTACATTTTGCGGCAGTTGCGTGTGCGGGACTGATTCGCCAAGGGAAAACAGATCGTTCACGTGGACTCCGTTCGCCTGCATGATTGCGAGCGCGGTCGCGTTGTAAGCGGGCGGGGCGGCAGGCGAGCGGAGCGGCGCGGTGGTCTCCGGTGCAACCGGTGTAGTCGTGGCAAACACGAGGCGCGCGCCAGTCGCTTTCAGCTTCGTGACGATCTGGCGGAGATTGTCCGCGTAGACCGGGAGAGGGGCTTGGAGCGGGTCGGTGACTTCGTTGGAGTTTTCCGCGGACCCCGCGACTTTGACGTGCTTCAAATCGTGCAGTCCCCAGTTGAAATGAATGACGTCCCATTTTCGTCCTTCCAGCCACGTATCGATCTTTTGGAGACCAAGGGTGGTGCCCTGGCAGTTTTCCGGCCCGTTTCCGTTGGCTGTCATGGGACGAAACACATTCGCCCGTCCGGCGAGACGCGTGCGCACGTCCCGGGTGTAGCCGACCGAGATCGAGTCCCCCAAAATGAGGACGTTGGGCAGCGCTGGATCGGGCGTGAACGCCCACGATTCCCGCGCCGCACGCTGTGCCGGTGATTCCGATCCGGTAATTGCGGGGGGTCTGGCCGGCGTCGCGGCCATCAAGAAAACACCGAACCCATGGCACACGACACTGGCGGCGACGAGCGCGATGATCTGACAATGGCGCGGGAGAAAACTCCCCGCGTGGGGTGGCGATACGTTCATTAGGGTTCGGTGGCGTTGATCGGCGTCGGTGGCCGGAGGTGGCGGTCGAAAAAGGCCGCGATCGCTTCGTGCGGTACGCCTTGCGCGAAGGCGGCATTGGCGTGACCGCCCTCGGGAATCAGATGCAGGGTTGACTCCACGCCCGCGTCGCGAAGCGCGGCGTGAAATGTGATGCTTTGCCTGGGCGGCACCGCTCGATCGGCCTCGCCGTGGACGAGAAAGAAAGGCGGCGCCGTGGCGCTCACGTAAGCGATCGGGCTGGCGCGTCGGGCTGCAGCCGGCAGTCGGTCGGGCGGCCCGCCGAGGAGTTGCGCCACCATTGAATCGGGGAGGTTGGCGG
>Ga0163151_10008927_pt1 | contig 11089 bp, 6 predicted proteins | sample OliLakLV19MP5IB2_FD_145596 | JGI IMG/M metagenome (GOLD analysis project Ga0163151, IMG submission 145596) | Freshwater microbial mat bacterial communities from Lake Vanda, McMurdo Dry Valleys, Antarctica - Oligotrophic Lake LV.19.MP5.IB-2 | ecosystem: Environmental > Aquatic > Freshwater > Lake...
AACGGCGCCAATGGACGTTTGACCGAGAGCGGGCGAGAAGCCGGTGCCGAAATAAAGAACAGGCAGGAATCGCTCCGGCAGCGACTGTCCGATAAAGTTGTGGAGATGGAGCGACTGATTCGGGACGAGACGGAAACCGTCAAACAAACCATTGCTACAGCCAGCGAAGATTGCCGCGAACGACTGTCCGCTAAGTGCGATGTCATCAGCAGCGACATGCGGAAGTTTAGCGATGAAACGCTGCGGGAAGTAGACAGCCGCGACCGACAAGGTGCCTCGACCGTCGAGCAGGCCGAACGCGACGCAAAAAACTCAATCAAGCAAGTCGGAGAACAGTGGAAGCAGCAGATCGGTACCCACTGCGACACCTTCGATAAATTGATTAGCAGTCTGGGCGCGGTGTTGAAAGAGAATTACGAAACGAAATTAGCCAATGCCTCTGCCCAGGCGCGGCAAGAGATTACGCATTTGTCTGAACAAGCCCACGAAAAGATAACCGCAACGCGTAACGAACTGGAAGTTGAGCTGCGTGATCTGGAAATTGACTTTGTCGGTCAGTTCGAGTCAGCGTTGCGCCGCCTGGAATCTGTCGTCAGCGAACATTCCAGCGACAAGCGAAATCGTGGTGTTGCGCGTCAGCTTAAAGCCCAGAAACTCCGCGATCAAATGCAAGCGCATCTCAAACGCTGGGGCGGCGATCTTGTCGATTCCGTCAAAGACGCATCAGGCGAATTCGAAGCGGAATTCAATCGCGCTACAGATGGATTTCACGCACGTATCGAAGGCGCACGCACATCGGCTATTGAGTTGCTGGAGCGAGAAAGCCGCTTGATGCAGAAGGACATTGATAGAACTTTGAAGGAGTTTCAAAAGGAGTTGGGCGAACTTGATTCACAAGTGGGGCAGATTGAGAAGGCAGGACAGGATGCAGCTTTGACTGTTGTTGCTTGCCGCAAAGCAGTACTGTCATTCAGAGGCGAATAGGGGTAGGAGACCACGATGAACGTATCTGGCAAGAGCCTTCAAGACATTTATGACGCCGGCTCCAAGCGCTTGGACGAACTCGATAGCACGCAGACTACTGCCCTTAAGGACACAACTGAGTCTCATTTAGATGAGCGGTCGCGCGTCGAGCCGGAGTCTTTGAAGCGGCTGGAAGAGCGCACCGAAGAGTTGGAGAAAGAGGTCCGCGCTTGCCTCGACCGAGGGCTTGAGCGCGTTGAACGAGCCGTGGCCAATGAAGGGCAAGAAAGTGAGCGCCACATATCCCGTTTGGTGGAAGGGCTGGTACTGTTATCCAAGAAATTTTCCGAGTCAATCGGACAATTGCGTGAGGCAGCAGAAAGCGAGTTGACCGATTTGTCGGATGATTCGCACCATGAATTCCGAGCTAATGCCGAATCTATTACTATCCGGCTGCGCGAAGAATCTACTTCGTCCTTGGACTCATCACGTTTGAGCGGTGCTCAATCGGAATCAGCCATTGCCGACACCGTCGAGTCCAATTGGCGCGAAATCTATGATACGGAGTCTGACGCCATCGCAGGCTTTAGCGATGCCTTTCTAGAAAATGCAGACAGTATCGGCGAAACGTCCCTGGATTCAAAGAAGAATTTGGAAGAATCGATCGATCACAAGCTGTTGATCTTGGAAGGCCGACTTTCCCAGGCAGGCGATAACACACGGGCGGTGGTCGACAAAGTTGCAGAACATGCCGAAAGATACACATTCGATGCCGACGTCAGGTTAAAGGAAAGATTCTCCTCGTCGCTCTACGAAATGTCCACTTCTTTTGACGAGTCCGCGACCCGTGCCGCCAGCGACATGGCTGGCCTTCATGAATCGTCGATGGCTGATCTGACGATGAAATCGCAAGAGTTAAGTCGAGAGATGGATAGCCTTGCAGAAGAAGTAACAACTGCCGCTTCGTCCAAATCGGAGCAGCTCCAGGGTGCGGGCAATGAAATGCTCAACTACTATACCCACGAGCTCAATCGACGACTAGACCAAAGCAACGTCTTCTTGACTGAAATTGAGGCCGAGCGCGCTCAGAACGTTGCTGAAATCTGGCAGGAGTTGACTGGTGTTAAGAGTCGTTTTGAGGAGAAGCTGAAGCAGCTTGCTCACTCGACCTTGGACAAGATGCGCGTAATTTGTGAGGAAGCAGAAACTGCAGTTGTCGGGGCACAGCAAAGTTGCCTCAACGATTCCAAAACCCACGCAACGGCAAAGCGTGATTTGATCGAAAACGACTCACGCCAGTTCATTGAGAGAGTCGAATCAACCCGGCAAGCGGCATTGGAAGGCATAATCAAAGCCGCCGGTGCCACCAGTGAAACAGCAGTCGAGACACCTGTGCTAACTGCGTTAGATGATGCGTCCAAGAATGAGGAGCGCAATGCTGGGCTGGATGAATCCGATGCCGAGACTGAGGAAAGGTCCCGTACGACCAATGACGATGAAGCAGACGAAGAGTCGGGTCGTGACCCGAATCTGTCTGACGGCAATACAAGCATGGAAAGCCGTAAACGGCGTGAGAGAAAAGCCGCCAAGGCTTCCGATAAACGGTCCCCGGGAGATAGCAAGAAATGAGCTTGTTCGTCCAGCAAAAGATACCCTTCCAATCCGTCATTCGCTATCTGCGGGTATTGGAGCCGGGAAGTGAAACGCCAGCCGACACCTGGGCAAAGAATCATACTGAAGATGCTTCGGTTGGCGACATCTTGTTTGTCTTCGATCCGGTCTACTCACCCTGGGGCGATTCTAATGCCGGAATCGGCGTTTGCGAAGGCGATTCGTTTACGGTTTCTCAACTCTTTATGGTCACCAGTTCTGATGAGGAGGGCATCTCAGGCTTTTCCCTGCGCAATGATACCTATGAGCGCCAGCTGCTTCTGACCTTTTTTGGGCAGGCCGCAAGGGCCGCCAAAGGCAATAGCGCCGGATATTACTATGCAATTGTTCGCCCTAATCCAGCCCTTTCGGTCGAAGCCATTCAAGCGCTCACCACTCTGGAATCTTACGGTGGTTCCGGCTGGCGCTCTGATGATGCTGCTATGCCGGACTTGCCATATGCATTCTTCCAGTCTGCTGGATTTGGTGTCGAGGCCAGACCCGGGCAGGTGCTGGACGTTTCTCAGCTTGGATTTGCTCTGTTTTGCGATAAGGAACCGCCCTCCGGTGGAGCCCTTCCCGACTTAAGACCTTTCACTTTGCCTGTATTCAAAGATGCCCGCTTGTTTGATCGCTCTTCAGACCCGGACTTTGATCCCACTCGCGACGTTGAGACGACCTCACTGCCGGCAATTCCATCATCGTCACCGGTGCCGAAAAGACCCTCCTTCTTCAGTCAAATGAAGCCAGGTATCTCCAGTGGAACAGCACCGATCCAGCGTGTAGCTAAGCCGGCTGGAGGCGGATCTGTGTTCGGGCATGACGGCGCTACGCCGCCTGTACCTATCTGGGATGCACCGGAGCCGGAACCGGCACCGATGGCCTACACAGAACCACTCATTTGGGGTGAAGATCCTCCGACCGAAGAATCAACAAATCCCTCTGTTGGCGAGCCGCGAGTCAACTTTTGGATGCCGGAGGATGCAGTAATTACACAGGATGGGATGGAAGCGCTAACGGCGGCAGCGATGGAGGCATTATCTGAAGCTCCTGTGGAAGTACCACCTGAACCTCCCATGCAAGTGCCGAGTATCCGCACACCGAGAATTATGCCACCAAGACCGAATGCTGGAAGTGGGCTACCGCCAGTGCCATCGCGGGCGGTGTCACACCTTAACGACATGTCAGCGCAGCTTAGCGTGCCTTTCGTCGCCGAAGCAGATGTTGTCCTGGAGCAGCCTCCAAGCTCGGACGCGGACTCCAAGGGATACGCACCTCCCCTGGCTTCGTACCTTGAGCCAGTAAAATCGCCCGACGTGCAAGACATAATGGCCGCGATACACACATCCATTCAAGAATCGGAAATGGACAAAGTGGAGGATGCCGAGGCGCCGCCGGCAGCACGCACGCGTCCAGGTCGCTCTCAACAAACGACGCAAAATCAGCAGCAGGAACAAGAGGTCGAAGAACCAAAGTCGGATGCTGTAGCCTTTGATGTCAGTCAGATTGCTCCGTTGCCTCCGAAGAAGAAAAAGCCGGAGTTGCAGGAATCGCCACGCGCTCAAGAGATACAGAATCGAGCGCAATTAAAAGAACCACTTGCAGTAAAGAGCGGTGTAGCAGGGCTTGTGTCCAAGCTCGAACAACAAGCGAGCAAAGCTTCTGCCAAGCTTGAATCTCAAGTTGATGAGATCCAAAATAAGCTCAATGAAGAGTTGAATTCGTTAACCAACAAAATTACCGGTTCTGAACGTCGCTCAGCGAAAAGCGCTGAAGGGCTCAGAATCAACCTTACAAGCAAAATGGAGCATGCCGCCACTGAGGTGAAAACGCAGGTCGCTCAATCTGCGGCGGTTGGCCATACTACTATCAAGCAGCGCAATGACGCTGGTTCCGAACAGCTTGGCGAAAAGCATGAGTATCTGAGAACCTCTCTCAATGGATCGTTTGATGAGGTGCGTGCACGCGCTGAAACAGTTTCTAAATCGTTCGAAGAGTCGATGGGTACTCAGTCTCAAGACGCACTTTGTGCGCTAGAAGAGACCCGTGAGAAAATGCGCGGAGAGTTCGCCGAAGTGCAATCTCATTACGAGCAGTGTATGCAAACTGTGTTCGATAGCTATAAAGGGCGCCTTTCTTCCGTATCAGGAGCGATGTCCCAAGCCGTTGAGACGCGTTGCGGGGTGCTTGAGGCGCAGCTTGATGATTTGCGTCAGCGTAATTTAAACGTTCTGGAAAACACTAAGCGGAGCCTGTTGAGCCGCTTGAACAAGCAAATCATACTTGCCGAATCAGAGCTGTTAAAACTACAGACGAGTTCGCTCGAAGAATCTGTTATGCCCAAGTTCAGGCAGCAGCGAGAAGAGCTGAGGGTGGTAACGACTGAGTTTCAATTAAAGCTTTCAGAAGATCTGCATTCAAAAGGCGAGACCAAAGTGGCTGATTTCCAGCCGGTTCTCGAAGAGAAGAAAGAGAAGTTGCTTGCCCTCTTAAAAGAAACAACCCTGGTTAAGGATTCTATTCAAGATCAGCTTCGATCGCGAATGGAGAGCATCTTCGGCGAGCTTAAAGAGTTCGTTGATCAGAGCATCGAGCAAGCTCAGACAGCGTATACGACAACCGAGGAGCAACTTGCTGACATTGATCGGTCCATCCGCGCTCTGGCCGATCCGCTAACAATCGAGGACGATGTGGAGTTACTCAATGAGCGAGGATCTGTGCTTACCGGACTGGATGAAATCACAGAGCAGGCAAAGGAAGATGTATTGAACAGCTTGAGAGCCAGCGTTGCGGCGCTCGAGGAGAAGGGGAAGCACCTGCAAGAGGAGCTGATCTCTTCGATGGAAGAAGACGCGTATCTCGTTCGCCGAGCGTCAGAACAATCCTTGGTTGCTATTCGTGAGGCCATTCGTGATTCCTTCGTCGCTATTCAAGCGGCGCAGGATGAGCGTATGCCAATGTAGGATGAAACGTGATGTCCCCCACTTTCGAATCGGCTTGTTGCTGACTGAAGCGGGTATCATAGCGCCCGAGCAACTTGATGACGCTATCTCCAAGAGCGAAAAAGAGGGGCAACCTTTCTTGCGCGTGCTTGTCGGTTCAGGAGAGCTAAAGCATCATGAGCTGCAAGCGGTGATTCGGGCCCAATCTCTAATTTGGAGCGGGTGGCTTGATGTCGAAAAGGCAATTAAGGCACTGTCAATGGTGCACCAGGATGATGTTTCGATAGACGAAGGACTGAGTTCCGTTGGCTGGATTCGTCCGGCTGGCACCAATAGCGACACCATTGCCAGTTCTGTTCAAGAGGCGGTTCGCCCACTAAGTAAGCCCTCTTCCGAGGCCCGCACATTAAGCGGTCCCTGTCAGTACTGTGGCACGCCGCTGGAATTCGGCGCCACCCTTTGCCCATTTTGCACCGGTGAAAATCAGCGCTCGAATAGCACGAGAATCACTATCGAACCTGCCTGGCAGAGACAGTCCGTACCAATGGACGGGTCTGTCCTTATCGCAAGCATTCCCGCCAGGGACCCGCTTTTGATGGCGTTCTTAAGTGGATGTTGCTTGGCCGGTCTCGGCCAGATATTGATCGGGCAGTCCGCCAAAGGCGCTGTCGTTGTTTTTCTTGCGATTCTCTTGGCTTTTATGACGACCGGCCTTTCGACGTTGGTCGTTTTTCCGCTAGCTGCACTGGATGCGTATCTTCTGGCAGCCAAGCTGCGCAAGGGCAAAACGGTGGGTCTATGGGAATTTTTCTAGCGCTGTTGATTCTACTTTTAGCTGCACCGGATGCGGTGGCAAACTGCGAGCATGCCTTACTGGCTTATCGTGGCAGAGACGTCAAACAACAGTCGGCTGCGGATTCCGCGATAATTTGGAACAATCGTGGTGTCGATCTGTTCTCGAGCGGAAAGTATCAAGATGCAGTAAAAGCCTATGGCACGGCAATCAAATTCAACCCAGCTTATACGGATGCATACAGCAATCGTGGTGTGGCTTTTGATGCGATGAATCAACCAGCGCGAGCCGTACTCGACTATTCGCAAGCGATTCGTTTGAATCCAAGATTTGCCGCCTCATACAATAATCGCGCATCGGCCTATTGTGATCTCGGTAAGTTTAAGGAATCGATTGCTGACTGGAACATTGTCCTTAGCCGCCGTCCGCGTGATGCAAACGCACACTACAAGCGCGGTTTCTGTTATGAATCAATGGGCGACCTCAAGAGTGCGCAAACAGATTACGAAAAGGCAGCTGCTCTCAATCCGCGCCTAGCCAAGGCCGTGCAGGCCGCCCGCTCTCTCAGGCAGGGAGTTGTAGATGGCTCTGCACGGAGCGGACTTGCCGTTGCTTCTGTAGGGGAGGGGCTTGCCCCTAAGGCGGCGCGTGCATCGCGAAGCGATGCCGAGTTGCCTTACCTCCCTGGCTCCCGTTTTGCGAACGTGCCGACATCAGCTGTGAAGGCACCTTCGGCGTCTAAGACCGCCCCTAAAACTGTGGTGCAGCAGGAGACAAGCCCCGCCCCTACCATCCGTGACGCGCCCGAATCCGCAACTGCGAAAACGTCGACTGGACCGGCCGTGTATTGCGTTAGCATGGTGCATCACGTGTTAGGCAATGTCTGCGCACTGAGCGGTCAATATGATGCGGCCGCGAAGAATTTTACAACTGCAATCAGCGTTAACCCAAAGGATCAATTCGCGTACTATCGTCGTGCCAATGCCTACTCCGCCGGCGGCCAATTTTCCAGGGCCATTGCCGATTACGATAGTGCTTTGCGTATCAATCGGCAGTTCAAGCAGGCTGAAACCAAACGGTTGCGTTTACTTGAACGCACAATTTCTGCTCCATCAAACGGTGTAAAGGAGACAGCTCGATGACCGCTGCTTTTTCCAGTGGAGAAGCGATTCAATACGGATTCAGCCGGTTTGGTGAAGAGCCCGGATATTGTTTCATGCTGATTGGAGCCGTCGAGGCGCTCAGCCTCGTTTCTGCAGCCGTGATTGCCTATCAAACTACTTTGCTCTGTCAGCTTCTAACTCAGTTGGGGAGCACGCCACCAGACACTTTCCTGTATGCGTTCTTGGTGGTTTACTTCTTCGTGCGCATAGCCGGGCAGCTTGTCGTCAATCAGGGACTGTTGATGTTGCACGACGGCCGTAAATTCACACTAAGTGACTTGCTCGGATTCGATTTTGGCAAGCACTTCCCAGCCATGGTCCGCCTTACAGCAGCTACCTTAGTGTACACAGTGGCGATAACGGTGCTTACTTTTGTCTTAGTGATACCAGCAATTTTTGCCGCTTCTACTTTGCGCCTTTTTAAATTTGTTATGGTTGATCATGACGCGGAGGCCACCGAAGGGTTGCGTGAAAGCTTCGAGATCTCTGGACAAAGCAAGGGTGAGCTTGTCAGCTTAAATTTGCTGGCGACTGCTGTGCGAATAGTGGGCATTGTCTGCCTGGGCATAACGTTCATACCGGCAAGCGCCGTATGCGGCCTTGCCGAGGCGTACGCCTATCGACGCCTGACAAAAACGCATGAGTATGAATTGCGGCACAACAGCACTCAAAGGCTTTAAGCAAGCAGGTGGGGTGCACCTATTGGCAGTCCGGTCATTCACGGTTTAAAAAGCGGCGAATTCCGTAATATCACCATATGCGCGCGGCGTCAGTATGCATATCGTCAGTCTGGCTGTCTGCGATTGTGTATCTCGCGAGGTCGCTATGTCCGTTGTATCGATGGAATTAGTCCACAAGCCTGGGCTAGTCGAAACAAAGCCGTCCCAAGAGGCAAAGCAAGTGCTGGTCAGCACTTGGCTCGGCACGTTTTTCGACGGCATGGATGCCTCTATATTTGTGCTTGCGTTGTTTCCGACGCTTTCGGAATTGCTGCGCACACAGTCTCACTCCGAGGTCGGCGTTGCGGCGTCGTACATCCTTGCGACCTTCATGGTCGGATGGACTGTCGGCTCCGCTGTGTTTGGTATGCTTGCCGACCGCATCGGACGTGTGAACACGATGATCATCACAATCTTGCTCTACGCGATCTTTACGGGACTCTGTGCAATCAGTCACAACGCGTTTGAGCTAGGTGTCTATCGCTTCTTTGTCGGTTGCGGCATTGGCGGTGAGATCAGCGTGGGCGCTGTTCTGCTGGCCGAAGCGTGGAACGGCAAATCTCGGTATTGGGCCACAGGAGTGATGTGCACGTCCTTTGGATTCGGGTATCTGGTTACTGCTTTGGTAAACATGGTTATCGGGCAGGCCGGCTGGCGCTGGCTCTACCTATTCGGCATGTTACCAGCGTTGCTCACCATTTATCTTAGGCTCAAACTGAAGGAGTCCAAACAGTTCGAAGCGGCACGCACAGCTCCAATCAAGCATGAAAACGCGAGCATGTCTGCTTTGTTCAATGCAGAGAATCGTCATAAAACTATCTGCGTAATGGCGCTGGCGTCAGCCTGTATTGTCGGCTACTGGGCTGTTCTTGCTTGGATACCAGCTTGGGTCAACCAGCTTGTCGGTACATCAGCGATTTCAGAGCGAAGCACCACAGTCGTAATCTTGAATATTGGCTCGATCCTTGGTGCCATTGCAATGGGCGTGATCTATGGAAAGCTTGGCAGCAAGAAAACCTTTTTGCTATCTTTTATCGGGGCATTTATTAGTTGCGTCGTCATGTTCATGACGGTGAAGTCGTACGGTGTAGACCTGCTAGCATGGGCATTTGTGGTGGGTTTCTTCGCTGAAGCTCCATTTGTTCCATTATTCATCTACGTGCCGGAGCTGTTTGGTGTGCGCCAGCGCGCAACTGGATTTGGTGTCAGTGTGCAGTCAGGAAGACTGTTTGCTGCCGCCGCTGCAATCACCGCAGGACAGCTCATCGCATTTTCCGGTGGGTCCTATGCTATTGCAGGCTCGACAATAGCCTGTGTCTATCTTCTCGGCATGGCGGCGTGTGCCTTCATGCCGGCCACTGCGGGCGATGTTACGGTTGAAGACGGCTGCGTTGGTCGGTGCACCAAGTAGAGGTTACGGGCATCTCACCTGCCGCCCCAGCGAATGAAACAGACATCGTGCCTATTTTTTCAGTTTGTTAACAAAGCCAATCCATCCCGGCGATGATGTTCCGGGCAAGGTTTCTTCTGTCCAGGCCTTCTCGAGCTGCTCTTTATAAAAGCTCGTATACTTCTTCGAATCATTCTTGTTCCACGGCAAATTTTCGACGGCACGAGCTTCTTTCAGCACCGCCTGGACTTGCGTCTGAAACGCCAAGTCGCTACCAGACTCAGCGGCTTTCAACTTCACGATTGCTGCCGCTAATGGTTTGAGAGAGTCTTGCTCGGATGGAGGCAGGGATTCCGCTGCCTCTCTGCCTTTCTGCTCGATTAATCCGACGGTCAGTGCCTTTGTCAGATTTGGTGCCTGCCCCCATTTGATCAGTCGGCCAATATGAGTCATAGTCATTGACGCGTCTTCCGGCGATCTGAATAACTGTCCCGGGAGAAATACACTAATGCCACCGGTATGATCGTAGTCATGATTCCGGGCATTGTGCGACTGATCGATCGGTCCGTGATACCCGTGATGAGCCTCAACCAGTTTACTCCGAGTCTCAATCAGCGATTGCGTTGCTCGCTTCAGGCTACCGTCCGGATCAGTTATCGTCCTTTTGTCTACAGCTTCTAGAACTAGTTCGGCAAATGATTTTACATCGCGCTTTTGAAATGCTCCGGCGCCGCTGTCGTAGCCATCGGAACCAAATCGGGGAGTTAAATCAATCAATGAGTCCACGGTCTTGCGATTTTTCTGGTCATTTAGAGCTTCCGACAACGCGTTCCCGAAATTGTTCAACGATTCAGTAAATGGTGTCTGCGCCGTTTTCAGATTCAAGAGCGACAGTGACGGAGTCCCGGTTCGTGCAAAGGTATCATTACGCCCTTCCAATTTGTCGGACGGTGCGTCATTGCTGCCTTTTTTCGCTTCGTCGATAATTAGCTTTCCGAGCTGCTCGCCAGAGATTGCCGGGTTGTCTATTAGCTTCGCCAGATAGGCTTTCTCGTTCTGCCCACTGAATATTGTCGCCGGTCGCGCAACACATTGATATTCGGTCGAGGCTACTAGCCGATCCGCTACGAGTTGCAAGGACGGGAGCACACCGTCTTGAGCCATTAAGCAACCGTCAAGGTTCAAAAGGTCTATCTCCTTTTTTCCGCTGTTGTCCAGGTGCCGTCTGAAATTTTTGCCAAGCTCCGGCACGCGGCACTTGCCCGAATCGCCTGCTAGTCCCCCGTTGCCCATTCCGTGGCAGAGCATAAAGTAGGACAGTTTCTTGGATGAATGATTCTTTGCCGCGTCTTCCAGCAAGCTGCCAGCGTCTTCAACTAGTCCCCGGGATTTGCCGGTGCTGAGTTTTTTGATCTCGCCGTCCCGAATCAGGTATTTCTCTACTGTCGCCGGTGGCTTCTCGTCTTTAG
>Ga0163151_10008928_pt1 | contig 11088 bp, 9 predicted proteins | sample OliLakLV19MP5IB2_FD_145596 | JGI IMG/M metagenome (GOLD analysis project Ga0163151, IMG submission 145596) | Freshwater microbial mat bacterial communities from Lake Vanda, McMurdo Dry Valleys, Antarctica - Oligotrophic Lake LV.19.MP5.IB-2 | ecosystem: Environmental > Aquatic > Freshwater > Lake...
CCACTATTCGCCCCACCGCTGTTCTGCGCCATGGCGCCGCCTGACGTCGAAGCGCCGGCAACAGGCAGCCCGCCACCGCGTATGCTGGGGGCACCGGTTGGATTCGAACAATTCCAAATGCCCGCCACCACCAACAACGGAATAAGAGCCCTTGATGAATTCATCAGATGTTTTCTCCGGCGCGAAGCCCTCAATAACAGCCCAGGCGGTGAAGCTAGCTTAACCACGAGATCGGAACAAGAGCCTGTGCAGCTTGCGCGAATGAAACTCCGCTATTCACTGCGTGTATGTGTTTTGCTCACCTAGGCTACTCGGGTTGAGCGCGGGGGCGAGGCGAGGCAGGTTCGGGAAGTGTTGCCCAGTAGCGCATTCGAAACCGCTGCAACTTTTCGTACGGCTCGTTGTCGGTAGCTGAGTAGTGCGGTCGGCGTAACGCTGCAAAACGGTTTGCGTGCCGACGTTTGGCATCAATCGGAAGAATATTATGACAATGAACACTCGTCGCAAAGCGGCGGAGCTGGATGATTACGCGATTTGGGCGCCTGGCGTGTCTCTGCAAGTTATCGTGAAATGGGGCGTTTCGACGCTCGAGGTACTCGAAAAGGACCCTCCTCTGCGCTTCGTGCTCGGAACTGAGGGGAATGCTGAAGCTTCGGATTTCGTAGTGCCTGAGGGCACGCTGGTGGGTGATGAATTTGAACTCATTCATGTGAGTGGAGATAAGGTGTGGTTGTGCGTGCCGCCGGATGCCAAGGGTACCGTGCACTGGACCGAGAATGGTAATCTTGTTTCAGAGGAGCTTTTGCAATGCTACGGACTCTTGCCTGAACAAGCATTGCCAGAACAGGGGGCACCCAGGCGCGTGTTGCTACCGATGAATGGGCGTGGCGTAGTGCACGTTGGAGCGTTTTCGTTTTTCGTTCATCTGGGTGAGCGCGCGAAACTGCCGGTTTCAGCTCAGCCTGGTTTCGTGGACACCACGGTCGCGAGCTTCTTTGGGGTTTCACTTTGCGCCACTTTGGGACTGCTCGCGGTGGCTGCATTTTTCGTCCCACCGATGGGACTGACCGACGGTGATGACATTCAAGAAGAACGGGTTCTTTTGATGCGTCAGTACTTGGAAAGCCAAGCTGAACGGGAGCGTTTGCAGGAACCTTCCGCCGAAACGGGGAGTTCGGGCGAGCGCGCTGCTGACCCAGCACCGGGGGAATCGGGCAAGCTCGGCAAGTTTCTGCCGAAGGCGCCAAGTGGCCGATTATCGAGGAAGATGAACAAGGAACCCGAGCGCTCATCTCCGCCAAGCCGAGCCGAAGCGATTGAAGAGGCGCGTACATTCGGCACTATTTCGCTTCTCACCAATTCAGCTTTCAATCATCAGCCTTCCGCTACGTTTGGGCGAAGTTCGGCACTAGGCGAGGCGGATCGGGATCTTTTGGGGGATATGTTTGGTCCAACCTTGGGTGAGCAGGTTGGGTCGGGCTTGGCGCTCATCGGGAATGGCGAACGTGGTGGTGTCGGGCATGGAATTGATATGGGTGCGATCGGTGATCGCGAGGGATTAAATCCCATCGACCTAGGGCATTCTATTGGTCAGCGATCGCTTGGGCCCCATCGAACTTCTGTGCCTCGGGTTACACCAAGCGGAGTGACCAAGGTGACAGGCAGGTTACCGCCCGAGCTCATCCAACGCACCGTGCGCCAGAATTACGGACGTTTTCGCATGTGTTACGAACGCGGACTTGCAAAAAATCCGAACCTCGCAGGCCGCATCGCCGTGCGCTTTGCGATCGATTCCGAAGGACGCGTGATGCATGCGAGTGCGGGTGAATCTTCGCTGCCAGACAGCGAGGTCGTTTCGTGCGTGGTCTCAGCATACTTTGGTCTGAGCTTTCCCGCACGGGAACAGGGGATCGTCACGGTGGTCTACCCGATCGCTTTTTCGCCCGAATAGGCCGAAAATGAAGCCCGGGCGAGCCTCGGCGCGCAAGGCTTGACAGGTTCAGTAATGAGCCAGTCCGGCCAAGCGTAAGACTCTTCAAGGAGAAGATGATGGACATCGACATCGGCATCGAAGCCAACAAGCGCGAGGAAATCGCGAACGGGCTGTCGCGCGTGCTCGCAGACTCGTACACGCTCTACCTCAAGACCCACAACTTCCACTGGAACGTCACCGGCCCGATGTTCCAGACGCTACACCTCATGTTTGAGGCCCAGTACAACGAGCTCGCACTCGCCGTGGACCTTGTCGCGGAGCGTATCCGCGCGCTCGGCTTCCCGGCGCCGGGTACCTACAAGCAGTTCAGCGCGCTGTCGGCGATAAAGGAGGAGGATGGGGTGCCGCGGGCGCAGGACATGATCAAGAAGTTGGTTGAGGGGCACGAGGCTGTCGCGCGCACGTCGCGTGAAGTCTTCAAGCTCGCCGAGAACGTGAGCGACCAGCCCAGCTGCGATCTGCTCACGCAGCGCATGCAGCTGCACGAGAAGACGGCGTGGATGTTGCGAAGCCTCCTCGAATAGAGAAGCACTTTGATTGTATCACCCGTTTAGCCAGGGTAAGTAAGCTCACGTTGTGTCCAAGCGTACGCGGCGCCATTCATCAGCAACCGTCCAGTGTCCGTTCTGCGGAGAGGTGGACGAGCTTGCCGTCGATTTGGGCGGCGGCGAGCAGCAAACGTATACCGAGGATTGTGCCGTTTGCTGTCGACCGCGCATCGTTCACGTCGAGCCAGGCGAAGCGCCGGGTGAGGTGCATGTCTGGGTCGAACGCGAAGAGTAAACGCCTGCGTCGTCGCCTTCGACCATCTGCGCCCAATAGGGCCTCAAATCCAACTCGAGATCGAGACGTCGGAGCAGCTGAAAGATGCCGCCCAGTTTGCGGTGCAAGAACAAGAGCCGCCTGGGCGGTGGAGAATACGCCAGGCTTTTCGTGAAGCGCGAGCCGATGTCTCGTGAGCGAGCCGCGTAGTCTGCATCTCGAAACGCGAAGGGCTGCAGTTTGGCATCGAAGGGTTCGACCGCTGTCGTCAAGAACTCGGCGAACAAGTCTAACGTCGCGCGAGACTCGCGCGGGTCAATCAAACCGAACGAGATGCCTTCGTCGGCGACGCGACGCGCATCGCCGCTGGCAACGGCGCGCAACAGCCGAACGTAGCCCTGACGGAATTCGGGCTCGAACTCCAACGTTGCGCCAAAATCCAACAGCACAAGCTGGCGCTCGGCTGGCCGCATCAAGAAGTTGGCGAAGTTGGGGTCGGTCTGAACGAGCCCCCAACGGAAGAACTCGGAACAATAAAGATCGAGCATGGCCTGTGCGAGCCACAGGCGGTCGTCGTGGGGGGGGCCTTGCAAGAGCCATTGCCCGAGCGGCTGCCCTTCTTCCCAGGACATCGTGAGCACGCGAGTCGCCGACAGCTCGGGCAACACGCGCGGCACGACGAAGCGCGGGTCGCTCGCGACTAGGCTGGCAAAAAGACTCTGGCAAAAACGCTCGTGCCCATAGTCGGCTTCGAGGTGGAGCAGACTGCGCAATTCTTCGAAGACGCCGTCAAGCTCGATATCGCGACGCGTGACCGTCAACCAGCCGTTACCGAACTTGCGCAGCACGGCCAAATCACTGTCGATGCTCTCGCGGACACCTGGGTATTGAATCTTCACGGCGACCGGCACTGCGCCGACCGTTGCGCGATGGACCTGACCGATGCTGGCGGACGCTGCAGGGCGTTCATCGAAACTGTCGAAGGCGTTCGCCCAATCGGGACCCAGCTCATCGACCAATACTCCCCGCAGCACCTCGAAATCTACGGGCTCAGCTCCGCCCTGAAGCTTGGCGAGTATTGCCAAGGCTTCGGGTGGAAGCAGATCGCTCGCGTCCATCGACAGCAGCTGGCCGGCTTTCATCAGGGCGCCCTTAAGCCGCCCCAGGCTATCGACCATCAGCCGCGCCTGTTCGATCCTTGCCGAGAGCTCCGAGCCGCGCAGCTTTTCGGCAGAGTTGCTGAAGCTCGTCCGCAGGCGATGGCGCAGCTCTTGACCGGATAGCCCTGCGGCCAAGCCGAGCATGGCCTTAGAACGACTCCACGCATCTCGGGGCAGATGTTTCATGCAGCCTGCGGGTCGATCCGAATTGGCGCGGCCAGCTCATAGGCCTCGCGCGGATTCAGCGCCACCTGAAGCGATTCTAACGTCAGGTACAGACCCACCAGACCGACGCCCAGGAACGTGAGGTCCGGATGCAGCTTGGCGCGGCTCTGCATCGCCTCTCGAAAGATGCGGTCGAAGGTCTCGCGAAAGTGCGCGATCGAAAAGCGCATGCTCGAGGCATCGCCCGGCCCGAAGTGCTCGCGGAGCAGGTGCTCGATTCGAGCTGAAAACCCCGCTAAAGGCCGCGAACTCCAACTGTAAAGCTCGATACCTTGCGCGAGTTCAGCGTCCTCGTTGCGGTAGAAGCCAGCGTACAACGCTTGAACGCGTCGCCTGAAGTCTGCGTCGGGCTCGTACCAGAGACCGCTGGGAAAAAATGTTAGCAACTGGCGCTGTTCGTTCCAAGCAAAGTGACGCGGTCGCAGGTCTAAGAACCACGGACCTGGGGCATGGAGCTGGTGAAAATACAGCTCCAGCACGCGTTTTCCCACGGCAACGCGCGACTTTGGCGTTAGCTCCACGCCTAGCAAAGGCGCTTGTGGCGCCGACTGGCCCACGGCGATGGCAATACTTGCCTCACGCAGCGACGCTGCCAGCGTCTCTGCTGAACGCGCCCGTTCGCTCTCCGACCCAAAGTGGTGCACGATGCCGAGCGCGCTCGCCAGCACACGCGGCACGTGAATGACTTTCAACGCAGACAGCGACGTATAGGGAAGAAAATCACGAAACGGCTCCGGGGTGAGCCGGGTTGCCCAGTTAGCTTCCATCGATAGCTATCTGAGTGCCTGCGCCAGCGCCGTCAAGGCCGAGGCTCCCTGACGGTTTTTCCTACATATTCCTTCCTAAGTTTCTAATGGTCCGCCCTTCGAGCCGCGCTAAATAGCTAGCACGAACGGGAATTGATTGGCCATGGACATGCATCCAGAAGCAAACACGAAGCTGAACCTTGCCGTGGACTTGGCGCAGCTTCAGGCTCAAATTCGGACTCTCATTACGCTGGAGGAAACGGAGACTCCAGTCATCAGCTGCTACGTCCACCGTGTCGTCAGTAAAAATGGCGCAGTCGTTCCGGAGTTCGCCCAGCGTCTGCGGGCGATACGCAACGTGCTGTGGGGGCAGGAGCTCGAGGAGTTCGAAGAAAGGTTCTCCCGTATCGAAAGCTACCTGACCTCAGATCTTCGGCCCACAACCCAAGGTATCGCATTGTTCGCACGCGGGGGCAGGCGTCCATTTTTCATGGCACTGCAGTTTGATGTGCCATTGCCCAGTCGGCTCTCTGTGAATTCGACCCCGGACGTCTATCACCTCGTAGAACTCAAGGACACCTACCACCGCTTCGTCGTCCTTATCTCCACTGAAGAAAGCGCGCGCATCCTGGAGGTCAACCTCGGCACTATCACACGCCAATTATGGGTGGAGCGGCCCGAACTGCGAGACCGCGTGGCGAAGGAATGGACCCACGAGCACTACCAGAACCATCGCCGCGATCGTGGAGAAGCTTTTATGCGTGAAAAGCTCGCACTGGTTGAGAAGCTGATGGCAGCGGAGGGGCACACCCACCTCATTCTGGCTGGTCTCCCACACCTAGCAGCGCGCGTGCGTGAGCGCCTTCCAAACCATATTAAAGCCAAGATCATGGATGTGGTGCCGACCTCAGAATACGCCGGAGTGGTTGATGTCGTCGCGGCCACTTTGTCGACCTTCATCGAACACGTTCAGGCGCAATCCCAAAGCGCTGTGGGGCAACTCGAAAGTGCACTCCGAACCGGAAGCTTGGCCGCATCTGGAACTCCAGCCACGTATGAGGCGCTCCGGCAGGGGCAAATAGACGTACTCGTGATGGCTCGCGAGTACGAGGGCAGCATTGCCTGGAATTGCCCCCAGTGCGGCTGGGCCCAAACCACCCAGGCTCGACCGAAAGCATGCCCAGACTGCGAGCACCAAGAGCTCCGAACAGTGAACCTGAAGGAAGAGATGATACGCATTGCCGAGCGGCTGGCGGTCAAGATCGACTTGGTGCAACAAAGTGACGTTCTGATGCGGCTTGGGGGTGTAGGTTGCCTGCTTCGCTGGGAAGCGACGCCCATTTGGGGCAGTTCTTGAACGAGCACGAGCCCTCGTTGCGTGATAGAGCGCAGTCCCTCGTCGAACACCCACGGTTCGATCAGATCGTTGTTGTGCTCATCGTGGCCAACGCGATTGTCCTGGGGCTAGAAACCTCCGCTGACATGACGACGCGCTTCGGGGGGGTCCTTAGGATACTCGATCATAGCGCGCTCCTGTTCTTCGTCGCTGAGCTGCTGCTCAGGGTATTCGTATATCGCTCTCGATTCTTTCGAGATCCGTGGCGCGTCTTCGACCTTGTAGTTGTCGGTATCGCTCTTTTCCCAGCAAGCGAGGTATTCAGCGTGCTGCGGACGCTGCGAGTGCTGCGCGTTCTGCGCTTGGTTTCTATCGTCCCTTCGATGCGGCGGGTGGTGAGCGCGCTTCTCACAGCCCTGCCCGGCATGGCGTCGATCATGGGACTCATGGCGCTCTTGCTTTACGTGTCTGCGGTCGCGGCCACCAAGCTGTTTGGGGCCATCGCGCCGGTGTATTTTGGAACTTTTGGGGCCTCGCTCTTCACCCTCTTTCAGATCATGACGGTCGAAGGCTGGCCCGATATCGCACGCAGCGTCATGGTCCAATCCCCCTATGCGTGGGTGTTTTTCGTCACTTACCTGCTTCTTGGAACCTTCATGGTGCTCAATCTCTTCATCGCGGTGGTGGTGAATGCCATGCAGTCAAAAGTGGCCGAAGATCTCAGGGACGAAGGGGATGCTCACACGCGACAAATTCTGACCGAATTGCGCGCGCTCCGGCAGGAGCTTGAGACGCTCCGGCAGGTGAAAAGGCTAGCTGACGTCGATATGTTGTAATTATCAACATATCCATTCGCTTTTGTCGTCTTGATCTACGTTCGGTAGGCCCCATACTGACGGGCAGAAGGACTTGCCATGCGAAACTCCCTGCGAATCGGTTCAATGTTCGGAATTCCCGTATTGGTGCACTTTAGCTTCTCGCTGATAGTGCTGTTCGGCGCCGTTCAAGGCGGTATCTCCCACGGCCCACGAGGCGCGCTGTTCGGGGTGGTGAGCATGTTCGCCATCTTTGCTTCGGTGGTGCTCCACGAAATGGGGCATGCGCTCATGGCTCGGCGCTTTGGCATACGAACGGTCGACGTCACGCTCTATCCGCTTGGCGGAATTGCCAGGATGAACGGGGAAGCCAAGAGCCCGTGGCGGGATGTCGCCATTTCCGTCGCTGGCCCAGCGGTGAATTTGCTGCTCTTCATCGGGCTCGCCGTCGTCGGTCTAAAAACGGGTCTCATTTCGACGGACCTGCCGCAGGCTCTCGGCCCTTCGCCGCAGGGCTTGTTGCTGGTGGTCCTCACTGCCAATCTCATGTTGTTCCTGTTCAACCTGCTTCCCTTCTTCCCGCTCGACGGCGGAAGGATCCTGCGTTCATTGCTGACGCTCAAAGTTGGGGCGGAGCGCGCCACGCTTTGGGCGGCTCGCTCAGGCCAGGCAGGGGCAGTTGCTATCGGGCTGTTCGGTGTATTTTCCGGAAACCTGCTCACGGCACTGGTGGCGGGTTTTCTCTTTATGTCAGCCTCTCAGGCGCACGCTCAAGTGCGGTTTGAAAGCGCCACGGCGCGGATTACTACTGGTCAGGCCTATGAGCGCGGAAGCGTCATTCTGGAGCCCGCGATGCAGCTCCACGCTGCGTTTGAAACACTTAGGCATTCATCCCAGGTGGCATTCCCGGTGGCGCTTGAAGGGCAGCTGCTGGGTGCGGTACATCGAGATGAGCTCCTGCTTCGCGAACACGCGACCGAGCATCTAGGGTGCGTTTCGAGCATCATGCACCGCAACCTCCCTGAGTTTCCGGCGAGCGCGCCGCTTGGGGATTTTCTAAAGCTCGCCAAGGAAAACCCACGCGTGATTGCGACGGTCAAGGACGACGGTGAGCTCTTGGGATTCTTAACGCTAGACCACGTCCTCAAGAGTCGGATCTCCACGCCACCGGCAGCTGAGCCCGGCGGCAAAACTCCGGTAGCCACGCGCCGCGTGGTTGGCGAAGAACGTGGGTAAAGGGCCCAGAAAACCATGCTAGATCTATATTTGCTTTCTCAAACCTCGGTCGTAACCGGGGACACCAAGCTCATCGCGTACGGCCTGTTTTTGCTGTTGGTAATGGCGTTTCTGGCGCTTGATCTCGGTGTATTCCATCGCGAGGCGCACGAAGTCTCGATGAAGGAAGCGCTCACGTGGTCGGTGATTTGGGTAAGTTGCGGAGTCGCGTTTTCGGGCGTGGTTTACGCGGCCTATGAGGGTCAGTGGTTCGGCTTAGGTACCAACACACCGCTCTACAATCCCGCGGCCAACACGGACGCCTCAGTGCCTCTCCTCATCACGGGCACCGTTGCTGGGTTTGAGGCAGCCAAGCAGTACCTCACGGGCTACGTGGTGGAAAAGTCCCTCGCAATGGACAACATCTTCGTGATCGCGATCCTTTTCGGATATTTCGCCGTGCCCGCGAAATATCAACACCGAGTGCTGTTCTGGGGGATTCTGGGGGCACTCGTGATGCGCGGTGCCATGATCGCGGTCGGTGGTAGCCTGATTCTGGAGTACCAATGGGTCCTCATTATCTTCGGCCTCTTCCTGTTGCTTACCGCCGTCAAGATGGTGTTCGCGGGCGAGGAGAAAGATCCGACTGACAATCCAGTGGTGCGGCTCATCAAGCGCTTGTATCCGGTCACCGAGTTTTACGACGGACAGCGTTTCATCACCAAACGAACCCTTCCGCCCACGTACACGCGCGATCCGAGCACCGGGAAAGAAACCCAGGATCCGCCTCCAGCCGGTACCCTTAGGGCTCGTTGGGCCATAACGCCGCTGTTTTTGGTGCTCATATTAGTGGAAATCACCGATTTGGTGTTCGCAGTTGACAGCATCCCCGCCATCTTCGCGATAACGCCTGATCCGTTTATCGTCTTCACGAGCAACGTCTTCGCCATCTTGGGCCTGCGTTCGCTCTACTTTTGCCTGGCTGCGCTGATCTCAAAGTTCCGCTTCTTGAAGCCTGCGCTGATACTGATCCTAGCGTTCGTCGGCGTGAAGCTCCTATTGCTGAGCGTGCCCCCGTACCTCGACGACATGGGTTCCTTTTTCGGGATTGCACTCGAAGCCGGCAGAGCCATCAAGGTGAGTACCACGCTCTCGCTTTCAGTGGTCCTCGGTTTGCTCGCCAGCGCAGTGATCGCCTCCGTTGTTGCGCCAGCTCGTGCTGTCCCTAAGAGCAGTTGAAAGAGGGCCAGCATGCACAGGTTAGCTCCCATCCCCCAACCCCACGGATCTGCTCATGCAAGGCAACGCTAACGCTGTGCCCGAGCTACATGGCTCACATGAAGCTCGGGCGTAACGTCGTCGTCATTGGTGGAGGTTTTGGCGGGCTCGCAGTGACACGCGAGCTGGCAAAAATGCCGGCCTCAGCTATGAAACAGTTCTGCCGGGAGATCTAGTATGCGATACAAACTCGATTCCAATGGCCGAGAACTCGTAACCTTTACCGCTGCCGACGGTCTCGGGGCCGAGCTCACGGGGCCGATTGAGGAGGGTGTCTACACCCGCGATGTCGTGCCGAGCTGCAGCGTGCCGACTACCCCATTCAGCCTCCACATCGTGGACCTCGGCAAACGTTCGCAAGAAGGCCCAAAAGGGAATGGAAATTCTTGGCGCTTCCTACGGGATCGCGAGCGAGGGCTCGTTCGGGCCGGATCCATTCGGGCTGTTCCCGTGGGATGTGGAGTTCGTGATTCTAATCGACAGAGTGCGCGGCATTGAGCTCGTCGGAAGGGCGCAAGGGCCGGGACGGCATCTGCACGATCTCGTCTCGACGCAGGAGGCGCTCGAGGCCTTCGCCGAGCGGGCGGGGTTCCCGGAGCACGGCCTCGTTGTCCGCGCTGACGGTCCCGATGATTCGCCCATCTGGAAGGGACTCAAGGGGACCGCGTGGCGTTGGGGGTGGCATTCGCGGAGGCCTTGGAGCAATCGAAGACGGGCAAAGTCTTCGTGGAGAGCGATCTGCGGGCGCACATGAATCCCACGCGTATGGTGCTCATCGGTCAGGCCACCCAAGACTTGATTCGCCGCATGAAGAGCCTGTGCCCTCGCTGCCAATCTCCGGGGTTCTGGGTCGTCGAGCGCATCCTGGGCCGTCCGTGCCGTGACTGTGGCTCGCCGACGAACGAGGCGCGTGCCGAGCGATGGGCGTGCGTGGTGGGCGATCACGCGGAGGTTCGCGACTTAGAAACTTCGCGCTTCGCGGACCCCCAATGGTGCAACGCATGCAATCCATGATGACCTGGAGGGGGCGGGCGGCCTTGCGGAGATGAGGCACTCGTCGCTTATCCCTCGTCGGTAACACAGCCGTGGGAGGCATCGGCGACCAGCTTGATGTATTTGGCCAGCACACCTCGGGTGGCACGCAAAGGCGGAGCTTGCCAAGCGGCGAGCCGCGCTTGCAGCTCTGCATCGGAAAGCGCGACCTCAATCGTGTCGGCGCTGGCATCGATGCTGATGATGTCGCCATCCATAACCACAGCTAACGGCCCGCCCATCTGGGCTTCTGGCGTGATATGGCCGATGACGAAGCCGTGCGTGCCACCCGAGAAGCGCCCATCGGTGATCATGCCCACGCTTTTGCCGAGGCCAGTGCCCATGACGGCAGAGGTGATGCGCAACATTTCAGGCATGCCTGGCCCACCTTTAGGCCCTTCATACCGAATCACGATCACGTCGCCCGGCTTGACTTTGCCCGCTTCAATACCCTTGAGCGTCAATTCCTCCGAATCGAACACACACGCTGGCCCCGAAAATTTCAGCCCCTCCTTGCCGGTGATCT
>Ga0163151_10008934_pt1 | contig 11080 bp, 6 predicted proteins | sample OliLakLV19MP5IB2_FD_145596 | JGI IMG/M metagenome (GOLD analysis project Ga0163151, IMG submission 145596) | Freshwater microbial mat bacterial communities from Lake Vanda, McMurdo Dry Valleys, Antarctica - Oligotrophic Lake LV.19.MP5.IB-2 | ecosystem: Environmental > Aquatic > Freshwater > Lake...
GTGTGATACGAATGCGCGGCGGATTCGCCGAACGAGAGCAGTTGGGGCTCGTTGGACTATGTCTTTTATTGCGCGGGTCCACATGCTGGGGTCGTTGAAGTGCCAGACGGCGAACGATTTGGGGCCCGTTAGGGAGTGGAGCCAGGTGCGCCAGGTGAGGTCGCCGCGCGCGACGTAGAAGCGGGCGCTTTTGTAGTCGGCGGCGAGGTAGACCCATTTGCGGTCGTACGTGCGCCGTTCGCGACCGGGGTAGTCGAGGCCCTGCACGTGGAAGTACGCCCTCGATACCAGGTCCGCTCCATTCGCAAGCGCGGTGCCAAGCTGCAGGTTCACTCGCCCGACGGTCGGCTCCGTGATGTAAAACGTGTCGGTGCGCAGATCGCGCTTGTACTCCACCGAGCAAAAGCCGGCGCATTGGGTGGAGGTCAGGACTTCCCTGGAAAGGGGCGTGACTCGTGGCGGGTGCACGGGCTCCGAGCTGGCGGTGCTGCCGACCTCGGGAATCCACTGCCGAATCTTGTGCCCCTCGAAGGTTGCGACCTCGCGCATGTCACTGGCAAAATAGTGAAACGAGTAGTACACGTCGGCGTCGGTGCCGGGAATCCACTCCTGCACCACCACTTCTGGCTCCCACTGCGCCACGTCGTCATACGCCCTGTGCAGCGTCGCCCGGTCGGGACATCTGTACGCTTTTTGTCCGGCGTGCTGCCGCGAGGCCAGGTTCTTGAGGCGGGGCTTGAGTATCACCGGGTATCTGAGCTCCACCATTCCAGCATCAAGCTCGGCACGCGACTGCGCGGAAATGGTGGCCGGAATGGGCCACCCCTTTTCTGCGGCCAAGGCAGTGAAGGCCGCCTTGCTCATTAGGAGATCGACCGTCTCGCGAGACGGAAAATCGAAGGCATAGCGCTGGCGAAGCCGCTCGCCGAATTGCGAGATCACTTTCACCTGCTCGTCGGTCGAAATGAACAAAGCCGGGCGCCGGCCACATTCGGCCGCCAGTGCGTCCAACAGATCAATAAGACCCGCGCCGTTGAACTCCTGGGTGACGATGGTTGCCACCCACGCCGACGAATAGCTGGTGTAGCGGCGAATTCGCTCGTCCACCCCGATTACGGGAATGCCGTGCGCAGCCAAGGGCCGCGCTTCGGCGAGGCCGGTAATGTTCGTCCCGAGCACGACCGCTGGCGGGAGGGACGCTCGCTCAATTGTTCGGAGCGCGTCGTCGGACAGAAATCGTGAATTCATTGTCGCGGACTAGAGTCTTGTGAACATCTTTCACTTCACCTCGCCTTGATAATCGCACAAGGCATGCCCCGCACTGCGGTCCCATGCGCGTTCTTTTCGTAGAAGATGACACTCGAATCGCGTTGTCCGCCTCCAGTTACCTTCGCAAGGCGGGGTTCGCCATCGACGTAGCTCCCTCGGGAGAAGACGCGTTGCGCTTGGCGGCGATGCACGAATATGACGCCGCGGTGCTCGATATTCGCCTTCCCGATATCGACGGCCTCGAAGTATGCAAACGACTGCGCGCCTCGGGTCACGCCATTCGCATCCTCATGGCAACCGCACGCGACACGGTGGAAGATCGAATCGCTGGACTTGACCTCGGCGCCGACGACTACGTGGTCAAGCCATACGCGCTTGCCGAGCTTGAGGCGCGACTGCGCGCGTTGCTCCGTCGTCCGGCCGCGATCATTCCGGTTACACTGCAGGTCGAGGAGTTGTCTCTCCATACGGGAACCCGGTACGCTCAACGCAACGGAAGGGCAATCTCGCTCACCAGCAAGGAATATGCGGTGCTCGAGTATCTCATGCGCCACCACGGTGAGGTGGTCACGCGGGAGAAGATCAGCGCGCACGCGTGGGACGACAACTACGATTCGGCCAGCAACGTCATCGATGTCTACATCGCCCGACTGCGCAAGAAAATCGACGACGTAGGCGAGATGCCGATGGTCACGACCATCCGCGGCGCAGGCTATCGCCTAGGGTCGCCTCACCACGCGCGCGCACGATGAAACCTAGTCCGCGCATCCGCCGTCGCCTTACGGCGTGGTACGCCGGAAGCGCGTTCGTTCTTCTGCTGATGACCGTACTGTCAATGGGCGCATGGTCGCGTCGCGCGCTCGCCGTGCAGCACGAAGAATCCGTGGATCGTTCTGTCGATCTCGTGCGATCTTTTTTTCGGGCCGAGCTCGCCGAGTATCGCGCGGTCGACGTGACGCTTTCGCACCTTTCCGGTGAGTTGGTGTTCGCAGGGTTGGGGCTCGAGTTTCTACGACCCGATTCCACGGTCTTCGCCAAGGCTCGGCTGTCGAAGGGCGCCGGTCCGCTTAAGCTCCCGGTACGAGTTCTCGTGGTTCCAATTGATGCGAAGCTTGCGCCTGGGTGGAAGCTACGGCTGCACGTGAGTGTCGCCGGCCTCACGTCGGCACAAAGGCGCATCGATCAGGCCACACTGTTCGCGCTCCCGCTGGCGGTGGCGCTGGCCGCCATCGCCGGGTGGCTGGTGACCGGCCGCGCGCTACGACCGGTGGCTCGCATGGCGGAGGCTGCAGAGCGGATCACGGTCGGCTCGGCGAGTGGTCGCCTTCCTATTGCCGACCCCGATGACGAGTTGGGACGCTTGGGACGACGGTTCAACGGACTGCTCGACCGATTGGATGGCGCCCTCACGCAGCAACGGCGCTTTCTCGCCGACGCCGCCCACGAGCTGCGCACACCGTTGGCGCGAATGCTGGGCGAGGCCGAATCGCAGCTCAGCGCGCCGCCATCTGCAATGGATCGAGAGGCTCTCTCGCGCATTCACGACGACCTTGGTCGCGCATCATTGCTGGTCGATGAGCTCATGCAACTTGCCCGGGCCGATGCCGGAAGCTCGGGGGCGATGCTCGCCATTTCGTACCTGGACGACGTCGTGGCCGATGCCCTTGCGCCGTGGCAGGCCGATGCCAATCGCCGAGGCATCAGGGTCGATATCGATGAACTGGGCGAAGCTCGGGCCTGTTTGGATGTGCGGCTCGCCGCGCGCCTTTTTGGCGTCATTCTCCAGAACGCGCTGCAGTACACCCCGGCTGGCGGTACTGTCGGTGTGCGTGTGTTACAGCAGAACGGACGCGCTGTGCTTGAGGTTCACGACTCCGGCATTGGCATTCCCGTGGCCGATCGAGATCGAATTTTCGAAAGATTTTTCCGCGGAACCGCAGCGCGCCAGCGCGCGCCGGAGGGAAGCGGACTTGGTCTCGCCATCGCCGCTTGGATTACCTCGCAACACGGTGCAACGATCAGTGCCGGCCAGAGCCCGCGCGGTGGCACGCTCATGCGAGTCGTCTTTCCCCCCGCAGCGCCGCCGTCAACGCCGACCACAGTTGCCGCCATCGGAGTCGCACAGCCTGCGTGAGCAGGAGCGGTACTTGAGCCGCCGTGTTCATTCCCGATTCATTCGCGCCCGTTAGGATGCTCCCCATGAAATCCGTGCTATTCATGATGGCGTGCGTCGCCACGCCCGTGTGGGGACAGGAGGAGGGGATGACCCTGGCCGACGCCGTGGCGCGGGCGCGCTCACATGCACCTCTGGTGGCGGTCGCGTCAGGACGTCGGATGATCGCCCAGGGGCGCGCGCGCCACGACGGAGCTTTTCCGAACCCGACGTTGGAGTGGCGTCGCGAAAATCTCAACAGTCCGTTGCAGCCAGACATCTTCACTCAGCTACAGCTCCCGCTCGACGTCACGGGGCGCCGTCTGGCCATTCGGGCCGCAGGGGCCCAACTCACCGCCCGCGGGCGGGCGGACTCGGCGGCCACCGTTAGGCAGCACGAGAGCGACGTGGTGCGCAGCTACTGGCGCGCGGCACTTGGCGCCGAATTGCTGGCCATAGCCCGCGACGAGCGCGAGGGTCGCGAGCGGGTGGCGGACTTTGACGGCACGCGATTCAAGGAGGGGGCGGTGGCCGAAGTGGTGGCAATGCGCACCCGGCTGGAGACCGACCGCGCGCGCATAACCGAGGCATCGGCGCGCGGCGAGGCGGCACGCGCCAGCGCCGATCTCGCCCGCGCGTTAGGCATGTCCCCCGATTCCCTCCCCACGCTATCTCGCGTGCCATTACTGACTCGGCTCGCCGCCCCACCCAATGAGAGCACGGCATGGAGGCGCGCCGAGTCCGGGCGCCCCGACTTAGCCGCCTTCCGGCACGCGGCGGCCGAAGCCGAGCGCCGAGCCGCCGCCGAACGGCGCGGCGTAGTGGCGGACCTCCAGCTGGTTACCGGCTACAAACAGACCGCGGGCTTTACCACAGGATTGGTGGGCGTGATCGTGCCGTTACCCCTGTTTAGCCGGAATGAGGGGCCCCGCCAGCGCACACGGGGCGAGTGGCTGGTGGCGAACGCCGAGCTTCGCGACGCGGAGCATCGGGTGCGCGGCGAGGTGAGCGCGGCCATTCGTGCGTACAGCGCGCTGCGTGAGGCCGTAGCCAGTGGCGCGGCGGGCATCGATGCGCGGGCCACCGAAGTCGCGCAGATAGCCGAAGCCGCCTATCGCGAGGGGGCCACCTCGCTGGTAGAACTGGTGGAAGCGCAACGCGCGCGCGCCGAGTCGCGCGCGGCCGCCCTGCGATGGATGATTGAGATTCACCTGGCCGTGCTCGAGCTCAATCGCGCCTTGGGCGCGCCACTTTTGGAGATGCCCTGATGCAGTGCCGTGGTCTGCGTGCCGTGCCCCTTGTAGTACTGGTTGCAGCCGCGTTAGGCTGCTCGGGCCAGAGCGACGGGGCGCCGGTTCTACAAGTCGAGAGCGAGTCCATGCCCGCCGACACCGCGCTCCTCTCGGCCGAATCGGTACGCCTTGCCGGCTTCACGACGGCGCCCGTCACCCGTAGCGCCTGGCGCGACGCATGGAGCGTCCCGGCCCGCCTCACGCTCGATGCGGCCAACACGGCACCGCTCGGGTCGGTGGTCGAGGGTCGCGTGATGAGGGTGTACGTCATGCCCGGCGACCGCGTGCGCACGACTCAAGTGCTGGTGGCCATCCACAGTCACGAAATGATGGACGCGCGCGCCGCCATTGCCCGCGCCCGAGCCGAGATGACGCGCGCCGAGTCCAACGCACACGTGGCGCAAAGTGCCGGTGAGCGCGCCGAGCGACTCTACACATTGAAAGCGCTCGGATTGGCAGAGCTGGAGCGCGTGCGCGGTGCGCGCACCGATGCCGAGGCCGTCCGCGACGGCGCGGCTGCGGAAGTCGGCCGCGCAACCGACATGCTGGATCATTTGGTGGGCAGCGGCCCAAAACCAGACGACTACGACGAGCATTGGGCACTCGTGCGCGCACCGTTGAATGGACTCGTCATCTCCCGCGAGGCGCAACCGGGACAGGTGGTGACGGTAGGCGCTCCGCTGGTGACGGTGAGCCGCCCCACCGCCCTCACGCTGGTGATGCAGCTACAGGATGCGGCCGTTGCGGCGGCAGCGGTCGGTGCGACGGTCGAATTCTCGGTCGGTGCGCATCCGGAGCGGCTGTTCAGAGCCAGGATTACGCGTGTGTTTCCCTCGGTCGATACGCTCACGCGAACGGTGGAAGTCCACGCTGCGGTGACCGACAACAGCGGACTCCTCAAGCCGGAGATGTTCGTCAGCGCCCAGCTACTCGGCCCGGCGGGGCGCGTGGCGGCCACGGTACCCGCCGGCGCGGTGCAGTCGTTCGAAGGTGATACGGTCGTCATCGCCGTCGAGGCGCGCGGTGAGTCGCTTCGCCTGCAAGCCATTCCCGTTCGCATCGGGCGCCGGACACGCGATCGCGCGGAGGTCGTGGCCGGTCTCGACAGCGGTGCAACGGTAATTGTCGGCGGTGCTGCGGTGGCCAAGGCGGAGATTCTCAAGCGACGCGGCGGCTAAGCATGCGGCGCCTCATCGAGTTCTCGCTACGGCAGCGTCTCTTTGTTGTCGGCGGCGTGCTCACCATCGTTGGTCTTGGATTGGCCGCGCTCATGCGCCTCCCGTTCGACGCCTTTCCCGATCTGACCGGTACACGGGTCGACGTCATTGCGGTCGCGCCGGGCATGTCGCCGGAAGATGTGGAACGCCTGGTGACCTACCCGTTGGAATCGTCGCTGATGGGGATACAGGGCGCCGAGCAGGTGCGGTCGGTATCGAAGTTCGGCCTGTCGTTGATCACCGTGCCGTTTCCGGACGACATGGATATCTACTTCGCCCGGACCCTTGTCACCCAACGCCTTGGCGACGCCAAAGGACTGTTGCCGCTCGGCGTGGAACCATCGTTAGGCCCCGTCTCCACGCCGATGGGGGAGCTGTATCAGTACGTGGTGACCAGCGACTCCCTGTCGCCCACCGAGCTCAAGACACTACAGGAGTACACCATCCGTCCGCGTCTGCGCACGGTGGCTGGTGTGTCCGAAGTGAATACGTGGGGTGGTTTTACCGAGCAGGTGCAGGTGGAGGTCGATCCCATCAGGTTGGCGGCGCGTAGACTGACCATCGACGATGTCCATCGTGCGTTGGCCGACAACAACCTGTCGTTCGGTGGATCGTATCTCGAGAGTGGTGGCGAGCGGTACACGCTGCGCGGCCTCGGCCGCATCGAGCGCGGGGCCGACGTCGCGCAGATTGTCATCACGTCGAGCGCGGGCATGCCGGTGCGCGTGGGCGATGTCGCGCGCGTCACGTCGGGCGCCGCTCCCCGCCAGGGGGCGGTCACAAAGGATGGGGAGGGCGAGGTGGTGAGCGGCATGGTGATGAAGCTCAAAGGCGCCGATTCGCGCCGAGTGATCAAGGCGGTGCGCGCCCGCATGGACGAGATTCGTAACGCACTCCCGACGCATGTCGAGATCACGCCCTTCTACGATCAGACCGAACTGGTCAACCGCACCACGCGTACGCTGGTCAAGAACCTGGTGGAGGGCGGTATTCTGGTCGTCGCGGTGCTCTTTCTCTTTTTGCGCAACGTGCGGGCGTCGCTCATTGTGGCGTCGGTCATTCCGCTGTCGATGCTCATCGCCTTCGCCGCGATGTACGCATTCGGTTATTCGGCGAATCTCATGAGTCTGGGGGCACTCGACTTCGGACTTATCGTCGACGCCTCGGTGGTGATGGTCGAGAACTTCGTACGACGTCTGGAGCAGGGAACGGAGCGCGAACGATTCACCCTCTTCCAAGCGGCAGCGGTGGAAGTGGGCCGACCAATTCTCTTTGGCATAGCCATCATCGTGGCGGTGTACATCCCGATCTTCACGCTTGACGGGATGGAGGGACGCATGTTCAAACCCATGGCCTTCACCGTGGTAGCGGCGGTGCTGGGCTCGTTGATGCTGGCGCTGACGTATGTGCCCTCCATCAGCGGCTGGTTGCTGCATCACCACGACGTCAAGCCAAGCCCCTTCTTCGAGTCGCTGAGCACCCGATATTCGCGGACGCTGGAATGGATTCTCGGTCGCGGATTCACGCTGGTGGGCTGGTCGGTGGCGATGGTGGTGATGGCAGTTGCCTCGTTAGGCTGGATCGGCACGGAGTTCATGCCCAAGCTGAACGAGGGTTCGATTCTCATCAATACGCGCCGACTCCCCTCCATCTCGCTCGACGAAGCGACGCGACTCTCGACCGAGGCCGAGCGCATCGTGATGCGATTCCCCGAAGTGGTCACGGTCGTGACCAAGGAAGGGCGCCCCGACTTGGCCACCGAGGCCATGGGACTCTTCGAGGGCGATATGTACGTGATTCTCAAACCCGAGAACGAGTGGACCACCGCCGACTCACCCGACGGGATGGTGAGCGCTTTCGACTCGGCGCTCGCGGTGCTGCCGGGCCTCACCATTTCCTTCACCCAACCACTGGCCATGCGGCTGGACGAAGCGGAGAGCGGAATCCGGACCGACCTCGGGATCAAGGTGGTGAGTTCGGACATCGAGCGGAATCAGCGGGTGGCAGCCCAGCTCGCCAGCATTCTGCAGGGTGTGCCGGGAAGCGCCGACGTATCGGTCGAAGTGAGCGAGGGGTCGGGGCAGATCGCGATTCGCATCAAGCGTGAGGCGCTGGCGCAATACGGACTGGCGGTGGCCGACGTGCAGCGAGCGCTGGAACTGGCCATGGGATCACGCGTGGCCAGCGAGCTCGTGGACGGCCCGCGCCGTATCGGACTGGTGGTGCGATACCCCGACGCGCACCGCAACGACATCTCGGCCCTCGAGCGCCTAACGATTCGCACACCGGCGGGCGCCCTCGTGCCGTTGAGCGTGGTGGCCGACCTGGTGTCCACCACCGGGCCGGAACTCATTGGCCACGAAGATGGGCAGCGCAGGGCCCTGGTGCTCAGCAACGTGCGCGGACGCGACCTCGGCAGCTTTGTGCGCGAGGTGCGTGAGCGCGTATCGAACGAGGTAACCCTTCCGCCCGATACATTTCTCGAATGGGGGGGACAGTACGAAAACCAGCAGCGTGCCATGTCTCGGCTCAGCATCGTCGTGCCAACCGCGCTGCTGTTGATCTATCTCATACTCTTCGCATTGTTCCGTTCGGTCACGCAGTCGCTGCTCGTGCTTACCAACGTTCCATTCGCGCTGGTCGGCGGCATCGCGGTGCTTTGGTTGCGTGGCCTCCACCTCAATCTGTCGGCGAGCATCGGATTCATCGCGCTGTTCGGCATTGCCGTGCTCAATGGGGTGGTGCTCGTCTCGCACATGAATGCGCTGCGTCTGGAGGGGAAGCCTCTGGACCAGGCGGTGCGGCTGGGAGCTTCGGATCGTTTGCGCCCGGTACTCATGACCGCCCTCGTGGCCAGTCTCGGATTCGTGCCGATGGCACTGTCACAGAGCCCGGGAAGCGAGGTGCAGCGTCCGCTGGCCAGTGTCGTGATCGGGGGACTGGTGACATCGACGATGTTGACACTCTTTGTGCTCCCCACGCTCTACCTGGCGCTGGAAAAGTGGCGTGCGCGGCGCCTGGGGGGCGCGGGACGACGAAGTGCCCGAATCGGGTAACCTGCTCTCCCCTGCTCCGTAGGCTGCGTTTTCCGAGGTAGATTAGGGCGTCTTTCGGAACGATGATCCACCTTCGCCCTCACTTCGAGCACGTGCCCCCTCTTTCCAAGCTTCTCAGCGTTTCCGGCAGCGTTTTGTCTTCCGGCTTCGGTGAGCTGCGTCATCGTCCGAAGGGACAGCTCCCGGCGCTCGACGCCTTCCGGAGCGCGGCAGTCCTGCTGGTGGTCTTCCATCACTGGTCCATCAAGGAATACGTCAACGCCGGCGGCGTGTACTCTCCGCTGCAGGAACACCCGATCTTCTTCTTCGGATGGACGGGCGTCGATCTCTTTTTCGTCCTGAGTGGATTCCTGATCGGCAAGCAGTTGTGGCGCGAGTTGGACCGGACGGGGACGATTCAGTTCGGTCGCTTCATTCTGCGCCGCGGGCTCCGTATCTGGCCCATTTACTACGTCATGCTGGCCTGGTACGCGGCGTTCAGCAGCTTTGTCCATCCCCGCGTGTGGGACTGGACCTTGCTATCCAATTATGGGGCCGGCGCCTTTACGCGGGGCTGGTCGCTGTCCACGGAGGAGCAGTTCTACATTGTCGTTCCCATTCTACTGCTCCTGCTGCGGAAGCGCATTCCGCTAGTGCGCTACGTGTGGGTCCTGATCGGCATCGAGGTGGTGGTGCTCATCAATCGCTACATCACCATCGAGCAGGTTCTCGCCAGCGGTCACACCCTCGCATCTGCGCAGATCAAGATCGTGACGCCGTTTCACATGCATCTCGAGGGCCTGTTGGCCGGACTGATCATCGCCCTGTTCGCGGTGACACGTCCACACCTGTTGCAGCCGGCAGAGAGCACGCATGGCGTATCGTGGCGAGGCCTGGGTGTATTCGCCGCCCTTAGCGCCGTCGGTCTGGCCCTGCGCGCCGCCAACGGCGACCTGTTTCCGTTTCTGGCGTTAGGCATGGTCTTCGGAGGCGCGACCTACTGGGCGCTGCTCGATCGGTCGCTGCTTTCCGCACCCCTCCGCGCCGGCTTCTTCTATCCGATTTCGCGACTCTCCTACAGCATGTACCTCAATCACTGGTGGATTTGGCCGAGTTCGAACACGGCCATCGTCGAGGGAGTGCAAGCCTTTGTCTCGAACCCCACCGCCGTCTTCCTCATTTCGATGTTCATCGGCACAGCCCTCTCGTTCGTGCTCGCGGCCGTCATGTTCATGCTGGTGGAGCATCCGTTCCTCCTTCTGCGTGACCGGGTGCTCACGTCCACCAGAAAGGCGCACACCCAGTCGGCGCACGCCACGTCGGCGCACGAGGCGTCGGCGCACGCCTAGTCGGCGACTTCCTTCTCGCGTTCACCTCGTTCCTCTCCCTCCCATGACCGCCCCACTCACCGTTCTGTCCGACGACGAAGCAATGTTTCGCGACGCCGTGCAGGCCTTTGCCAACGACGAAGTGCGCCCGCGCGTGTCCGAAATGGAGCGCAACTGCAAGATCGAGCCATCGCTCATCGCTAAAATCTTCGCGCTCGGCTTGATGGGAATCGAGGTCGAAGACGCGTACGGTGGCGCGGGTGGCTCGCTCATGATGGTCACCATCGCGGTCGAGGAACTGAGCAAGGTCGATGCCTCGGCCGCCATCCTGGTCGATGTCCAGAATACGCTGGTGGAGTATCCGCTGCGTGCCTACGCCACCGAAGAGCAGAAGGGGCGATATCTCACCCGGCTCACCACCGACACAGTGGGATCGTACGCGCTCTCCGAGGCCGGAGCAGGCTCCGACGCCTTCTCGCTCGCCACACACGCCACGCAGGATGGCGACTCGTGGGTGCTCAACGGGCGCAAGCTCTGGATTACGAACGGCGCCGAAGCTGGCGTGTACATCGTCTTCGCGACGGTGAATCCCGACGCCGGGTACAAGGGTATTACCGCGTTCATCGTAGACCGCGATACCCCCGGCTTCGCGGTCGGAAAAAAAGAAGACAAGCTTGGCATCCGGGCCTCGAGCACGGTGGAACTAATACTCGACAACTGCCGAGTGCCTAACGCCAACGTACTCGGCGTTGTCGGGCAGGGGTACAAGATCGCCATCGACACGCTC
>Ga0163151_10008938_pt1 | contig 11075 bp, 8 predicted proteins | sample OliLakLV19MP5IB2_FD_145596 | JGI IMG/M metagenome (GOLD analysis project Ga0163151, IMG submission 145596) | Freshwater microbial mat bacterial communities from Lake Vanda, McMurdo Dry Valleys, Antarctica - Oligotrophic Lake LV.19.MP5.IB-2 | ecosystem: Environmental > Aquatic > Freshwater > Lake...
ATCCACGACCTGTTCCTCGAACACGTGATGGCCCACGCGCCGGGATACGACAAGCTGATTTCGTGGGCCGACGCCCCGATCATGCCCACGCCCGGCGCGGTCGGCGACATTTTGCGGACAATCGCCGAGCGGCAGAACATCAACGTCGTCGGCGTGGACATCGGCGGCGCGACCACCGACATGTTCAGCGTCTTCGGCAAGGCGTTCAACCGGACGGTGAGCGCCAACCTCGGCATGAGTTACTCGATCTCGAACGTCTGCGCCGAAGCGACGTTGCCCCAGATTCTGCGGTGGGTCTCCTACGATTGCGAAGAGCGCGAGCTGCGCAATCGGGTGAAGAACAAAATGATCCGCCCGACGACGATCCCGCAGACGCTCGACGCCCTGATCTTCGAGCAGGCGGTCGCGCGCGAAGCGCTGCGGCTCGCCTACGTGCAGCACAAGCAGTTCGCCGTCGGGTTGCAGGGAGTGCAGCAGCAGCGGACCGTCGGCGATGCGTTCTCGCAGAGCAGCGGCACGCAATCCATCGTCGACAACATGGCGCTCAACCTGCTGGTGGCGTCGGGCGGCGTGCTGTCCCATGCCCCGCGGATGGTGCAGACGGCGATGATGCTGGTCGACGCCTTCGAGCCGGAAGGGGTCACGCGGCTGGCGAAGGACAGCATCTTCATGATGCCGCACCTGGGCGTGCTCGCACAGGTCCACCCGCGGGCGGCGATGGAAGTCTTCGACCGCGATTGCCTCGTCTACCTCGGCACGTGCGTGGCCCCAAAGGGAACCGGCAAACCGGGGCAACCGTGCTGCAAGTATCGGTTGACGGGCGCAATTCAGGATCAAGGTGAATTGAAGGTCGGCGACCTGCGACGGATTCCACTGGCTGCCGATCAAACGGTGGAAGCGGTCTTGGAACCGTCGCGCGGTTTCGACGTCGGCAACGGCCCCGGCCAAGCGCTCACGGCGACCTTGCACGGCGGGACGGTGGGAATCATCCTCGACGCTCGCGGCCGCCCGCTGGTGCTGCCGGGCGATCGAGCGGAGTGTCAGCGAACCGTCAGACAGTGGAATGCAGCGGTGGAGATGTATCCGGAGAATGGTTGATGTTTGAGAGTGGATGGTTGATGGTGAAACAGGCAACACAGAAGCCGTGGGGTCCCACCCCCACGGACGAATGTCGCGCGATGCGGAAGAGAAGATCCGCGGGGGTGGAACCCCGCGGCTTCTGAAGCATGTTTCTGACTCGAAACCTTGAGCAAAGCGAACCCATGGCCCAAGCCTATACGCCCGGACTGCTGGTCTCGCCGCGGACGCGGTGGCGGTGTCGACGCGTGCTGCCGATTGCGGGGCGGGTGTTGGCGACGCAGGGCCAGACGGTGCAGGCACTGGATGTCGTTGCCGAGACCGAACTCCCCGGCGATGCCACGCCGCTGAATGTCGCCAAGCTGCTCGGCACGCCGGCGGCGAATGTCCCCGCGGCGTTGCTGAAGAAGATCGGTGACAACGTCGCGGCGGGAGAACTGCTCGCCAAGACCGCGGGGTTGTTCGGCCTGTTCGGCAGCGAGATCAAATCGCCGGTCGCGGGGACGATGGAATCCATTTCGCCCGTGACGGGATTAGTGATCCTCCGCGGCGAGCCGCTGAAGGTGCAGGTCCGGGCGTATCTCGCCGGGGCTGTCATCGAAGTCCTGCCCGATGAAGGGGTCGTCATCGAAGCCCTGGTCGCGGCGATTCAGGGAATCTTCGGCATCGGCGGCGAAGCCTACGGCGACCTCCGCGTCGTCTGTCAAACCCCCGAGCAAGACCTGACCGACGACCTCATTCAACCCGCCCACCACGGCCAGATCGTCATCGGCGGCCGGCGCGTCACCCGCGCCGCCGTGACCAAAGCGCAGCAGGTCGGCGTATCGGCGCTCATCACCGGCGGGATCGACGATCAGGATCTGAAGGACATTCTCGGCTACGACCTCGGCGTCGCCGTCACCGGGACCGAGAAGATCGGCGTGACGGTCATCATCACCGAAGGCTTCGGCGACATCGCGATGGCCCGGAGGACGTTCGACCTGCTCCGCAGTCACGAGGGACACTCCGCGGCGGTCAACGGAGCGACCCAGATTCGCGCCGGCGTAATGCGGCCCGAGATCATCATTCCGCTCAGCGAGCAGTCAGCCGGTCAGTCCGCCGACCGACCGACGACGCTCGGCGTGCTCGAACCCGGCGCTCCGGTGCGGCTGATCCGCGAACCGTACTTCGGCGAACTGGGGACGGTCGCGGGATTGCCGTCAGAACTGACCGTGCTGGCGTCGGAATCCAAAGCCCGCGTGGTGACGGTGCGGTTGTCGCGCGGCGACACGGTTGTCACGCCGCGGGCCAATGTGGAAGTCATCGAAGGGTAGTCGTATGGCGAAGATCGGATTCGTCACAGCCCGGAGCGCAAGCGACGGCGTCGGGATCGGTATTCGGAAATCATCTCGCTCCGTCGCTTGCGCTCCGGGCTGCGTGATCGCACTCGTCCTGTTGTTCGTGGCTCCGTCGCTGTTACACGCGGCGGACCGCGCCCCGGCGGCTGATCTGCCGTGGTTCGACTGGTCCAAATCCTGGTTCGCGTTGATCCTGCTGCTCGTCTGCGGCGCCGTCATCGTCTGCACCGAGATGGCGAAACGCGGCTGGTCGACGTATGTCCGGCCGATTGCCGGCCTCGCGGCGATTGATGACGCCGTCGGTCGGGCGACCGAGATGGGGCGGCCGATTCTGTATGTGCCGGGGATCATGGATCTCGACCAGATCGAAACGGTCGCGGGGCTGACGGTGCTGGCCCACGTCGCGCGTAAGGCGGCGGAGTACGATGCGGTCATTGAGGTGCCGACGTCGCGGTCGCTGGTGATGACCGCCGCGCGAGAGGCGTTGCAGGGGGCGTATCTGGCGGCTGGCCGGCCGGAGAGCTTCAACGAAGACCGCGTGTACTACGTCACCGATGACCAGTTCGGGTACGTCGCCTACACCTGCGGCTGGATGGCTCGCGAAAAGCCGGCGGCGTGCTTTTATCTGGGCAAGTTCTTCGCTGAGTCGCTGCTGTTCGCCGAGACCGGCAACTCCATCGGTGCGATTCAGCTCGCAGGGACCGCCGAGGCGGCGCAGTTGCCGTTCTTCGTGGCCGCGTGCGATTACACGCTGATCGGCGAAGAGCTGTTCGCGGCGTCGGCCTATCTGTCGGGCGAGCCGCAGCAGTTGGGCACGCTCAAGGGGCAGGATTTCGGCAAGCTGCTCGCGGGGGGCTTGCTGATCTTCGGCTGCCTGCTGGCGACACTCGCCGCGGTGTCGCCAAAGAATTCGCTGCCGGCCCGGGCGCTGTCTTATTACACGAATGTCGTCCTCGACAAAGGGGAATAGCCCATGCAATCGCTGTTACGGAACACGGTCCCGGCTTTGATTGCGGGGATCGCCGGGGTGGTGATGATCGTGGCGTTCTTCGTGCCCGTTGCGAAGCCGTTGCAGCAGCTCGCGGAGGTGTGGTTCACCATTCTCGCGGCGATGGCGTTCCTGATCGGCGGGACGAACCTGTTCCTGCATCACGCGAAAAAGATCGCCCAGCAGCAGGCCGGCTGGGGATTCTCGGCCGTCACGCTGGTGGCATTTTTGGGGACGACGATCGTTGGCCTCTTGAAGTGGGGCGTTCCGCCGGCGGAGAAATACCCCAACGTCGCGTGGTCGGGGTCGTATCAGGAGGAAGGGTCCGCCCTGTGGTGGCTGTACGAGTACGTGATGAATCCCGTCATCGCGACGATGTTCGCCTTGCTCGCGTTCTACGTCGCCTCGGCGGCGTACCGCGCATTCCGGGCGAAGAACACCGAGGCGATGCTGCTCCTGGGGACCGCGTTCATCGTGCTGCTCGGCCGGACCTACGCGGGAACGGTGATGACGTCGTGGGTGCCCGACGAGTATTCGGCCCTCACATTCCCCGGCATGACGGGGGTCATCATGGCCATCTTCACGACCGCGGGGCAGCGGGCGATCATGATCGGCATCGCCTTGGGCATCGCGGCGATCTCACTGCGGATCATTCTGGGACTCGACCGGTCGTATCTCGGCGCGGATGACTAAGAAGCCCAGGGATAGCAATCCCTGGGCTTCCGCTTCACCGATGTCGTTTGGGAGTAATCATCGTGCTCGACTTCCTCACCACCCTCGACCGCCGCTGGATCTTCCTGATGATGGCGCTCGCGGTCGCGATTCCGGTCCTCACGCAGGCGACGTTTCCGGAAGCGCCGACGCCGCCGACTCGTGCTGTCTTCAAGGCGGTCGAGGACTTGCCCGCAGGCTCGCTGGTGCTGCTGGCGTTCGATTACGACCCCGGCTCGGCTCCCGAACTGCAACCGATGGCGACCGCGTTCACCCGGCATTGCTGCCTGAAAAAGCACAAGATGATCTTCCTCACGCTGTGGCCCACCGGCACGCCGATGGTCGACCAGACCATCCGCGACGTCATCGACGGCGAGTTCGCCGACCTGAGCCTGAAATACGGCGAAGACTACGTCAACCTCGGCTACCGGCCCGGCAACGAGGTCACCATTAAAGGGGTCGCCACGGAGATTCGGAAGCTCTACAACACCGACGCCAACGGCACCAGCCTCGACGATCTGCCCCTGACGAAACCCGTCCGAAACCTCTTCGATACGAAGTTGTTGCTGAACGTCTCGGCCGGCTATCCCGGAGCGAAGGAATGGGTGCAATACGGGGGGACTCTGGGTGAAATCAAGATCGGCGTCGGCGTGACCGGTGTGCAGGCTCCACAGATGTATCCCTACTATCCGGACCAGGTGCTGGGGATGCTCGCGGCGCTCAAAGGGGCCGCCGAGTATGAGGCCGCCCTGGGCGACCGCTACGAGCAGTATCGCGATCCGAAACGGAACGCGGCGATTCTGCGCATGGGTCCGCAACTGTTCGCGCATCTGCTGATGGTCGGGCTGATTGTGCTCGGCAACGTCGTCCACTTCGCCAACCGCCGGCGGGGAGTCGCCTGATGAGCCGCGAAATGCGCCTCTGGACCGTGTTGTTCGTCCTCGGCGGGCTGGCCTTGCTGGCGAAAGGGACGCTGACCGAATCGGGCCTCGGCCGCCTCTACGTCAAACCGGCGCGGACCGCGGAGCAAGGGGAGGTCATCGCGTGGACTGCCGCCGAGCCGATGGAGACCGACGCCAGGCTCAGCCCGGCCCGCACGGTTGGGCTGTGGATCGCAGCGTTTCTGACGCTGGGGATCTTCAGTTATCTGTACCGCGACAACGTGCTCTACAAGCTGGCGGAGTCGATCATCGTCGGCGTGTCGGCGGGGTACTACTTCGTCGCCGGCTTCTGGGATTCGATCGTCGCGCAGTTGCTGGTCGAACTGGCGCCGGATTTCACCCGCGCGCATTTTCGGCCGGGGTTCGATCTCACGCGACATGATACCGACTGGTGGTTCGTCGTCCCGCTGGTGCTGAGCGTGTTTCTGTTCTGCAAGTTCGTGCCGGGCGTCGGCTGGCTGGCGCGGTGGCCGCTGGCGTTCGTGGTGGGGACGTTCGCCGGCCTGCGGCTGGTGCTGTTTCTCGACGCCGACTTCGTCAGCCAGATCCGCAACACGATCATGCCGCTCGTGGTGTATTCGGCGGACGGCTCGTTCCTGGTCTGGTCGTCGCTGCGGAACCTGGGGATCATTCTCAGCGTGCTGGCCTGCCTGACGTATTTCTTTTTCTCGGTCGAGCACAAGGGGGCGATCGGCCGCGTGTCGCGAATTGGCATCTGGGTGCTGATGATCACATTCGGCGCATCGTTCGCGTTCACCGTCATGGGCCGCATCACGCTGTTGACGAAACGGTTCGAGTTCCTGTTCGTCGACTGGCTGCGGCTGATCGGCGGATAACGCTTTCACAGCCCGGAGCGCCAGCGACGGCGTCCCCCACACCAACCCGAAGCGTGAGCGAGGGCGATCAACATTCGACGCGATACGAAGCGCCCGCCCTCGCTCACGCTTCGGGTTAGTATTAGAAAAAAAAGAAAACGCCCAATGACCTCCGCTCCGCCACTTCTCGAAATCGACAACCTCAAAACCTACTTCGACACCGAGGAAGGGACCGTCAAAGCCGTCGATGGCCTGTCGATCCGGCTCGAACCGGGTCGCACGCTGGGTCTCGTCGGCGAATCGGGATCGGGCAAATCGGTGACGTCGCTGTCGATCCTGCGGCTGCTGCCCGATGTCGGCGCCCGGATCGCCGCCGGGCGAATCGCGTTCCTGGGGCGCGATCTCGTCCAGTTGCCCATCCGCGACATGCGACAGATCCGCGGCCGCGACATCAGCATGATCTTTCAGGAGCCGGGCACGTCGCTGAACCCGGTCTACCGCGTCGGCGATCAGGTGATGGAGGCGATGCGGCAGCATCAATCGCTCTCCAAAACGGACGCCCGCCGGAAGACCATTGACCTGTTCTGCGAGGTCGGCATTCCCGAGCCGGAACGCCGCGTCGATTCCTACCCGCACGAAATGTCGGGCGGCCAGAAGCAGCGGGTGATGATCGCGATGGCCCTCAGTTGCGGGCCGAAGCTGCTCATCGCCGACGAGCCGACGACCGCGCTCGACGTGACGATTCAGAAACAGATTCTGGACCTGATCCGCAAGCTGCAGGCCGCACATCAGATGGCGGTGCTGTTCATCACCCACGATCTGGGGGTCATCGCCGAGGTGGCCGACGACGTCGCGGTCATGTACCGCGGTCAACTGGTCGAATACGGCCCGGTGCTCGACCTCTTCCGCAACCCGCAGCATCCCTACACGAAGGGGCTGCTCGCCTGCCGGCCGCGACTCGACCTCGAACGCCGACGGCTGCCCACCGTTGCCGACTACATGCAGTCCAGCACCGCGGCAGACGGCACGGTGTCCATCATCGTGAAGCCGCTCACGCCGGAGCGGCTGAAGGAGATCGAAGGCCGCGGCCGCGGCCGGCTGCTGCATCCGCAACGCGAACTCAACCGGTTGGGCATCGCGCTCCGCCCGCAGGATCACTCCGCCGGCACGCAACTCGTCCCGGACGCTGAACGCCCGCTGCTCAAGGTCGAGAATCTCAAGGTCTATTATCCGATCAAGACCGGCCTCCTGCGCCGCGTCACCGGATACGTCAAAGCGGTCGACGGCATCAGCTTCGAAGTCTATCGCGGACAGACGCTGGGCCTCGTCGGCGAATCCGGCTGCGGCAAGACGACCGCCGGCCGGGCCATCCTGCGGCTGCTGCCGATCACCGAGGGCCATATCGAGTTCGAGAACGCCGACTGGCGGGCGCTGCACGGGGCCGAATTGCGCAAGCAGCGCCGCAAAATGCAGATCGTCTTCCAGGACCCGTACAGCTCGCTCAACCCCCGGCTGACCGTCGAGGACATGCTCACCGAGGCGATGGCCGTGCATCGAGTCGGCCGCACGCCCGATGACCGCCGCGACCGGGCCGCCGCATTGTTGGATGAAGTCGGCCTGCCGTCCGCGCATCTGCGGCGTTATCCGCACGAGTTCTCCGGCGGGCAGCGGCAACGGCTCGGCATCGCCCGGGCACTCGCCGTCGAACCGGAGTTCCTGGTCTGCGACGAATCGGTCTCGGCGCTCGACGTGTCGGTGCAGGCGCAGGTACTGAACCTGCTCAAGGATCTGCAGGAACGCCGCGGGCTGACGTACATCTTCATCAGCCACGACCTGAGCGTGGTCAAATTCATGGCCGACATGATGGCGGTGATGAACGCCGGCAAGATCGTCGAGTTCGGCCCGTCGGAACAGATCTATGCGCAGCCGCAGGACGATTACACAAAGCGCCTGATCGCCGCGATTCCCCAAGTCTCGCTGGACGCCATCGAACGCCGGATGCAGTCGCGCGCACCATAAAAGTGTCCCGGACGCTTTAAGCGTCCGGGACACTGCTGTTCCACCAAGCCAGTTGACCCGGCCCCCGTGGCGGCATAGAGTTAATGGTCCTGCATCCGGAACCGCGGCCGATTCCTAACGGATTGGCGGAGAACGGCTTCCGGCGATTGATGCCGAGCGTCCCGCACCCGCCGGACGGTCCCAACTGGGAATCTCCCGCTGATGACGGATTCCGAACCCCGCGCGAACCCGGACGACGTCAAGAAACCCGTCACCCCGCGCAAACCCGAACGGGGCGTGAACAACAGCCTGTTCTGGTATCTTCTGGTCGGCATCTTTCTCGCCGCGCTCGTCTTCTCGTTCGGCAGCCGCGCCAACCGTGGAGAATCGCTTGATGTCAGCGAGTTCAAGTCCCGCCTGGTCGCCGGAACGCTCAACGCGGCCAACGTCCACAAGCTGGTGATCGGCATCAGCCGCATCACGTTCCAGGACGCCCCGGAACTGCGGTCCACCGCCGGCAGCAAGCAGTCCCCCAAGCAGTTCACCGTCGCCATTCGCGCCATCTCGCCCGACGGCCGATACGAGATCGAGCAGGCGCTCGGCGCGGCCGGCATCAAGTACCAGTCCGAAGACGAGATCACCGACTGGCTGCCGCTGATTTACACGCTGGTGATGGTCGCGCTCTTCCTCGGTTTCATGATCTTTCTGTTCCGACGGATCGGCGGCCCGGGGGCCGCGATGTCCTTCGGCCGCAGCCGCGGCAAACTGTACGCGCAGGAAGAGCTCGGCGTGACGTTCAACGACGTCGCCGGCATCGACGAGGCCGTCGAGGAGCTGCGCGAGATCGTCGAGTTCCTCCGCAATCCCGGCAAGTATCAGGCGCTCGGCGGCCGCATTCCCCGCGGCGTGCTGCTGGTCGGTCCTCCCGGAACGGGCAAGACGCTGCTGGCGAAAGCCGTCGCGGGGGAGGCCGGCGTGCCGTTCTACGGGCTGTCGGGGTCCGATTTCGTCGAGATGTTCGTCGGCGTCGGCGCGGCTCGCGTGCGCGACATGTTCCAGCAGGCGGGGCAGCGCTCACCGTCGATCATCTTCATCGACGAACTCGACGCCCTCGGCAAGGTCCGTGGCAGCGGCATGCCGGGCGGACACGACGAACGCGAACAAACCCTCAACGCCCTGCTGGTCGAGATGGACGGCTTCTCGTCCGATCAAAGCGTGATCGTGATGGGGGCCACCAACCGCCCGGAAACGCTCGACCCCGCGCTCATGCGGCCCGGCCGCTTCGATCGCCACGTGCTGGTCGACCGGCCCGACATCAACGGCCGCGAGGCAATTCTAAAGGTCCACGCCGGCCGGGTGAAGATGGACGAGGGGGTCAATCTCAAGCACATCGCCAAGCTCACGCCGGGCTTCGTCGGGGCCGACCTCGCCAACCTCGTCAACGAAGCCGCGTTGCTCGCCGCCCGCAACGGCAAGAGCAAGGTGACGAAGGCGGAGTTCGAAGAGGGGATCGAGCGCGTCGTCGCCGGGCTGGAGAAGCAGACCCGGATCATTTCGGAAGACGAAAAGGTGCGCGTGGCGTATCACGAGATCGGTCACGCGCTGGTCGCCTGTTCGCTGCCGCACGTCGATCCGGTCCACAAAATTTCGATCATCCCCCGCGGCCTCGGGGCGCTCGGTTACACGCTGCAACGGCCCGAAGAAGACCGGCAGCTCATCACCAAGACGGAAATCTCGCACCGTATCTGCGTGCTGCTGGGGGGCATCGCCTGCGAGGAAATCGTCTTCGGCGAGAACAGCACCGGGGCCTCCAACGACCTGCAACGGGCCACCGACCTGGCCCGGCGGATGGTCACCGAGTTCGGCATGAGCGCCAAGCTCGGCCGCGTGCATTACAGCGAAGTCACGCGGTCGCCATTCCTGGGGACCGTGCAGGCGACCGGCGAACACGCCCACAGCGAAGAGACCATCCGCGAGATCGACCTGGAAATCCGCCGGATCATCGACCACGGCTACGACGCCGCCCACGACATCCTGACGCAGCGCCGCCCGGCGATGGAGCACCTGACCCGCGAGCTGTTGGAGATCGAAGTCATGGACGCCGACAAGCTGCGGCAGATCCTCGACCAGTACAAAACGGGCCCGCAACTCGCACCGTTCACCTCGGCCGCCTCCACGCCGACGACGACCATCGAAGCCGCCCGCGAGACCATCGCGCCGGGCGACACCGCGCAGTCGGTGTGACGGTCAGTCGCAGCCCCGAGCGCCAGCGAGGGCGTCTTGCTTTCGCTGGAGTCCAGCCTTCAGGCTGTCTTCTGTTCTTAACGGCGTAGGGCAGGCTCCCGGCGAGCCGGGATGTTACGTAAGCGTGGATTCGCATAGCTTCTTGATTCACGGAATGCCACGGAGAATGGGACAGTGTCCCGTGGACGCGATCGGCGCCATCAAAAACGTGGCGGACCCGCATGGCGCGGTGTAGAATCAGGAACGAAGGAGACCATCATGAAAGCGGTCAAGGCCATCTACCGGAACGGTCAGATCACGTTCGCCGAAAAGCCGGCTGACACGGGTCCCGTGGAGGTGCTGGTCGTTTTTCCTGATGTCGCAGACGATCGCTGGGAAGCGATCCTAAACGAGGAAACGCCCCGGCCCGCTTTTCTTAAGTTCGTCGAGGAATGTCAGGCAGAAATCCAAAAAGGCAGGGCCAAACCCCTGAATCTCGAGCGGCTGTGAAATCGCTCACCTTGCCAGTTTTTTGGCGGTATTACCGCCAGCTTCCCGCTGCGGTTCGACGACGGGCGCAGGCCGCCTATCGAAACTTCGAGAAGAACCCGCAACATCCCGGACTTCATTTTCATCGATTGTTCCACGATTCCCGCTATTGGTCCGTCCGCATCACGCGCGACCACCGTGCGGTCGGCATTTTTGAGGACGAGACCATCACGTGGATCTGGATCGGTGACCATGAGGCGTTCGACCGAGCATTTCCCAAGTGAGCCAACTCGGGAAGGCTTCCGGTCACGGAGTGCCCGGTCTACTGTTTGCCGTTCGCCGGCGCTCTCGGCTGTGACGGAATCATCCCCCGATCTGCCGCCTTAACTCCGCGAAGTCATCTTTCAGCGTCGTCAGCAACTCGCGGACGTCCGCCAGTTGCGATTGCAGGTCGTGGATCCTCCCCTCCAGCGCGGCGATGCGGGCATCGTCGCGC
>Ga0163151_10008942_pt1 | contig 11074 bp, 9 predicted proteins | sample OliLakLV19MP5IB2_FD_145596 | JGI IMG/M metagenome (GOLD analysis project Ga0163151, IMG submission 145596) | Freshwater microbial mat bacterial communities from Lake Vanda, McMurdo Dry Valleys, Antarctica - Oligotrophic Lake LV.19.MP5.IB-2 | ecosystem: Environmental > Aquatic > Freshwater > Lake...
GCTGCCGCCCTCCTTGGCAGCCCGCAACTGCTCGTTCTCGACGAGCCAACGGTGGGGCTTGACCCGGTGCTCCGCGCCGACCTGTGGGGGTTGTTCCGCGCTCTGGCGGAGGACGGCACGACCCTCATCGTTTCGAGCCATGTGATGGACGAGGCAAACCGCTGCGACCGGCTGCTCTTGCTGCGAGAAGGTTCGCTGCTCGCCGACCTCACCCCCCAGGCGTTGCTGACCGAGACGGGCGAAAGCGATGCGGATGCCGCGTTCCTCACGCTCATCCGTCGCGAGCCGGGGCGCGCATCGTGACCCCACCACGCACCATCGCAACGACAGGACGGGTGTTGTCCCAGCTTTATCACGACCCTCGCACGATCGCGCTCATGCTCGTCGTGCCGAGCCTGCTCATCGGGCTGATGGCGTGGATATTCTCGGAGACTCCCGTGTTCGATCAGGTCGGGCCGGCGATGCTCGCGCTGTTTCCGTTCATCATTATGTTTCTCGTGACGAGCATTGCCACGCTTCGGGAGCGACGCTCTGGCACGCTCGAACGGTTACTCACGCTGCCGATCGGCAAGCTCGATTTCATCCTGGGGTACGCGCTCGCCTTTGCACTGCTTGCGATCGTGCAGGCCGCCATCGCCGTGGCCTTCGCCGTGTGGGTATGCGGGCTGACGATTTCGGGTTCGTTGTGGCTGCTGCTTGCCGTGGCGCTTGTTGACGCCGTGCTCGGCTCGACCCTCGGCCTGCTGGCGAGTGCGTTCGCGCGAACCGAGTTTCAGGTGGTGCAGTTCATGCCGCTGATCGTGTTCCCGCAGGTGCTGCTGGGCGGCATCATCCTCCCCCGTGAGCAGCTCCCGGATGCCCTGCACGCGATCTCGGACTGGCTGCCGCTCTCGCACGCGATCGATGCCCTCAATGCCGTTGCCCGGGACAGTGAGGATGCAGGATACGTGGGCGGCAAGCTTCTCATCCTCGCCGCTTTCGCGGTGGGCGCAGTCGCGCTCGGTGCGATCAGTCTGCGGCGCACAAGCCCCTAGCGTCGCGAACGGATGAGTTGCTGGAGCCAGCGGTATGACCGCTTCGGCGTGCGTTCGAGCGTGTCGAAGTCGACCCGAATCAGGCCGAATCGTTGACGGAACCCGGTCGCCCATTCCCAGTTGTCCATCAACGTCCAGACGTAGTAGCCCTGAACATCGAGCCCCTCGACACCATCGAAGGCGACTGCGAGATGCTCGGCCAGATAGCGGATCCGACCCGTGTCATCCACTGAGCCGTCGGCTGCCACTGCATCGTCGAAGCTCGCCCCGCCTTCGGTGATGTACAGCGGTGGCAACGCAGCACCGTAGCGCGCGGCGTAATCCCGCAAGCTATCGCCGAGAAAGTCTGGTGCAATCGGCCAACCGAAGCCGGTCTTCGGATACTCGGGAAACTCAGCCAAATGGAACGGCAGCCCGCCGAGCCCGGGTGCCGACGTGCCGTCTGGGCTGCGATCGTGGGGCGGGGCCCCGGCCGCGATGCGAGTCGGCGCGTAGTAGTTGAGACCGTAGAAGTCCAGCGGCTGGTGGATGGTCGTCAGGTCGTGCTCGTCGATCTCGATGAGTGGCTTGAAGAGTTTGCGAGCCAGAAATGGAAACTTCGGGTAGTGCCCGAGCAGCACCGGGTCGGCAAACACGCGATTGAACACCAAGTCAAAGACCTCGGCGAAGCCTCGAGTGGTGAAGTTGTCTTTTGCCGGGATCACCGGCGAGTGAATGTTCGAAATGCCGATACCGCCGGTGACCGACTCTGAGCGAAGAGCCTGCACAGCGAGGCCGTGCCCGAGCAGTTGGTGATGGACAGACGGAAGAGCATCGAACAGCAGGGTCGCGCCTGGCGCATGCACCCCGAGGGCGTAACCGTTCAGGGTCACACTCGTCGGCTCGTTGAGCGTGACCCACTTGTCGACGCGGTCGCCGAAGGCTTGCGCTGCGATGAGCGCGAAGTCGGCGAAGCGGGATGCTGTGTCCCGCGTCATCCAGCCGCCTTGGTGTTGTAAAGGTTCCGGCATGTCCCAATGAAAGAGTGTGGCCATCGGACTGATCCCGGCAGCAAGCAACTCGTCGAGCAGACGGTCGTAAAACGCGATACCCGCCTTATTGGGCCCGCCAACGCCGCCAGGCTGGATGCGCGGCCACGACAGCGAGAACCGATAGGAGTCAACACCGAGCTCCTTCATGAGGGCCACGTCTTCTGGGTACCGGTGGTAGTGGTCGGTCGTCATCGAGGCGTCGGAACCGTCGGCGATGCGTCCGGGTTGAGCCATGAAGGTGTCCCACGTCGATGGACCGCGACCGTCTTCTCGCACGGCACCTTCGATCTGGAACGCCGCCGTTGCGACGCCCATCGTGAAGTTGGGTGGCATTCTGGCGGCGAAGCCAACCGGGTCGTGCAGCCAGTCGTGGCTTGGAGTGGTTTTCGACGTGATCCGAGACGGGGTGCGCGAAGTATTGGGCTCGCTACTCACGAGCCGAGCACGGTCGTGAGGTAGTCGTTTGCAAAGACGCGATCGGGATCGAGCTGGTTGCGAACCGCAACGAAGTCATCGAACCGCGGGTAGCTCGGTCGCAGGTCGTCAGCTGTGCGGCTGTGCATTTTGCCCCAGTGGGGGCGGCCGTCATGAGCACGCATAATCGCCTCGACCTCGCGAAAGTACTCCGTCGGGTCTTCGCGGTAGTACCGGTGCACCGCGACGTACCCGGTTGCTCGACCGGACGCCGTGGACAGACAGAGCTCGTCCGCGGCGCTCGATCGCACCTCGATCGGGAACGAGATACGCCAGCCCTTGGCATCGATGAGCCGGCGAACGGCGCGCACGGCGTCGGGCACCGCGGCAACGGGCAGGGCGTACTCCATCTCGCGGAAGCGCACGGTGCGATCGCTAGCAAAGACGCTCGCTGAGGCATCCGTGTATTCTCGATCGCCGGTGAGCTTGACGGCCAGTCGATTGATCGCCGGGATGAGCGGTGGCACCGCGCGGCCGAGGTTCACGATGCCGCGAAAGACGGTGTTGCTCATGAAGCTGTCGTCGAGCCAAGCCGAGAACGAACTCAGCGGATGCCGCGGCTCATCGGAGGCGAGGCGCGTGTTGCTCTTGCTGAGCACTGTCTCGGTGTGCGGCCAGACGTAGAACTCGAAGTGGTCGACGCCGGCAATACGCTCGTGCCACTCGTTGAGCACGATGTCGACGTTCTCGGGTCGTTCCACGGCGTGCAGCAAAAAGGCGGGGACGCATTCGATCGTGATGTCGACCACGACGCCGAGGGCTCCGAGCCCGAGTGCGGCAGCCGGGAGCAGTTCGGGGTTCTCGGTTTGGCTGATGCGAAGCAGCTCACCGGCAGCGGTCACGAGGGTGAGCGCGCGAATCTGCGTGGCGAGGCCCCCGAACGCCGAGCCGGTGCCGTGGGTTCCGGTCGAAACTGCGCCGGAAATCGTCTGCCGGTCGATATCGCCCATATTGGCGAGCGCCAGGGTGTATGGCGCGAGGAGCGCTGCGACTTGGTACAGGTGGGTGCCTGCCGCGAAGGTCGCGAGGGTGCCGTCAACCGCAAGCAGTCCGTCAAGGCCGCCGAGCTCGAGTTGGACCCCGGCCGTCGCGCCGATCGCAGTGAACGAGTGGCCGGCACCGATCGGCTTCACGGTGAGTCCACGATCCCGCGCGAACTTCACGGCAGCGACAACTTCTTCAACGCTGGTCGGCCGCGCGAGGAACTGCGGGTTGACCGTCACGGAGCGGCCCCAGTTGCGCCACTCCGAGCCGCGCTCGATTGCGCCGATAGAAATCACTGTGGTCACAGGAACGCCTTTCCCTCGCCGCGATATGTGGGCACGGTGTCAATTATCGACCCTTGCTCGACGATCGCGAACGCGTTGAGGTGCTCGCTGAGCTCACCAGCCTTGGTGTGCCGTAGCCAGACCCGGTCCCCGACGTTCAGACCTGCCGCGGCTGCTCCCGTGACAGGCGACTGCACCTCGCCCGCCATCTCACGCGCTACGAACTCGAGTGCCTCGGGCCAGGCGAGTTGTGGCATCCGGTCGATGCCGGGTGGGCCGGATGCGATCCAGCCGCCACCAAGGATGGTCGCGATCTGCGGAGTCGGCTTGCGCACCACGGAGAGCACGAAGGCGGCGGCGGGGGCCGGGCTGAAGTGCGAGTACGTGTCGAAGAGGTGCGGGCCGAACAGGCCGCTGCCTGCCGCGATCTCGGTGACCGAATCGTCGGAAGCCGTGCGCTCAATCGAGCCGGTGCCACCGCCGTTCACGAACTCGAGCTCGGCAAGGTCGCGGACCGCAGCGACAACTGCGGCGCGCCTCTCGAGTAGCTCGGCGAACGAACGCGCCTGCATCCCGTCGATGACGCGCGCGAGCATCGGCTTTCCCGGCGGTCGGTTGCCGAGGCCAGCGATCTGTGCCTCGTACGACATGACGCCGACCAGGGTGAACCCTGGCCGATCGATGACGGCTCCGGCAAGCGAGACGGCATCTTCGACCGTTCGCATTGGCGAGCGATACACCCCGAGTCGACCGAGCAACGGCGAGAGGTATGAGGCGTCGAGTTCGATACAGACGCGCACGGCTTCGCGGTGGCCGGGGTCGACCGCCGCATCCACCGCATCGAGTTGATCGAGCGAGTCGATCATGATCGTCACGCGGGCGGCGTTGCGTTCGTTGGTCGCAAGCGCCCTTATCGCCTCGCGATCTACGCTCGGGTAGCCGACCACGACATCGTCGATCGTCTCGGCGAGCCAGTTGGCCTCTGGCACGGTGTAGGCGAGCACTCCCGAGAACCCGGGCAATTCGAGCACGGACTCGATAATTGAGCGAACGCGCACCGATTTGGATGCCACCCTGATCGGCTTCCCGCCTGCGCGCCGGAGCAAGTCGTGCGCGTTGTGCGCGAGCGCCGGCAGGGAGATCACGCCGAATGGCGGATCGAGCTCGGTGGTCGCGGCATCCAGTTCGGCCCAGTATCTCGCCGGCTCGCGCCACGGACTCGAGTCTGGCGGGGACAGTCGCATAGTTGATGCTATTCGCTGAGGCTCAAGCACGGTCGGGCAACGTCTGTGTCGCCGGGCAAGCGTTACGCACCCTGCTTGATCTCAACGAAAGATCGTGGCTGGACCCGGCCTAGGCTCTGGACCCGGCCTAGGCTCCGGACCCGGCCCAGACCCCGGATCCGGTAGCCGGTCTTTCAGAAGCACCCCGACGATACCCGACACCAGCAAGGCCACCGAAACTCCCAGCACCGCGCCCGCAATCACGTCAGACAACCAGTGCACCAGGAGGTAGTTGCGACTGAGCGCCATTAGCGGGATCCAAGTGCACGCCAGCACCCACGACCATACCCTCGGGTACGCAATCAGCACAGCGACCGTGATCGCAGCCGCAGTCGTCACGTGCCCGGATGGGAATGACTGGGAGGTGACGTCAACGAGACCGTCAACCGGCCGAGGCCGAGACACCACAGCCTTGATAAGCGAGGAGAGTGCCGACGAGAGCACCACACTGAGACCGATGATCAGCGCCGCCCGCAACTCGCGCAAGGACAGCAGCACGACGACAACGACAACGGTCGCAATCGTCATCACAACGGTGCCCCCTGCGACATTGAGAAAGCCCGCGATCGCGTCCGCCACCGGATGACGATGGGCGGCGACCATGTCGAGCCAGCCTTGATCCGGCCCGACTGGCAAGTTGCCTGCCGCCGTGGCGATACCGAATCCGGTAATTAAGACGGATGCTATCCCGATTGCGCCGAGGAACACCGCCGACGGGAGCCTGCCGATCATTCGTCGCGCACCTTCCCTCGGTCGTGCCTCGGTCGTGCCCTCGGACGTGCCCCGGCAGGGACTCGAACCCTGACTGGGACGATTTTAAGTCGTCTGCCTCTGCCGATTGGGCTACCGGGGCGTTGAGCTAGTTTTGGGCTGGGGCGCCGACCGGCACCGGTACCGTCACCGGCACTGGTACTGCTACGGCAGCGTGTGACTCCTCGCCGACAGCCGGCTTCGGGCGGGAGGCGAACTCTTCGAACGCCGCTCGCGAGTCGCTGCGAGCCTCCAGCGAGACGATGTCGCGACCGAGCCAGAAGTTGTTCCACCAGCCAGAGAATACGCGCAGTTTGCGCTCCCACGTGGGGATCGCCAGACCGTGGTACCCGCGGTGCATGAACCAAGCTGGCAAGCCTTTGACGGCGATATTGCCGGACTGGAACACCCCGTTATAGAGACCGAGACCGGCTACCGCGCCGAGGTTGTCGTGGCGGTATTCGCGGGTGGTCTCCCCGCGCAAGCTTGCAACCAGATTCTTGGCCATGAGCTTGCCCTGCCGCACAGCGTGCTGGGCGTTCGGCACGCAGTAGCCGCCGATTCCCTTGCCGGTGAGATCCGGAACCGCGCTGACGTCTCCTGCTCCCCACGCGTCCTCAACGACGCCGTCATCGTTGACAACACGCAGATCGGCCTGCACACGAAGTCGACCGCGCTCCTCGAGCGGCAGATCGGTGCTGCGCAGCATCGGATTTGCCATGACGCCAGCGGTCCACACGACCGTGGCCGACTCGAAACTCTCACCCGTTGACAGTTCGACCAAGCCACCGACGACCGAGGTGAGCTGGGTCTCGAGGTGCACTTGTGCGCCACGGCTTTCGAGATCCTTGATGACCCACAGGCTCGTCTTGAGCGAGACCTCAGGCATGATGCGCCCCAACGCTTCGATGATGTGAAAATGAGTGTCATCAAACTTGATCGAGGGGTACAGCCGCACGAGCGACGAGGCCAGGCTCCGCATTTCGGCATAGACCTCGATGCCGGCGTAGCCGCCCCCGATGACAACGAAGGTCAGCAGGCGGTCGCGCTCCTTGCCCGGCGGGAGCGAAGCGGCTTTGTTGAAGTTTGTGAGGATGCGATCGCGAATCGCCATCGCCTCTTCGATCGTCTTCAGACCAATCGCCTCGTCAGCGACTCCCGGAATTGGAAACGTACGCGAGACCGCGCCGGCCGTCACCACAATAACGTCGTATGACTGCTGCCACGAGTGGCCGGACTCGGCCGTGACGGTGACGGTCTTCGCGGCGTGGTCGATATCAGTGACCTTCGCGGTGACGACATGCGTTTTCTTCAAGTGACGCAAGTGCGCTACCACGGCATGACGTGGCTCGATAGAACCGGCTGCGACCTCCGGCAAGAACGGCTGGTACGTCATGTACGGCAACGGGTCAACCAGGGTGACCTCCGCTTCGCCCCGCCGGAGCAGCTTTTCGAGCTTCAAAGCGGTGTAGAGGCCGGCGTATCCTCCGCCGACGATCAGAATCTTGGTCACGAGTAGTGGGCTCCTTGGATTAAAGTTCGCCCCCAATCTACTCGGAGTTGCGCGCCGCTGTCGGGTTGCGCGCCGCTGTCGGGCGCGCAGCCCGCAGCCGACCGAAGCCACGCACACCGAGCCAGACGATAGCGCCGGCAAAGAGAGCAACAACCCCGAGCGGCAGTCCGACGTTGCGCAACATATTAACGGTCGGCAGGATCGCGCCGAGCGGGTTCTGCGGTTGCGTGGCGATCGGAGCCGGGGAGGGCCGCGGGATCGTGGCAGCGGGTGGGCTCGAAATTGGCTCTGGCGCGGCATCCGCTCGCCGGTAGAGCGTGATCCACTCGCTCAATTCGCCCATTGGATTTGCTGTCACGGGGCTCACCGTCGCGGTGACGGCAGCGTATGCGTCGATGAGGCCGAAGCCGTAGATCGGGTCTGGCCCCGGCGTTCCCGCATCGCGTGCGGTCGAGACGATGCGGTTGATGACGTTTGCCGCATCGAGTTCTGGATGCGCCGCCATGACCAGTGCCGCCACCCCGGCAACGATCGGGGTCGCGCCGCTCGTGCCGTTCCACCGCACGTAGCCACCGCCGGGAACCACCCCGACGAGGCCTTCGCTCGGTGCCGAAACTGCAATGGTGATTCCCTGCGATGAAGCGTCGAAACTCGCTTCGCCGGTGGCATCCACCCCGGCAACGGTGAGCACGCCAGGCATCGTCGCGGGTGCGCCGACGACCGTCGTACCGCTGCCCCGGTTGCCGGCCGCGGCGACGACGACGACGTCGTTCTGCATGGCGTAGAGGAAGGCGTCGTCCCAGCTCTCTGGCCATTCGAGAGTGTTTCTGGTGAGCGACATGTTGATGATGTCGGCCCCGTTGTCTACCGCGAACCGCACCGCTTGCGCGATCTGATCGTCAGAGGAGACCTCACCCTCGCCGAAACTGACAGAGATCGCAAGAACCGAAGACGCCGGCGCTGAGCCGATCACACCAGCGCCCTGGCCCGTGCCACGGCCAGCGGCGAGCGAGGCAACCATGGTGCCGTGCTCGCTCCCCTCGGAGCCGACCGGGCTTTGGCCGTCTGGAGTGCCGAGGCCGGAGAAGTCGGCGCCACCGACGACCGCACCTGCGAGGTCGCGGACGCTGCCGTCAACGCCCGTGTCAATGATCGCGATCGTGACGCCGGAGCCTTCCGTCACCGTCCAGGCCGCACGGATTCCGTACGCGTCGAGCCAATACTGCTGGTCGCGCACGGCATCAGCGGATGCCGCGGTCGGCGCAAGGGCGATGGCTGCGGCGAGCGCCATGCAGGCCCCGAGACGGAATGCGCGAAGACCTCGTGCACCGGACCGCTTCGCGTCGAGACCCCGCATGCTGGCGCTCACGACGGCACCTGCTCGCACTCGCACACGCTCGGATCCCACGAGCTGCGCTCCAGCGCCAGATCGCCGATTGGGTTGACGCCCGCCCCAGCCGCCAAAGCATGGCCGACGAGAGCGTGCAGGCACTTGACCCGATCGGGCATGCCGCCAGCCGAGATGCCGGTGATCTCAGGCACGCGGCCAAACGATTCACGATCGGCAATGTACGACTCGTGCGCGGCGCGGTATTGCGCTGAAATTGTGAGCGCGGCGGTTGCCGTGGGCTGTGCGGTTGCCGTGGGCTGTGCAGGTGCCGTGGGTACTGCGCGTTCCACGAGCTGGGAGGGTTCGCCCTCCACCGCACCACGCTCGACTAGCACGCCGAGCAGCGCGGCGAGCTTCGGCATCTCCCCCTCAGCTTCGAGCGTCGAGACCGCCGCCGTCGCTGCCGGGTGCGTGAGGTAGTAGAAGGTCGGGAACGGTGTGCCGTCGGAGAGCCGCGGACGGGTTGAGACGACGGTTGGCGCACCGCACACGCATCGTGCGGCGATACCAACGACGTCGCGTGCTGGGCGACCGAGCTGCTCCGAAACTGCCGCGATGTCCGCCTCGGTTGGGGGCGCGAACGGCGGCCGCGTCACGAGCTGGCTCCGGTCACGGTGTGCCGCATCACGAGCTGGCTCCGGTCACGGTGCGCCGCCGCTCGCAGGCGCGACGAGTTCGCTCGGTGCGGCATCCGTCAACCCGGCGGTAAAGATTGACCGCAGCAGCGACTTGACCCAGTCGATCTGCGTGGTGTGGATCTGATCGCTGATCGGAGCGCCGTCGCTCGTTCGTGCCACCTCGGTGTCACCGATGACGAGGTAGCTATACTCGCCGGGGTAAACGAAGAGCAGGCGTTCGCGAGCCTGTGATTCGATGTATGCAGGATCATCCCAACGGGCGAGCTCGCCTTCGAGGCTGATCACAGAGTCCTGCTTCTCGGCGACTTGTTGTTCGAGCGACGCGATCTGCTGCCGCTGCTCGAAGAAAATGCGCAAGTTGGGGGCGAGCACAATCACGGCGAGCACGACGATGCCGAGCATGAGAACTGTGAAACCCGAGAGTCGCAGGTTGCGCAGCCAGTGCTCAGGCGCAGTCTCCTCGGGCAGGGCGACAGGCACACGCTGGGTCGTGGGTCGCGTCGCCATGTAGTCGATGCTAAGCGACGGGGCTGCTGCACCCCTTCAAGACAACCGCACGCCACCGCCGCTGCACCCCAGTGACGGATGCCGCGGCGGGCGCGGACCGCAACGCCGCGGCTATTTCGCCAACCGAGGGAACGTGGAGCGCCCGGCGTAGAACGCCGCGTCCCCCAGCTCCTCCTCGATACGCATCAACTGGTTGTACTTCGCGACCCGGTCGGATCTCGCCGGTGCACCGGTCTTGATCTGACCGGCATCCGTTGCGACCGCAAGGTCCGCGATCGTGGTGTCCTCGGTCTCACCCGAACGGTGCGAGATGATCGCGGTGTACCCGGCGCGCTGGGCCATGGCGACGGCATCCAGGGTTTCGGTCAGGGTGCCGATCTGGTTCACCTTGACGAGAATCGAGTTGGCAATCTTCTCTTCGATGCCCCGCTTGAGGCGGATCGGGTTGGTCACGAACAGGTCGTCGCCGACGATCTGTACACGGTCGCCGAGCTCGGCGGTGAGGTGCGCGTAGCCCTCCCAATCGTCTTCCGCGAGCGGGTCTTCGATCGTCGCGAGCGGGTAGTCAGCCACGAGTCCGACGAAGAACTCGGTGAGCTGCGCTGGGCTCAGCGACTGCTTCTCGAAGGCGTACGTGCCGTCGCTGAAGAACTCGGTTGCTGCGACATCCAGACCGAGGGCGATATCGGTGCCGGGGGTGAATCCCGCCGACGAAATGGCCTCAACGATGAAATCGAGTGCGGCGCGAGCGCCCGGCAGATCGGGGGCAAATCCGCCCTCGTCACCGAGCCCGGTTGACTGGCCGCTCTTCTTGAGGAGGGACTTGAGAGCGTGATACACCTCGGTGCCCCAGCGCAGCCCCTCCGAAAAGCTGTCAGCGCCGAGCGGCACAACCATAAACTCTTGGATATCCAGCGCAGTATCGGCGTGCGCTCCACCATTGATGATGTTCATCAGTGGTACCGGCAGCGTGTGCGCGTTCGGTCCGCCCAGGTAGCGGAAGAGTGGGAGATCTGCCGAGTCAGCCGCCGCCTTCGCGACAGCAAGCGAAACTCCGAGGATGGCATTCGCGCCGAGGCGCTTCTTGTTGTCGGTGCCGTCGAGCTCGATGAGCTCGCGATCGATGAGGCGCTGGTCAGCGGCGTCAAAGCCCTCGATGGCCGGGCCCAGTTCGTTCAGCACGGCC
>Ga0163151_10008943_pt1 | contig 11073 bp, 4 predicted proteins | sample OliLakLV19MP5IB2_FD_145596 | JGI IMG/M metagenome (GOLD analysis project Ga0163151, IMG submission 145596) | Freshwater microbial mat bacterial communities from Lake Vanda, McMurdo Dry Valleys, Antarctica - Oligotrophic Lake LV.19.MP5.IB-2 | ecosystem: Environmental > Aquatic > Freshwater > Lake...
ATGCCGCGGTAAAGGGCATTGCAAAACTCCCGAAGATGGAGCGCTGCCGCCTGCTGACGACAGGCCTGCCGGGCGCCAGGGCGCCTAGCTCAGAGGAGTGTTCACCCAAGCGTTGAATGCGGGACGCTTGATCGGCATGCGCATCCAGAGGTGCACGTTTATGGTTCAATGGCCAGATGCTCTTGTCTTCTGACACGCGATCGCGGGTTTAGAATCCAAGAAGAATTTAGTTGTCGCTCGGCAATATCAATTATAAAAGGCCACTTGCAAAAGATGCCGTCCCCAGGATTCGATAGGAACATTCGAAATCCGTTAGGCCTCTGGAACCCCAAATGCCCAATTCAGTAGTTTGTCGCATTGTGGGCGTGTTTTCGCTCGCGCACGTCGGATTGCCCAGCGTAGAACTTGCTCCGAGCAGGTGTATATGAGCGCTCTAAATCATTCCATTCCAGTGATCAGTCTGTTCTCCGGCGCCGGAGGTCTTGACTTAGGATTTCAGCAGCAGGGTTTCAGGACTGTGCTGGCTCTGGATGTAGACAAAGCAGCGGTTGAAACTTACAACGCGAACAAATTTGATCGCTGCGCAGTTCAATGCGATCTTGGACGTATTCAAGGCGCGGAGTTGATGGCACTGGTAGAGGGGCGAGCTTCCGGAATTCGTCCACGAGGTGTGATTGGAGGACCACCATGCCAGACATTCTCAATTGGCAATGTTCGCAAGAATACGAACGACCGTCGCGGTGCTCTCGGTCTGCACTACGCACGCCTATTGGGTGCTTTGAATCGGGGATTTGAACTGGACTTTTTCGTTTTCGAAAATGTTACGGGTCTAAAGAATCCAAAGCATAGTCGTAGATATAAGGACATCGTTTCTGCGCTAGAGGGCGCAGGATTTGATGTATTCGTAGCGCAGCTGAATTCAAATTCTTTCGGGATCGCGCAGAACCGAAAAAGATTGTTTCTCGTCGGAATAAATTCCCGGAGATTCCCTTGGTTAAAGTACCAATTTCCGCACGGTATCGAAGGTAAGCCTCGCAATGTCGGGGACGCAATTCGAGGGCTGCCAGAGCCTATATTTTTTCAACGCAGCCTGACTGCGGATCAGATTCCGTTTCACCCGAATCACTGGACGATGAGGCCACGATCACCGAAATTTGGATTTGGAAAATCAAAGAAGAGCGATGGACGATCGTTCCGTCGCCTCGAATGGGGAAAACCAAGCCGAACCGTTGCTTACGGAAATCGCGAAATTCATCTCCACCCGCGTGGGCATCGCCGACTAAGTGTTTTGGAGGCGATGCTTTTGCAAGGTTTTCGCGTAGATTTTGTGCTACGAGGCAATTTAAGTGAGCAGGTCACGCAGGTATCAAACGCGGTACCGCCGCCTCTGGCTGCTGCCCTTGCGCAGACGCTGCATTCCCAACTCTATGGCCAAGTCCACATTCTTCATCAATCGCTATTGGATTGGTTTAGAACTCACCAGAGACGCTTTCCATGGCGCAAAGAAAGGGATCCATTCAAGGTGCTGGTCGCAGAAAAGTTGCTCCAGCAAACGGCCGCAAACCGGCATGTAGTTCAGGCCTATCGTGCATTTCTTCGAGCTTTTCCAAATAGCCAGGCCTTGGCAAAGGCGCGGCCTGCGGCGGTGAAGCGGATTATAGAGCCCTTGGGTCTCCACTATCGTGGCGTTGAGATGATTGAGCTTGCGAAGGCGCTATGTGACAGGCACGATGGAGCAGTTCCCTCAACACTCAAGGAGCTACTTGCTCTTCCGGGGATCGGTGACTACTGCGCAAGGGCGGTTCTTGCTTTTGCGTACGGAAAGCAAGTTCCGGTAGTCGATACAAATGTGGCGCGATTTCTCTCGAGATTTTTCGGACTGAAGTTCTCAAAAAGCGCGAATCCCTCACGCAATCGTCAGTTACTAGACGTAGCTACTGCACTGGTCCCTGACGGAATGGCGCGAGATTTTAATCTTGCAATACTTGACCTTTGTGCAGCGCACTGTAGTTCGGACTCTCCGACCTGCACTTCATGTCCGCTGCGCAAGCAGTGCCGCTATGCCCAGCCGCCGAAATTGGCTGACCCCTCCTCGCGCCCCGAGAGGAGTGACGCTACCTCCCGAGAGTCAAAGTAGACGTGAACTGGATCCTAGCTACCGTCGGTAGTTGCGTAGCAGGAGCAATGCTGTGGTGGCTCATTGGGAGAAGCCGGAAAAGTCAAGGGCGGGGGGTAGAGACGACAGAGAAAAAAATCAGTTTGGAGGCGTCAAGTCCACGGAGCCTGGAGACGCCGACCTCCGCCGAATCAAGCCAATTCGCGTCGTCGGGCGACGCAAAGACTGGATTGTCTTCGCTCGACGCAGCGGAGTTTAATCAAGCGAGTTCGAATCAGGGCACTGAAACTCGCGAAAGTACCCATTTGGTGAATACGTCACTGATTGCTTCTGAACAATTGGAAGGGGGCCAATCTTCAGATCCTGACGCTGCACTTTCTGCTAAAGAAAGCGAGATTCAGGCGGAATTATCAGTAGGAAGTCTTGGGACGTTGTCACCGTCCACGGCGGAAGAAACGGCGCAAAAGCAAAGTGCGGAAGAGACGCCTGGGACGACAGACACCGTTCTAGAGATAGCGCTGGACGACGCTTTTGTCGCTAAAATAGATGAGGCTGTCTTCACAGCCCAAATTGGAGCAGAAATTGATTCCAGGGTTCAGATAAAGGATCTTGATGGGCCATTTCATTCGGTCGTGGACGTCGAAGCGAATTTTGACGCAGCCGTACCAGCGATTGATGCTGCCCAAAGCGACTCCGGAAGTGACCTCGTCTCGCAAGAAGACACGATTCCGACTTTGGATAAAGAGGCCGTCTTGTCGGATCAGACCGCTAGTAACGAGGAAAAAATTGACAAGCGTGAGTCGGAGGGTTCTGACGATTCCTTTGACCAAGCAATCAGCCAGGAGATAGAAGAACTACTGATCGAGAGCGCGCCCGTCACAGAAGCGGTTGCTGTTTCCGAGTTAAGGCTATCCTCGCTGGATAGTCATCCAACTCTCCCACCAAAATATCGAGCGCCCACGTCCAACCCACCACGGGTGAGAACTCCGCCATCCCAAGCAGGGGTTGGGAAATCAGAAGCTCAAACAAGATCTCTCGAGGTTCGACTGCACGCACAGATGGCTCGAACCGGCGCGCTTCGAATCTCTCTTCTATTCAAGAGATTGCCGGGTACGTCAGAAGCGTGCGCGGCTACGCTAGATGGGCAACCCATTCACCTCGAGGCACACGGCGATGAGTGGTACGAGGCTACCGACTTGCAAGAGTTGAAAGGTTTCCTAGTTGATGGCTTGGTAGTTGTTAGCCGATCTACGGTCGAATCGAGTACGCAATGGATATTGAGTGCAGGGCGCCCGTTCTATGTGCTTGCGCCGCAACAGGGATTGAGTGGTTTCGTTTCCACAGCAAGACTCCAGCTAGGTCGCCGACATTTGATTGTATGTCTGGCGGATTGGACTGAGCGAGTCGCCAATGTACTGGCTGAGGCTTGTGATCAGCCGGTTTCGCCGAATGTTGACGTGCTAGGAATTCCCGAAGGGTGGAATGTCTTTGTGCCGATAGTGCCAAAGCGAGCTCTTCCTTCAAGCGAAGGCGAAGATCTCCTCAATTTACTTAAACCTCTATCTGACTTCGATATCGTGTTAGACGGAGGCCTGCGGATCCAGGGGAATGAGTGGCTCGTCGGATTTCCGCCGAAAATAAATATGGCTGGAGAAAGACTCAATGGCCAGAAGGTGCTAATCGACAAAATTGTCGCGTCTTGCGACGCGGAAGGTAGCTACAGCGTGCCAGAGTTTGATCTACCGGGGATTCACCAAATCTGGTGCAACGGACGATCACTTACCTACAAGATTGTTGAGTCGCCAACGGAGTGGGACAAATGGGACGCGCATCCCAAGAATATCGGCACGATTTGCGGCGCGCTAGCAAGTGCGCGGGATGGAAGCCAGCATCAGCACCAAGTGAGCGTTCCGAGTTCGAATCCTGTCCTCATCGGTGCGAAACCGGGCGAGATATTCGTATGCTCCAATCGGAATTCCCATGTGTGGTCGGGATTGACTCCGTTCGCACCAGTATGGGCAGTTCCGTCTGATCCGCTACATTGCAGGAAAGCGACTGCGCGCGTGCGTCTTCTAAACTCACTAGAGAGGAAAGGTCCGGTACAGACTAAGACTCGGTTAGGTAGAAGAAACAGCAAGGTTGGGGCATGGTGCATGGCAATTCTTGATAGCCGTAGAAAGGGATTGCAAACCGAACCTAGTGATTGTCGAGCTCTCTGGGATGAGTATGTAGTTGAAGCGCGGCGCCTTTGGCGAACACTGAACTAGCTACCATGGGACCGAACGAACTTCTTCTGTGGATGTCCGTGCGTCAAAGCGGGACATGGTCGCAGTTCCGGTCAGCTGTGGACGAGATGGGCCTTGATGAAGAGGAAATCGGCCGCGAAGGCAAAGTGGCAATTCCTGGTCGCGTGCGACTAAGGCTCAATCTAGATCGTCTTGGACATGTCGAATTCCATGATCTGAACGGCAACAACTCGTGGCGAGTTGCTCCGCCTGTGCTGGCCAGTACAAATCTGTCTGGCAAATGCATCGGTATCTTATGTGGTGCCCGCTCGGTGCCAATATTGAAGCGCCTACAGGCCGGGGCGTCGACCCTAGAAGTGGTACCGATATCGGATGGCCCGGCTATCTTGAGGCTGCATTCAGCGGATGAAGGCGAGCTGGAACGGGTCGCATCGGCTGCGGAAATTCACTTTCAAGCTGCGGCGCCAATGAGTCTTCTATGTCAATTGACGGGTATCGGCCGGCATGATTTGGGTCCATCGGCAGAGATGCCATTTGGTAGAGACGTTGTTATAGAGAAATTCACTGTAGACCGAAATCGTATCGAATGGGAGAAGCTATCTGCGAACGCGACTTGGTCGAAGGACGACGAACTCTATCGCTGCACGCGCTGGCAAATGCCGACGTACTATCTGAAGAGAAGGGGCGTGACATATCAAATTTCCGGACAACTCGGAAAATTCCTTGTCCTACGCCAACGCAGGCGGCAAGTAGTCCGATACAAAGCGCAGAGTCGAGAGATTGAAACCATGGCGATATGTCGACCACCAACCCTCATTGAGCGCGCGCTGATACTTTGCAGTGGTCAGCTGCCCAAAGAACATTTCGCACGCACGGGGAAGGACCAGAGCAATCTTTTTCTTACTTATGAAAATATAGATTCTGGTATCGCCGGTATCGCAACGGAACTACTTGGACAGTCGCTCTAATGAAGAATCCTATCGGTCTCTTCGACTCAATTCGAGAGATGTATCTACGCTATTTGGACAGTCCATTTGATATGCGCTATCCGGATCTCGTTAGCGAGAGACGTACTCTGCTCGACGTCGACGGGCGAATTTATCGCGAACCGTTGATAGAGCCAGTACCCCAGTATCTCTCGAGCGGCCAGACGTTTCCCCAAATGGCGCAAACCGCGCTATCTGGTAGATGGGCGCCTGGTATCATTTCCGACGTCGGAAACTTTGGATCTTTGGAGCTTTTTCCGATTCAGCCGCACCCCGAGCCACGAAATCCTTATACGCATCAACGCGATGTTTTCGTCGAGTCCGTTGTAAATCATCGAGACGTCGTCGTTACAACAGGTACTGGATCTGGCAAGACGGAATGCTTCCTTCTGCCGGTTCTCGCGGAGTTGGTGAGGGAGTCTGCCAGATGGACGGCCGCTCCAATTCCGGCGCCGGGCTGGGATTGGTGGAACCACAGACCAATGCGTCGCCGTGCGCAGCGCGCGCACGAGCATTCGAATGGTCGTCCAGCCGCGATGCGCGCACTGGTGCTCTATCCGCTCAACGCACTTGTTGAAGATCAACTTGCGCGATTGCGAACAACCCTCGATGGACCAGCGGCGCGGGGATGGTTACAGACTAACCGCGCGGGAAATAGATTTTATTTTGGACGCTATACAGGCCGCACGCCGGTCCCTGGAGCGCGGATCCAGCGCAAAGTGCAACTACTTCGCGATGAGCTTTTAGAGGCAGAAACAGCGGCCCTACAAGTGGCAAGCTCTCTTGCGGAGCGTTTCTTTCCGAGAATGGATGGTGCTGAGATGTGGTCGCGATGGGATATGCAGGAGAGCCCACCTGACATTCTGATTACAAACTACTCCATGCTAAACATAATGCTCATGCGAAGCATGGAGGTCGGAATATTCGATCAAACCCGACAATGGCTTGCCGGTGATGAAAACAATGTGTTCCATTTGATAGTAGATGAGCTCCATACCTATCGCGGCACGCCAGGCACTGAAGTAGCGTATGTCATTCGAGCGTTGCTCGATCGGCTTGGACTCCCCCCGAATTCAGACCAGCTTCGAATTATCGCTTCGAGCGCCTCGCTCGATGGCAGTGCTTCCGGCGTGACTTATTTAGAGCAGTTTTTCGGACGTGCCCGAGGTCGCTTTCGTGTAATCAATGGAGATCGCGTCCCAGTACGCCCCAGCGCAGCTACGACAGTGCAGCAGCATGGCAACGCATTTCGCGATCTTGGGCAGGCAATACGGGTGCCTACAACTGATCTTCATCTTGCTGCAGTTACCTTCGGCCACGCCACAGGATCGCAAGTAACAGTAGGAAGTACCGCAGCGGAGGTGCTAGGTGCCAGCTTAGAGCATGTAGAAGCCAGCGACGGTCTACGTGCCGCTTGTGCGATCAACGGAAGCGCGGAAGACTTGCGCCCGCAAACGATTTCGGCGCTTGGAAGTAGCTTGTTTCCACATTTGCCAACTGCAGAGCAACGTGATGCTTTAGAAGGATTGCTAGCCGGTCTTTCGCTCGGGCGAACTCAAGGAAATTCGCCCTTGATTTCGGTGCGGGCTCATCTCTTTTTTCGAAACCTTCAAGGGCTGTGGATATGCCTGGATCCTCACTGTACGGCCGCGCCGCCGCGGACGCACAACACGCCCGTCGGGCGGCTTCATTTCTCGCCGACGCTTACTTGCGGGTGTGGCTCTCGTGTCGCGGAACTGCTTTATTGCGAGGCGTGTGGCGAGGTGTTCATTGGCGGATATCGCAGACCAGTGGACTCACCGGGAGGAAATCTACCGAATGAGTGGTACCTCAGCCCAGATCACCCAGATCTAGAGGCGGCGCCTGACTTGGTGTCTCTGGACCGCGACTACGCTAGATATGCGGTGTTCTGGCCGGCTCCTTCAGGTTTAGTACCGGCAACTCCTTCGTGGACGGAGGACAGTGTCCAGCGGCGTTGGATTTCGGCTCATTGCGTCCCAACTGAAGGTCGCTTAGCACATGGTCCCAATGCTCAAGCCGTGCCGGGCTATCTATATGCCGTACCGCGCCTTCACACGTCGGCGGGAGAAATCCTCGATTGGCGTGCGCAGAACCTCAACGAAAGCGCAAATCGAGCTTTTCCGTCTTGCTGTCCTCGCTGTGATACGAATTGGGCCCGGCGTGATATTGGATCGCCAATCCGAACCCAACGGACGGGTTTCCAGAAATTGGCGCAAGTGCTATCCGGTGTTCTTGTACGCGAGGCTGGTGAGGAGAGCGAGCAAGCGCGGAAGCTAGTTGTCTTCTCCGACAGCCGTCAAGATGCTGCCAAATTATCAGCGGGGATGCGGTTTGCCCACTATCGCGACTCGTTGCGCCAAGCACTGGCTGCCGCTATTCGAGTGCAAGGTCAGGGGGCGTTGGCCTTGTCACGACAACTTGCGGGCCAAACCATTACAGCGGCCGAGCTAGCTTCGGCGACTACATTTACTTCGCAAAATCCGCAGGAAACCGCCATTCTTTCAATGGCAGCCAACCCCTTAACCGCCAACAATCCTGCTCCAAATTTCCCCGGCCTTAACTGTTTTCAAGCTGCCCAGCAGATCGTCCTTCGAGCTGCACAAGGCCCATTTTCGCTGACTATGTTGGCAAACGAAGCTTCTGCGAGCCTACTTCGACGAGGCATGAATCCTGGCGGTTGTGCTCAAGACGTTCTATGGACAAACGTCACAGAGCAAACTGGACATTGGCGGTCACTATACAACTGGCCGGCAACCTTGGATCCAACGGAAGTATCAAGCAGTCAGCTGTCCGCGCAGCAGCGAGATCATCGGCGTCGAATTAACGAGCAGATTGAGCGAGAAGTAGTAGATGTAGTGTTTGCGTCCGGCCGCCGCAGCTTGGAATCGCTCCGACTTGCTCTGACAACCACTGATCGAATTCGCGTACCTGCCTCAAGCGCAAACATTCAGGAGGCCGCCGATGGAGTAATACGGATTCTTGGTTCGCGACGCCGCACGACCTCGAAGAATGCGAATAGCAGCCAAACAGCCCCAGGCTATGTTCGAAACTATTTGGATGCGGTGGCTAACACACGAGGACTACCCGCCCCTCAATTTGCACACGATGTGATCGACTATCTCACGCGCGCAAATTGCATGAGCCAGTTCGTCCTTTCGGAAGGAGGGCTCTTTCTTCAGCCGCCAGGGACGTCCTACTACGAATGCGGTCAATGTAATCGCATTCACTTACATCCTGCTGGTGGCGTATGTACCGAGTGTTTCTCGATCCTCGGACCAGCCCAGCCGATTCAGAACAGCCCGCCGGCTGAGGACTACTACGGGTACCTCGCAACGGTGGCAGGCGACCCCTTTCGACTCAATTGCGAAGAGTTGACCGGCCAAACCAATAAAAATGACGCGCGGCGACGCCAGAGACTTTTTCAAAATATCACGCTACCGAATCTTGAGAATGCTCGAACTGATCCAGTTGATCTCCTCAGCGTCACTACAACTATGGAGGCTGGAGTAGACATCGGCGGCTTGCTGGCCGTAATGATGGCGAATATGCCGCCCATGAGATTCAACTATCAGCAACGAGTAGGTCGGGCGGGGCGTCGCGGAAATCCGGTCTCAGTTGCCCTCACGCTCTGTCGTGGGCGTAGTCACGATGATTACTACTTTCAACGGCCGGAGCGTATTACTGCCGATCCACCGCCACCGCCTTATGTAGATGTGGAAAGCGTGGTGATAGTGAGACGCGTACTAGTGAAGGAAGTGCTACGACAAGCGTTTGCCGCGCTCAATTTGTTTAACATCATTGCAGGGGACAGTGTTCACGGGGAATTTGGTGCGGCGAACGCGTGGTTCTTATCTCCGCCAGGAACCACGGGTCCCTCAGTTCGAGATCTTGTTCAGGACTGGATTGTTACTCACCCAGTAGATCTTCAAGCAACGTGCGACGTGTTGTTGGCCTTTACTGCGGCACAGTTGAGCGCTCAGCGGCCACAACTGATCGACTTTGTCCGGAACCAGTTGATTCCGGAAATTGATCGGATTGGAGCAAGCACAACATTTACTCAAGAAAGCCTTAGTGAGCGCATGGCGAACGCGGGACTCTTACCCATGTTTGGTTTTCCGACACGGGTCCGCTACATGTTTCACGAAAGACCGGGGCGAGATTGGCCGCCTGAGCATGGGGTCGTGGATCGTGATCTTGATCTAGCAATTAGCCAATTCGCACCCGGTGGAGAAACCGTGAAAGATGGGCTAATTCATACGTCTATTGGCGTCGCACATTACCGGCCCACAGTGGCGGGGTTTCCGGCCGAACAGGCTAATCCGCTTGGCCCGGCGCTCCCAATTGGCTTATGTCACAACTGTCAGGCCGTGGATACAGGCGTGCCACCAAGCGCAAGTTGTCTAGTCTGCGGTGCGACTCAGCAATCCCAACCGGGGTACCGAATCATCAATCTTTCGCAGCCACTTGGATTTCGTACTTGGTACGGCTCTGGTAGAGATTTCGACGGAGTCTTCGAATGGACACCGAGGGCATCAAGACCCAAGACGGGAGCATCGCTCAGACCATTGAGCCAGCACCGAAACTTTGGAGTCTGGTCAGGTCAAGAGGCGGTTTTCATTATTAATGACAATTATGGTGCTGGTTTCAATTTTGCAAAACTTGCTTCCGGTGAGACATGGGTCACGCAAGAAGCAATCAATCAGATTAGCGCACAGACTGGTGGCACATTGCCCCGAATCAACGCGAATGTTCCATCAGACCCGAGAGCTTTGGCGTCGGTTAAGCAGACTGACATTCTTGTGCTCGGAATTACGCAATGGCCTCAGGGCGTGTATGCATCACCACTCAATGTCTATGGGCGCTCCGCACTTTACTCGTTTGGATTCTTGCTGCGAAGAGCGGCAGCAGTGCGCTTGGACGTCGACGAGCGAGAATTAAAAGTTGGGCTGAGAGTGGTAAACAGCGGTGGGATGGTTACTGGTCAAATTTTCCTGTCGGATAGCTTAGAGAACGGTGCTGGATACAGTTCGCTTCTTGGACGTGCGAACGAGATGGAATCGCTACTTCAATTTATCTTAGGACAAACAGATCCACGGTTCTATGCGCCCCTAATAGATCCGGCACATGCGAGTCAATGTCAGACTTCTTGTCCAGACTGTATTCGCGATTTTAGCAACCTCGCTTTCCACAACATTTTAGATTGGCGCCTGGGGTTGGATATGGTGCGTCTCGCGCTAGATCCGTCCGCTCCAATTGACTTCAGTGTTTCGTATTGGCAACCGTTAGCCAATTTCGCGGCGCAGGCCTATTTTAGGGGGCAGCCTGGTTGGTCGTTCCAAACTCAAGTAGGAGTTCCAGCCGGAATATTCGGAAACAGAATCGAAATCGTGTCGCACCCGTTGTGGGTTACGAGCGTACCTCTTCATCCCGCTCTAGGAGCGGCGACGCAACAGGCGCAATTATCGACGAATCTCGCTCCTAGGATTAAATCGTTCTTCGATGTGCTTAGACGCCCCTACTAGAAACTGCGCGCAAGAAATCTACTCGTGGTCGATGTCAGGAAAGAGGGGTGTTGACGCCGGCGTTGAACCCCGGCCGCCCCAGCAGGCGCTTGTGGTACGCGGTGAGGCTCGGGTGCGCGGGACGCTCGATCGGCATGCTCATCCAAAGATGTACATGGCAGCCCAGCGGGATGTCGCCCATC
>Ga0163151_10008949_pt1 | contig 11065 bp, 10 predicted proteins | sample OliLakLV19MP5IB2_FD_145596 | JGI IMG/M metagenome (GOLD analysis project Ga0163151, IMG submission 145596) | Freshwater microbial mat bacterial communities from Lake Vanda, McMurdo Dry Valleys, Antarctica - Oligotrophic Lake LV.19.MP5.IB-2 | ecosystem: Environmental > Aquatic > Freshwater >...
CGACATACCAAACCGTCTCGCCAATCTTCGCCAGCGCGCCGAGATAGTGGTGCCGCGCCATCTGCTCTTGATAACGCGCTTCCTCGCTTCGTTCGACGGGGCGTACCTGGATTTCCTGTAGTGCTTCGCTTGTGAATTCCGCCGATTCCATCCAAAGATCTATAGCAGGAATTCTTGGCGTTGTCCAGCTTGTTAGCTAAACCGTTGCATTTACATGGATTTTTTAGAAGGGCAAATCCACCGTGGCCGTTAACTCCTCCCCGCTCAACGGTTCGTTCAACGGTTCAGACGCGGTCTTAAAAATCGTCGTCAGCGACCCTAACGGCGCCGCCAACCTTTACCAGACGAACGTCATGCCGGGCACGAATCTCGATGCAGCCACAAGTTGTTTCCTGTTTTATCAACACCAGGCGAATCAGATATTCCTTTACGATCCCGCGACGGCCACCTGGAGCGCCGCGATGTCTCTCACTCCCGGCTCCGGCTCGATCACTCAGCTCGATAGCTCACTCTGCACGCTGTTCAAAACGAATTCCGACGGCGCCTATATAGGCAATCAGCCTACGCAGTTTGAACTATCGCTTAGTATCACGCTGAAACCGGCGCTGGCCAATCCGGTCAATATCTGGAGTTGGGTTGGGGATCTGCAGGGCCAATATTTCTGGTGGTCGATTCTGCCGCCGCAGGCGTACACTCGCGTGCCGTGATGAGGGGACGAGTTTTCTCAGAGAGCAACTTGCTTGTTTGCGAATGCCTAGCGATTCTTGACGCGGGACGAAGGCGACAGCTATCAAACAAACTAGTGGCTTGACCGTGAGAAACGCTCCCTTTACGGTCGCGGCTCGGTAACGGCAACGGTGGCGGCGGGGTAGCGGCGGCGCACGTTGCGGGTGCCCGTGCCGAATTTTATTCGGCAGTACCGTAGGCGGGTTCGTCGATGGTGTCGCCTTCCCCGTCGGCGAGGAAGAGGTTCTTTTCGAGGTCGTATTGCCGATTGTAGAGGTCGGCGTAACGGCCCCCGGCGGAAAGCAGAGTCTCGTGGTTGCCGCGTTCGACGATGCGGCCTTCCTCGACAACAAGTATCTGATCGGCCCGGCGAATCGTGCTTAAGCGGTGCGCGATGACAAAGGTAGTGCGGCCCTTCATGAGGTGCGTGAGCCCGGCTTGGATGAAGGCCTCGGATTCGGAGTCGAGCGAAGAAGTGGCTTCGTCGAGGATGAGGATACGGGGATCGGCGAGGATGGCGCGGGCGATGGCGACACGCTGCTTTTGACCGCCGCTGAGACGGACGCCGCGTTCGCCCACGACGGTGTCGTACTTCTCGGGGAACTTTTCGGCGTACTCATCGACGCGGGCGATGCGGATAGCGTTCATGATCTGTTCTTCCGTGGCATCGGGGCGGGAGAAAGCGACGTTTTCGCGGATTGTGCCGTCGAAGAGAAACGTCTCCTGGAGGACGACGCCGAGTTGTTCCCGGTAGGAGGCCAGGGTGACGGCGGCGATGTCGGCATTGTCGACGAGAACGCGGCCGTGCTGGGGTTTGGCGAAGGCGGCGATCAGTCCGATGGTGGTGGATTTTCCGGATCCGGAGGAGCCGACGAGCGCGGTGACGGTACCGGGTTGGGCGACGAAAGAGAAGTCCTGGAGGACGGGTTTGGCTTCCTCGTAGGCAAAGTCGACGCTTTGGAATTCAACGCGGCCGTTGATGGGCGGCATGACGATGGTGCGGCTAGGATCCTGGTCCTCGCGGAGTTCGGAGAGGACTTCGCGGGTACGTTCGAGCCCGGCGAGCGCTTCACTAAGCTGGGAGCCGATACTGACAATGCCGAAAATGGGCGCGACAAGGAAAGCGAGGAAGGCGGTGAAGGTGATGAACTCGCCCAAGGTTAGATGGCCGGCGAGGATCTCGCGGGTGCCGATCCACATGACGAGCGAACCGATGAGCCCCAATAAGACGACGGCGGATTGGCTGACGAGAGAGACGCCGGTGAGGGAGCGGAGGATGTTTTCGAGAAGGCGGTTAACGCCCCTGGCGAAGATGGCTTCTTCGCGGCCCTCGGCGTGATAGCCCTTGATCACGCGGACGCCGCCGAGCGTTTCCTGCAGGCGGCCGGTGATTTCGCCCTGAATCAAATTGCGTTCCTTGAAGAGCGGGCGCATCCGGTTGAAGCCATAAAACATCGCGAGGGAAATACCGATGACGATGCCGAGGGCCAGGACCGTCAGCAGCGCGCTGGTTCGGAAGAGAATAGTCAGCGCGAGGACAGCGGTGAGAATGCCGCCGAAAAAATCGACCAGACCCGTACCGACGAGATTGCGGAGGCCTTCGACGTCGTTCATGATGCGGCTGACGAGTTCGCCGGTCTTATTCTTGTCGAAGTACGCGACGGGGAGGCGGCCGATGTGGGCTTGAATTGTACGGCGCATTTGGGCTATCAGGCGCTGGGCGGCCTTCGACAGGATCTGCGTCAGGGTGAAGGAACAGACGGCCTGAATCAGAGTAGCCGCCACTACACCGGCCACCAGCGGCGTTAACATATCGTGACGGTTTTTCCCGATGATGTCGTCGATCAGAAACTTCGTGGAGGCCGGAAGAACGAGACTGGCGCAACGGCTGACGATGATCAACAAAACACCGATGATGAGCTTGCCGCGCATGGGGCCGACGATGGCCAGCATGTCCGGCATGAGGTCGCGGAGGCGGAGAACATTCGATTTTTTTTGGGCAGTTGCCATAAGTAAAACCGGGGCCGAAAAGCCCATTCCTTCCATTTTACCGTGCCGCTATCAGAATTCGAGCTATTCTGGAGAAAGGTCAAAGGATGAAACTCATTTGTTTTCTCGGCTTTAGCACGGCCATAATTTTTTCTCAGATGCTAGTGAAGGGCCAGACGCCCGCTCCGAAACCGTTGCTGGAGCAGGCTGGCGACCCGGTTGTACTTACGATCGGAACGATTAAGGTAACCAAAGGCGAATACGAGCAGTTCATAAATGCTCTTCCGCCGCAGATTCAGACCGAGGCGAAGGGTCCGAACAAGCGGAAAGTGGCGGAGCAGTACGCCGAACTGCGGATGATGGCCGACGAGGCGCGGAAGCGCAAAATCGACCAGACGCCAGCGGCGAAGATACAGATTTCGCTGCAACAGGACCAGATGCTGGCGCAGATGTTATTCCGCGACTTGCAGACAACTGCCAAGATGGATGACGCCGCGGTGCAGAAGTACTATGAGGCGCACAAGGGAGAATACGAAGAAGTGAAAGCGCGCCATATTTTGGTGCGGTTTAAGGATTCCCGGGTGCCGCTGCGTGAAGGACAGAAGGAACTGTCCGACGCCGAGGCGTTGGCGAAGGCCCAGGAGTTGAAGAAAAAGCTGGACGCGGGCGGCGATTTCGTGGCGCTGGCGAAGACCGAATCCGACGACACAGGGACGGGCGCGCAGGGCGGCGACCTGGGACAGTTCGCCCGCGGATCGATGGTGCCGGAGTTTGATGCGGCGGCTTTCGTGCAGCCGGTCGGCAAAGTGGGCGAACCGGTGCGGTCGGCCTTCGGGTACCACTTGATCAAAGTGGAAGACCGCAAGAGCAAAGGGCTGGCCGAAATGAAAGACCAGATCGAGAAGCAGTTGCGGCCGGAACTGGCGAAACAGGAAGTGGAAGCGATCAAGAAGGCGAATACGATTAGCGTGGATGACGCCTACTTCGGGAAGTAGTTTGAGGGATGCCTGGGTCCCGGGTGTTTGTTATCAACGACTCTTGGGACCATCCGCTGGTGGCGCCGCGCTTCTTCCGGCGGAGAATGCCGCGCTCCGTTTGATTGCGCTGAGGGGCTGCGAACGGAACACGTCTTCGAGCGTTTTCGGACCGCTGGGTTCGGCGCCGTTGATGCAGGCGGATTCGGCGCGGTTGGCTCTGTTGGGATGGGCTATCATTCTGCTTTTACTGTAAAGGAGGTGTGTACAGTAAGGGCGGGAGGGGAGGATTTTGGTTTTTTGGTTAAGTGGTTTGAATTGGGGTGATTACCCTAAATCCGGCGGTTGGGACGGTCGCAGAGACGCAGCGAGCGTGATTTCATTGCGCATCGCAACTGCGCCGCGGCTCACCCATCGGGTGATGGATGGAAATCCTCGGCGACGGCGCGAACATTGCGGCGGACGGGGCGTCGCACGGTTTAACCGCCGGATTTAGGATCATAACAATGTATTTACGAAACATAGTGGCGACTCAGTTTTCGGTCGGCTTCCTGTCGCGTGAATTTCCATTCGATGCCTCGCCCGGCGGCGTTCCGTTGCTGCTGCCACTGCGCGATTTCTCTCCTGATTCGGAGTTCCTCGCGGGGTTAGAACCGGAGGCGGAGTTGCAACTGAATCGTACGCAGGTTCTGAGCGCTGGTTGCCGCTCCGAAACCAGCGTTGCGAGGTTGTAGCCGGCCTGCGTTCAGGCTCCCGTCGGCATTGTACTGATTGTTGATCAGAGTACCGTTGGTCGCCGGGCTCGCGAACTGCGCACCCGTGCTCCGGCCGTTGATCACCACCCAGTTGCCTGCGTTGAAAACGTCGGCCCGGAGCTCAACCTGGTACTTCTCACCGCCGGGGACGCGAATCCTCCGGACGATCGACATGTCGATGTTCCTGTTCATGCAGCCGCGCATGTAATTGCGGCCTGATTCCAGGCCCAGACTGTTGTAGCCAAGTTCCGAAAACAATACCTGTTCGTCGGCTCCGGCGTCATTGAAGCGGGCTGCAAAACTGTCGTCGGCCACCGCCTCAAACAGTCCGGCATGTTCTGGACGGTAACCGTCGCCAACTCGATCATGGCGCTTCGCTGCTCCCACCTTAACGACCGCTTCGAGGACTACTGGGAAGGCCGCCGGGCGGCTTGATCTCCACTTTCATGTCGCGCACCCCGTCTGGTTTGTGGAGGGCAGCTATGATTGAGGATCCTAGTTTCCAGCATCGTAAGCATTTCTGATTCAAAAGTCTTGAACTCACTCTTGCCGTTTTGGTTGTGTCCGGACTATGGTGAAAGGGATAGATGGAGCGAAAGCCATTGACCAACAGACTTCCTAAGTTCCGCGGCATACTTACCATACCTTCTACCCCATTTCGCAGGACCGGAGAGATTGACATGCCGAGCTTCCACCGGGTGGTCGACTTCTGCATTCAATGCGGCGCCCACGGGCTGGTCTTCCCGGTCAATGCCAGCGAATGGATCCACCTGAGCGACGACGAGCGATTCCGGCTATCCGAGGTTCTTGTCGAGCGCAACGCCGGGCGCATCCCAGTGATCGTCGGCGTAGCCGCCCCGACACAGGAGATCGCCGCACGCTTCGCCCAGCATGCCAGGCAGATCGGCGCCGACGGTGTGATCGCCATGCCGCCGCATATCCGCCGGCGGGCCCTTCCCGAGGAGGTGATTTTCGATTACTACAGGACGATCTCCGAGGCGGCACAGTTGCCTGTCTTCATTCAGAACTGGCACGGTCCATACGGCACGGAGATGTCCGCCCAATTCCTGATGCGCCTGGCGCGCGAGATCGAGTGGGTCCAGTACATCAAGGAAGAAACAGAGCCGAGCACCATCAAGCTGACGGAGATTGTGCAGGCCAACGACAGTTCCGCGCAGGGCTTCTTTGGAGGCGCGGGAGGCCGCTATTTGATTGAAGAGTACCGCCGCGGCGTGGATGGCAATATGCCGGGCTGCCACGTCACGGATGTGGTCGTGGCGCTGTGGAACGCGCTGGAGAGCGGTGATGAGCCGCGGGCCTTGCACATCTATAAAGAACTGGCTCCCCTCTTCTTCTTCGAGGTTCAGATGGAAGGCTGCTACAAGGAGGTGCTCTATCGGCGCGGTGTCATCGACTGCCCGAAGAGGCGCAACGGCAAGTCGTCGCTGGACGAGATGGCGTCGAAATACCTCGACGAGATCCTCGCGGCGCTCGAGCCGTTAATGACCTGGAGCGCGGAGAAATGTCTTCCAACTCGCTCCGGGTCCGCCAGGTAGCATTCGTCACGGGAGCGTTTACTATGCGAATCACCAAATTCGATACATTCATCGTGGGCAATCCGTGGAAGAACTGGCTGTTCGTCAAACTCCACACCGACGAGGGTGTGACAGGGTTCGGCGAGGCGACAGGCGGACTGGAGACACAGCCGATCGAGGCGCAATTACGCGAGATCAGCCGGCTTTTCATCGGGGAGGACCCTCTGTGCCCGACGCGCCTGTGGCAGAAGATCTACAAAAGCGTCTTCTTGAATTCATCGGTGGCGATGAGCGCGGTGGAAATCGCCTGCTGGGATATTCTGGGCAAAACACTCAATGCTCCGGTATGGAAGCTGCTCGGCGGGAAACAGCGGCCGCGCCTGCGGGTTTACGCCAATGGCTGGTATAAAGGTCCGCGGGATCCCGGGTTCTTCGGTGAAGCGGCCTCTCGGGTCAAGGAGATGGGCTATACCGCGCTGAAGTTCGATCCCTTCGGCAGCGCGTACCGTTTCCTGGAGCGTGCGGACGAAGATCTGTCGATTCGGATCATCCGCGCCGTGCGGGAAGCCGTCGGCGACGCGGTGGACATCCTGATTGAAGGCCATGATCGCTTCAGCGTCTCCACGGCCATCCATCTTGCCCGGCGCATGGAGGAATTTCAGCCGATGTGGTTTGAGACCCCGGTAATGTCAACCGACATCGAGGCCACGCTGCAGGTGGCTCGTTCCGTAAGTATTCCCATTGCCACGGGCGAGCGCTGCGCGCGGCTGTCGGACATTCTTCGCATAGTGTCCGACCGCTCCATTAGCATTGTACAGCCCGAGACCCTGAAGATCGGAGGGATCTCCGGCGCCTGCAAGGCCGCTGCGATTGCCGAGTCGGCGGAAGCGTTCGTGGCGCTCCATCAGGCCCAGAGTCCACTGAATACGGCGATCAACGCTCACATTCACGCGAGCATCCCGAATTTCCTGATCCAGGAGTGCTTTGATGATTTCCTGGAGCCCTGGGCACGGGATCTCTTCGACGGCGTTCCGCAAGTCCGGGAGGGATACATTGAGCCCTCTGATCGGCCAGGCATCGGAGTCGTGTTCAATGAAGAGGAAGCGCTGAAGTATCCATACAGCGCGTCGAATTTCATGCGGCTTTTTGAAGAGGGATGGGAACGGCGGTTTGATTCCCGAAGTTGAGCACGATCCAGGTCGAGGCTCGGCGACGGGACCCGGGCAGAAACGTCTACGACACCGTGTTGTCTCTTTTTCAGATTACTTCTTTTGTCGGGTCGATCCGCAGCCACATCAGTGCTCCGACGAAGTTCGCCGCCATCGCAACAAGGAACGGCGGCACCCAGGATCCGGTCCACTGAAGGGACACTCCGAAGGCGAGAGCCGAGAGAGCGTTGCCCAGACTTCCCGCTGTCAACATCAAGGCGGAGATTGTCCCGGCGCGCTTCAATCCGACATCGAGACACACCGCGAAGCACACCCCATGGGCCAGGGCGGCGCCGGCATCGGCCAAGCCGAGGAAAAGCGCGGACAAGTAGGCATCAGAGACCAGGATGCCTGGAATCACAGCTAGAGCCCCCAGGCCGAATCCGAAGATGCCCACAACGCGCCGTCCGAAAACGAGGCCGCGGCGAGCGGACGCCCGATCGCTCCACCAACCGCCCAGCGGCTTGGCAACCATCGCCATACCCGTCGGTAGCGCCGCCAGGAGAGCGGCCGCCATCGGCGGAAGGTGCCGTTCTTCCATCAGGTAACTGGGAAACCATGTGATGTAGATGTACCCTGTGTAGCCGTAGGTGAAGTACATAATGAGGATGGCCCGGAAGTTCGCGTTCCTCAGCAGGGATTTCCACGCGATAGGAGCCGGTCCTGCGGCGTCCTCTCCGGCTGGCAGCAGATTCAATTCGGCCTCATTCACCTGGCTGTGTTGGCGCGGGTCGTCGCGGTACCAGATGAACCAGGCTGCTGCCCACACCAGACCGATCAGACCCAGAACAATGAAAGTGACCCGCCATCCCCAGCGAAGAAGCAGGAACATGGCCAAAGGGGGAGCGAGTGCTCCGCCGGCACTCATACCGGAGAAGTAAAAACCTTGTGCGCGCGCCCGCTCCCCTGCCGGAATCCAACGAGCGAAGCTGCGGGAGATGTTCGGCGTCGCGCCCGCTTCCGCCGCTCCAAACAGAAAACGGATGGCGAGCAGAGAAGGTAAGTTCCAGGCCAGCACGGTTGCCGCCGTGAAAGCCGACCACAGCACCACGATGGCCGCGAGCATCTTCCGCGCGCCGATTCTGTCCCCTAGCCAGCCCGCGGGGACATGAAAGAGCGCGTAACCCCAGACGAACGCGCTGAACAGCCAGCCCATGTCCATGGGGCTCAAGTTCAGATCCCTGCGCAGGGCCGGCGCAGCCACGCTCAGCGCAGCGCGGTCGACATACAACACCAATCCCAGCAGGAACGCCATCGCAGTGACGCCGTGTCGAACTCGGGTAGGGCGGCACGGCGGTTTTGCGGGTAGGATTCCCGTCATCGCAAGTGCTCCGCGACAATTCCGGCGCCCTCGCACAACGGCGTGTGGCCGCCCGCGATCATGCCCCTTCGGGAGTAGCCGTGATGCTGCATTGCACCGTACGGTGCATCCGGCTTGATCCCGCCTTCATGCTCAGTCATCCTTCGCCGTTCACCTTCGCGCCTTGGGAGTTCTCACAATTGTATTCTGCATGGCTGTCGGGGCGGTCGACAAGGTTGCTGTTCAACATGTTTGAACCGAATGCTTCCAAGCTGCGCCCGGCTGATGTATATTGACGCCAGGGATGAAGCCTGCTACAACAATCGAGAAAGTGTGCCACGTACTCTGCGCGTTCAGCCCCAGGCCATTGATGGGCCTGACCGAGATCGCGAAGCGGACCGGTCTGCTCAAGAGCGATGTACATAGGATACTGAAGTCTCTCGAGCACTTCGGATTCGTTGAACAGGATGTGGTCAGCCGGAGATACGACTTAGGTCTCGAACTGCTGAAACTCGGCCATCTTGTCCACGACCGGCTCCGGTTGTGCGACATTGCGAGGCCGTTCATGCGGCGTTTGACCGAGACGGCCGAGGCCGCCAGCAACCTGGCGGTCTTCGATCCGGTCGACGAAGAGGTGTTTTTCGTGGAGCAGATCGATTCACCACTCGAAGTGCAAATTCGATGGCGCATCGGACGTCGAGTGCCGCCCCATGCGACGGCAGTCGGAAAGACGCTGCTCGCATGTCTGGACCCGGAAAGGGCGCGGAAGGTATGCGAGAAAGGCGGGCTGAAGCGAAAGACTCGCTACACCATCACCGACTCTCTGGCATTGGAGCAGGAACTTGCAAGGATCCGGGAAGCCGGCTATGCGGTGGATCGCGAAGAAGCGGTGCTGGGGGCGTGGTGCGTCGCCGCGCCGGTGCGCGATCACAGGGATCAAGTGGTTGCGGCGCTGAGCGTTTCCATGCTGGCAGTCCGGATCGGACGCTCCAGTGAGCGCAAGATTGCAACGCTCGTGAAGTCCGTCGCTGCCCACATCTCTGCCGCTCTCGGATGTCCGGGCAGTGCGAAGTCAACCGCGGCGGTCGCCGTCCAGCGGGCCCAGAGCCGCAAACGCAATGCGAGTCCGCAAGCTTAACATTGCATTTGTTCTAACAATTCACCATGCCGCCTGCTAAAAATACAGCTTGAGCGCAAACTGGAACTGCCGGTTCGAGCCGTAGAAGGAGTTGGTGGCCCCCGCGTTGGTGATCCGGGCCACTCCAGGGTCGCCGATGTTGGCGTTCGGGTTATTGAACTGGGGCGTGTTGAAGACGTTGAACAGTTCGCTGCGAAACTGAAGGTATCTCGCCTTGTCTCCTGTGAACTGAAAATTCTTGAATATGGATATGTCGAAATTCACCTGCCGCGGCCCGGAGAGGATGTTGCGGCCGGAGTTGCCAAAAGTGAAGGGCGCAGGAACCCGGAAGGCACTGGCATCGAACCAGCGGCTGGGCGTGCGCTCGCTGCCCGAAAGCTGGCCCGAACCGACGCGGTCAGGGCGCTGCAAGCCAGACCCGTTCAGCGTGTTGAGATTGCCAGCCACTACCGGCGTAAAAGGAAAGCCGGAATTGACATACTGAATGCCGTTTAACTCCCATCCGCCAAGCAGCGCCTGGGTCACCCCCCGCGCGCCGGACAAGACCGGTTTGCCTTTCCCGATGGGCAGTTCATAGGTCCAGCTAGTAACAAACCGGTGCCTCATATCGTAGTCTGAGCTCGCCCGCTCAGCGCGAAAGTTCAGCACATTCTGCACGCCGTTGTTACCTGTCGGCTGGCTGCCGGCGTCGATACTGTGAGCCCAAGTGTAGCTGCCGAGAAACGACAAGCCTCGGGAAAGGCGCTTTTCGAAGGAAAGTTGCAGGGAATGGTAGATCGAGTTCCCGAAGTTGCTCGTATCGTTGCCGTAGCCGCCGAAGGCGGGGAAAGGCCGTCGCGTGTCCACCTGTGCGGGACCCGGTCTGGCTTGGTTGAGATCGAAGAAGGTAACCAGGTGCGTGCCTTTAGACCCGACGTAAGAGAGGTTAGACACGATGCCGGCGGACAATTCCCGTTGCACTCCGATGTTCCATTGCTGGGAATTGGGCGAGGGGTTGTCGTAGGGCCGGTACCGCACCAGGTTCCGAATTCCAGGACCTTTGGTGGGAACCCGCAGAGGACGTTCCGGCGGCAGCCCGTCGGAGATTTTGCGAGCGCCGGAAAAATTAGCGAAATCGGCGTTGAATTGAATTTCGGTGGCAAACGGCGCGTTCAAGGCCAGCCGCGGATTGCCCCCAATTTCCTCCGTCGAGTAAAACAGCCCATAGCCGGCGCGTAGGACGGTCTTACGATTGAGCTGCAAGGCGAACCCGGCCCTAGCGGGAGTTTACAAGTTACCGGTAGCCCTCGGTGGCCTGCATCCCCGTCTCCGGAATTACTGGCTGGCCGCAGGTTGCTCAAACATAGGCACTTAGCCCTACAATCGCCGGGGAGGGGGTGACGTTCTTTTCGGTCAAATGTGTATGACCTAGTTCTTCATTCTCACCACCGGTTCGAGCCC
>Ga0163151_10008950_pt1 | contig 11065 bp, 9 predicted proteins | sample OliLakLV19MP5IB2_FD_145596 | JGI IMG/M metagenome (GOLD analysis project Ga0163151, IMG submission 145596) | Freshwater microbial mat bacterial communities from Lake Vanda, McMurdo Dry Valleys, Antarctica - Oligotrophic Lake LV.19.MP5.IB-2 | ecosystem: Environmental > Aquatic > Freshwater > Lake...
CCCAAAGGACTTCGGGGTAAGGGTCTGGATGGCTTGGTTAAGCCGGAGCAAATCATTGCAAGGCAAAGATTTGCCTCCGCCCTTTAGGGAAAATTTGCGGCTTATTGCAAATTTTGGGATTAAGATAATTTCTTCTTAACATTCTGATAATGTTTTCTTCGGAAGTTTGTGAAACCTAAAATATAAAAAGTATGTTTGAACAATTAAGAAATGAAATGGAAACCGATGCGTACGTAAGATTTAAGAATGGAAAATCTTTTTACGGTATCATTATTGATTTCATTAATAATGAATCGATGCTTGAGAGCTTAAGATTTGTACCAAATCATTCTCTGGAACTGTATCGTGCTACAGAAAATCCACAGCTTGTCATGACACTTAAATCGGAAAATCTGGATAGCGTGGATGTGAGTTTAAAATAAGCAGCGATAGTCTATTTTCTTCTCTTCTTTTTTTTGAACTCTTCATACAGTTCATGGATGAGTCCGTCCGCAAGCCCAATTTGAGGAACAAGCATTTCTTCAATATCGGCAGTTTTCATTACGCTAAGAACTATTTTTGAAGCAGGAACAATTACATCTGCCCGGTCAACATGGAGGCCGAGGATTTTAATACGCTCTTCAAAAGTATAGGATTCAATTTTTTCAGCAAGCACTTTTAACTTCTTATAGGAAACGGGCTTATTGCCTTTTTTCTCCCCCATTTTAAATAATTTATTGATGTTCCCTCCTGAGCCGATGGCTATTAATGGCCGTACATTTTTGGTTTCCAGGCTAATCCATGCGCGGAAAAAATCCCAGTACTCCTTGGTCACTTTTTTATGCAACAGGCGAATAGTGCCTATATTAAAAGAGTGAGAAGCGATGCATTTCCCTTTAGAAAAAAGAGTGAGCTCTGTGCTGCCCCCGCCCACATCAATGTATAGATAGGAATATTTTTTGTTGAGTGTTTCTGCAACGTGATTGGAAAATATAATATCTGCTTCAGTCTTCCCGTCAATCACTTCCACTTTGATCTTTGCTTCTTGCCATATTTTCTTAATGATGTAAGGGGCGTTTACAGCTTCACGCAAGGCAGAAGTAGCGCAAGCACGGTATTTTTGGGAATCAAAAGCATCCATTAAATGTTTAAATGCTTTCATCGCGGAAACCAGCTTTTGTATTTTTTCCTTGCTGATCCTCTTTTTTATGAAAGCATCTTCACCCAGGCGTAATGGAACGCGAACAAGCTCCGCTTTCTTAAAAACAGCTTTCCCTTTGCTTTCTATTACATTTGAAAGCAAAAGCCGGACTGCATTCGAGCCTATATCTATGGATGCAAATCTCAACGGACGGTTAATTGATTTTTAAAATAATGATAAATTTCGTCCTGGGCACGGATATTCTTTTCATCCGCCTTTACAAATTTATAATTATTGCTTTGAACTTTGTCAAGAATCCGGGCTTTTGTATTGTCAGCAAGCTGAACATCAAGAATATGCCTTAGTTCTTTTTTTATTTTTTTATCGTAAATAGGAATAGCCGTTTCGTTGCGCTGATCAAAGTTTCGGAGCATCCAATCGGCAGAGGAGATAAATACCTTTTCATCTCCATGATTGCAAAATACGAATATGCGTGAGTGTTCTAATAATTTGTCCACAAGGCTGATCCCCTCAATATTATCACTTAGGCCTTTAACGCCCGGAAGAAGGGAGCAGTTGCTCCTTACAATCAGTTTTATTTTTACACCAGCCGTACTTGCCTGATATAGTTTTTTGATCATGTCTTTGTCTGCAAGCGAGTTTAACTTAAGTATAATATAGGCTTCTTTCCCATCCTCAGCATTTTTAATTTCTTTGTTTATGAGCTTGATGAATTTTTTTCGCATAAAAAAAGGAGCAAGTACCAGATGCTTGTAATGCCCTGTTTTAAAATTGTTGCTGAAAAAATGGAAAACCTTTGAGACTTCTCCCGTTATCCGTTCATCTGCAGTAAGCAAGCTATGGTCGCAGTACAGCTTTGCAGTATCCTCATTGAAATTTCCTGTGCCAATATGTGCGTATTCCACGGGTTTGTGGTCTTCTTTACGTGTAATAAGAAAAAGTTTAGAATGTACCTTAAGGCCCGGCACACCGTAGATCACATTGGCTCCTTCTTCTTTAAGCTGGTTAGCCCAAAAAATATTTGCTTCTTCATCAAACCGGGCTTGCAGTTCCACTACCACTGTAACGGCTTTGCCATTCTTAATTGCGTTTGAAAGGGCTGATATTATGTTTGAATTTTTTGCCACCCTGTAGAGGGTGATCTTTATAGAAATCACTTTCGGGTCAATGGAAGCTTCTCGGAGCAGGTCAATGATGTGATTGAAGGATTGATAGGGATAACTTAGCAGGATATCCCTTTTCCGTATAACCTTAAAAAGATTTTTTTCTTTTGCAAGTTCAGGATGTGGAAGGTGTTTCAATGAACCGTATTGAAGCTCACGCCCGCCAACCTTGGGGAAATTGATAAAGTCCCTGAAATTATGATAACGTCCGCCTGCGATCAGGTTGATGGACTTTTTCATCTTGATTTTTTTAGTGATGAAGTGCAGCAGATCTGAAGGGATACTGCTATCATACACCAATCGGACTGGTTTGCCCTTTTTACGCTGCTTTAAACTTTTTTCTATTTTTTCTGCAATACTTTTGGAAAGATCGTTGTCAATATCAAGTTCTGCATCGCGGGTGAGTTTGATGGTGTATGCTTCCGCTTTGTCTATGTCAAAACTTAAGAACACATCTTTCAGGCAAAAACGGATCACATCATCCAGTAGGATAATATATTTGCTGTCTTCTTTTTTGGGCAACACAAGAAAACGTGAAAGTACTTTGGTGGGGATCTGAATAAGAGAATATTTTACCGATTTATTTCCCCCATCCTTCCTGGAAAGCTTTACTGCCAGGTAAATGTATTTATCCCTGAGGTAAGGAAACTTAGGGGAAGTATCAATCATTATGGGCTCCAGCGTAGGCAACACCGTTTCGTCAAAATACTTGCGCACAAATACTGCTTGTTCTTCATCAAGCTGCTTTTCATTCAGTATGAAAATATTTTGCGATGCGAGTTCCTTTATAATTTCTTTATAGGTCTCTTCAAAGCGCGTTTGTTGTTTCAGCACTGTTTTGTGGATCTGTTTAACGATCTTGGAAGGATTTTCTCCGATGGCTTCTTTCGCTTTTTTCTTGAACTCAACCATCCGCTTGAGAGTAGCCACGCGCACACGGAAAAACTCATCCAGGTTGCTGGAAAAAATTCCAAGGAACTTAATGCGTTCTATCAGAGGGACATTTTTATCCTCTGCTTCCTGCAGTACCCTTTCATTGAACGAAAGCCAGCTTATTTCCCGGGGGATATATTTCATTTTATATGGTAAAAAACGAGGCAAATATGAAATAAATTCTCATAAATAATGGTAATTTTTTTCTTAATCTTAGATTAATCTTTACTCTTTTTTTTCTGTTTCTATCAGGATGCATTTGCCTGTTTTTAAACGAATTTTATTCCATTTATCTGTTTCAAATTGAATTCCGGCAACACAGCAGGTGGGTAAACTTTCAGCAACATCTCCTGTCAGCAAATTGTATAGGTCGGTGAAGGTAGGATTATGCCCAAAGATCATCAATGATGTAATCGCATCATCCTGTTTCATGATCAGATCTAGAATATGGTTTGGGCTTTTCTCGTATATATCATTCGTGATCTCAATTTTACTCACCGGATAATCAAGCACGCGGGCAAAAATAATCGCAGTATTAAGTGCCCTGAAGGCATGACTTGTCAGGATCTTACCCGGAGATATGTTGTGTTTTTTCAACGCTTTTGAGATCTTATTTGCACGTTCCACACCGCTTTCCACGAGCGAGCGCTCCCAGTCTTTTATGTTTACATCCTCTTTGGATGCCTTTGCATGGCGGACTATATAAAGTATTTTATTCATATTAACAGTTTTTTATAAATGCATAGATCAGTCCAATTTGCCTTCAAATGTAACATCTCTTCATTCATTACTTACTATAACTCCCTTTAAAAATTAATTTTCAATGTTTTTTAACCCAAAGTTAACATATGGGAAATATTGGTTTATTACGTAAGGAATACTTTTGGTAATAAATATCATGAATGAATCTAAGAATAAGATACTGATAGTAGATGATGAGCCGGATGTAATTGAATTTCTTTCTTATAATTTCATTAAAAAAGGATATTTAGTTGAAGGTGCCGGAAACGGTATGGAAGGGATCGACAAAGTGAAATCTTTTTCGCCCGATCTGATCATTGCCGATATTATGATGCCCAATATGGATGGCATTATCATGTGCAAGCTTCTCAAAAGCAACGAACTGCACAAAAATATTCCTTTGATCTTTCTCAGCGCTACGCAGGATGAATATCAGGCTATGAATGCCGGAATGTCCGGAGATGATTATGTTTCCAAGCCGATCAAATTTTCCGTCCTGCTTCCGATGGTGGAGAAGTATTTGTCTCAGCGTAAAATCACAATTGATAATGCATAAGCCGGCCTATACAATACTTGTAGCTACTTCGGACGAGCAATTGTCAAAAAATTTGAGTTCCATTCTTTCTAACCTGGATAGCAAAGTGATTTTTGCCGGAGATGGAATCGAAGCGTTATATTTTGCCGAGAAGTCAAAAGCAGCGGTTGTTCTATTGGATTCCGACATTCCTAAAATTTCCTCAGAGGAAGTGGTAGTCTTTATAAAAAAAAATCCCGGATTGCAGAATGTGCATGTTTTTATGCTTCATCCTAAAAATTATTCCTTTGAACTGAACGGAATTGTAGATGCCTATATTGAGAAACCTGTAAATGGAAAAACCCTCCTTTCTAAAATTAAAACTATTACAATACAGCCCCCAATGCAGCCTGTATCCATTTCAAATCTGAAAAAGATAGTTGGTGATCTTGTGGTTGACAGGGATACGTACATGGTATATTATAAAGACAACGAGATACTTTTGCCAAGAAAGGAATTTGAACTTATTTATCTTTTAGCTTCCCGGCCTGAAAAAGTTTTTACAAGGGAGGAAATATTCAAACACATATGGCATAAGGAAATAACTCCTAAGGAAGGGCGTACTATTGATGTACATATCCGGAAGCTTCGAACCAAGTTATCAGAAAGTCTTATAGTGACAATAAAAGGTATTGGCTACAAGATTGTTGCGTGATTTTCTGAATTTCACCTGTTTTAACAAAATTTAACAAGAACTGTATTTCAGGTAAATATGATTTTAATTATATATTTGCCCAAAAAAGTTAGTATGCCGCCTCTCACAAAAATAGTTTTCAGTTTGGTTTTTTTAACATATATGATTGGTATTCAATCAATTGAATCAATTTCTATAAAATTTAATGCATTGGATAATTGCAAGGTTTGTGCACAGGATCCTTTCAGTGATATTCCTCATAACGATGAGAATGGAGAGAGCATACCCTGTGATTCGGAAGAAACACAAGAGGAAATTAAGGAGATAGCATCTTCTGCAGAATTACACATGCATTTTTCTTGTTCCGGCAAAATGGATTATTACAGTTACCGGCAATTGGTGTTATGTACTCCTTATCGCAATATATTTTCTCCTCCACCGGAGTGTTAATTTCTGATAGGCCACGTAGTCTTTTACTTTAATTTTAAATTTACTTATCGAATGAGTGCAAATAAATTATAATATATCACTAGCGTCCTAAATATTTTTATCTCAAACAATAAAGCTTATTTTTATTGAAAATATTGCTCTTTTGCCTTGATGCTAAAAATAGACCCCTCATGACATTTTTATGCTTCTCATTTGCTGTCCTAAATCTTTTAAACTTCCTTTTTGATTAAAAACCGCATTTTACCTATCAGTATTTATCATAATCATTCATTATTTATACGATTTCAATCACGTCTACTGTCCTAAATATTTTTTAAGAAAACGTTTAGGACTCTATTGATAATATATATGGAAAAATCATATGCTAAATTATCAGAATCTATCTCAAAACTAACTATACTCCGGACGGGATAAATTTCCGCGTTTTATGATGGAAATTTATTGTTGGTAAATGCTGATACGAAGCGTGTCCCCTTTGGTCCGATGTAATACGGACTCCGTACTTTGTCGGAGAGGGGGGGGCAGGAGGGCTGAGGAGATGCGGAAATTTATCCCGTTTTATGTATAACTGAAATGATAAGCCACTCCAAGGGAGTCCTTTGGACTAATTTCACTAACCTGCCTGCCGACAGGCGGGTTAATAGGAAGGAATTTGTGAAAATTCGTGTAATTCGTGGCTTGATGTAAATGCACAAAAGACTTTTATTCAGTATATCACCTTAAAGAACCGGCAATAATATGACAGAATCAGATGTAGCTACAAGATCCGTATTTGTTAATGGGGTAACAACGGATCATAAGTTCGATGAAAAGCATGTACTGCATGAGCTTAAGCATTACTTGCCTACTCAAACTTCCCTGAAGGATTTTATTCATCACAATTCCCTGCATGCCTTTCAGGCTATGAAATTTTACGATGCCATATTCAAAGCATCTAAGATTTTTGGTTATCAGGTCACCCTTCAGCTAACTGAGTTTCGTGAGCTATACAGAATAGGAAGGATTAAGAATAGTATCCTGGAAAGAGTGATCAGCGAACAGAAAGGAGCGGAGAATGTAAAATTGTGGAAAGAAAATCTATTGAATAAGAATTACGAAGTGTGGGGTTCACCCAGGGTAGGATTGCTAAGGGCGAACTGGAAAACACACTATAAGATGGACCTGGATAATCTTGTACAGCCGTTGCTTTTCAGGATATTGTGCAGTTATCTGGATCAGGGCATCTCGCTGTGGAAATTTCCTATGGATGACTCCGGATTTCTTTCGTCTCTCCGATATCTGGAGAAAAATAGTTTTTCGAGTTTCTTCCGCACAAAAAGGGCAAAAAATCTTTTGCTGGAAGGGAACTGTGAATTGGACTCCCTGCTTAAAATTGTTGTTGGGAAAGAAGAATACTTTGAGCAATACTTATTTGATCAGCAGTTCAGTCACAGGGGATGGTCGGGTATGGCAGCTATTGTAGAAGCGTTTCCTGATTCGCTGCTTGATCGGAAAAAAATATCCCTACGGGATATGATAGCCTTTGAACTGCTGCTTGAAATTGATGCGCTTGATTCCAGGTTCAGTACAAACTGGAAGCCGCTGGGCAGTGTTGTAACAAGCAAGCCGATTAATCTGCTTGCAGATGTTCCCTCTACAGAAGCAAATGAAGCTTTCAAGCTTTGGCAAAATGCCTTTGAATGGAGCTATTACGATGAAGTAGTAGCGGGAATCACTCTTGAGAAAAAAAGGCCGAAAGTGGCTCATGCGCAGAAAAATTTTCAAGCCATGTTCTGCATCGATGAACGCGAATGCTCTTTGCGCAGGCACATAGAATACGTTGATCCTTCCTGTGAAACATTAGGAACGCCCGGATTTTTTGGCGTGGAATTTTATTTTCAGCCGGAGAAAGCAAAATTCTACGATAAGCTTTGTCCCGCACCGGTCACGCCTAAATATTTAATTAAGGAATTTGATGTAAAAGAAGAAAGAAAGCACGAAGCTCTTTATTCAAATCGTACGCATACTTTTTTTATAGGTTATCTGATTACGCTTACGCTTGGATTCTGGGCAGTAATACGGCTAATGCTGAATCTTTTCAAGCCGAAAATGAGCCCTGCTATTTCAAATGCTTTTACCCACATGACCAAAGACTCTCAGTTGACCATTGAGAATAAAAATACGGAGGATAAAGAAAACGGTTTGCAGATAGGGTTTACAGTTGAGGAAATGACAAACAGGGTAGAAGGATTGCTAAGAGGAGTAGGGTTGCTAAAAGAATTTGCTCCAATAATTTATGTGATCGCACACGGTTCAAGCAGCGCCAATAACCCGCATCATGGGGCACATGACTGCGGTGCATGCAGCGGAAGGCCCGGCTCGGTTAACTCCCGTGTATTTTCTTTCATGGCCAATCATCCTAAAGTGCGGGAATTATTGAAACAGCGCGGTATTGATATCCCTGCCGGAACTCAATTTGTAGGGGCACTGCATGATACAGCTGCTGATCAGATAGAGTATTACGATGAAGCTAAATTGAATGCAGATAATCAGCAAAGGAATCAAAAGAATAAGGCATTATTTGAAAATGCGTTGGATTTGAATGCAAAAGAAAGATCAAGAAGATTTTCTTCGATAAATACGAAGATGAGTTTGAAAAAGGTACGTAAGGAAATTTTGGACCGCTCGGTTTCTTTATTTGAACCAAGGCCGGAGCTGGGGCATGGAACAAATACACTCTGCATTATCGGCAGCAGGAATTTAACCAAAGGTTTGTTCCTGGATAGGCGTGCCTTCATGAATTCATATGATTATAGGACAGATAGCGATGGCAAGCTGCTTACCGGTCTCATGCGTCCCATTGGCCCTGTGTGCGGAGGTATTAACCTGGAATATTATTTCTCACGGGTGGATAATTATAAATTAGGAGCAGGCACCAAACTGCCCCATCATGTAATGGGACTCATAGGTGTTGCAAACAGCAGCGATGGGGATTTAAGGCCCGGCCTGCCTTTGCAGATGATTGAAGTACATGATCCGGTTCGCCTGCTGGTTATTGTAGAGCATTACCCGGATGTGGTATTGAAAACCATTCAGTCTGCTCCTGAGATGTATGAATGGTATATTAATGAATGGGTTCACATCATGGCTGTTCATCCTGAAACAAATCAATTCTTCTATTTTAAGGAAGGAAAATTTGTTGAGTACCTGCCGTTGGCCAATTCCATAGAAAGTATCAAGGATATGAATACGTTCATAGAATCAGCAAGGGAAATGGAAACAAATAATATTGTGCATGCCACAAAAGAAAATCTTCCTGTTTATACACTTAATTAAATCACAGTATGTCACAACTACTTCAATTCTTTATTTTAATTCCTCTGGTGGGATCGTTGATCAGCATATTTATTCCCGGAAAAAAGGAAAAGATCATTTCTCAACTTGCAATTGCAACAGTTGTTATCCATTTACTTGGATTCTTAGGCTTTGCCGGTTATTGGCTCGCAAACGGCCATCCTATTCTGGATATAAAGCATATCGTATTTTTTAAGGCAAAAAATATTGAAATATTTGTTGATTTTTATTTTGATAAAGTAACCGCTGTATATGCTCTTGTAGGTTCGGTTTTAACTGTGCTGGTCACAGTTTTCAGTCGTTATTATATTCATCGTGACGAAGGATTTAAACGCTACTTCAATACGCTGCTTCTTTTCTTTTTAGCCTACAATATCATCGTGTTCTCCGGAAATTTTGAAACTTTGTTTATAGGATGGGAAGTGTTGGGCATCTGTTCTTTCCTGTTAATTGCTTTTTACCGGGACCGGTATTTGCCTGTGAAGAATGCTATTAAAGTAATTTCTATTTACCGCTTGGGGGATATAGGATTGATCCTTGCTATGTGGATGAGCCACCAACTGTGGCATGAAAATATTACATTTTTTAAGTTGAATGATGTTTCATTGGTGCAGTCGCATGTACAGGAGCATCCCTGGCAGGTGATTTTTATTGCCTGCGTTATTTTGCTTGCTGCCATAACCAAATCCGCTCAGTTTCCTTTTTCATCCTGGCTGCCAAGAGCAATGGAAGGGCCCACCTCATCCAGCGCCATCTTTTATGGGTCACTATCCGTTCACATAGGGGTATTCTTGTTGTTGAGAACGTATGTTTATTGGGAAAGCTTTGCAGTAATAAAAGGGCTGATCATTGGTATAGGAATTATTACATGTTTTATTGCCACTTTAACGGGTAGGGTTCAATCTTCAGTGAAAACTCAAATTGCATATTCTTCTTGTGCGCAGATAGGATTAATGTTCATTGAAGTGGCTTTGGGATTCCATATTCTCGCTCTCGTTCACTTTGCCGGAAATGCTTTTTTGAGAACATACCAGCTTTTGGTTTCCCCTTCGGTGCTTAGCTACCTCACACATGATATGTTCTTCAATTTTACTCCTGATAAACAGAATAATGGCACTTCTTTTTTTAATAAAATCAGAAATTCATTTTACATTTTATCCATCAAAGAATGGAACATGGATACTTTTTTGTATCGCTTTTTGTGGAGTCCTTTCAAATGGATTGGCACAAAACTTAATTTTCTTACTAGCAATGTGGGCGTTATCCTGCTGAGTGTAATTTTTATTTTGGGTTTGTATTGCGATCTGTTTCGTGTACATGTACCGCCTGTCCTCTTTGATTATTTTCCCATACTTTTTTCTTTTATTGCCTGCCTTTTAACTTTACGGGCTTTTGCAGAGAGGAGCAATCCGGTGAAGGCATGGTTAATGATAATTGCATGCCAATTATTCCTGGCTCTTTCCATTTCACTGTTTCACGAAGATTTTGGACGCAATTACATCTTTATATACCTGAGCGGTTCTGTTGTTTTTTCAGTGGTTGGATTGATTTGCCTGAGAAAAATAAAATCATTGGAAAGCAGCCTTGATCTGAATCAGTTTCATGGGCATTCGTACGAATATCCGGGCCTTGCATTTGTATTCCTTATCTCATGCCTGGGTATGATAGGATTTCCATTCACCCCTACATTTATAGGGATAGATATTTTGTTTAGCCATATTCATAAACAGGAAGCTTTCCTGATAGTATTTATTTCATTGAGCTTTATATTCATGGAGCTGGCCTTGCTCCGGATGTATTCCCGCATTTTCATGGGGCAACATAAAAAGGCGTATCACCCAATAGCTTACAGGTCATCGTAAAAATAATCGTAAAAAAAATTGTAAAATAATTAAAAGTTATAGAAAAATATGAAAAAAGAAGAGAAATCCTTATTTGCTAGCTTGAAACACGATCTTCCATCAGGACTGGTTGTTTATTTAGTAGCACTTCCATTGTGTTTGGGTATTGCGCTTGCATCTACCGGCAGGCCGGATCTATTGTTTTCCGGAATTATTGCGGGTATTGTGGGTGGAATAGTGGTGGGACTGGCGAGC
>Ga0163151_10008960_pt1 | contig 11057 bp, 1 predicted proteins | sample OliLakLV19MP5IB2_FD_145596 | JGI IMG/M metagenome (GOLD analysis project Ga0163151, IMG submission 145596) | Freshwater microbial mat bacterial communities from Lake Vanda, McMurdo Dry Valleys, Antarctica - Oligotrophic Lake LV.19.MP5.IB-2 | ecosystem: Environmental > Aquatic > Freshwater > Lake...
CACATGACCGGAAGCTTTCCAGGTAGTCGGATGCATAAAGATCGCCGCGTCAATGCCTACTATATTTTCATGCATTTGGACCATGGACTTCCACCAGTATTCTTTGATGTGGTTGCGCAATTGGGCGCCGTATGGTCCGTAATCGTATACTGCTCCGGGCCCATCGTAAATTTCAGAGGCAGGAAATACAAAACCATATTCCTTACAATGAGAGACTAATTTTTTGAATAATTCATCTTGACCGGCCATATCCTAAAGGGGTTTTAAAAAAAGAGGGCAAAGATAAAAGAAATCGAATCAATCGAATCACTCGAATAAATCGAATAAATCGAATAAATCAATATATTTACTGATCAGGATGAATATCGACCCTTTAGCTGCTGCACAACTTAAACTGCTGGGAAAAAATTCTGCATTTTATTCGATCCGATGGCCGCCCAGATTAATCCTGGGCGTTGTGATTGCATTGACGATTGGTGCCGGATTGTATTGGCCCTACACATTCGGTGTGGTTTTATTTGGATTGGCTATGTTGAATTATCTCATCTTATTGAGCTTCAGATTGAGCAATGTAGAGCGCCCTTCCAGGGGAACAGACCGGTTTGATTTGAATGACGACCTCAGTCTTGATTTTTCCATTATCCTTCCTTTGAAAAATGAAGGTGCGGTGATTGAGGAGACTATACGCTCCATTGAGCAACTGGACTATCCTGCTGACAAAAAAGAGTTGCTCATCATCGTGGAGTCCAGTGATCAATATACCCGGGAACATCTCCTCCAAATTGCTTTGCCGGCCTATGCCCGGTTGGTCGACATCCCTACATTGATGCCATTTACTAAAGGTCGTGCTTTGTTGTATGGTTTGGAACAAGCCAAAAACCGCATCATTACCGTATTTGATGCAGAAAGCAGGCCGGAGCCCCAGCAACTCAGAAAAGCGGCTTCATTGCTTCGCAATCAACCCGACCGCTGGTGTATCCAATCCAAGGTGAGGATCTCCAATAAAAATCAAAACTGGATCACCCGCAATTTTGCCACCGAATATTTTGAGTGGTTTGACCAATATTTACAGGAGTTGTCCAATAAAAATCTCAATTTCGGATTGGGTGGCAATTCATTTTATATCTCTAAAGCCAACCTGGTCCGGTGTGGTGCCTGGGACCCTTTCAACGTGACCGAAGATGCAGAGCTCAGTGTGCGGTTGATCCAATCGGGGATTCAATTGAAGTTGATGGAAAGCTATACCGACGAAACTTGTCCGCATAGCCTGGGCAACTGGATCCTTCAGCGTACCCGATGGAATAAAGGATTATTGATTACCCAGATCGTCCATTTGATACCCTCCCTTATCCAACCTGGTTTTTCGCTTAAGACCTGGATTTCCTTCTGGTTACGCATGGTGGCTGGTTGTTGTTTACCTTTTTTTAATTTGTTTGTATTTCTGTATTTCCTGGGTACCTGGTTTTCACCCCGGATATCCTGGTATGCGGATCTTGGGATGTGGACCTTGATGGTGGTCAGTCTTGTCTTTATGTGGTTGGTCAATACCATCAATTTTGGCCGTCTCAAATTGAAGAGGAACCCAGTGATGGTTTTTTTAGGAGTATGTGGGTATATAGCATTGCATATCCTTTCTGGTTTTATCGCCTATTATGAATACCTCATCAAGCCTTTAAAGTGGAATAATACCAAACATTAATGGTGATCAGTGGTTAATGCGGACAACTCATAAATTAATTAATGTATATGTAGTATTATGAATTTTAACCATTTTGAGGTGGTTCCGTCTGGTTTACCGGGCACCCTCCTCAGCTAATCTTTTAGATTTATAATTTGTTGAATTATAAAGGCTCACAATTATGTTAGGTTTTAAAAATGTGTTAAATTCACCCTGAATTAACCACCTAAGCTGTGAAAATTAAATATTTTTTCATCACCACTGTAGTGATGGCCGCTACATTTTATTCCGCTGTTGTATTTTTTTCCCCAGGCACACTGCGATGGACAGGAGGAACAAGTACCGATTGGAATACGGTTTCAAACTGGACAGTAGTCAGTGGCACTCCATCTATTCCTCCCAATAAATTCTCTACAGGTGACCATGTCATTATAGATGGAACAGCACCGAATTTTCCCGAAATTACCATAGCTGCTAATGCACGCTCCTTGACTGTTGAGGCTAATGCGGTATTGACCGTTAAATCGGGAGGTAGTCTGGATGTAATTGGTAGTGATGTGGATGGAGTAACCAATAGTGGTCGTATCATAGTCGAATCCATGGCCACTATGACCATCGACTCTGCTTTTGATGACGGCTTAATAAATATGGCAGGTGCGAAAGTGATTAATGCCGGCACATTCTCTATTGTAAATGGATTTGGCAGCCGGATTGAAAATCATGATTCCATCATCAATACGGGTGCATTCAATGTAAACATGGGAGTTGATACCGCCGTGATTAATTTCAGTACCGGCGTAATAAAAAACGCGGGATCCTTTTTTATTAATGGAGGAAACAGCAGTCAATTAGCAAACTATGGAAAAGTATTGAATGAATCTAATTCCTTTACAGTAACCGGTGGGACAGCGGGTATATTAATACTCAATCGGACGGGATCCCTTATCCAAAACGCAGGAACATTTTCCGTCCAATCCGGATCTGACCGCAGGATCGACAATGGGGGCACCATTATTAATTCTGCTCTTTTTAATGTGAATGGCGCTCTTGCCGGAGAAGGAATTGTGAACCAGGTCACTGGATTAATAACCAATACAGCCGGAACATTCATGATTTCCGGAGGTAATGCAACTCAGTTGGATAATTTCGGGACCGTCAATAATTATTCCACCTTTATTATTCAAGGAGGTGGAGTGGCAGGTAATTCTTTATTAAATAATGCCAGTGGTGTCTTTAATCACATTTCGGGCACCTGGTCTGCTTCCTTCGGGAATGGTATACGTGTGGTTAACTCTGGTTTAATTTCGATATCTGCAGTTGCCACTTTTGGAGGAGGTCCAGGGAATTCGTTAACCAATAATTTAACCGGTATAATTGAACATTACAGTGGACTATTAACAATAAACGGTTTCAGTGGTACCGGCTTTCAGAATGATGGTACTTATCATGGTGGCGCTGCATCTTCCATCACCATTCCTAACGGGGCGGGGGCCGGGATTGTGAATACCGGGACTTTTATTGATACGGCTGGATGCTCACTGGATATACATAATTTGGGTGGAGATTTGATCCATAATTCTGGTTTGATGTATATAGATTGCAACAGTATGCTTTACAGGAACGGTTCGGATGGAATTCGTAATACATCTACAGGAGTATACCGGCAAAACCTGGGTTCAATTACATTTTATTCTTTTGCAAGTGATTTTATTGAAAACGACAACTATTTCTATTCCGATGTACCTATGAATTTGGCAGGAGGAGGTACGGGTAATTATCTCATATTCAATAAGGACAGTATAATTCTTGGCCCAAACAGCTCATTGAAAGCTACGACAGGAACCTCCCAGTTTGTATTCAATGGGATCAATGGATTTTTGGATAATGCAGGAGACTGGGCGCTTCGCCAGGGCGGGAATGGAGCTCCGGTTATACAAAACGATGGGATTGCCTATTTCAGGAATACTTCATCTGTAGTTGGAGATTCAATTTCCCAAAATGTAATCACCAATACTGGAATATTCCACCAGGATGGAATTATTGAATATCGCACCTTCGCTTTCAGCCTGCTGGATAATTCCAATTATTTCAAAAACAGCGGGTCGATGAAAGCGGGCAACCTGGGTTTTAATGTGGATGCTATTATCAATTCCGATACGCTGATTAACTGCGGTATTTTTGAAGTGGACACTACCGTGAATAACGGCTTGAGCAATACCGGTTATTTTCTCAATGATTCGACCGGGATATTCTATGCTGATTTTCTGAGAATGAACGGTATAGTTAATCAGGTTACCGGAATTGTAAAAAATAATGGAGCGCTTTGGATGGCCCGCGACACCGGTATAGGCCAATATGGGATTAGAAATCTGGGGACTTTCGACAACTACAAACTAATCGATATCGGTCAAAAAGGTCCGTTATTTGGAGGCGGTATCCTGAATAATGGTCTATTTTCTAATTTGAATCAAGCGGAAATTTTTATAGACCATGTTGACACTTTTGGAATTCAGAATAACAACAATTTCTTAAATGCCTGCTCCTATATTGAATCCTGGGGTATCATACGGGATAATAATAATTTTACAAATGATGGGGTGATCCGTAAATTGCTGGATACACTTAATCTCAATAGCAATGTAGACGTCAACAATTTTATCATCTATAACGAAGATAATAACCCATTTACCAGTGGTGGTGGGAGTGGACAAATCATTAATGGACCTATTACTTGTCCTGACCCGGCAGTTAATTTATCTTATTGTGCGGCAGTGGATTGTACTCCCTATGCCAATATTACTGTCATTTATGTCGATACTTCAGCTAATGGGGCAAATAATGGTCTCAATTGGGATAGTGCATTTACTGATTTACAAGATGCATTGGCCATTGCCCGGACTTGTGGTGTAGATACTATAAAAGTAGCCCAGGGGATCTACTTTCCCAGCCCTTCCGATACCCTGTTCGATCCTTGTTCGGGTTTACCTTTAGTCATTCCTTCCAGGTCATTATCATTTGATATACCCGATTCGACGGTATTATTAGGAGGTTATTTATCCGGTGGAAGTATAGACCGGGATTGGGCTTGTAATAAGACCATTCTCAGCGGGGATATCGATGGTAATGGAGACACTTTAAATAATAGTCTTCACGTAGTATATACCAGAAATGTGGATAGTGTGATAGTTGACGGATTCTTTATCCAGGGGGGTAATGCAAACGTAGTTTCCATGGCTGATCCTTTAGCTTCTGCAGGTGGAGGCTGGATAAACGATGGAAGTGGAACAGGAGGCAATTCCAGCCCAACTATAATAAATTGTGTGTTTTCGGGCAATGCTGCAATTAATGGCGGCGCTATGGCCAATGTGGGCAATACCGGGGGTAATGCTTCTCCTCATTTGATAAATTGTTTGATAACCGGTAATGTCGCATCTGGTGTAGGTGGGGGATTTGTAAATAACGGAGTCAGTGGTATATGCCTTCCAGTGCTTACAAATTGTGTGATTTCAGGAAATTCCGCCAACAATTTAGGAGGCGCTGCCCTTAATATTGGAACTAGCGGGATTTGTATTTTGACCATAGTCAATAGTATAGTTTGGAATAACGTTAGCAAAGGAGATGCGAATGCTACTGCGACTTTCGCAAATGCAAATGCATCTACCCAGGTATCTTATTCTATGCTTCAAGCTGGAGGATTTTCTGTAGGTACATTTGGTATGGGTATCAACGGAAATAAACCCGCTGGCACTGATCCTTTATTTGTATTTGCACCACTTGCGGGTTTATCTACCGCTGGTGATTTCCATGTCAAAGCAGGTTCCATGGCAATTGATATGGGCAATGATTCAGCCAATAACTATCCTACGGATCTGGATGGCAATCCAAGAAAAGTCAATACGATTGATATCGGAGCCTATGAAAGTCTGTTTCCGGATTGTATTGTTTATACAGGAATTACCCGCATATATGTTGATTCTGCTGCTGTAGGTGCCAATAATGGCCTCACCTGGGACAGTGCCTTTACCGATCTGCAGGATGCACTTGAAGTGGCAAACTATTGTGGAGTAGATACTATTCTGGTTGCTCAGGGTACCTATTATCCAAGTGATACCATTGTCTATTTTGACGCTTGCGGAGTGCCTACAGATACTGCATCGCCAGACCGAAGTGTTTCTTTTAATATCACCGATTCCGTAGTGATGCTTGGAGGTTTTCCCACCGGAGGAGGTGGTTTCGACGAGCGCGATTGGTATTGTAATAAAACTATATTATGTGGAGATATCGATCGCAATGGCGATACCTCTAATAACAGTTACCATGTTCTTACCACGGCCAATGCAAGTGATGCCACTATAGTCGATGGTTTTTGTATATCGGGTGGAAATGCCAATGGTACTCCATTTTCAAACACGGTAGGCGCAGGATGGTCGATACTGAATTCCAATCTTCAAATATTAAATTGTGTGATCACAAACAATCATGCTGATTATGGAGGCGCTGTGCACAATGCCGGTCTCAATGGGTTTGACAGCAAGCCGGTTTTCACCAATTGTATAATCTCCGCTAATACGGCAGATTCTTCAGGTGGTGCTTTTTATATACAAGGTACAGGAAGTGATATCTCGCCTACTTTTATCAATTGTCTGATCACCGGTAATGCCGCAGGTAATTTTGGAGGCGCTTTTTATAATCTGATTGGTGCCTCCGGTATATGTTCGCCGGTAATTATCAATAGTGTACTTTCAGGTAATAACGCGGGGATTAGTGGTGGTGCTATGTACAATAACAATTTGGCTGGAGGTATCTGCTCGCCGTCAGTGACCAACAGTATTGTTTGGAACAATTCAACTACATTTTTTAATGCAGTCACATCCTCTACCACCGTGAGTTATTCTATAATCCAAAGCCCGGGAAATTATACAGATGGAGGTAATAATAAACCGAATGGCACGGATCCATTATTTGTAAATGCTCCGTTGTCATCCGCAGCACCAACAGCGGCCGGCAATTTCCATGTATTGATTAATTCTCCTGCAATTGACATGGGCGATAATGGTGCCAACACCTACCCCACGGATCTGGATGGGAATCAACGTATAGTCAATACTATTGATTTAGGTGCTTATGAAAGCCAATCCCCTGATTGTAGTCTCTATACGGGCATCACTACTATATATGTCGATACCTCAGCCACCGGAACAAATAATGGTCTTACATGGGATAGTGCCTTTACTAACCTTCAGGATGCTCTTAACGTAGTGAGATCCTGTGGTGTAGATACCATATTAGTGGCACAGGGAGTTTATTATCCAAGCGATTCTGTGATTTATTATGATCCTTGCGGGATTCCAACGGATACCCTGTTACCGGATCGCACAGTTTCATTTAATATACCAGATTCTGCTGTCCTGCTTGGAGGTTATCCTTCAGGAGGCAATGGTCCAAGGGATTGGGTATGTAATAAAACCATACTCTGCGGTGAAATCCAGCAAGATGGAGATAATACCAATAATAGTTATCATGTAGTCACCACGACCAAAGTAGATTTGGTGACTCTGGTAGATGGATTTTGTATTACAGATGGAAATGCCGACGGAACCGATTTCCCGGACAATGTAGGAGGAGGATGGTACAATGACGGTAGCGGGGAGGGAGGTGAGTCATCCCCAACAATTGTCAATGTTATAATTACCGGAAATAAAGCTTTTGCAGGAGGCGGCATGTATAATAATGGATCAGACAACGGCAACAGTAGCCCGATATTAATTAATTGCATCATTAGTAACAATATTGCCTCTAATGGGGGTGGTATGTTCAATAATGGTGGTTTTGGTAATAGCAGTCCTCAATTTACCAACTGTATTATCAGCGGCAACCTGGCAGCTTATGGAGGTGGTATATTCAATTTTGGAACAGAAGGGACGAGTAACCCAGTCCTTATTAATTGCGACCTGAGCGGAAATAATGCATCTTCACAGGGTGGAGGTATGTATAATAATGATGCTAACCCTACTATGGTAAACAGCATCACCTGGAACAACTCCACGGCCTTTGAAGGGACAGGGACCATTACCATCAGTTATTCAATTTCTCAGGCAGGTGCAGTTTATACCCCTGGCTTCAACAATAAACCGGATGGCACCAATCCGCTATTTATGTTTGCTCCTCCATTTGCTGCAGCACCTACTGCAGCCGGTGATTTCCATGTAATGGATGGTTCGCTCGCTATCGACATGGGCAACAACGCTGCCAATACGTATCCTACCGATCTGGATGGTATGAACCGTATTGCGGGAGGTATTATCGATATCGGCCCTTATGAAAAACTGATCCGTTGTGATAATGGGTTTGATACGCTGTATGTGAATGAAGATGGTACTGTTCCTTCGCTGCCAGTAGATTCTTTCCTTCGCGATACTTTACCGGATGGATTTGTATTATTAATAAATGGAGTTTCTTTCGCAGATACCGATTCAATAATTTTTGATTGCGAAGATTTGATGGACAACTTCTTTGATATTTTATTAATTCGCAATTGCGATACTATTGATGGCTGTTCCAAATTGATAGTGATTCTGGATACTTTCCCCAAAAACCTGGTTTGTAATGATCTGGTCAACGTATCCCTGGGCAATGGCTGTTTGAAAGTAGTGACTACAGACGATGTGTTGGAAAATCCCAGGGGTTGCCGTACCGTCCTATATGATGTGGAATTACGGTACCCCTTTGGTACCCATAGATTCCCACCGGCAAATGATTTGTTAGATGAAAGCCATATCGGCTATACCATGGTGTATAGTGTTTACGAAACCTCGACAGGAAACTCCTGCTGGGGCTATCTTAAAGTGGAAGACAAACTACCTCCGCTCCTCAATTGTGCGGATGATACGATTGCTTGTTATGAATTGCCCACCCTGCCCTTATTGGCTGAGAATTCAGACGATTGTTATGAAGGCAAAGTAGAGTTGATATCGGATCAATGGTTTGATTACGGCTGTGATTCCGTATTGTCGGGATATGTCATCCGCACCATCCAGGGTACCGACCGATGGGGTAATTTCCGCCGCTGTGAAAGTGTCATTTCGATTGAACGAACAGAATTAGATAGCGTGGTATGCCCGGATTTGGTCGAATTGCCCTGCGAAATCAGGACCCAAATTGGAGGTGGTAAAACTCTAAAAACCCCTATCGTAGTTGATCAAACAAAGGTTACCCCCGCTTATCTTTTGTCATTACAGAAAAAGACCTGGGAATTTACAGACAATACCAAAGACTGGATCCTCAACCCATCCGTCCAGGTAGTTCCTCAAATCGAAGGACAAAATATCTGGCCGGGAGCAGGAGGTATATGTAAAATCAATAGTCTGTATAAAGACACCCGCCTGGATATTTGTGGTGCAGGATTTAAGATCTACCGGGAATGGACCATAGTGGACTGGTGTACCCAGGAAGAAACAATCTGTGCCCAATATATAAGTGTAGAAGATAAAGTCGCGCCTATAATGCTTACGAGCCTGAGCGACCTGGAATATAATGCCAGCCCCCACGATTGTGTGGCATCTGTGACCATCCCTGCCTTAGTGGCTGGTAAAGATTTCCGCGATTGTAACCTGGTGGATCAAACCTATACCCTACAATACAATGATCCGGGCCATCCGGGTAAAATCGTGGTATTGACGGGAACCCTGCCATCCAACAAATTAAACTTACCGGTTGGAGCATATAAAGTTGAAATTACGCTGGTAGATAAATGTTACAACCGAACTATCACGAGCAGATTTATATACATCTATGATATCACCCCACCAACACCGGTATGCGATGAATTTACCCAGGTGACGGTAGATCCGGTGACCTGCTGGGCCAAAGTAAAAGCTAAAGACCTGGATAATGGAAGCCGCGATAATTGTTGCGATGTCCTTCATTTTGCAGCTGCTCACATGGATAGTATCACGTATTGGAGAAAATATTGGGCAGATACTTTAGAAGCCCGTTGCGGAAAAGCAGCCTTCTTGGCAGATAAAGAATTTTATGATTTCCAAATAGAGAGATGGATCAATGCTTATGTATTTAAGGATGAAATAGGATTTAGTGAATGCGGAACATCCCAGGTAGTATTAAGGGTTTATGAAGCCTGTGGGGTACCGGTTTATGATCCCCATCTATGGCCCTGCAGTGAACATCAGTGGTTCTGGTATAACACAAACCAACAATTCAGGATCGAACACAACTGGAATTATTTCCATTCAAACGGTCCTAAAGATTGTAATTACCGGTATACGATCAACTGTATTGAAGATCATCAGGATCGGTTAAGAGGCCTTTGCGAGTTTGCAGAAGGGTATCCAACACCGGGAGGGTTGTGTTTTGCTCAATACATAGGCGCAATTAAAAGCATATTGAGCGAATGTGACAATGATTTGTATTTTGGTGCCCCCGCTAATTCAAGCGAAGCAAATCCTCCGGGAAATTATTGTTCTGCCAGGTTATACAGTGACTGTATGATCACGGTTTTAGTCGATGACAAACAAGCCCCGGTAGTAGCCGAATTGGAAGATGTACTAGTTTATTGTGACCGCGCTCCAGATTATGCCAGCGGACCAAATTGTGAAAGAGGGGATGAATACCTGAAATGGCCTGGATTGTTAAAAGACAGCAAAGGAGTGGAACACGGATATTACGGAGGCAGCGACTTCTTGGGTATACATCTCGATGAGCATCAAACCGCGGACCCATGTGGATACGACAATACACATCATTGGGCTCCGATCTATTGCAGGAGCTGGTTGTATGTGGATTCATTTGATTCTGCAGGACCTATCGACCCTAAACTCTACTTTGAGAAATTAATAATGTTTGATAAAGGAAGACCAACCAGAGCCCTATTAGCAACTGAGTTTTCCATCACCGACAATTGCCGGCTCAATGATACCACACTGAGGATATCAGACGAAGGCAGCCTAAACGGTTGCGGAGAAGGCTGGATCCAACGCACCTGGACGATAAGAGATAAATGCGACAATCCAATCACTGTCAAACAAAAAGTAGTAGTCAAACACCGCAGCGATTTTGAAGTCATCTTCCCCGAAGACAAAGTAGTGGAATGTGATTTCCTCAATACCACAGATCCGGAAGACGCCGGCACACCGATCATCAGCGACGATGAGTGCGAACAAGTAGGCGTTCAATACAAAGATGAAATCTTTACCGTAGAAGACTCAGCTTGTTACAAAATAGTCCGCACCTGGACCTTGATCGACTGGTGTATCTATAACCCAAATTCCCAATACCACTATCCCGATGTGATTGTCGATGACCGGTTAAGAGCGGATACCGGCAATCGATCCTGCGTATACCGCAACCTCAAAGACAATAATGA
>Ga0163151_10008963_pt1 | contig 11050 bp, 29 predicted proteins | sample OliLakLV19MP5IB2_FD_145596 | JGI IMG/M metagenome (GOLD analysis project Ga0163151, IMG submission 145596) | Freshwater microbial mat bacterial communities from Lake Vanda, McMurdo Dry Valleys, Antarctica - Oligotrophic Lake LV.19.MP5.IB-2 | ecosystem: Environmental > Aquatic > Freshwater >...
GATTATAGGGAATAATGAATATACAAAAAAATACATAGAATTCATTTCTAAGAATCCAGATTCACCGAATAACAAAATATGACGCCAGAAGAAGCATTTTACAAAGCAATAGAATTAGGAAAGAGAATGCCTAAACTTGAACCAGTTATCAGTAAAAATGCTAGATGGAGTTATTATTATGCAAGAGATATAATTAAAGGTAAATTTATTCTAGCCGAACCAACTATCAGTCAAGATGCTTTTTATAGTTGTCTTTACGCAATCTGTATAATTAAAGGTAGATTTATTCTAGCTGAACCAACTATCAGCAAAAGTGCTGGATATAGTTGTTATTATGCACTACATGCAATTAAAGGTAAATTACCTGACTTTATGCACAATCGAATGATTCTTTCTAATAATGAACATACAAAAGAATACATCGAATACATCAAATGACACCATATCAAGCATACGATAAAGCAAGAGCATTAGGGAAAAGAATACCTAGCTTTGAACCATTTATCAGTCAAGATGCTCATTCTAGTTATCTTTATGCTTTTTTTGTAATTAAAGATAGATGGGAACTAGGTGAAGCAATTATCAGTAAAAATTCTTACATAAGTTATCTTTATTCTTTTCATGTAATTAAAGGTAGATGGGAACTAGGTGAACCAGCTATCAGTCAAAATGCTTTTGATAGTTATCATTACGCATTAGATGTAATTAAAGGCAGATTGCCTGATTTTATGCACAATCAAATGATTCTCAATAATAATAACAGATATACAAAAGAATATGTAAAGTTTATCAAATGAGACCAGAAGAAGCATACAATAAAGCAAGAAAACCAGGAGGAAAAACACCTGAACTAGAAACAACTATCAGTCAAGATACTTATTATAGTTATCGTTATGCAATAGAAGTAATTAAAGATAGATGGGAACTAGGTGAACCAGCTATCAGTAAAGATGCTTATTATAGTTATTGTTATGCAAAATATATAATTAAAGGTAGATGGGAACTAGGTGAACCAGCTATCAGTCAAGATGCTTATTCTAGTTATTGGTATGCGATAGAAGTAATTAAAGGTAGATTGCCTGATTTTATGCATAATGCTTTACTTCTTTCTAATGATGAATCTGCAAAAAAATATATTAAGTTTATCCAATGACACCACAAGAAGCATACAATGAAGCAGAAGAATTAGGTGAGAGAATACCTAAACTTGAACCAATCATCAGCAAAGATGTTTTTTATAGTTATCTATATGCAAGATATGTAATTAAAGGCAAATTACCTGATTTTATGCATAATCAAATGATTCTCAATAATAACGAATATGCAAAACAATACATCAAATTCATCAAATGACACCACAAGAAGCATACTACAAAGCATACAATTTAGGCTTAAGAATACCTAAACTTGAACCAATCATCAGCAAAGATGTTTTTTATAGTTATCTTTACGCAAAAGATATAATCAAAGGAAGATTGCCTGATTTTATGCATAATCAAATGATTCTAGAAAATAACGAATATACAAAATATTACATAGAATTTATCAAATGACACCACAAGAAGCATACGATAAAGCATACAATTCAGGAAAGAAAACACCTGAACTTGAACCATTTATCAGTAAAGATGCTTATTATAGTTATTGGTATGCAATCAATATAATTAAAGGTAGATTTATTCTAGGTGAATTAACTATCAGTAAAGATGATGAATATAGTTGTATTTATGCAAGAAATGTAATTAAAGGTAGATGGGAACTAGCCGAACCAACTATCAGTAAAGATGCTTATCGTAGTTATTGTTATGCAGAAGATGTAATTAAAGGTAGATTTATTTTAGGTGAACCAGTCATCAGTCAAGATGCTTATTCTAGTTATTGGTATGCAATCAATATAATTAAAGGTAGATTTATTTTAGGTGAACCAGCTATCAGTAAAGATGCTTATTATAGTTATCTTTGTGCAAAACATGTAATAAAAGGTAGATGGGAAAAAGGTGAACCAATCATAAGCAAAAATGCTCAATATAGTTATTGTTATGCAAAATATATAATTAAAGGTAGATTGCCTGATTTTATGCACAATCAAATGATTTTCAATAATAATAAATATACAAAACAATATGTCGAATACATCAAATGACACCATATCAAGCATACGATAAAGCATACGATTTGGGAAAGAGAATACCTGAACTTGAACCAATTATCAGTAAAAATGCTCAATGTAGTTATCTTTATGCATTAAATGTAATTAAAGGCAAATGGGAACTAGGTGAACCAGCTATCAGTAAAAATGCTTATTATAGTTATCTTTGTGCAAAACATGTAATAAAAGGTAGATGGGAACTAGGTGAACCAGCTATCTGTAAAGATGCTTATTCTAGTTATTGGTATGCGATAGAAGTAATTAAAGGTAGATTGCCAGACTTTATGCATAATGCTTTACTTCTTTCTAATGACAAATTTGTAAAAGAATATATCGAATACATCAAATGACACCAGAAGAAGCATACAATGAAGCAGAAGAATTAGGAAAGAGAATACCTGACCTTGAACCAACCATCAGCAAAGATTCTCAATGTAGTTATTGGTATGCAAGAAATGTAATTAAAGGTAGATGGGAACTAGCCGAACCAGTTATCAGCAAAGATGCTCAATATAGTTATTATTATGCATTACATGTAATTAAAGGTAGATTTATTTTAGGTGAACCAGTCATCAGTCAAGATGCTGCATATAGTTTTTATTATGCAAAAGATATAATTAAAGGTAAATTTGAGTTAGGTGAACCAGCTATCAGCCAAGATGCTCAATGTAGTTATTGGTATGCACTATATGTAATTAAAGGTAGATTACCTGATTTTATGCACAATCGAATGATTCTTTCTAATGATGAATATACAAAAAAATATGTTAGGTTTATTCAATGACACCACAAGAAGCATACAATAAAGCAAGAAAACCAGGAGGAAAAACACCTGAACTAGAACCAGCTATCAGTCAAGATGCTGAATATAGTTATTGGTATTCAACAGATGTAATTAAAGGTAGATTGCCTGATTTTATGCATAATCGAATGATTTTTTCTAATGATGAATATGCAAAACATTATCTGGAATACATCAAATGACACCATATCAAGCATATGATAAAGCATACAATTTAGGTAAAAGAATACCTGAACTTGAACCAATCATCAGTAAAGATATTTATTCTAGTTATTGGTATGCAATAGAAGTAATTAAAGGAAGATTGCCTGATTTTATGCACAATCAAATGATTTTCAATAATAATAAATATACAAAACATTATATCAAATTCATTTCTAAGAATCCAGACTAGCCGAATATGAGTACATCCAAAATGAATGACTTAAAAAAAAGACTTAAAGAAATTGCAAAGATGTCAGCTAACGGCATGAAGCAAGCTGAAATTGCACGAGTTATAGGAGTTTCAAGAGCAAGAATTGGACAGCTTTTTGACAAAGCAGAACAAATGAATATTTCTGTTGTTCGAAAATTTCCTGCACGAATGAAGAAAGTAAAATGTCCATGCGGCAAAATTTTCGAATGTAAAGAAAGCTCTAAAAAAATCTACCACTCAACAAAATGTGCTCAAAAATTAATTCAACGACCATTAAAAGGCGGCAAATACAGTAGATACGAATTTGTCATATTGACATGTGATGGATGCGGACTATTATTCAAAAGAACAAACTACCTACATCAAATCACTTTGATGACTTGTAGAAAAGATAAACCAAAAAAGAATTTTTGTACAAAAAAGTGCTATCATGAATCTAATCGAATCAAATAAAATGACTCACACAAATTCCAACAACAACAAAAATAAAGCTTCAATTTCTAAAAAAATTAACATTAAGAAATAGGAAAATAAAATAAGATGAAAATCGAACTCGAAGTTGAAGATGCCAAACTTCTAACCCGAACATTAGCAGCAGCAAAACAACTTTGCGAAATCTACTTCAATATAGCAGCAGAGGCTATCGGAGAAGATGAAGTCCGAAAGAAACGCGACCAAATTTTAGATGAACTCAAAAGCCAAGTCTAAGAAGCCAAGCCCAACGAATAGCCCGTTGACCACCAACCATAAGGGATGTATAATGGATACTGAAAAAAAGATTTGTCGTAAGCCAATTGATGAAAAGAATTTTCTAAAAGTTTGGATTGATGTCTATTATCAAAATGGCACTGTTGAAGATGTGGCTACAGCAGTTGGTTGTTCCTACACTGGTGCAAAAATGAAAGAACAAAAACTTCGTAAAGCTTATGTCCTTTTCCCAGAACTCAAAAATACAAGGAAAAGCAGGAGTTTCGATGTTGCTAGTCTAAATAAACTCGTTCAAGAAAAACTTGGTTAATTCCTCTTGTAATCTAAGAAAGGTTTTTATATGAGTCTCTATGTAGTTCCTAATGTTGTGTGGAAAGATTTTAAGATTCCACAGCAATCTCTTATTGCTTATGTGCGAAATGAGCAAAAAGAACTTGTTGGCGTTGTTGTTGCTAGTAAAATTGACGGAGAAATTCAGTTCGCACTCAGCAAATGCCGAAAAAATGACCGTTTTGTAAAGAAGTTCGGACTTCAAGTTGCTTTTGAACGACTTGCAGTCGGAACTCCTCTTCCTAAAAATCTTCCTTTTGGATTCGAAACAGAAATTACAAAACTTCGAGAACGAGCAAAACGATATTTCAAAATTGGTTGATCAAAAAACTATTGAAAATCAAAAGAGTTCAGTAACAACAACAACCGTAGAATGGGCAGTTCTCAAAATGGGAACTGCCCATTCTAAGTTTCAACACCAGCAAAATAATAGATATGAATTTCAGCAAAGAAGAAATAAGAAAATTGGAAATTTTGATTAAAGAAAAATATAAGATTCTACAACCAAAAATTCCAAATAATAACCATTCATTTTGCGAATACTGCACCAAACACAATATAACTATGATCCACCCAAGTTGGGTAAAAGAAATACTTAATGAAAAAATCAAAAATGTTGTGTGTATAAACAATGTAGAAGAAGATGATCAAGATTCATGCCAATGGCTTCTTGTTCCAAATGAATTAGCTAAAAAAGTTTTGATGCTCAAAGGCTTTCCTTGAAATAAAACAAATGACAATCAAACAATTTATTCATCTTGTTGATATTGAAGTAAGAAAAATCGCTGGCGTTTCAATCCACGATATCGCAGATATAGACTTCTATAACTATTTCAATGAAAGTTATAGTACAAAAGAAGCAGAAAATAACGCAAAAGATTGCGCTATTGACGCTCTAATAGAAGAAGGATTCCCTTTTGAAGAAAAAGATTGAATTAATTCATGTTTTTTTCCTAATTTTCACAGCAATTATATCTTTTTTTATAGTTGATATAATTTTTGCCAAAAAAGAATATGAACCAAAACTAGCAATTGTTACTGGAAAAATATATATTCCAGTACATCTCAAAGAAGAAAATGGCAACACAATTTTGATCCCAGACGAATGGATCGTTAAATCAACATTAGGAAATTTTTCTTGCAATCAAAATATTTTTAATAAAGTTGCAAACAATGACAAAATTTCAGTCAAGGGAAGCAAAGGATATTTTACTGGTTTCTTCTATGTTGATTCATGGCATAAAATAACCAAACTCGAAAATTAGGTCTAAGATTCCAGATTACTTGAATATCCAACCACCCCAGGAAAAAACCACTCAAAAATTTCTTGGAACCGTGAACAACAAGGAAAAAAATGGCTACAACATGTAAAAATACTAAATTGGCAAATGGAGTAAGCTCATGGGGATCACAAATGGGACGGCAAAACCTTATGCCATCAAACCCAAATGCCACAATTCGACTGTCCGTAGAGGCTTTGAAGCTAGTTGATTGCGGTTGCTACGATTCTGGCGGTGCGTATTGGGGACAACGAACCGGAACTACCCTTTATCGTGCTGTAGGCGATGATGTTGACGGTTATATCGTTGAATTATTCGCCGATGCAAATAACCGCGAAAACGCAAAAGCAGCATTCCGCGAATTGGCCCCAGGAGCAAAGTTCTATCGCTAAAGAAAATTTTTTTACCAAACACACAAAAAAAGAGAAATAAATCATGAGTCCGTCGCCAAAATTCAAACAAGGTGATATTGTTAAATACGACTCCCAAGAAGTAAAAGGAAAAGGAAAAATTGTTGGAATTTCAATAATTCCAGAAATCATTTTTGGAACTACTTATATCATTGAAGATATGAGCAACAACATTCCAAATAAAACATATCCATATTCTCATTTTACTGTAAAAGAAATTTTCATTTCAAAGGAGATATCATGACCTATCGTGAAATAGCACATTTGATCCTAAGCCCATCATTCTCGGAAGATCAGAAAGATAGTGATCTTACTATTGTTAATATGAACGATCAAGAAAGTTTCCACGCCAAACTTTCTTTCGTTTCAGATGATGAAAATGATGACGATTTTGGATTAGATGATGGACATCCTTTTTTCTATGTGTAAATTGACACAAAATTAAGGAAATATGTCCGAGATAATTTTGGAATTGAACCAGAATTTCAATATTCCAAAAAAATAATCGGTTGACAGCACAATCATTATTCTAATTGAAATGTGCCAAAAATATCGCGGACTGTCTAAGATTCAGGACAATGCGAATAACCAGCAATGTAGCTGACAAATAACCCCCAGGAGATGATAGAATGACAAACAAAGAAAAAGCCATCGCCCTAGAACAAAATAAAAACAATCCAATGGAGTTGGTGTATCTTGCTCTCGTCAATGGTGAGCGTTGGATAGAAGCCGAAGCAACAATTATGAACGACGCATATTGTGCATACACTTATGCTATCCATGTGCTTCGTAATCGTTGGAAAAAAGCCGAAGCAACAATTATGACCGACCCACATTGTGCATACATTTATGCTAGCAATGTGCTTCGTGGTCCTTGGTTAGAAGCAGAAGAGACAATTATGAAAAATAATTTGTTTTGGTTTCTCTACAAGAATCGTTTTGACCTACGCCATAGGCTCTCAGCACCCGAAAAGATAACGCCATGTGTCACAGCCTAAGATTCAGGACGATGCGAATAACCAACTGTCAGCAATGTAGCTGACAAATAACCCCCAGGAGATGATAGAATGAGCAATGTAACAAAGATGAAGCTAGACGGTACTCCTTACAAGACCCGAGTAGCCCGTGATCCGAATGCACCAAAGATTGAACGAACGCCAATCGACGAAGTTCGATTCGTAAGAGTTTATGTGGATGTCGCCAATCAAGGCGGAAACCTCATGGATGTCAGCAAGGCCGTTGGATGCACATACGCCGGGGCACGAGCCAAGGCAGAACGACTCCAATCGGCTGGCGTGAACCTCCCCGAACTCGCGGGCGGTCGTCGGGCAAAGAGTTTCGATGTCGCGGCACTAAACGCCGCGATCGAAGCGGAACTCGACGGTTGATTCTGATTCTGATTCCTTCCTCCCACGAAAATAAGTAGTGGGAGGAAGGAATTTTTTTTTTTTTTAAGTTTCCAAAAATGCAAAATAACCATCTGCTAGGAGAAATGAAAATGAAAATGAAAATCATTAAAATAAAAATGGAACTTGTGATTGATGATTTGAAGGACTATAGTAAAGAAAGCATTGTTGATTATCTCAACAATAAATTGTATACTGATCCAGAGTTTTTTGGAGACTTTGGACAGGAAAATATAGAATCTATTGATGATACTTTATAAGCTCTCCGGGATAGTGTAATGGTAGCACAAAGTTCTTTGGAAACTTTTGTCTAGGTCCGAATCCTAGTCCCGGAATTATGCAAAAGATGAAATCAATGTCAGTCAACTCTTAGTTGATGTTCGTGGTTGTGTAATTGTAGATATTCATAGCAACAAAAATGTGTCATACACAATCATTGATTGGGATGACATTTGGAATGATAGACCTTCGGCAATAGCAGGCAGCACAAAAGTTTGCTTGAAAAATCTAGTTGTTCCAGCAGGATTGATTGACGATTGAAATGCTCGTTGCTGCAATTTTTCAACAACTACAGAGTCATCAATCGCCAAGGCTTCGATGTCAACGGCTATTTTATGATGCCAATGGCTACGACAGTGCGGAATTAGACGAAGGAAAACCCCTCTAAGTTTCAGGACTCCACGAATAGTCAATAGCACAAGGAAAAAAAATGACCACCAAAAAGTACAATATCCTTGGCTATGACAAGTTTGGTTTTTCTAGCTCAGGCTACAATGTAAAGGGCTACAATGTAAAGGGCTACGATCGTCAAGGCTATCATGCCAATGGCTACAATCGCTTTGGTATCAATCGCCAAGGATTCAATCGCCAAGGATTCAATCGCCAAGGATTCAATCGCCAAGGCTTTGATGTCAATGGCTATAATGTCAACGGCTTTGATGTCAAGGGCTACAATCTCGATGGCTACGATGGCTATGGCTTCAATCGGGATGGCTACAATCGCCAAGGCGATAATGTCAATGACTTCAATAGCCGGGGGTACAATGCCAATGGCTTCAATGTCAATGGCTACAATGCCGATGGCTACAATGTAAAGGGCTACAATGTAAAGGGCTACGACAGTGCGGGATTAGACGAAGGAAACCCCATCTAAGATTCAACTCTTGTTGAATCTACAGTTACATCCGCAAGAAACAGAAAGAAAAAAATGAACAAAAAGTACAATATCCTTGGCTATGACAAGTTTGGTTTTTCTAGCTCAGGCTTCAATCGCAAGGGCTTTGATGTCAACGAATACGATCGTCAAGGCTATCATGCCAATGGCTTCAATTGCCAAGGATTCAATAGTGATGGCTATGATGTCAACGGCTTTGATGTCAATGGCTATAGTGTCAACGGCTACGATGTCAACGGCTTTGATGTCAATGGGTACAATGCCGCTGGCTATGATGTCAACGGCTACAATAGCCGGGGGTACAATGCCGCTGGCTTCAATCGCATGGACTTCAATCGCCAAGGATTCAATGTCGATGGCTATGATGCCAACGGCTTTGATCGCCAAGGCTATGACCGCTATGGATATCATGCCGATGGCTATGATCGCGTGGGCTTCAATCGCCAAAACTACAATCGCCAAGGATACAATCGCCAAGGATACAATAGCTCAGGCTATGATGTCAACGGCTATGATCGACAAGGCTATTTGGCCGATGGCTATGATGCCAATGGCTACAATGCCGATGGCTACAATGTAAAGGGCTACAATGTAAAGGGCTACGACAGTGCGGGATTAGACGAAGGAAACCCCATCTAAGATTCAACAAGAGTTGAATCTACAGTTACATCCGCAAGAAACAGAAAGAAAAAAATGACCACCAAAAAGTACAATATCCTTGGCTATGACAAGTTTGGTTTTTCTAGCTCAGGCTACAATCGCCAAGGCTTTGATGTCAACGAATACGATCGTCAAGGCTATCATGCCAATGGCTTCAATCGCCTTGGCTTCAATCGCCAAGGCTTTGATGTCAACGAATACGATCGTCAAGGCTATCATGCCAATGGCTACAATCTCCAAGGTTTTGATGTCTACGGCTACAATCTCGATGGCTACGATGGCTATGGCTTCAATCGCGATGGCTACAATTTCCAAGGCTACAATCGCCAAGGCTTTGATGTCAACGGCTTTGATCGTCAAGGCTATCATGCCCATGGCTATGATGCCAATGGCTACAATGCCGATGGCTACAATGTAAAGGGCTACAATGTAAAGGGCTACGACAGTGCGGGATTAGACGAAGGAAACCCCATCTAAGATTCAACAAGAGTTGAATCTACAGTTACATCCGCAAGAAACAGAAAGAAAAAAATGAACAAAAAGTTCAATGCAGCTGGCTATGATATCAATGGTTTTTCTAGCTCAGGCTATGATGTCAACGGCTTTGACCACCAAGGCTATAACCGCCGAGGATTCAATAGTGATGGCTATGATGTCAAGGGATTCAATAGTGATGGCTATAATGTCAAGGGCTTCAATGCCGATGGCTATGATGTCAAGGGCTTCAATAGTGATGACTATGATCTCAAGGGCTTCAGCGGCAACGGCTACGATGGCGATGGGTACAATGCCGCTGGCTTTGATGCCAACGGCTACAATCGCTTTGGCTTTGATGCCAACGGCTATCATACAGATGGCTATGATCGACAAGGCTATCATACAGATGGTTACAATCTCCAAGGCTATGACCGCCAAGGCTATGACCGTCAAGGCTATGACCGCCAAGGCTATAACCTCAAAGGATTCAATCTTCAAGGCCATGATCGCTGGGGCTTCAATACCTTTGGATATGATGCCGATGGCTTTGATGCCCAAGGCTACAATCGCAACGGCTATAATGCCGCTGGCATCGACAGTGCGGGATTCGAAAAAGAAGGCTAACCCCTCTAAGTTTCAGGACGATGCGAATAACCAACTGTCACCCCAAGGAAAATAAAATGAAACAACAACTCTGGCAACTATGGTTTGCTCTTCTCAACGACGATGCGGGAATAAACGAGGAGTCATATAATGCACTTCTCGAACTGGCCCAAGAAATAGACCCAGAAGAACTGCAAATTCACCGAAAATCAGTCGAAGCGACTGATGGTCAATTCTACATTCCAGAAGATTGATTATTCCAAAATGCTCTAAAAATCCAAACCACAAGGAATAAATAATAAGATTCAGGAGGAAAATATGCTCGAAAAAAACTATTGGGATGATGGTTACTACTTTGACGACGAAACAGACATTCTAGACGAAGGAAATTAGTCTAGTATTTGAATTTGTTTCAATCTTGAATTTTATCGTCAACGACGATAAAAACCCCACTTTTTTCTTCAAAAGTTTGCCCGCTTCTGGCAAACCTCTTTAGGGTAGTGGACTTAGATTGACACAAATTTCAACAACAACATTTGCTAAATAACACCATTTTTATTTTATAATTTTATAAAATAAAAATGGTGTTATTGTTTACACAAAAAAATCACATGTAAACAATAACTCCTGATAGAC
>Ga0163151_10008965_pt1 | contig 11050 bp, 8 predicted proteins | sample OliLakLV19MP5IB2_FD_145596 | JGI IMG/M metagenome (GOLD analysis project Ga0163151, IMG submission 145596) | Freshwater microbial mat bacterial communities from Lake Vanda, McMurdo Dry Valleys, Antarctica - Oligotrophic Lake LV.19.MP5.IB-2 | ecosystem: Environmental > Aquatic > Freshwater > Lake...
TCACTACCAACAAGGCCGGTCATTTTGAATAGGACTGCCACCGGCACCGGGGTGCCGATCGTGTAGCCGCTGTCCGTGAGCACCTTCCAGTTTGCCAGGTCTCCTTGTCCTTTCTCCATAAAGGTTTTCAGCGAATCTTTGACCGAATACTCAATCTTGCCGTATTGATTTGCAGAACTCTTATCACGACAAAAGCGCTCAAAAGCCGCTTGCCTGGCTTGGGGATCTTCTGCATCCGTCATGACTTTGAGGAGTAGTTTCCCCGTTGCAGAAGTGAATGAAGTAGCACGGTCAAGCAGTTGCTGCTGCTCCTTGCCACTGCCCGCTTCTTGGGCACGAACGGTCTCTCTGTTTGCCGAACGGGCAATTCGATTCACTTGCTCCGGTGAGATGAATCTGGCCAGAGCTGCTCCAACTTCAAGCGAATTGACATATCTTGCGCTATCTGTTTGTTGGAGTTTACTAGTAAGCGGCGGAACTGAAATTGAAAGTGCGTTTTGTAAAAGCCCAACTATCTGCTTAGATTGATCTGCTGTGAGATTCTTAAGGCTTTTGGCCAGCATTTCTAGACCTTGCAATTCCCTTGTCCGATTGACGAAAAACGGCGGGGTTGGATCAAGTAGCCTTTCCATCGATTCTTTTAAGATGCGAACTTTCACCTCTGGCGGAATCTTGTTGCCGTGTTGCTCGAGGCTTTTCGCAAGGTCGTTGTAGTGGATGGTGCACAAAGTTTTGCCGTCAGGAGACTGAAATGTTTCGGTCTCCCGCAATCCTCTGTGATAGTGACTGAAGCTGGCTTGTGTCTTGCCATCGGGATGGTAGGTTATCTCGAAGCGTCTTCGTCCATCGGAGTCTCTTTCCGTATCAACTTTGTGCTGACCATCGGGCGTGTTAGTTATGGTGCGCACGCCGGAGTGATCTCTGTACTGTTTGAATACCTCGGTTTTCCCATCTGGCGCGTAGACAGTTTTCGCCGAAATTTTGCCTTCTCGGTCATAGTTGGTTTCGGAGAGCAAAACATTGACGTTCTTTGCTGAGTTAGGTTCGCCTTGATAGCGCCGCTCTGCGCGTATTTTTCCTTCTGGATCGAGATCCTGCTCGCGAGTCATTCCTCCATTGCTTGAAAAGCTGGATTTAACTGTCAAAACGTGTTGCGTATGCCTATGCCCGTCAGCGCCGTTGATGTCGTTGTACTTGTACTGTGTGGTTGATTCCACAGTACCGTCTTGGCGAAGAGATTTCACGGACTCTTTTCGGAATTCGTCGGTGTTTCGATCTCGTTCAAATTTTGTTATGGTGCGGCTATCGTCTTCCTTGAATTCCGTGAAAGTTTTTGTTCTTCCATTGGTGTCAAAATCGATTCTGGATGTAACTCTGCCAGCAGTACTTTTGGAAGTAACCGATTCTGGAAAGGTTCCCAGAGAGTCGGTGCGCATGATTGTTTCTTCCGTTTTGTTGTCACTAAATCGTTTCAAGGTCGACAGAAGCTGTCCAGTCTTCTGGTCGTGGTTGTAGGTTGTTTCAGCAATTTGTTTTCCGCTGGCATCGAAATCTAACTTGCGATGCCCGTTTATATTGGTGGATTCGCTAGTAAGTCTAACTTTGCCAGCGTCCAATGTATCGAAAGTTTCGCACGCTTGATCTAGGACCTTGCCAGTTTTATCATAGGTATATTTGTTCTCCTGCGCCACCTTGTTGTTTGATGCAAATTTGATATCTAGCTCTGTCCGACCGCCTGGTACTGTGACAGATCTACGTTCAAAGCGTTTGGATCCGTCCGTATTGTAGAAGACCTCTGTTGAAGCGTTCGGTCGGCCGCTTTCGCTGGAGAACCTCGTCTCGCGAATGGCGTACAGTGTTGTTAGTCTGGGGACCTTGCCCTGTGACTCATACTCAACCGTGGATATGGCAAGGACTTTGCCGGAGTCGCCCGCGCAGATTGTTTTGCGGGAAATGATTCCGGAAGGCTTGAATTCGGTTGTTGACGTGATTATTCCGGCCTTGTTGATCTCCACCATTGTTTTTAGGTTGCTGGAGCCGTCGTAACCGTATCTGGTTACGGAGCTGTCAGCGTGCTTTATCTCTGCAAGCCGGCCTTGGTGGTCTTTAATCTCGATGTCGCCGGTAACGACTTTCCGAGTAAACGGGTTGCGTTCCGGGCTGTTTGATTGTTTTTCTGATCCGCTTTTAGAAGAGTCTGTTAGTGCGAGTGTCGGCAGAATGCGGGTTGTTTTGCTTTCCGCAAGTTTACTGCTTGGCTCAACTGCAGAAACAGGCTTTATAGCAGCCAATTCGGACAGTAAGACTGGGGTATCCCATGCAGTGCCAACGTCAGTAACCCTATCGTTGCATGTCTCTGACCCGGCATTGCATTCGAAATTCATATCGCTCACCCCCCCAAATCCCAGCCAACGAAGTTGCAGCCAGCAACATCCATATGAAACAGCAACGCTGTGAGACCATCGTGATAGCGCAGCCTTTAAAGTCTCTTTTCCTTACTGTTCTGTTTTTCGACAACGACCATCCATGGAGAACAACAGGAGGCGATACTTAACTCTAAGGTTTTAACCCTGTGATGAGTTGGAATGCAGGACAGTCCGGGGTAGGAAAGCAACATGTCCGTAGAAAGTAAGTCCAACGAGATAAGAATCACCAGAGTGTATGACGCGCCCGTTGAGGCCGTTTGGAATGCTTGGATCGATCCGGCTCAAGCAGACGAATGGTGGGGCCCTCGTGGATTTACACGAACAACGCATAGCACGGAATTGAAAGCGGGAGGATATTGGGATTACACAATACATTGTCCTGATGGCGTCGATGTTATTGCCAGGACCAAGTATCTAGAAGTCGACAAGTGGGCAAAATTGGTCTACGACTATTACGGAAGTGGTGACGATGATCCGCTGTATCGGATGACGGTGCTCTTTTCCGAAAGTGATGGTGAGACACGATTGGACATCTGCATTGCGTTGTCCACTTCAGAAATTGCCGAACTAACTCGCAAAGGTATTAAACAAAATGGTAGCGAAGCTACCTGGGATCGTCTAGCGGAGTTTTTGGAAAAAGCTGCGTTCGGCAAAGAGATCTGGACTATAAACCGCTCCTTTGCTGCATCTCAAGAAACCATGTTTGAGTTGTGGACAGATCCAGATCACCTTTCGAAGTGGCTGCCAGGAACGGGATCTGAATTGTGCTTTATCAAGTGCGATATCAAATCCGGTGGCAGACGTTTGCATTGCAGAACCTACGACGATGGCACGAAGATATATTCACGTGCACATTATCTAGCAATTGAAAAACCTCATCGCATTGTTTACACCCAGCAGTTTTGCGACGAGAACGAGAACGTCATTCGGCATCCCATGGCTCCAACTGGGCCCATCACAAAGTTAATCACGGTGAGGTTTTCCGACGAAGGTCCGGAGCACACTCGCGTGACCATAATCTTAGAGTGTTACGGTGATACCACGCCGGCAGACATAGAGACCTTCATCAGTGACAGAGGCGACGAGACCGAAGCTTGGACCGGGACACTCGACCAACTGGAAGAATACTTGACGAACAACTGATACCACATCCTTTTCGCTTCCGTTGAACGCGGTATTCAAGCGCTTCGTCAGATATACCTCCGCTTGTTCGTACGCGATCACCGCGCTTTGTCTCCAATGATATTTTGCCTGCCTTTAATGTACCTATCTGCGAGTTGATAGGGCGAGACAGATTCGATAACACGGGGATTGCCTGAATGTCCATAGATTTCCTTCAGTCGCCTGATGTGATCGCCAGTCTGCTGGCTCAAGTTTTGAATCACGCTTTCAGGCCTTGGTCCCACGTTGGAAAATTCCAGGAAGTAAGTCTGGCCGTTAGGCTTGTGTTTATAGACGCTCGTGCGGCTGTCGGCGCCAATGACTACTGAGTCATAGCCATCCGATACAGCTATCGCACCTTTCCCATCGGGTCCTTGAACATATTTGATTGGGGAATGAACAAGATCACCGTTAACGGCTTGAAAAATCCGATCTCTCATTTGGCGACCTTTGAGTAATGAAGGCGCTATTTGTTTGAGGGCCGGCAAATCTCCTTTTGCAATCGCCATTTCAACAGCATGAATAGTTTTCTGTTCTTCAGGGCTCAAAGACGATCCGTCACGTAGTCGGCGACTTGGATCTTCGGCAAGAGCTCTGGTGAACTTATCCACATAGCTCAGCTCGTTAAGCTCTAGCTCAGCTTCAGTTTTGCCGTTAACGGTGACTTTATCTCCGGCGATTTTGACGTTTACTTTGACTTGATTGGAGGGGCTGTTATTGTCGAAACTAATCCCCGTAACCTCTCCTTTAGGGTCACGATCTACGGTGCCTGAGCCAAACATTTCCATCTTTCTTGCCACATGATTAAGAACGCGCAGCTTGAGTGCACCACTTACTAAATCAAAAACCTCTTTATTTGCAACGTCGCTGTCGCCAGCCAGCGACTCTTTAGCCTTACCTTCAATTTGATACATTAAAGGAAAAGCGAGGTCCTCAGGATGCGCCCGACCTTTCCCGAAATCGTGGGAAAAAGCTTCACTCTCGCCTACCCTCGAAGTATCAAATACCAGTTCTGGCATGGCAGACATCTCCTAACAGTTCTCCATAACAAACTAATTGCCAGTTATGAAGTTTTGGTAACTGCGCTTCAGTCTCTCAACGCTCTGAGACTTGAATGGAGTGAAAAATCGAGACAGATAGCGTCTTACCGTCACACTGTAAGTCCTTCGACGCACAGATCGAGCTATGCTCGGCTCTACAAGCAAGAAAACCAGATCGGACGCGCCTGAGACGAAGCCTCGCACGACGCACAACGATCTTGAGCAAGAATAGCGTTGCGCCCCCTGCGACCAAGAATATTATGGCTAGCTTCGTGATCGTTCCGGTCTATGTCTGGATGCCCCAGCTGACCGAAAAAAGAGCTGCTAGGGTTGGTTAGGCTGAGTCCGTAGTTCTTCCAGATATTACCCATAATTTTTTGGATCCCAATGATTCACTAGTAATTACGTTCCTGCCGCAAGGCTAGTTCTGTTGGGTTTGTTTGCGGAGTTAGCCAGCACAGCAGCAACGGTTCGGCAACCGCATTGTATTTGTGCATCAGTCCGCCCGCCCGTGTTACGCCATCCGGTATGCCAGGGCCTTTTGACTGCATCATAGAAGAAGCGGCTTCCTTGCTGAAAGCCGCTCCCGGAGCATTTCTATAATTGGTACGCCCTGAAGGATTCGAACCTTCGACCTCATGGTTCGAAGCCATTAGGAATTGTACTTTTCCGACGCTTCTGCTGGTTATATCAGAATTGCTCTATGCTCCTCCCTGTCCAGTGATGGTGAAGACACATATTTTCTCAAGTGTTCTCAAGCTTACCCCATAATTCCCTAGCACATATCACCTACATATCACCAGAAACGACCCATAGACTAAATGGGTGCTAATATGAGCTTAGAAGTTGAGCTTCAAAACTGCCGTGTAAGTACAAGGGAATGTTTCGCGAATGCCACGCAACCAAGCACCATTCAGCAAAGGCTACATCGAGGGTCTACGCGTTTCGCCGGATGGCAAGCGGTTATACTACTATGATACAAAGATGCGCGGGCTAGAGCTTTCGGTAAATCCGACCGGAGCGAAAACCTTTTCTGTGTACAAGTGGTCCAACGGAAAGCCGCGCCGCGTAGTGCTTGGACACTACGACGGACTTGCCCTCCAAGGAATTGAGTTTAACGAAAACCCGCTGGTAGTGCTCGGGAACAACAGTGCTCTGTCCGTGGAACACGCCAGACTGTTAGCTCAAGCAGTTATGCAGCAGCTCTCAGCGGGTGAAAAGCCGCGCGAGATCAAGAGAAAAGAGCAATTCTCCGAGCTGACGCTCGGGCAACTGTTCACCGAATACATAGATAAATACGCGATGGAGCACACAAAGACTTGGAGCGTGATGCAAGCGAGCTTCGACCGCTACCTTTCCGCCTGGAAAAACAGACCGGTAAAGGAAATCACCAGAGGCGAAGTCCAGCTCCTGATCAACAAGCTTGGTAAGACCAGTGGTCCAACGACGGCAAATCGCACGTTAGAGCTGCTCAAGGCGGTCATAAACAAGGGCAAACACTGGTCCCTTGTTATGGGCGATAACCCTGCTTCCGGCATCGCTAAATTCCGGCTTAAATCGCGGTCTCGTTTCGTCAGTGAAGACGAACTGCCGAAGCTCATGGCGGCTATCCACGCAGAAAGTAATGACAGTGTGCGGGACTATGTTCTTTTGAGTCTCACTACCGGCGCAAGGAAGTCGAACGTACTTGCGATGCGGTGGGATCAGCTCGATCTTCAACAGGGAATTTGGATGATACCTGATACCAAGAACGGTACCAGTCAGACAATCTTACTGACGAAAGAAGAACTTGAAATATTGCAAGCGCGGTTTGCTAGCCGCAAAAGTTTCGAATGGGTCTTTGTCGGCCCAGGCAAGGTCAATCAGCTTAAAGATCCAAAGAAGGGCTGGGCTCGAATTCTCAAGGCGGCTGGTATCAAGGATCTACATTTGCATGATCTGCGACGGACGCTGGGCAGTTATATGGCGATGTCGGGCGCCAGCCTGTCTGTCATCGGGAATACGCTTAATCACAAAGAACTCAGCACAACTCGCAAGGTCTATGCGCAATCCGCCAGAACCGCAGAGAAAGCCGCTCGCGAGCGCGCTCACGAAATGATGTTTCCGGTGAAAAATCCAGGACCAACGAGCGAGCTTGAAGATGATGAATCGAAGGTCGTTTCCATGGTGAAGCAGGCAACAAACATTGAATTTTAGCTCCTGTTCGTCCTGATTACAGGTATTCGATATGGTTGCGCATCTCATCCGGACTGAGGACTGTACCGACCAGCAGCAAACATCTGATTAGCTGTCCAATCGAATACTTGGTTGCTGGGCACCAAACGATTCCGGCATGTTCTGTTCCGCTTTGGGCAATGTTAAGAAAGTCCGCATCAAAGGTAACCAGGACGAGCTGATGCTCAGATGCAAACTGGAGTTGAGCAACATCAGCTATTCCGGAGCGTCCAGCGTCGTGCATGGTCAATATATCCATACCGCGCTGCTTCAATCCAGTCGAAACGGCTACGGGAATGTGCTCATCGCAGAAAAAACGAATGCGTTCAGGCACTAAGTTTGCCGATAACTTTGGAGGGCTGTTTGGCTAACAAGGCTTTGCCGGCTGTCTCATCTTTGACGAAGTCATCATCGATTTCCTTGCGGTTGTCGAAATAATAAGCAAGGGCCGCATGAATGTCTCCCAAACTGATCCCGGGAAACATTCCGACAATCTCATCCGGGGAGTAGCCGCGCAGTTGATGAAGAACAACTATGTCCATCACCCGAATGCGATGACCTGTGACACATGCTTTGCCGCCGCAGACACCCAAGATTTTAGAGATGTGGGCCGAGATGACGTCGTCCATACTATTTCCCAGGTACTGTAGTGTTAGACACTACCAAGTTACATTCTAACTCCCGGTACTGCCACAGGCAAGCTTTGAAAGGTGAAGACGATTCCGCTTGTTCTCTCTTGAGTCTTACCACCAGCCGGCGCAATCAGGCATCCTTATCTATACGCTGATTCAGCACGAATTTGAACGGGGCATATGGAATGGTACCTGATACCAAAATGGAAAAAGCCATGCATAGGTCAGGAACAAGACGAGGATTTTATGGAACTGAGTTTGAATTGCCTCAGATGTAAGGCAAACATGGAGCAGGGATTTTTATTGGACCGCGGGCACTCGGGGAAGTATTCCGGTGAATGGGTGCCTGGAGCGGCCCAGCAAAGTGATTGGAATCCGGAGACTGTGAAGGAGCCGCAGGAAACGAAGAAGATCGTGGCCTACCGCTGCACTGCTTGTGGATATCTTGAATTTTATGCCAAACGTAGATAAATCTTTGTTTGGAGATGCTCAATTCAACGCACCACTTACTAGAAAAACTCGTCAGATGTTCGGTAATAGTCAGAGATTTGCACAAGCAATATCAAACCAGACCAAACAGCAACTTAAGTTGATCTCAATCAGAGCAAGCTGCTGGTGCAGTAGCGGAAGTTCAAAATGCATTGATCTTTGTCAGTGACAATTGGCTTGGAACGAAGAGAAAAGACAATTGCAGGATAAAGGATGTATACAAATGCCCGAAACCGTTGGTGGGCAGGGCATTCGGTGTATACACTTTCGGGCACCACGTATACAGCAGGGTCTAAAGCCACGGCCTGTCGAAAGAAAGATGTATACACTGCTTTGTGAGCGCAGTGGTTTGGGCTACTTGCGATGTCGGCTGGAGTTTGTCACATCAATAAGCAGCGTCTGCCGCAAGGGGAGGGGACACGCTGTGCGGACCGCCCGCGGCACAGCAAGCTGTGCACGCGCTGCGGTCAGCCCCTCCCTACAACAGAAACGTTTTCTCAACCTGTCTGAATCTACCTGCCGAAAGGGGCATCAGAGGGGTATCGAGTGATATTCGATTTTTAAAATTGGAGCGGGCGAAGAGTCTCGAACTCTCGACCTACAGCTTGGGAAACGTGAGCCCTTCCAGAGTTACGGCGAGAATTGGTTTGACAGTCGCCGCTGCTGACTGCAGATCTTCAGTAATCGTTTATTCGCGTTCCGCTGATAGACCGAGGTTCGCGCGGCGCTCGATGCCGCCAGCGATCGCCTGGACGCCAGCTGTAGATCTACACGACGCGAATGGCGATAGCGGCGGTATCGAGCCATGATTTGCAATTTCTAGTGTGCGGTCGGCTACCTTGTAGATCGCGAAGCGACAGAAACTTTAGAGATGAATTTCGGTCTTAGGGAACCCGATTTCGACCGAAACGCTGTGGTCAAGCGGATGCGAACTATTGGTAATTATCTGTTTATTTCCCAAATTCATATCACCCACATATCACGGCCGTGATATGTGTGCCCCAATAAAAAAGCGGCTCGCAATTCGAAAGCCGCTTCAATAAAACGATAAAAGAATTACGCCCTGAAGGATTCGAACCTTCGACCTCATGGTTCGAAGCCATGCACTCTATCCAGCTGAGCTAAGGGCGCGTATCCGAAACATTATACAACCTTGGCATTTCAAGGGGCGCCACTCATGTGATACATTGGTTAGTCCACCCCAATTTGAAGACCTCGCGGAGAGGTGTCCGAGCGGTTTAAGGTGGTTGTCTTGAAAACATCTGTGGGTTTATCCCCACCGTGGGTTCGAATCCCACCCTCTCCGAACTAAATTCAAAGAGCCGGCAAGATCGCCGGCTCTTTGAATTTGCGCCGAACACTACGCGAGGTATTCCTTCAAACCGGAGACTCGCGAGCTGTTTCTGAGCTTTTTCATCGCCTTGAACTCGATTTGACGCACTCGTTCGCGGCTATACCCCAGTCGCTTGCCTGATTCTTCCAGTGTGAGTGGTGCTCCGCCTCGCAGGCCGAAACGAAGCAGAATCACAGCACGCTCTTGCGGAGCAAGTTGTGTGAGCAATTGTTCGATATCACGGCTGAGCAACTGCTCAGATGCTGTGTCTTCCGGTTTTCGACTAGATTCGTCTTCAAGCATTTCACCCAGCGTGCTGTCAAAGCCTTCACGATAGACTGCATCCAGTGACAATAAGTTTTTGGAGGCGCCCAGCACCTGCTCAATTTTCTCTAAAGTTAGCCCCGTTGCCTCTACCAGTTCATTCAAGTCCGGTGCTCGACCAAGTTTCTCGCGCTGTTGTCGGATTTCTTTGCGCAATTTACTTAGTCGTTCATTCATGTGTACTGGTACGCGAATGGCGCGTGATTTGTCTGCAATTGCTCTGGTTATTGCCTGACGAATCCACCATGTGGCGTAAGTTGAGAATTTGAATCCTTTTTCCGGGTCGAATTTCTCCACTGCGCGAATGAGGCCCAGACTGCCTTCCTGGATTAGATCTTGAAATGTAAGGCCGCGGTTTATGTACTTGCGAGCGATACTTACAACCAAGCGAAGATTCGCTTGAATCAGCCTTTGCCTGGCCTGCTCATCGCCTTGCTTGGCCGAGCGCGCAAGCTCAATTTCTTCGCGCCCCTTCAGTAACTTGTGCCGACCGATTTCACGCAAGTAGGTTTTGGTAGAGTCTTCTTCCAAAGCCGGGCGGGAAGACTTATACTCCCGCTCGTCCCCGTCATCATGAGTCTCCTCCTTCAGGACAAAGACGTCTTCGTTATGGGGATCCGTTTCTATCACTTCCACGACGTCTGAAACCCCTGTCGGTTCTGGCGATTCCGTCTCACTCCAATCCGCTGGCTGAGGGGTGTCCTCGTTCCAATCTCCTTTTGCTTCTGATGATCGTCGTTGCTTCCGCATAATTGGCCTTCCAGCGATAGTAAAAAAGTCTCCGGCAGTCGACCGGAATGAACTCAGGCTGCTCATCACGTCCTTGAATAATTCGACGCCTTAACAGGTAGTCAGTTCCCTTGACTACATTTAGAAAATCTGAAAGTTAAGAGCTAAAACTGAATGAACTCTGCAGTTGTTTCTTAATCTCCTCGAACGGGGTAGTATCTTTTCAATTGCGAAGTCTCAAACTGGTTGATATGAAATCTAAGACGTATAAATTGCTGGTCGGAGCCCTAATTTTGTTGCAGCTTATTGCCATTACTGCCGTAGTGTTCACTGCAGCAGGTGGTGGCGCACAGCCTGGAACGGAAGATCGGCGTCTGAACGAACTGGTTACTGACGTGCTAAAGGCTGGCGTGATAGTCAACGAGTATCAAATGAGCTTTGCCACCGGTCAACGAATTTCTGATGCTGAGGAGTACGAACAGCAGAAGAGCAAACTATTTGCTAGCTTGGACGGACTGGAAAAACTTTCTCAAGGCAACCCTGAGCGATTGGCAATCTACCAAGAGCAACGCAAATTGGTGACCGTCGGGGACAACGTTGTACAGAAGCTGAAAGCGCTCATGGAGAATCCGGAAGGCTCTGGTAGCAAGATGTCCAGGATGCTCGTAATGTTTGCTGGATTACGCAAACTCAGCAGCGTCT
>Ga0163151_10008969_pt1 | contig 11044 bp, 6 predicted proteins | sample OliLakLV19MP5IB2_FD_145596 | JGI IMG/M metagenome (GOLD analysis project Ga0163151, IMG submission 145596) | Freshwater microbial mat bacterial communities from Lake Vanda, McMurdo Dry Valleys, Antarctica - Oligotrophic Lake LV.19.MP5.IB-2 | ecosystem: Environmental > Aquatic > Freshwater > Lake...
CAACAGGACTGCTTTCAGTGCGCGCTCAGTTTCGGTTTCGGCTGGCTTTACCGCTTTATCACGTCCTGGCTTGTTCGGAGCCCCTACATCTTTTCTGGGTTCTCCAATTTTGTCGTAATTGTTGATTTCCTTCGCTGGAGTCGCCACTGCGACGACGGGCACGGCCTCAACGGACACTTTAGGCACGGCTGGTCGGATTTTGTTTTCCGGATTGAATGTTCTATCTCGTGCAGCTTTGTCGAAAAGTGTCCTTTCAATCGAGCCTACCGGAGATTCAGTAAGTTTCTTGTTGACTGACATGTCCCAGATACTGAAATTTGGAGTTGCGCCGTGGCACGAGCTGCCGGCAAACTTCGCACCATCCTTTTTGTATGCTGCAGCCTGGTCATGTAGAAAAGCGGGCAACGTCCCGTTCTTTTCTAACTCTTTTACGAAGGCCTGAGCAGTTTGGGCCCTCTGAGCATCGGTTCCGACAAAACGCTTGTCCGCCTGTCGCACCTCATCCATGACGTTACCGCCTGTTGCTGCGACCGCTGCTATTTCTGCCGCTTTTTGCTGCACTTGGGATTCGGTCCAAACACCTTCATTAGACATTGCTGCATCTCCTCAAACTTTCAAGTAACGCCAATCTCGGGGAACGGGTCACAGCTTCACTTCAGGCACTGCCGTAAGGACCGTCTTTCGCACTCAGGCAATAACTCCGTTGTTGGATTCAGTTGCCGTTTGCGTGCCCATTCAGGCTGTCCGATGCGATAACAATATTCGCGAGATTTGAGATTTCTTTGAGGACGAACGAATGACCCTGCGGGAAATACGCAAACGACGATAACGCATTGATATTTGATACCAACTCTCAGAATTGACTCAACTTCCCCAATTAAGCTTCAGGCATCGGTAGACCTAGCGGCCACGACACAGCACCACATAATCGGCGCAAACGCCGGTGAGTTTCTCACGAAGGAGATCGGCATGGAGCCTAAAATCACAAGCGACAATCAAGCGATCGAAATCCTAGCCAAAAATGCGGAAAGTGAAACGGACATCGTTCCGAGCATGGTGGATATAAATGAATACATCGTGCAAACCAGCAGCTCCAAGAAAGAACAGGACGAAAGAGCTGAGCACATCACGAAAAAGCTGGAAGAGCGCGGATTGCTTGGCAAAATGTTTGTGGCATTCGACACCGAGAATATCGACCACTCTGGCGGCAAAACGATCACCCTCGACGAGCTCCGCGCCCTTAAAGGAAGACGCATTGGCGGAGCAGACCTGCCTGCGCTCGACAAAGCGATAGTTCGACAAATGGAAGAGAGATACTCGGAAGTTACCCAGTACCGTATCTACACAAGCAAACCCGGTACAGGCAAAGTGGACATTGGGATCGGTCCTGAGTCATTGAAAAAATTTGAAAATGCCGAAGTTCAGTTCAAACTTGCTCAGTCAAAAGCAGAGAAAGAGCTGACTCAGCATATGCCTATCATTTTGAAGAGGTGGGGCAACGACGAGACTTTCGGCGAACTGGTCAACGATAAAGGATTAGTTGACAGATCAAGCATTGAAAGTTACGCCGCCGCTCAGAAAGCACCGCTCGGACGACTGGAAGTGCAACAACAGCAATTGAAGAAGATGGGCAAACCACCTGCGGGTGACATTGACACCGAAGTAGCCGTGACAAAACAATTGGTTGCCGCGTTAGAAGCAATGGCAAAGAACACAGACGGCATCAAGGCTAACGCCTCTAAGTCTGATATTACCCTGGCGGACTTAATCAGAGTTTCCCAAAAGAAAGAACTTGAAAGTCATCCACCTGAAAGCAAAGTCATGAGCGAGGCCTCGGCAAAAATTGAAGTTGCGATACCGGGCGCTATCAAAACCTCACAGCAGGGCGTCGATGCGCTAAAGAACTCGCTCAACAGTGGTGGCACCGATTTGAACGAGGTGATTGCTAGCATCAACGAGCACCTAGTTAAGCGTACGGATTTAACCCCTGCCGAACGGACAAAGGAAGCAGCGAACATTCTGAATGCCATAAAAGATTCAGAAAGAGATGGAGATCTGTACAAAATCTATGGTCAAAACAACCTGGTCGCCTTAGAAAACAGCAGACACTTACTGAACTATGATGCCTTGGGCTCAGCTTTGAAAAAGGTCGGAGGTGCAGACTCTCGCTTATCACCAATGGATGGCGCCATTCTGAATTCGATGCGGACGGAATTCGGGACGTTAAGTGAAAAAGCTGGCGTGAGAACGATCATCACACCACGATCATTAGATTCATATGCAGCCAAGCAAAACAAGGACCGAATCCCGCACGAAACTGCGGCAGCAGAATTGAAACCGTTCCTTAAAGAACTCAAGCAACAGTGGGGTGCGGAAGGCGATTTCGCAGCCTTGAGCGGAGAAAAGTCCAGCGTCTTGTCCAAGCAACGACTGACCGAAGCTATAAAGGAGCAGCAAACTGTCGTAAATGAGCTAAAGGTGAGAACCGGCAATCGAGCCGCCGCTGGCTTACCGACGGACTATACGAACGATCTCAAAGCATACAATGATCAGTTGCTGAAAGGATTGAAGGTCTTAGAAAAGAATTTCGATACGTTCAAAAAAATGGATCTGGATCCAAGAGGCCTGAGCGCAGAGGACTTCAAAAAAATAGAAAACCTTCTGCAGCAACTTTACGCTACGCCTGCGCAGACGGAAGCTAGCAAAAACACACCGGTAGCAAAGGTAGCTGACGCGCCACCTAAAGCCGAGTCGCGGAAATCCGAAGGGTTTCCAACTACAGAAGCTGACAACGACAATGTTCCACCGGCCATCGACAAAGCGCCAGCGGTCGTCGAGCAAGCGCCCGCACCGACCATTGGAATTGAACTGGCTAAAGTGTTGCAGATAAACGAGCGCGCCGAAGTTGTAGAACCCCCTACCGAAATTGAACAGGCCGCAAACGAAAGAGACCTGCGTTATGAATCCTATGGCGAGGTGAGGGCCATGCCTCCGCTGAGCCGCCCTGCCGAATCCACACCGAAGCGCGCAATCACGGTTGAGGACTTCGATGCAATGCAGAAAAAAATAGATGACTTGCAGCGGCAACTTGCAGAGTTCGATCAAAAAGCGCAAAAACGCCAGGTCGAAGAATTTGCAGTCAAGTCACCACCGCCAGCGATTAAGCCTCAACAATGCGATCGCGAATCCTATGTTGGACAAGACGGAAGGACCTATAACAAAACAGGGCCAAACGGAGAAATCTATTTCAACCTCGGACCGAACAATGAACAACTCTGGATAAAAAAAGATTACAAGCCGTTGAAAATCAAGAGCGGCTCAGGTCGCCGCAGATAGCCCTGCGACCATAAATTGAAAGAGGAACAACTGGGGCCAGCTAGCGAACTTTTCCACACAAGCAAATTACTGCCGAAGCTCGTTCATCATTAACTTCATCGACCAACTTTAAGTCACTTTCTCGCCACTGGATCTCGATGGTCGAATCTGCGGTACTGGTCTTCAACAACTCTGCTGCGTAAGCAGCTATGATGCGTGCGGCCTTCGCCTGATGGTGGCGCTTCAATACAGAGACCAAACAACTAAGACCATGTGCAGTTCCAATGGATATTTTATGCAGGTTTGCACCCTTTGACAAAAGCCGCCGGGCTTCTACTTCGGTACTGCGACTTTGAGCTGATTCTTCCATTTGTTGGCAGGCTGCAATTCGAAATAGAATGTTGGCAGTTTTCGACGCACTATTCTCACGAAACAGCTTGTATAAGTCCCGCTCCTTTTCGTAAACCGCGATAGCTTGCCGATACTTACCTTGAGAAAACAATAGATCGCCGAGATACAAGACGTATGCCAACCTTTCCTCCGGAGCTCGGTTTTCCTTCACCGTGCGAAGAACATCTAAGGCCTGGTCGCGGCTCGCATCAGCTTTCGCTTGCAAACCATGGTAGTCATAAACTATTGCCATGAGACACAAAACTTCCAACGTTGAAGAACTCCGAGGTCCATACAGAGTCTCCCGCAGTTTGAGCCACTGCAGGAGACTCGGCTCAGACTGTGACGCCGGCGCAAACAGCTCTACGCGTGAAAGTTTCATGTAGATCCGATCAGCAATGACGTTAGGACCGGGCTCGGCAAGATTCTTGGCGGTAAGAGCGGAACGATAGGCAGCACCTTGGCCGACTTCCTGATCCAAGTATCCTAATGCATCGCCAAGACCCTCATAGCTTTTGGAAAGCAACTCGTTATCTTTAATATGCACGGCAATTGCCACCGCTTCTCGTTGACAACGCGCCATCTCAGCAAATTGTTTCCTCTTTTGCGCAGCGCGGGCCTCTGATGTTGCGGTTCTCCATTTTTCCATACTGAACAGATCTTCGGCAGCTGCTGTCTTCCCAGCAAGCCGCAGTGACTTCGCCCAGTCCGATTTCGCTTCATTGAGCAGCGATGTTGGACAGCATGAGGAAATCTTTGCTGAGAATAGCTCGTCTCCATCTTTTTCTGCATCATGGAGCTGACCCAGAGCCAGTTTCGTCTCGAAAGACCCGGCAAGCGCTTCGGCGTAGTCTCTCTGAAGTAGCGCGCCGGGTTTCTCTGAAGAACCAGGTTGAATTTCTAACCCACAACCTAGTGATCGAAAGAGGTGCAAAGCCCTCGCAAAATCCTTGGTGGCCGCATCGAAGTTGCCGGCCCGATACCAGGAGAAAGCCAGTCGACTCGCATAGAAAGCCAATTGCTCAACTGCAATTCGCCTTTGAGTGTCGGAAACCTGTTCGAGCAGCTGACGGTCCAAGATATCCAAAGCGCGCGTATAGTTGTGCTGCGCTTTCTGTTCATCACCCAAATGCACATAGGTTTCTGCCAAACCGTAAAGTGATGAGGCGAGCTTGGTAGCATTCAACTCAAGTGAATCAGCATATTGCACGGCCTCCTGATACGATTTGAGCGCGCGATCGTATTTGTGGCGAGCATAAAAGGTCTGAGCGGTTAGTTGAGATTGCTCCCATTGCCGGAGATTATACGTATTGGTCCAAGGCAACTTGAAAGAGCAACCAGACAGCAAGACGGCACTCAACATCGCCACCGCCACAATGCTCGGTCCGAAAATAACAGCTAGACTACTATTTCGGTTAATGTTATTCAGACTGCTCGTCCATCCCTTGGTATGATATTGTCCGCACGCTTCCCTAACCCAATGTATCAGTATGGCAAAGATACTAGTTGTAGAAGATGATCTCGATCTTTGCAGCCGCGTCGTGGAGTGGCTGTCTTTTGAGCAACATACAGTAGAAGCGGTTCACGATGGTCGTGAAGGTAGTGAACGCCTAAAGTTCTACAGCTATGAATTGGTTATATTAGACTGGGACCTGCCCAATGTACCAGGTATAGAAATCTGCAAGCGCTTCAGAGCCACCGGCGGCCTGACACCAGTCCTAATGCTCACCGGAAAGTCCGAAATAGCCGAAAAAGAACAGGGCTTAGACGCTGGCGCAGACGATTATTTGACTAAGCCTTTCCACATGAGAGAACTGTCGGCACGACTAAGAGCACTCTTACGTAGACCAACGAACGTTTCAGACAACATCTTGAAAGTGCGGAAATTTAGCCTGGACACAGTGACCAAGAAGTTCACTAGCGACGGAGTAGAGATTGTACTTTCGCCCAAAGAATTCGCGTTGATGCAATTTTTCATGAGGCATCCTGATGAAGTTTTCAGTCAGGATGCACTACTGGAGAAGGTTTGGAGTTCAGAGTCTGATGCTTCGGTTTTTTCTGTGTACACTGCAGTAAAGACGCTGCGCAAGAAGATTGCTACCGCTGATGAGAAGCAGGTTCTCACTACCGTTCATGGGTTAGGCTATCGACTTGAGTCTCGATAGGCAGGCGGAACCAAAAGGTGCTTCCTTGTCCTTCCTCGCTGGTAACACCGATTGTTCCACCGTGGGCCTCGACGAATTTCTTGCAGATAGATAAGCCAAGTCCTGTGCCGCGGCCCCTTGCTGAGTCTTCGCCCTTGACTTGCACATAGCGCTCAAAAATCGTCTCTACAAACTCTTTCGGAACGCCGCGTCCCATATCGGTTACACGGTATTCGGCTTGGTCTCCAATTTTATCGGACGACAAAGTAATGTTGGATTGCTCTGGTGAAAACTTGATCGCATTCGATAACAGGTTAATCAAAACCTGCGCGATTCGATCATCATCGAGACTCATCACTAACTCTGTTTCTACGATCTCGATGGTGATTTCTTTTTTCTTGGCCATATCTTCAACAGCCTCTCGAGCGCGTTCCAACAACTCCTCTACGACTACCGTTTTTGGAAATACTTCCAACTTTCCTGATTCCAGCTTCTCAATGTCAAGCATGTCATTGATCAAAGAAACCAGCCGCCCGACGTTCCGCTCCGCTAGAACTACAACGCCCATCGCTTTCTCCGGTAATTGTCCAAGCGCTCCAACAGACAGCAGTGTCAAAGAACCCTGAACGGATGTCAATGGAGATCGAAGGTCGTGAGTAACAATGGCAAGCAGTTCCTTTTTGTATTCAGCAGCCTCGTCCAGCGATTTGGCCATGTCGTGGAAGACGTGGTCAAGGTGTGCGATTTCGTCATTTCCTTCAACTGCAGGCAATAGTTCCTTGTGCGAAGAAAGTCGCTCTGTGTTCTGCACGAGAACCAACAGTCGTCGCGTGGTGCTTCGATTGAAAAGCACTGCAAGAACCACAGCTAACAAGATGCTGAATGTGACGCCGGCGATCAGCAATTGACTGATCAAAAATCGTGCCTGCTCTTCGGTTTGGGCTCCAGGATCGGCTTCCTGCTGCTCGTTAATCAACTGCCGCAGTGTCGCGAAAGCATCAAGAGCACTGTCGATCGACCCGGAAGGCGCAGACAGGCCTCCCGAACCTACGGTTCTTGCATGTTTCAGCGCTTTCAATGCTCTATCAGAAGCCACTTCTAACTGAGTGAGAAATGATTTTTGCTTGGAGCTATCCTGCGACATTACCTTTAACGTCCGCAGCTGATTCACAACGGTCTCGGTCGTTGAATCAAACCGACTCAAAAGCGCGGCCTCACGAGTAGTCTGATACAGGTGAAGCGTCATTCCCGCCTCAAGCATGTTCTTCATAAGGCTGTTGCACTCATTTGAGACATCTTTATAATGTCGCTCGCGCCAAACTGCCTCTTCCGCCCGTTTTTGCAGACCAGCCAAGGTTCCAACAAACACCAGCATAAACAGGATCGGCACTGTAACTAGAATGAGGACTTTGTGCGACAACTTGAGATCGAATCGCAACGCTTTGAGTTGGCTACTTTTCATGACTCCAATTCTATAATGGAGAGCCCAAAGAAGCGGTACTCCTTTTGATATGAACATGGTTTCGGTCATCGAAGGACAGTCGTTTCAAGGCAAGTAAAAAGCTGACGTACGCCCAACTGTAGCTATGTTCGAGCCTTTTAGACGGATAACACACGGGAATTTGCGTGCCCAAATGTTGACACTATGTTTCCCTAACCTGCTCTTACTGAATGGGATGCATTGATTGTTTCTAAAGAGGATAACTGGAATGTGGGAAAAAAACGATGGATTTGAGCGTGCATCATCTTTAAATGATCCCGCTGCGTTAATGGGTTCTTTGGCACTAGTTGATTCGGAATCATTCAGAGCAGCAATCAATCTGCGTGGAAACGCAGATAAATTAGACCTGAATAAATTGGAATTCGTAGGTCTTCCAGACCCAAAGAAATCAGCTACTTCTGGCGATGATACAGCAAACACCGCATATGAGATCCAGAGACCAAGCGCTTCTAAGACAATCATCACAGACGCCAACTTGAATACGAGGCGCCTTGAACACAATGAAAACGGCGGAGTCTACAAGGCGGATTTCTTTGACAAGAGCGGTAAGGAAATTGGTGCCATAGGCGGAGGGCAATTCGAATTTAGGAACGAAAACAAAGATCACATCCGAGAAGCTCTAAAATCCGATCTCGATAGAGCCGCTGGTCACCGGTTAACTAACGAAGAGAAAGATCAACTGAGCAGCGTGAAGGATAAAGTTGATAGTCGAAAGCAGCCACCGTTTAGTGACCAAGAGCAAACTGTGTTGAAGAAAATTTGCGAGGGTTCGCCTGAATTGCTGAAGCGGATTCTTGAGTCCGCATCGATCGAGCAAACTACTTGGGACAAATGGCCGCTGCGCAGCGCAAAAGTAGACGGCGACGGAAACATAAAGATGATTATCGACCCGCCTGGTCAATCAGTTCAAGAATTGACGATTCGTCTAGATGGCAGTTGGATCAGACACGGCCTCGATAACAAGCTGTTAGCGGCAAAGGATGCGATCGGCAACACACTTGAGTGCAAATGGGACTCCGACGGTAACATGTCCGAAATCTCGATGGTGAACAACAAAGGCGAGACTTTGACTCTCAAACATCCGGATTTAGGAACGAGGATTCAAGATCGTGCATTGTCGAAAGAGCGCCTGTTTACGTTGCCATTCTTGCTTCTTGCGCCAGTCCGGGGATGGAACGACGCCAAGGTCGTTTTCAATCCGCCTAAGGACGAATACAACCCAAGTGTCAACGGGCAACCAAAGGCCTCAACTTTCATTGTCGGAGCGGCAGCTTCACTCAGTGCGGGTCCGGCGGGTGTGTCAATTGGCGGCGCTTTGCCAATGATTGAGAAAGTCAAAGCGTACGCATACCAAGATGGTACATTCTCGGTTGTCTATCCTTCCGGGATATTGAAAGTTATCGGAATGGACAACTCCAACCGCATCACAATGCACCCGGACGGCACTCAAACAATCGATACCGTGGACTCCTCTGGAAACGTGGACTCATCTGTCAGTCCGGTTCGACTGAATAAAAGTGGAATTGATACCCGCAAAGCCAATTCGCTTCGCGTGCAATGAGGCAAAATTTCGCAACCAGATTCTGCGCAATTAGCACCAAGTTCAGGCTCGAAATAGGTTAACGAATGCGGCGGTGGGCTACTCTGGTTCCGACTGAGGGCCCGCCTCTGCTGCTTCGATTCGATAACCGACGCCATAGAGGGCTTTTACCGTAAAGCTGCTACCATGCTGTTCCAACTTCTTGCGAATTCGTTTCACGCAAGAGCGAATAGCCAGAATTGAAGCGTCGGACTCAGAGGACCAGACTTTGTTCAAGATGGCTTCCTGACTGAAGACCTGATCGGGATTCTTCAGCAGAAATTCCATAAGCATGAATTCCTTCGGCAACAAAGGCACCTCAACTCCGGCTACCAGAAATCGATGTTCTTTAGTCTCAAGGGACAGATCTCCGAAAGTGAGCAGGTTTGATTTGTAACCTGGAGCACGCCGGAGCAAGGCTCGAATTCGTGCCATTAGCTCTCGTGAGTCAAACGGTTTTGTCAAATAATCGTCGGCTCCAGCGTCGAATCCTGACTCCTTATCCACGATTGTGGATTTTCCCGTGAGCATAAGCACGGAGCTGGTGCCTCCCGCTGCCCTGTACTTCTTGCAGACTTCAACGCCGCTCATGTTGGGCAGCTCCCAGTCCAGGATGACGAGGTCATACTCATAGAGCCTTAACCTGTCCGAGCCCTCTTGTCCATCGTGAACAACTTCTGTCACGAACTGTTCGAACCCGAGCATATCGGATACGACTCGACAGAGATTCTTGTCATCTTCTACAAGCAGGACTTTGGCCACAGCTGCACTTCTTTCTGCGAGAAAGGCTCTGGAAAACCGTTTGATTCTAACAGAACTGCTTCTGCCGGCACGACCAAGCGAAGTTGTCGACCCCAAAGTGCCTATCTTGTGGCATAGTTTCCTTTGGTGTTGCTGTTCGTCTAAGGACCTGCAACTATCCAATGGTCCCAACCTGGTTTTGCAGTGAGATTCGACGTCAAATTATCACAACAAGGCTTCATCCTGATCGCTGTTCCACTTGCGTTTGAGCTGTTGTTTGTCGGGACTCTATTTTATATTTTGGATCAAGCAGAGCAAACGCTTATTAGAGAACGACATTCAAAGCAAATAGTGGCTGAATTTAAAAGCATGACCACTCAGTCCTTTGATCTGGCTTTGAAGTTCAACGAGTTTGTGAGCAAGAACGACTCTAGTGCCAAGGATGTCGTCAAAGAGAAGCTCGAAGATTTGGAAACTCATATGCACCGCCTCCAAGAGCTGGTCGCCGGTGATGCCGAACAAGAATCTCGCTTGCAAAAAATTCTGCCCTTTGAAGAGAATCTTATCAATTCGCTGCGGAATATGATTGCACTGCATGATGCCGATCGGAACAAATACCTTCAACAGTCCGGAATGATTGCAACAGTGCTGACCCGTGATGTCTCAAGTGTGGTGGATCAGACAAATGATTTCATGGAAGCGGAAAGAAGCTCAATCCAAGAAAATGAGCTTGCGAAACTGAAGTCCATGGTGCTGATCAAAGAATGGCTCATATTCGGACTATGCACTAATATCGTGCTTGCCTCGTGGTTGGTTTTCAGCTTCAATCGCCGCACTAACCGGCGACTGAAAGTTCTTGTGGACAACACTGTCCGAATGACGCGCAATTTGCCGCTCAATGAGCGCCTTTCGGGTGGTGATGAGCTGGCAGCTATTGATGCGTCGTTTCACGGAATGGCCACAAGTTTGACAGAAGCGACCAGGCTCAAACAACAAGTTGTGGCTATGATAAGTCACGATCTGCGAACGCCACTGACTTCGTTGCAGATGCTGCTATCCCTCTTTTCGCAAGGGTACTACGACGCTGGCCCAATCATCAAAGAACGGTCGCTGTCAGCCGAACTTGATATTGCGCGCCTCGTCGCTTTGATCAATGATCTGATTGAAATTGATAAATTCGAATCTGGTGCAATCAAACTAAAACTTGAGCTAACGCCTCTGGCGAAAGTTTTCGACGTCGGGCGAAATTCCGTCTCTACATTAGCCAGTGAAAGCTCTGTCACGATAAGGATAGACGACACAGCCCTGGAGATTTTAGCCGATCAAGACAGATTGACACGCGTCATCGTCAATCTGCTTTCCAATGCAATCAAG
>Ga0163151_10008972_pt1 | contig 11041 bp, 10 predicted proteins | sample OliLakLV19MP5IB2_FD_145596 | JGI IMG/M metagenome (GOLD analysis project Ga0163151, IMG submission 145596) | Freshwater microbial mat bacterial communities from Lake Vanda, McMurdo Dry Valleys, Antarctica - Oligotrophic Lake LV.19.MP5.IB-2 | ecosystem: Environmental > Aquatic > Freshwater >...
AGCGAAGTGCCCCTGCCGATCCCGAACGATCCGGGCCTGGCCGGCGTTCGGCTCTTCGCGCAGTTCTTCTGGGCCGGACCGATCTCACCGCCGCCATGCCCGCCGCTCGGGTTCTCGGCCTCGAACGCACTCGACTTCACGATCCAGCCCTGAGCCAGTGACATTGCTCCTCGAAGCGGTGGCCGCTCGATCCCGGTGCGAACGCGCTCGGTGTCGTGGTATCCAATGCTGCAACTGGGATCAGCGGAGACGATCCGTCGCCCTGCCTGAACGCCGCAGTCGGCGCTGGCGGTGCAGAACCCGATCCTCGCGGACATGACCGACGACGCCGAGCAACTGATCCAGCGAGCAAGCAATGGCGACGCGACCGCGATCCAGGCACTGCTCGCGCGACACCTGCCCGCGCTGCGCGCCTACGTCCATGTGCGCGTGGGCCCGCGGGTCCGCAGCCAGGAGACCGACTCCGACGTGTTGCAGTCGGTGTGCGGCGAGTTGTTGCAGAGTCTCAGCGGCTTCGAGTATCGCGGGGAGGCCGCCTTCCGGCAGTGGCTGTACACGGCGGCCGTGCGCAAGCTCGTCGCCAAGGATCGCTACTACCGTACGAACAAGCGCGACACGCACCGGAACCTACAGGGCGTCGCCGATCCGGATGCGTCGTGGTCGCAGAGCCTCGCTCCCATGCTCGCGGACCAGCTTGCTTCGCCGAGCCAGCAGGCGATGGCGGCAGAGACACGGGAACGTCTCGAACAGGTGTTGGCCGCGATGCCGCAGGAACACCGCGAAGTGATCGTGATGTCCCGTATCGCCGGCTTGTCGCACGCGGAGATCGCAGCCCGACTCGGCATCGCGCCCTCCTCGGTGCGATCGGCGCTCAGCCGCGCGTTGGCGCGGCTGGGGCGCCTACTCGGTTCCACGGACGATCGATAGGCGCAGCTCGATGTGCCACTCAATTTCGCGGCGACCGCGACGATGATCGGACTGCGGCAGCGCAGTCGCGTTTGCCCCTCACTGACCGAGCACGACGACCACCGCGTTGGTCAGCCCCTGGAACGGCGGGTACGCGTTCGGCAGCCAGTCGAACAGCATCGCCTGCGCGTGCAGCGCCAGACCCGACAGCGAGGCGGGCACGTTCGTCAGCGTCAGCGGCACGGGAGTCTGCACGGCGTGCGTCGGCAGCAGCCACGCGGCGAGCACGTAGCGTGTGTCGATCGCCTCGGCGCACGAGGCACCGGGGAACACCGGCAGCAGCGACGGCAGGCCCGCAGGTGCGGCCGCGGCGCTGAACGCGAACAGCATGCTCTCGCCGTAGACGCCGGTCGTGCTGTCGACCGAGTAGCCGAACTGGCTGTTGCCGATCGTCGGCAGCGATTGGGTGCGCAGCACGGGCACGCCGAGCAGGTGGTGGCCGGGCACCGCGCAACCCTGGCCGTAGCTCGCGACGAGCACGCCGGTGACGTTGCCGGACATCGGCGTCGGCGTCGGGTCGACGAACCACTCGAGTTCGTGCGTGGTCATCAGGCCGATCGCGGCGACGTGGCGCGCGAGGCTCTGACCGGCAGGGATCGCCGGCGCATGGCGGCCGGCCGTCCAGCGCCCGTTCTGCACGGCGAGGTTCTCGCGCGTGAAACCGTTCTCGCCCCAGCTGAGCCAGTCCTCGTACATTGCCGCCGTGTTCATCGCGCCGTTCTGCTGCGAACGCACGAGCGCGAACGCGCCGCCTTCGCCGTGCAGCTCTTCGCCGCCGAGGCCGAACAGGAAGCCGTACGGCGACGTGCCGGTGTAGAGCTCGCCCGGCACCGCCGTGCCCGGAGAACTCTGGTACCAGTGCACGCGCAGGAAGCCGCCCGGCGCGAGCGTCGCCCACGACGGGAATGCCCACCAGTAGTTCTGCGGCGTGCCGGTCGTGCGCGTCGCGTAATGCAGCGACCAGGAAGCCAGTGCTGCCGGCGCAGCGCCGCGGTTGTGGATCTCGACCCAGCGCTCGGTGCCGTCGGCGCGCACTTCGCTGAGCACGACGTCCTGGGCGGTGAGGGCGGTGCCGAGCAGCACACTGGCGAGGATTGCGGCGATCGGATGGCGGACTGTGTGGATCATCGTCAGTGGTTTGCGGCCGGCGTTGCGTTCCGCAGCAGTTCGGCGATCGGAATGCGGCTGCTTGAGCAGGGCCGGGAAGTGCCGGTGCAGCGGCGGGTGTGACGCCGGTGGCCCGGCGGGCGCGGTCGAAGCGAGCCGAACCGGAGGGACGGGCATCAAGCAACGCCGGGTTGCGGGCCGATAGCGGAAACGCCGCGCGGGCGACCGTGCGGCACGCACCCGGGTCCAGCATCGTGTCGAAACGAACTTCCGAAACCGTCGAGCGCATCGTCGAAGAGCTGATGGCCAGCGATCTGTCGAAGGCCGAACGCATGCAGCGCTTGCGCGATCTCGCGCGGTCGGGGGAAGACGTTCCGGACGAACTGATGGACCAGGCTCTGCGCAAGTTGATGGAGCGGATCACCGAGTGACCGCTGCCCTTTCCCGATTCCCATTCTGACCAGACCAGCCATGAGAACCGCATTGTGCGTTTCGTTCCTGCTCGGCGTCGCCGCGCTTCCTGCGCAAGACCGTGAGTTCGGCGTGCCCGTGACGACGACGTTGTCCCAGATCCGCGCCGAGCCCGAGGCCTACAAGAACGTGAAGGTCAAATTCACGATCCAGTTCGCATCGCTCGGCAAGATCAGCAACCCGTTCTTCACGAAGTTCACGCCGACCGACTTCACCAACTTCTACGCCTGGGCGGACGAGCAGCCGATCTGGCAGCAGGCTGCCTACACGGACCTGTTCGGCTTGCTGTTCCTCAGCAAGACGCACGAGAAGCTCGAGCAGCTCTACCAGCTGCGCGTCTATCAACGCGTGGAGATCACGGGCGTGATCCGCAACACGTTCCAGAACACACCGTGGATCGAGGTCATCGATTTCGAGCCGGCCAGTGGCCAGCTCGACACGGCGGTGATCACGCACCTCTACCGCGGCGAGCAGTTCATGGAGCAGCGGCAGTGGCAGCGCGCGATCGCCGAGCTGTCGCTGGCGCCCGGCAGCAGCGTGCCCGAGTCGGCCCAGCGCGCCGCGCACCGCAACCTCGGCATCTGCTTGCTGCGCATCGGCGAGCCGCAGCTCGCGATCAGCTACCTGCAGTCGGCGGCGAGCCTGACCAAGGGCATCGACCGCGAACTCGAGACGATGCTGGCCGTCGCCAGGACCCAGCCCGATCAGGCGATCGACCGCACGGTCGACGCGCGAAACCTGCGCGACGGCGAGCGGCCGATGTGGGAAGCGTTCGACGGTGACAAGACGCCGCGCACGTCGAAACTGACGCGCTGAGCGGCTCTGCCGGGTGGATTGCCGGCCGGCGCGCGGAGCGGTGCTGAAAATCGCTCCGGGCCAGGGCATTCTGTGGGGCTCCCCGCCCCATGTCGTCCACCGCCGCTCCGTCCGTGCCCGCCCCTGCCAGCCTGCGCGGGCCGTTCTGCCTCGCGGTGGCGATGCTCGTGGTCACGGCGATCACGATCCTGCAGGGCGCGATGACGACGAGCACCGGCTCGGGCATGGCGTTCGTCGACTGGCCGCTATCCGACGGCGGGTTGATGCCCGAGAAGTCGTACCGGACGCTGCCGGGCTTCTTCGAACACTTCCACCGCCTGTTCGGCGCAGTCGCCGGGCTGCTGACGCTCACGTTGGCGCTCTGGCTGCACCTCGCGCGGCTCGGCAGGGCCAGCGTGCGGCGCACGGCGTGGTTCGCGCTCGCGCTGATCGTCGTGCAAGGCGTGATCGGCGGCGTCGGCGTGCTGCAGAACCTGCCCGCGCTCAGTTCGGTCACGCACGGTGTCCTGGCGCAACTGACGCTCGCGACGTTCGCGTGGCTCGCCTACCAGCTCTCCGATCGCTACCGCGACACGGCGCCGTTGACGAGTGTCCCACCGGGCAGCGGCCGCAAGCTCGCCGTGGTCGCGGTCGTCATGCTCGTGTTCCAGACCGTGCTCGGCGGCATCGCGCGCCACACCAACAGCGCCCACGCCCTGTGGACGCACGCCGGCAACTCGCTCGTCGTGTTCCTCGTCGTCGTCATCGCCACTGCGTTCGCGGTCGGCCGGCTCGGCGCGGCGCCCGGCATCAAGAGCACGGCGCGCTGGTTGACGACGCTGCTGATCGTGCAGCTCGCGCTCGGTTTCGTGGCGCTGATCGTGCGCAACAGCGCCGGCAAGACGCCCGAGAACGTCAGCAACCTCGGCACCGCCGCGCTCATTTCGGTGCACGTGCTGATCGGGGCCTTGCTGACCGTGCTCGCGGCTCTGCTGGCGGCGCACGTGTTTCGCGCGACGCGTCGCGACGCGCTGCAGGACGCCAAATGACCGCCAAGGCCCTGGCCAGGTGCCGCAGCAAGCTCGTCGCCTATTGGGAACTCGGCAAGCCGCGGTTGTCGGCGCTCGCCGTGTTCGCGGTGGTCGCCGGCGTCTACATGGCGTGGCCCGCACGCGCTTCGCATCCACCGCTCGACCTGCTCGTCATGGTCACGCTCGGCACGTTCTGCGCGGCGGTCGGCGCCGCCGCGCTGAACATGTACCGTGAACGCGAGCTCGACCCGCTGATGCAGCGCACGCAGGGCCGGCCGCTGCCGACCGGCCGGGTCTCGCCGCGCGAGGCGCTCGTGTTCGGGCTGTGTTTCGCGGTGCTCGGCGTGGGTCTCGTGCTGTTCGGTGCCGCGCCGCTCGAACCCGACGGCGCGCGTCACATCGGCACGCTCAACTGGACGGCGGCGCTGCTCAGCGCCTCGATCGTCGTCAGCTACGTGCTCGTCTACACGCCGATGAAGGTGCTGACGCCGCTCAACACGCTGGTCGGCGCGATCCCGGGCGCGTTGCCGCCGGTCGTCGGTCACGCAGCGGTCGTCGGCTACCTCGCGCTGCCGCAGCTGGTGCTGTTCGCGATCGTGTTCTGCTGGCAGATCCCGCACTTCCTGGCGATCGCGTGGCGCTACCGCGAGGACTATGCGCGCGCCGGCATGCGCATGCTGCCGGTGCTCGACCCGACCGGCTACCGGACCGGCATCACGATGTTGCTCTACGTCTCCGGCCTCGGCATCGCCAGCATGATTCCGTACGTGACGCACATGGCGGGCGATCGCTACGCGGCCGTCGCCGTTTTGCTCGACATCCTGTTCTTCGTGCCGACGGTGACCGCCGCGCTGACGCGCCGCGACAAGGCGATGCGCATGACCTTCCTGACCTCGATCGTCTACCTGCCGCTGCTGCTGCTGGCGATGGTGTGGGACCGCCAATGAGCGCTTGCTCGACCATACAGACCACCGCCGATCCGGCCGGGTTCGACTTCCGCATCCTCGCCGACGTCGACGCGGCGCTGAACGGGCTCGCGTTCGTGCTGATTTGCGCGGGCCTGATTGCGATCAAGCGCGGCAGGCTCGCCCTGCACAAGTGGCTGATGCTGGGTGCTGGCGCCGTGTCGGCGCTGTTCCTGTGCAGCTACGTCACCTACCACCTCAATGCGCCAGCAGTGAAGTTCCTGCATCAGGGCTGGATCCGGCCGTGTTACTTCGCCTTGCTGATCTCGCACGTCGTGCTCGCCATCGTGCAGGTGCCGCTGATCCTGCGCACGATGTACCTGGGCCTCGTGGACCGGCGCGAGCAGCACAAGAAGTGGGCGAAGGTCACCGCGCCGATCTGGCTCTACGTGTCGCTCACGGGCGTGATCGTCTACCTGCTGCTCTACGTGATGCCGCCGCCCGGCTGAGTTGGTCAGCGGATCTCGCCGTTGCCGCCGTTGGAGACCGCCGGGATCGCGCCGAGTTCCACGACCTGGTTCCACAGGTGCAGTGCCGCGAGCGACGGTGCGTTCGGGATCGCCATGCTCCACGAGGCGGTACCCCCGGCCTGCGCGATCAGCGCCACCGCGTCGCCGGTGACGAGCAGCGTGCAACCCGCGCCGAAACCGAACGGCTGCAGCGCGACACTCTGCTGGGCGAGGCCCGTGATCATGAAGGCGGCGCCGCCGGCGAGGTTGTTTGCACTGAGCGAGAACGTCGTGCCGAGTGCAGGGGCACTGATCATCTGCAGTGCGGGCACGCCGTTGCCACCCGCACAGCCACTGCCGAACGCGACCCAGCTCGCCGGCGTGCAGGTGACGTCGTCGATACGGAACGCGTCGAGCGCCGCCTCGGTGACCGAGTTGTTGGGGTTGTCGGCGACCGACCAGCGGATCACGATCTGCGCCAGGTTGCTGAAGTAGCTGCGCAGGCGGAACCGGTGCAGCACCCAGCCCGGGTACGGGCCGAGGTTCTCGATCGGCGTCCACGAGGTGCCACCGTTGCCCGATGCTTCGACGATCAGCCGGTCGTCGTTGTCGTCGTTGGCAAACCACCTCGCGTACTGCACGTACGGATCGTTGCGCGCCGACAGATCGAACGTCTCGGTGCGCAACACGGTCGGGCCGCCGTCGACGTCCTCGTTGCTCGTGTTGCCGGTCACCCAGCACTGGCCGCTGCCGTCGAAGTCGGCCGTCGGACCGCGCGGGTCCACCGGCGCACCGCGCACCCACGCACCGGTCGTCAGAGCCGTGTTCGTCACCGACCAGCCGGCGGGCGTCGTGTTGAAGTTGTAGTTGCGCACCGTGGCGAGGCCGTCGGCGTAGAGCGCCGCACGGACCGAGGTCGGCGCGTTCTGCGGATCGCGGTACGTGTTGCTGCTCGTGTCCTGCGCACTGACGTAGAACTGCAGGGGCGTGAGGCACGGATTGGCCGGGAACGCCGCCTCGAACTGGTTGCCGGGCAGCGCCGTCGGGACGATCGTCAGAAACGCGCCGCCGGTCGACACGTGCAGCCGCACGCTGCCGGCGAGCAGCGGCACGGGTCCACTGATGGCGATGCGCAGCGTCGTGGTGCCGTTCGGTGCGACAGTGCTCGGCAGGCCGTTCGGATAGCCGAACACGAGCGCGGGGCAATCGCACACGCCGAGCGGGTTGGCCAGTGCGGCCTGCAAGCCGGCGTGGTTGCTGCCGGTGCCGACGTTGGAGCCGCCCGTGCTGGTGCAGCCACCGTGTGTGTGGATGCCGATCGCCTGGTTGGTGCCGTCGAGGAACACCGGCGAGCCCGAGTTGCCGCCGGTCGTGTCGGTCGTGTAGCGGACCGTGGTTCCCGCGAACGATGCGTAGGGACCGACATGCGTCTTCTGCACCAGGTACCACGTCGGCGACACTGGCGAGGTCGTCGAGCCGTAGCCCGTCACGCGGATGTTCTGGCCGCTGACCGCCGGCGGTGTGTTCAGCAGGTCGTAGGCCTGGCCGCCGTTCGCCTGGTGCGGGCTCAGGTTGGTCGTCGAGTTTGGGAACACGCCGAAGTAGCACCAGTCGTCGCCGGTCCCCAGGCCGCCGTTGGTCTGCTTCGACGCAGCGTCGACTGCGTACTGATCCTGCGGCCCGGGGTGTTGGATCGCGCCCGAGGAAGTCGACAGCGGCACATTGAACTGCACGACGTTGACGCCCGCTGCGCAGTGGCCCGCAGTCAGGAAGCAGTGGTTGCAGTCGTTGATCAGCCACGACGTGCAGCCGGTCGGCTGGTTGCGCGCCGCGCGCGGGTCGGTCGACAGCACGCGGTCGTCGGTGCTGCCGCAGATCGTGTCCGGATAGCCGGGCAGCACGGGCCCCGCGATCACGTCGCCGATCATCAACCGGTTCTGGCCGGTGCCCGGTTGCGCGAGCAGTTCGACGAGGACCGCGTCGCCGTTGAAGTACGCCGACGTCTCCTGCCACTGCTCGATGTGCAGAAGGTGCTGCGTCTGGAACTGGCCGTCGCGCAGCGAGGTCAGGCGCACGAACGAGCCGTTCGTCCCCGGCTCGCGCGCGCCCGACAGCAGCACTCCCGAGTAGGTGAGGCGCAACCACGCCGAGTTCGGTACGGTCACGACGGTCGACCACACGACCTCGGGCAGGCCGCGCGCCGCGGCGGCGGGATTGCTGTTCTCGACAAAACCCGAGTCGACGCCGGCGAAGTGGCGCGAGCTCTGTTCGGGTGATTCCTGGGCGGTGGCGAGGGAAGTGACGCTGGCGATGGCGAGGGCCACGCCGAGGCGGGAGATGGGCATGATGCGATGGACCGGGAGCGAGGGCAGGTCGGGAGGATAGCGCTGCGTCGCTGGCGTGTGCGGTCTGCTCGACTTCGTCGGTACCGCGGGCGACGTCGCGACACAGAGCACATGGCGCCGGCTCCCCGCGCACGGCATTCTTCCTCCGCTTCGAGAACCCACCCGATGTTGCACACGATCCACGTCCGCCAGCTCGCACTGCTCGAGCACGCCGAGATTCGCCTCGCCGAAGGCCTGACGGTCGTCTCCGGTGAGACGGGCGGTGGCAAGTCGCTGCTGATCACCGCGCTGCAGACGCTGCGCGGCGAGAAGGTGTCGGGCTCGCTCGTGCGCCACGGCGCCGATGAACTGCAGGTCGACGGCGAGTTCCGGCTCGGCAAGGGCGAACGCAGCCGCGCGATCGCCAGCCTCGTCGCCACGCTGTGCGGCGGCACCGTCGAAGACGACCTCTTGCTCGTGACGCGCATCGTCGACCGCCAGGGCCGCAGCCGGATCCGCATCGGCGGCCGCCCCGCGACGTTGACCGCGCTGCGCGAGGTCGGTTCGATGCTGCTCGAGATCCACGGCCAGGGCGATTCGCGCGCGCTGATGCGGCCCGAGATCCAGTGCGAGACGCTCGACGCGTTCGCCGGCACCGCGCCGTTGCGGCGCGAATTCGCCGAGGCCTTGTCCGCCGCGCGCGCCCTCCGCGACCGTCTAGCACAGCTGTCGGACGGCGAACGCGACCGGCGCCAGCGGCTCGAGTTCCTGCGCTTCCAGCACGCGGCGATGAAGGAACTCGCGCTCGGCGACGGCGAACTCGCCGAACTCGAACAAGAACACCAGGTGCTCAGCAACCTCGACGAGATGCGGCGCCACCTCGACGAAGCGCTCGACGTGCTGCAGGACGGCGACGGCAACACGGCCGACTCGCTTGCGCGCGCCGCGAAAGCCGTGCAGCAGGCCACCGCGATCGACCGCCGGCTCGAGGACGCGAGTGAGCAGATGGCGCAGATCGAAGAATTGGTCGCCGACGTCTGCCGCAAGCTGCAGTCGGGCCAGGGCCGGCTCGACCTCGATCCGACGCGGTTGCAAGCGGTGCAGGAACGGCTCGACGAGATCTACGCGGCACTGAAGCGCTTCGGCCCGACCGAGGCGGACCTGCGGCGCAATCTCGCGAAGGTCACCGAGGAACTCGGTGTGTTCGAGCAGGCATCCGCCGATCCGGAGGCTCTCGCGCAGGAACTACGCACGGCGACCGAAGCCGCGGCGAGCCTGGGTCGCAAGCTCGTGCGCGCGCGCAGCAAGGCGAGTGCGCCGTTCTGCGCCGCGATCCGCACCGAACTGCAGGATCTCGGCATGCAGCACACTGAAGCGCGCGTGGCGATGGCCACCGAGTTCGCGACCGAGACGCTGCTCCTGCAGGCGACCGAACACGGGCCGGTGCCGGTCGACGTCGAGGTGCGCATCAATCCGGGTGAGCCGTTCCATTCGCTGCGCGACACGGCGTCGGGCGGCGAACTCGCGCGGCTCGTGCTCGCGATCAAGAAGACGCTCGCCGACCAGGACCGCGTGCCGCTGCTCGTGCTCGACGAGATCGACGCCGAGATCGGCGGGCGGTTGGGCCTGCAGGTCGGCAAGAAGCTGCACGAGGTCGCGCGTCACCATCAGGTCATCATCGTCACGCACCTCGCCCCGGTCGCTGCGTTTGCGCAGCACCACTTCCTCGTCAACAAGGAGGTGGCGGGCAAGGCCGGTGACGAACGCACGCGATCGACGGTGCGGCAACTGCGTGGGGCGGAGATCGAGAAGGAACTCGCGGCGATGGCGATGGGTGATGGGACCGATGCGGCGGCGCTGCAGCAGGCGCGGCGGCTGGTCGAGAAGGCGAAGGGAATGGGCGAAGGGTAGGCGCCCGGTCGGCTCATTCGTCCTCGAGCAGCTCATCGATGTCGCGCGCGCCGCGCAGGACTCGCAGCACCTCGATGATGTCCACAATCGCAGGTTGATGATGGTCAGCAGGCGGATCAGGCCTTCTTGCTGCGGCGGTCCTTCGTCCGGATGCGTCGACGCAGGGCATCCCAAAAGGCCGGAGTGACTTCGACGGCGGGGCCGCTGTCGAGTGCCTCGACGAGCTTGGCGTTCAAGACCTGCTGGTACCGTTGCTGATCTTCCCGGATGAGGCTGCCCACGTATTTGCTCGCCGAGCCGTACCGGTGCTGGGCTCGCTCGGCGACGAACAGTCGCAAATCCTTCGGCAGGTCGACGGTGAGCGCGGTCAGTTCCTTGGGCTTCTTGGCCATGGCGCGATGGTAGCGCGTCGAATGGGTAGCGGGCTCCACCCGAACCCACGGCGCTGCCGATCAAGAAGGGCGTGCGAATCGGCGTCTTCGATTCATCGGGCAGCGGGCTCGGCACCGCGATCGGCCTCGCCGAACTCGGGCACGACGTCGCGTTCGCGGGGCCGCGCGGTTGGCTCGCGCAAGGCGCAAGAGAAGCGGATCGGCTCGCGGGAGAGCTCGTGCGGCGCTACTTCGGCGTGGCGGTCCCGCCGCCTGCACCGGAGAGCTGCGATCTCGTCGTGGTCGTCGACGTGTTCGCGGACTTCCTCACGGTGCTGCAACAGTACGGCGCTCGCGGGACGCATTGCGAGATGACGGCGCGCGACGCCGGGTTCGTGCAGCTCTATCCCGAGCGCTTGCAGCAGGCGTGCGAAGTGGCATTGCGCGCCGAGCGCGTCGTCATCGTCGACAGTTCCGATTGCCAGGGTCCGCGCGAAGTCAGCTTCGAGCACCTGCCGGACGCGACGCTGCTGCAGCGTGAGTGCCGGCGCGGGACGGCGGTGCCGTGGCGGCCGTTTCCGTTCCTGTTCAACCACGTGATGCTGTGGCTCGAACGGCGGCCGGAGAACGAGTGGTGGCTGCCGCCGTTCG
>Ga0163151_10008973_pt1 | contig 11038 bp, 14 predicted proteins | sample OliLakLV19MP5IB2_FD_145596 | JGI IMG/M metagenome (GOLD analysis project Ga0163151, IMG submission 145596) | Freshwater microbial mat bacterial communities from Lake Vanda, McMurdo Dry Valleys, Antarctica - Oligotrophic Lake LV.19.MP5.IB-2 | ecosystem: Environmental > Aquatic > Freshwater >...
TTCCCCGTCGCTCCTCGCGCAGGTGGGCGGCCTGACCGAATACCACTTCAGCCGGATGTTCAAGGCTTCGACCGGGATGCCGCCCATGAAATACGTCTGGCGCTGCCGGATTCATCGTGCCCGCCAGCTCCTGGAGACTGGAGAGTGGAAGGTGGTGGCCACCGCCGCCGAAACCGGCTTCTGCGACCAGAGCCATCTCGACCGCAAGTTCCGGAAGGAATTCGGCTGTTCGCCCGGCTCCGTCATCCCGAGCCGATGCGCGTCGCGAACCTAATGGTGCCGACGCGCCTTCCGCTGGGCTGCGGCCAGCAACTCAGCCAGGTCCAGTTTCATCGCCGCCGTCATCCGCAAGAGCGTATCGAGCGTCGGATTTCTCAAGCCACGCTCGACATAGCTCACCATCTGCTGGGAAAGGCCGGCGCGCTCGGCCACCGTGCTCATGGACAAGTGCCGGTGCTGGCGTTCTTCCCTCAATAGTTCCGCAACATGCGAGGCGATTGTCTCCAGTTGTTTTTGATCGAGCACCCTGCAAGCTAATGCGACAACCGCTTTGACAGCGCATCTCACTATAGTGAGGCTACTCGTCCGTGGACCCAATTCTCCGATCACGTATCCGTTGGTCACGGCAGGTCCTGCGCTGCACGATCAGCGCCTCGACCGGACGCCGCATCCACTACCGTTATCTGTCGATCCGGCTTTCGGGACCGGGGGCGGAAGACAACCCGCTGGCCGCCGCTAACGTCAGTCTCGGACCATCGCCCGAGGAACTGGAACGCGGGATCATAATCGAATTCCCCTCCACTTGGGGTGAAGCCCGCACCTTGGCTCCCACGGTGAATACCACCCGGACCCTTTCCAGCTACCACGCTCGCGAGCCGTTGGCGTTGGACCTTGTCACCATGTTGCTGCAACCGGGCCATTCCCGCACCTTCGTCGAAAGCGCCGCTGCGGCACTCGTTTGCTGCGTTCTGCAAGTGGAGAATGAACTCACACCAAGCCGGCGGGACAAGGTGCGATTACGGCGGTGACGTGACCGCACCGGCGTCCATAAAATGGGCGTACTGGCAGACAATGCACGGCGGGCCGGATATGCTAGGGTCAGCCTTTGCAAGTTATACACCGCAGGTCCATGCGTGTCCCGCGTTCTCAACCCGCCGTTGTCCCGGCTCCGCTGTGGACACAAAAACAAACCACCAATGCCCCATGCACCCCCGCCCCGCTCAAATCCAAATCAACATACCGTTTCCCGCGGCCGATTATCGAATTTACGTCTCGGCCGCTCGTAAGCTCCGACGCATCATGGGCCGAAAAGCCCCCGACCCACTGGGCCTCGTCCAATTCAGCCTGCAGGGCCGCGACGCCACCGGCGTCGCCGACGACTACCTCGATTCGGTCCGCTGGCCCCACGCGGCGGGTCGGATGGTGTCGCTCCGCCGGCCGACTAAATCAACCCGGCGCATTTCGCGTATCGCGGCTCGCGAATCCCGCGCAGGAAGCGAGCCCAAGCTCACCGCTGGCCGTCTCCGGCCGCCCGCCGACCTGAGCCGGAACTAGCCGGCGCTCCGGCACTCCCCTTGTTGAATTCGCGCCCGTTAATATAGTCAGTGGGTTGTGCGCGCGAGTGCGAAGGGCAGCCCAGTTGGTCACCATCCCGGGCCGGGAACAGCTCTCGTTCAGGCTGTTTTCCGGCCCGGGTTTAGAATCATTGAGATCTTATCCTGAAGAGGTAGGGTGGTATAAGCTCGGGGTAGAGCATGAGGAGTTTTAGGCGATGGCTGAACGATTCTTCGGCCAGGATTTGGCATATTGCCTCGCGATACTTTCCCTCCTCTACGGCGGCTTCGTCTGTGTCGGCGAGAAGCTGCGGGGATCGGCTGTCGCGTTTCTCAATGGAACGCAGCATCCTATCGAGAACCAGCGCGTATTTTTGGTTTTTCATTGGATTAGCGTGACGAAAGTGCGGGGTGACAGTATAGATAAAAGGTGAAATCGCCGATGCCGTAGCGGTCTTGGCCAATCGGATCGCGCCACGAAGTGTCCTCGTTTGAACGGGTCATCGCACGGGCAAGAATGTGAGCCGGCGAGGTATGCCTGGCAGGACTCGAAACCGAATGCCGATACGAATGCCAATGGCTTCGGAATGCCCGTCGTGGCCACCAATTTCGGATGGATGGTATTCGATCCCTCGCTCCCATCCGTCGTTCACTGCCACGAAGCGCCGCCGCGCCGAGACATCGAAGTAAAACGAAGTACCATCGTCACTCAGTTGCACTTCGATCAGCGTAGTCGTGTAGGACTGCCCTTGGCGTGTAAACTCGACCAACTTGGTTTCGCCACGGACGAGATCAAAGGAGACTGGCTCGTATGGAAACCTCTTCCCATGAAAGGCGACCATGCCGTCCTGAATTGTGACGGTGATTACGTCACCGTAGCGGGCCTCGCAGTAAGCAGCAGTGAGTCGCCGTTGTTCTTGCGCCGCAGCCTCGGCAGCCAGCTGCTCCTGCCGAGCGCGCTCCGCGCTTGCCTGGCGCTGCCGCTCGGCGTCGATCTCATACTGCTTTGCTTGATACTGCGCCTTTTGCTCAGATGGCAGAGCCTCCCACTGCTCCTTCGTCATGCCCATTGGATAGGAGGCGCAACCTGACGTGTGCAGAATGGCACCGAGCAGAAGCATGCAAACTGCACTGAAGCGAAGAGTGGCTGGTTGTTTTATCATTCAGCGACTTTCGGCGACGATTCGCTTTGTTATAGGCGAACTCTTGCAGTTGTTCGGGGAATTATGGGACATGCGCATTAATGGTGGTCCGATGTTCGAAATGTATTTCCGCAACGCGCTATTGTTACTCGCCGAGCAAGGGCCCGGGAAATTCATCGAACCGACCTTGCTTGATTTCCACCGGGTGTTCGCAGATCGGGTTTTCCGGAACAGGCTTGTGGATGTTTGCCGAGATGCGGACGTGAAGCTCTTCTGGAGGGGCATCGCGGAAAAAACGACCGGAGACACGAGTCTCGCGAATGTTGCCCCTTATATCGTCTGTAAACTCGAAGCACTCACGCAAAGCGGATTTGTGCGGCAAGTGGTCGGACAAGCGGAGGACACCCTGAAGATCGGAAGTCGGATGGATCGCGGGGAGATCGTTCTGCTGAACCTCAATAAGGGTGCCCTGGGCGCCATGGAGAGTCGCTTGCTTGGGACCATGCTGTTGGCGCAGATCTTTTCGGCGGGACTCGCCCGTAGCTGCACCCCGAGGGATCAGCGCCGCCCTGCTAACATCTATGTGGATGAGTTTCAGAATTTCGTTTCGCCGAACATGGCCTCCATGCTCTCTGAGTCGCGGAAGTTTGGCCTGCGGCTGGTGCTGGCCAATCAGACTCTCGGCCAACTCGCCCGCCACCGCGGGGCGGACATCACCGATACAGTTCTAGGCAATGTCGGGCACCAAGTGTTTTCCGTTTGGGGATTTTGGACGCCGAGAAACTGCAAAGCTTCACGAAACCGTTCAGTCCGGAAGATATGCAGGCATTGCCGAACTATCATGTCTTCGTCCGGCTACTGACCGCCGAGGGCCCGCTCAAACCACTCGTGATGAAAACAGTGAACTGGAGGACCCGGGAACAGTTCTTAAATGGAGGACGCGATGTTACTTCTTAGGCAGGCGAAAGCATCGCGCCGCGCCCGTTTATGGGAATGGCAGTCGTTTCATGCTGGACCGCACTACGGACTGACGATGTTTTCCAGGGTGAAACCGGTGAATGGGAGTTTTTTCAAGGCCGGCCGGCCGGTCCTTCTCGGATGCCGGATGACCGCCTGACCCGCGGGCAAAGCGAGAAACTGCACCGGCTTGAACCACGGCTCATCGACCGGCTGCCAGTTGCTGGAGGTCCGGCCGCTGCTCACCCCGCCGCTGTATTTGCGGATTTCTCGGCCGCCCATCTTCTCGGAAAGGATCTTCGCGCCCTTCTCGTCGGCCGCCCGGAAATGAACCTGCGTGCGCAGATTCGCCATGAATACATCCGCCTTCCGCTCGGTCTCGAAGGCCGCATAAAGCGAGAGCGGCGTTTGGGTGGCGGAGATCAGGCACACGCCGGCCTCGCGGAGTTCATCGACCGTAGCGTGATCCGAAAAGCCATCCTCCGACACGAGCGTGGTCTTCTGGCCCTCGTCCAGCACCAGCACGATGACGTTGCGGCGGCGCATTTCCTCCGGCTCCAGGTCGAAACGCCGGAACGCATGGAGAAAGAAGAGCTGCTTGAACAGCAGGTTCAGGTAGCGGCGTTCCACCTGATAGGTCTGTGGCACGGACAGGCAGATGAGCCGCCCGGCATCGACCTCGGCCAGGGTGAAGTTGGGCGTCACCGAACAAACGACTTTGCGGATGTCAGGTGGCGTGTAGGGCCGGAGGAAATTGGCGACCGTGGAAACCGTGCCGCTTTTCTGCTCGGGCGGCTGCTCGGCGAAGTCCTTGAAATACTGTCGTTCGACCTCGACCTCCGGGCTCGACTGCTCCCCAAGCCGGGCCAAAAGGAGCGCCGTCTCGGTGGAGATGCAAATGGCGTCATGGACGTTGGCGAGCGTCACGGGCAGGTCCGCCAGTTCCAAGGCGTGCATCGCGTGGGTGATGACGTCGCGGGCGGCTTCTTTGAAGAACGCCTGGCCCCCGCGCTGGCCGGCGGCCGTGGCGGTATCGACGACAATCTTGGCGTAGGTGCTCCACGGCACGGAGGTGTCGCCGATCAGATTGAGCAGCAGGGGCGGGGTCCACTTCGCCGGAGCAATGTGCGTCGGACGGACTCGGATCAACCGCAGGCTCTTCTTTTGCCCGAGTTTTGCCGCCATCGCCGCCAACGGCTTCCACAAAGCCCCTTTGGAATCGACCGCCAGCACGCCGGTATCCGGCAGGGTTGAGCGCAGGCCGTGCACGATCGGCACCACGGCTCGCGCCGTCTTGCCCGTGCCCGTGGCGCCGGTGATGAAGAAATGGCAGCAGGTTTCGTCCCGGGTCCACTCCAAGCCCCACAACCGAAGCACCACGGCGCTGTTGCTTTCGAACTCAGCCACAAGGGCACAGAAGGAGAGCCACACGCCTGCGCCCGCAGCCAGCACCGGCAGCCAGTAGCCCACGGGGGCCGGAACATTGCCACGCACCCATAAGGCTCCCGTAAAGCAGGAAAAAACCAGTCCAGCCGAACGCAGGTTCACGCGAGGAGCACGATCACAGCTGACAGCACGCCCAGGGTGACGCCCACGAGAAGGGCCGCAAGAAGCTGGCGACGCTGCGCCACCTGGAAGTTTCGGGCGAGCGGGATGAGGGACTTCTCAAGGGCCTGTAGCTGGTCCAGCGCGTGAGCCACTGGTTGCGTCAGCTTGGCCTCAAGCTGCGTCTCCAGTTCGGCGGGCGTAACCTCAAGGGCCTCTTGCACGGCGGCGAGCGCCTCGTTGACGCCCGTCACGGTTTCGGCCGCCTCCGCCAGCACCTCGATGCGGGTGTCGAGGGCCGTGCGCATCTCCACGATGGCGGCCTTCAGCGTGTCCTCCGACAGTTTCACCCGCCGCCAGTGCCAGGCCACGAGCAGATAGACCGGATCGGTGGGATTCAGCCGGTGATGCGCCGCCACCCATTTGAGGTCGTCGGGGAATTCCGCCGGGTCGAGCAGATCCTCGGGTTTCATGGGATGAGCAGCGACCCGGCCTTCCCGAATTCCTCCGCCATCCGGGTGTGGAAACGGATGCAGCGCGAACGGTCGAGCAAGTGCAGTTCCTCGGCGGCCCGGCCCCGGCCCACCGTGAGGTTGGCGGTTTGCAGACGGTTGCGGGTGACCTCGGCCAGACACGGCACGTCGATCTCGACCGCGCCGAGCCCGGTCAGCCGCTGCCGGGCGTTGCTCCCGGCGAACAGGCTGAGGCTTTCGCTGTCGCGGAGATTGCGGACGACCAGCCACTGCACGCGCCCGCCGTGCGAGTCGAGCAGCTCCGCGATCTGCGAATTCGCATCCTTGTCGTCGGTCGCCAGGACGACAAAGACGAGCGCACAGTCGAATTCGGCCTGCAGCTCAGGCAGGCGGGTCTCGTCCAGGTAGGCGAGCACCTTGCTTCCGCCCGAAGCCCGGTTGTCCACCAGCACCACGTCGGCCTCGGGCAGCACATGGACGATGCGGTCGAGCACGCCCAGCTTGTCGGCGTCAACATCGGTGTCGATGAACTCGGCGTCCGCCACGAACCGCTGGAAGGTGGAATTGGCATGGTCAAGGTCGAAAGCCTTCAACCGCACCCCGGCGTCCACCAGGTAGTCGTAAAGCAGGGTCGCGACAAAGCTTTTGCCGATGCCACCCTTGTCCTGCGGAAAGAGAAGAATGCGTTTGGCGGCGTTCATGGTCAGTAGTTGTCCCGCGCGATTCTTGGCCCGCGCCGGCCCGCCGCCACCGGCGCTTCTGCCGGCTTCGCGACCGCGGAGAGCCCCCGGGAGCTCGGAGCGGTCGAGGCCGGCCCCTTGGTTGACAGGGTGTCGAGCCGGAGCCGCTCCCGCACGATTTCAGATTTGGTAAAAGTCCGCCGGCAAAACACGCCTACCGCAGCGGGCGAAATCTTGAGCCCGTGCCTGGTCAGCGAAGCGGCGATTTGCTCGTAGCTCATGAACTTTGCCCGCCACAGGAGCAGCACATCCCGGTAGGGTGTCAGGAGGCTGCGGGTGTGGGCCGCCGGGTCATAGGTCCGGGCGTCGTCCAGCAGGCGGACGTGAAGTTCGGTGGTTTCTGTCATTAGTCAGGAACCTAACACGGTATGGGTTATAGTAAAACAAAAAGTAATGAGCCGATGGCGAGACACGAGTAGTGGTCAAGCAGTGGCGTAGTGGTGATGGAGTAGCGGCGTAGCGACATCTTCCTAACGGACGTTAGGGGTGGCGTGTCCTTGTATTTATAGGTAGAAAGTGCGGCTTGTGCCGCTTGATTACCGTGTAGGTGTGCCTCATATTAGCTTGTTGTTCAGTCGTGCTGAATAGGTCACTCAATCGGTGGTTTTGATACTAGTCTTTGGCTGTATTGCTGTTCTTACTCGCATACGTATGGGTTTTAGTAATGGTGTAGAGCATGGTCAGATTCGATAAACCCTGTGTCCTTGTTACCGGTGCCGTGAAGTATTTCCGCGAGCACATGGTTGTGGGCGACTATCTAACACAGGAAGGTCAGGTGGAGATGACCTGGCTGGGCCTCGGCGCGGAACGGTTGGGATTATCGGGGCGATGCCAGCTCGCCCATTTCGAGAACCTGTGCGCGGGGTTACACCCCGCGACCGGCGAGAAGCTCATGGTGCGGGACAAGGGCGAGAACCGGCGGGTCTGCTATTTCGGGCAGCTCTCCCCGCCCAAGGATGTTTCCGTGCTGCACCTGGTCGGAGGCGACGAGCGGATCGGCCGCTGGTGGCAGGAGGCTGTGACGGAGACCCTCCGGGAAATGGAAGCCCTGACCGCAACCCGCATGAGGCGCGCCGGCCAGAACGCCGACCGCCGGACGGGCTCGATGGTGGCGGCGATAGTCACCCATGACGCCAACCGGGCGTTGGACCCGCAATTGCACACCCATGTGTGCGTCATGAACCTGACCTATGATAAGGCCGAGGGCCGCTGGAAGAGCGTCCAGCCTTCCGGGTTCTACCGCCACCAAGGGTATCTCCGAGAGGTCTGTTACAATAAGCTGGCGGGGTTCATGACTGCCGCCGGCTACGAGTTGGAACCCGGCCGGCGGATCGGTTTCGCGGTGAAAGGGGTTCCGGCCGAACTGCGCGAACTTTTCAGCAAACGCCGGCGGGAAATTCTCAGGCAGGCGGCGGAGACCGGTGCCAAATCGCAGGATGAGCTACAGGCCATCGCCGTGCGCAGCCGAGCGGAAAAGACCACCGCGAGCGCCGCAACGCTGCGCGAGGGTTGGCTGGTTGAAGCCGAACCTCACTTAAAAACCTTGCGGTCTCTCGTCGCGGGCGCGCGGGGCCGTCCGGCCAAGGTCGAGCCCATCACCCCGCTGGAGGCCATCCGGTCGGCGGAGGCGCATGTCTTCGAGCGCAAGTCGGTCGTGGATGACCGGCTATTGCTCCGCGAGGCCCTCATTGCGGGTCGGGGACAGGTGGCGCTCGCTGCGCTGAAACGGGCCTTGGCCAGTCGTGAGCGATCCGGCGAACTGCACCGGGTTGACGAGGAGATTGCCTCGCGCGACGGGCTGGAAGCCGAGGCCGAATTCACCGGCTGGGCCAACGCGCGGCGGAAAGCCTGCAAGCGGCTGGGCACGGTGCCGACGACCAAAGGGCTGGGCGCCGACCAGGCGGCGGCCGTGCGCGACCTGCTCGGCTCCTCGTCGGGGGTTGTCATCCTGCAAGGCGACGCCGGCACGGGAAAGACTACTTGCCTTAGGACGGTGGTGGCGGGCATCGAACAGGCGGGGGGTCAGGTGTTCGGTTGTGCGCCATCGTCGGGTGCCGCCGCCGTATTGCGCCACGATCTGACGGCGGACGCCGATACGCTCCAGCAGTTGCTGGCCAACGAGGCGATGCAGCGGGAAACCAAAGGTCGGGTGCTGCTGGTCGATGAGGCGGGCCTCATTTCCGTGCGGCAGATGCGCGACCTTTGCCGGCTCGCCTCTCGCAATGACAATCGGTTGCTCCTTGTGGGTGACACCAAGCAGCACGGCTCCATCGAGGCTGGCGACGCCCTGCGGTGTCTCCAGGAATTCGCCCGGGTGCCGGTCTTTCAACTGACAGAGATCCGCCGGCAGGTGGACGCGGGCTACCGGAAGGCGGTGACCCGGCTGGCTCGTGGCGACGCTTTCGGTGCCTTCAACCAGTTCGACCAGCTCGGAGCCGTGCGCGAATTGCCCGCAGATGCCGGCCTCTGGTCGGAAGCCGCCGCCGATTACGTGCGGACGGTGCGCGCCGGGAAATCCTGTCTGGCGATTTCACCGGTGTGGGCGGAAATCCATGAATTCACCGCCGCCGCGCGCGGGCAGTTGCGACTCGCCGGTGTTCTCACTGGCGAGGATCGCCCCATCGCGACGGTCTCATCCCTGAAATGGACGCAGGAGGAGCGGCGGCGGGTGCAAAACTACCGGGCCGGCGACGTGCTCATCTTTCACCGCGAGTGCGGCATCTTCCGCAAGTTCGACGCGGTCACGGTCGTGCGCCACGAGGTCAGTCAGTTGGTGGTGCGGGAGGCTGAGGGCCGCGAGCGCTGGCTCGATCCTCGTCGCGTGACCGGGTTCGAGGTCGGAGTGGCGAGCGAGATTCCCGTCGCATTGGGCGACCGCCTGTTGATCCGGGCCAATGCCAAACCCGCCGGCCTGCGGAACGGGGATTTGGTCGAGGTCGCTGGCCTGGCGGCCGATGGCGAAATCACGCTCAAGGACGGGCGCACGATGCCGGCCTGGTTCCGCGAGTTTACGCATGGCTATGCGACCACCTCCCACGCCTCCCAGGGCAAGACCGTGGATCGCGGCATCCTGCTCATGGCCGACGAGGGCATCGCGGCCGGCAACCTCAAGCAAGCCTACGTCTCGAATTCCCGTTTCCGCGAGAGCCAGATGATCTACACGTCCGACAAGCGGGCCGCCCGCGACGCGATGATGCGACCTTCCGACCGGAAACTCGCTCTCGAATTGACCGGCGCCGCCCCGGCGGCCGATCCCTCGCCCCGGCGCTCCTGGCGGACGCGCTGGGCCGCACGCATCGCCCCTGTGCTCCGGGTCAAGGCCGCATGAGCATCGAACCGCATCCCGGGTCAAAGCCGCTGGTTCCGCCTCCGCCTCCGACCTGGGGAGAAATCGCTCCCGTGGGTAAGACTGCGCTCGTCGTGCGCTTCGCGCTGGCCGACCGGGTGGTCACCTTTCCCATGGACCAATTCAAACGCTGGGAGCACACGGCGGGCGAACCGGAGTTGCTGACGATCACCACGGACAAAGAGCAGATCGTGATGGAGGGCCGCGAACTGGCGGAGGTGCGCGCCGCTCTCGATCTCGGCCGGCTGTCTGAGGTGCATATCAACTACCCCCGCGCGGGAGCGCGCCCCGGCCCCCGGGTGCAACGAATCACGATTGAACCGGCATGACGCATGGCTCCAGACTCCCGCCCAGACGACCAGCTCGATTTCCTCGCACACCTGCACCATGAGCGAACTCCTTCCCTACGGCCAGATGGCGGAAAAGCACTGGCGGGAGCATTGCCCGCGGCTGGTGAGCGAACTGGAGACGGAGAATCGCCTGCGGGCGGCGCTGGTGGAGGCGCAGGAGCGGACGGCGGCGGACATGGACCGGCTGATCCGGCAGTTCCGGCGGCAGGGTCTGACCCCGCAACAGGCGCACGATCAGGCGTGGGAACTGGTCCGGGAGAAATACATTCTCCTGCCGCCGGAGAAGAAGAAGTAGCACGCAACGCGCGCAACTACCGGATCACGGACGACGACCGGATTGGCGAAGGCGGTCCCAAGCAGAAGTATCGCCAGAACCTCGCCGCCATCCGCACGCTGCGGGAAATTCAGGCGGAGGCGCGGTCCGCCACGCCCGAGGAGAGGGCGGTCATTGCCAAGTATGTCGGCTGGGGCGGTATCCCGCAGGTCTTCGCGACGCCGAACGATGCCCCGCAATGGCAGGCCGAGCAGGAGGAACTGGCCAACTTCCTTAAACCGGACGAACTGAGTTCGGCCCGCGCGACCGTGCTCAACGCGCACTACACCTCGCCTACGGTCATCCAGGCGATGTATGCCGCCTTGCACCGGCTCGGTTTCACCCACGGTCGCATTCTTGAGCCGGCCTGCGGGCTCGGGCACTTCTTCGGTGTTATGCCGAAGGAGATGGCCGCGCGTTCGGAACTGACCGGCATCGAGATTGACCCGCTCACCGCCCGGCTCGCGAAAACACTCTACCCGGACGCGGACATTCGCTCGCAGGCCTTCGAGGACGCCACGCTTCCGACCAACCGGTTCGACCTCGTGGTCTCCAACGTGCCGTTCGGCGACTACGCGCCCTTCGACCCGAAGCTCAACCCGCGCAAATTCCACATCCA
>Ga0163151_10008974_pt1 | contig 11038 bp, 6 predicted proteins | sample OliLakLV19MP5IB2_FD_145596 | JGI IMG/M metagenome (GOLD analysis project Ga0163151, IMG submission 145596) | Freshwater microbial mat bacterial communities from Lake Vanda, McMurdo Dry Valleys, Antarctica - Oligotrophic Lake LV.19.MP5.IB-2 | ecosystem: Environmental > Aquatic > Freshwater > Lake...
CTTCATGATGTTAAACTATACTTTCAAAGAACGCTTTCCTCAAACAGTTCAAACTTTTTTCTAACTTTATGTTCTTAATATCTTATTCGGTATAAACTCTAATGTGTGTATTTATTTCTACGACAAAGTTAATATCAATTTTGCAGGGATTTAGCAATTAGAGGTCGTATATTTGTACTGATGGAACGCAAGAAAATAATTGTCATCGGCGGCGGCTTCGCAGGACTTAATTTAATACGAAAATTAAAAGAAGACCTGTTTGATGTATTGCTCATTGACAAATTAAACCATCACCAGTTTCAACCCTTATTTTACCAGGTAGCCACTTCACAAATAGAGCCTTCTACTATTTCATTTCCGCTTCGCAAAATTTTTCATAACAGAAAAAATATGCAGATACGAATGGCGGAAGTACAAAGTATAAATCCGGCAGCCAATACAGTCCACTCTTCCATAGGCGATTTTCCTTATGATCATTTAGTAATTGCTTCCGGCTGTAAAACAAATTTTTACGGCAACCAGGAACTGATGAAATACTCTTACAGTTTAAAATCGACCTACGATGCCATAAAATTAAGAAACGCTGTTCTCGAAAATTTCGAAAAATTACTTTCAGCAAGTGAAGATGAAAAGGAATCACTGCTCAACATTGTTATTGTTGGCGCAGGCCCTACGGGTGTAGAGTTAGCCGGCTCTTTCGCCGAGATCAAAAAAAACGTCCTGCCAAAAGATTTTCCCCTTCAGGATTTTAAAGACATGAAAATTATTTTGCTCGAAGGCGGGCCGGCTACACTGGGCAGAATGAGCGAGCTTGCAAAAAAAGCTTCAAATGATTATTTAACAAAAATGGGAGTTGAAATCACTACGAGTATTGTAGTGAAAGAATACGATGGCAATACTGTTACGCTAAGTGACGGCCAAAAAATAAAAAGCAAAAATGTAATATGGACCGCAGGCGTATCTGGAAATATTATCCCAGGCTTAGATGAAAGAGTTGTAATGGCGAATGGAAGATTCGCCGTGAGCAGGCACAATCTTATTCAGGGGTATAAAAATATTTTCGCCATTGGCGACATCGCCTATATGGAAACTCCTATTTATCCGAAGGGTCATCCGCAATTAGCGAATGTTGCCATTGGACAGGGAAAAAATCTGGCAAAGAATTTAAACGGATCAGTAAAAAATAAAATGTTTAAGTCTTATGAATATACAAACCTGGGCACCATGGCCACCATTGGTAAAAACAAAGCGGTTGTCGATTTGCCTTTCTTAAATTTTAAAGGTTATCTCGCGTGGTTTGTATGGATGTTTTTACACCTGATGCTTATACTAAGTGTAAAAAATAAACTGATCGTTTTTATCGAGTGGGCATGGAATTATGTTACAAAAGATTCTTCACTACGTTTAATTCTAAAAGAAAGTGACCGGAAATAAACACGATATATCATCGAAGCAGGATATAAAATTGTTGGTCGACAGTTTTTACAAAAAAATTATTCCCGATCCAAACATGGGTTTTATATTTACCGATGTGGCAAAAATTTCATGGGATGTACATATTATCAATATGTATTCATTTTGGAATACAGTATTATTAGGAGAGGATTCGTACAAAGGCAACCCAATGATAAAACATCTGGAATTAAATGATAAAGTGCCGCTTACCAATGAACATTTTAATCGATGGCTGCAGCTGTGGGAAGAAACCATTAATGAAAATTTCAACGGAGAAAAGGCTAACGAAGCTGTTATACGAGCGAAAAATATTGCAGCAGCAGTGGAATCGAAAATAGCGCTAAGAAAAAAAGACAATTAATAACTATCGCAAAATTGTATTCCTAATTTTGTATTGAGCTAGCAAAAAATTTCTGAGAGCAGTTAACGAACAATCAACAACAATTAACTATATCAAAGTGAAACGATATATACTTTATATACTTATTGCAATCGCCGCAACCTATATTGTAAGGGCGCTACTTTATATCGGCGTTCGAAAAAATAAAATTGGCGAATACGATAAACTCAATACCATCTTTTTTAAAACAAGTAATTTCGAAAATATCATCATAGGATCTTCCCGATCTGAATCACACTTTAACCCAGATATTATTAAAAAAGAAGCCGGCCTCAGCACTTATAATATGGGAATGGAGGGAGAATTTATGCCGTTGATATTTGGCATACTTCAGTCGTATCTCGAAAAAAATAATCCACCCAAAAGAGTTTTTTTAAATGTAGATATTCACCCCTACACTGGAGAAATTGTAGTGAATCGCTTTCCGCGTTTCTTTGCTTACCTCAGCAAAAGACCTTTGTATAATGCATTACAGCAAACCGATGATCGTTTCTGGGCATTTAAATATATTCCGTTTTACAGCATGCCTTACTTCAATGATAAATATTTTAACGCGGCAGCGAGAGGTTATACAGGTATTGAAAGTGATTTTGATAAAAGTTTTATTGATGGTCATGTTCCCATCCCCAATAATATGTACACAGATGTTGACACTGCAGATTACGCACCCTTTCAATCCTTACCTCAGCCAATCATTTTCAGTAGTCTCGATTCTATAATCAACATCTGCAAAGCCAAAAACATCAAACTGTATTTTGTTTTTACGCCCATGTATTACAAAGGATTTAATGCTGTTTCAAATGGCGTTGAGCTCACCAGTAAATTTAAATCCATTGCAACACAGCACAACATCACCTGTTTTGATTACACCCTCGATTCCATTTGCAATTACAATACAAATTTTGCAGACCCTTATCACCTCAATAAAAAAGGCGCGGAAGCCTTCAGCCATAAGTTTTCTTATGCTCTTAAGTCATCCCTTATAGGAAATTAGACTACAAATAATATCATAAATTTATCTTGCCTGCGTTTGTCGCTATTTTGATCTTTGTATAATTGAGGTTTAGCTATTTTTTTATACAACAAACGAGCTAAAAGAGCTCATTTTAGGCAATATTTTTCTCAATTTCCCGTTTTTTTGATGATTTTGCTCAAATTCACTAACTTTAATACTTCATGTTTAATAAAAAACAGGCGTTATTTGCCTTAACAATAATCATATCAATTTCCACTTTTGCACAAGCCCCAAAATACAGTAATGAATTTTTGGCGATTGGTGTTGGAGCAAGAGCATTGGGAATGTCTAATGCTTATGTCAGTTCGGTAAATGACGTAAGTGCCGGATACTGGAACCCTGCTGGTTTATTAAATATTAAAAGTAACCTGGAGGTCGGACTGATGCACTCTGAATATTTCGCTGGCATTGCTAAATATGATTATGCCGGTATAGCAGCAAGAATTGACAGTGCAAATTCTATCGGCGCAACTTTTATCCGTTTTGGTGTCGACAATATTCCAAATACTACCGAGCTTATTGATGCGCAAGGCAATGTAGATTACGATCGCATTACCACTTTCTCCGCAGCAGATTACGCTTTTATTTTTTCGTATGCCCGTACTCCCAATATAAAAGGCCTTCGCCTGGGAGCAAATGCAAAAATTGTTCGCCGTAAAGTGGGTGATTTTGGAGGCGCTTGGGGATTTGGAATTGATGCCGCTGCGCAATATGATTACAAAGATTGGAAATTTGCAGCTATGGCTCGTGACATTACAACTACTTTCAATGCATGGAGTTATACCTTAAGTGATGATGTAAAAAATGTTTTTACCATTACGGGCAACGATATCCCCGAAAATTCCGTAGAAATTACTTTACCAAAATTATTATTAGGCGGCGCACGAACTTTTAAATTTTATAACGACAAAATTTCATTGTTAAGTGAACTTGATCTTGATGCTACCTTCGATGGAAAAAGAAATGTATTTATCAAGAGTAAAGCTGTCAGCATAGATCCGCACATTGGTATTGAAGCAGGTTATATGGGAATTGTATTCTTAAGGGCGGGGATTGGGAACATTCAAAAGTCCACTGATGTTGTCGGCAAAAGAATTACCACCTTTCAACCAAATATGGGTATTGGAGTAAAAATTAAAAAAGTAACTATTGATTACGCGCTAACAGATATTGGTGACCAATCTGTTGCATTGTATTCGAATGTATTTTCATTAAAGCTTGATATAGATAAGAAACCTGAATGAGGAACTTTTACTTCCTGGTAATTTTCATTTGTATTTCTTTTTCTTCTTATTCTCAGCCTTATGGGAACGAGTGGATAAATTATTCTCAAACATATTACAAGTTTCCTGTTACACAAAAAGGAATTTACCGTCTCGACTCTGCCGCCCTTGCAGCATCAGGTATTCCCATCGCAAGTATCGACCCTCGTAAAATTCAAATTTTCGGAAGAGGAGAAGAACAATACTTATACGCCAAAGGCGAAGCGGATGGTGCTTTTAATTCGACAGACTATATTGAATTTTTAGCTTTACCAAACGATGGCTTTTTAGATTCGCTGATCTATCAAAATAAAAGTGCAGGGCATCCAAACCCATATTACAGTTTATTTAATGATACCGCATTTTATTTTCTAACCTGGAATAATTCCACTACCAATAAAAGATATACAATTGAAACCGACACCGCCTTTTCTTCCTATACCTCCAGCATTTATTTTTTAAAGGAGCGTCTCATTTCTTTTGGCGATATCTATTACGGCGGCGAAACATTTGGAGGAATAAATGTTACCGATGCAGAATATACAAACACAGAAGGTTGGTTTAGTAGCTCCTTCGGCCTTGGCGGATCTCAATCCCTTCCGCTTAATACACAAGGCGCATACATGGCGGGGCCCGCAACCGCGACTGTAAATGTTCGTTTTGCCGGCGAAAGTAATTATGCAAGTCTGTACCCTGATCATCATACAAGGATTGCATGTGGAACATATACCAAGGATACAATCTATGATGGTTACCAACTAAATAATTTTAATTTTCAATTGCCGATTACCGATCTTTCCTCCTCCACCACAAACTTAACTGCATCAAGCATCAATGATCTTGGCGCTCCGTCAAACCCGGACAATACCGCCGTAGTATTTGCATACATAAAATATCCTCACATCGTTGACATGGAGAGTCTCTCTTCATTTGAATTTTTCCTTCCCGATAACACATCTCAATCAAAAGCCTTTATCAACGTAAGTAATTTCAATGACCTTGGCGCGGGCAGCCATTTGTTCGATCTAACCAATCATAAATATATTCCCGTTGTTAAAAGCGGGGCAATGAATAAAGCAATTATTCCAAATGGGGCCAATGAAAAAAAATGTTATATCACTTCTGTAAGCAATATTCATAACGTCATTACACTTTTCCGCGCCGGGAACAACGGAACATTTACAAATTTTTCAACTAATGCGCCTGATTCTGCTTTTATAATTGTCACACATAAAAGTTTAATGGCAGAAGCAAATAATTACAAAACATACAGGAGCACCGATCCGCTTGGAGGACATTTTACTGTAGTGATCGCTGATATAGAAGAATTGTACGAACAATTTACTTATGGAATAAATAAAAATCCGCTTGCGATCCGGCGCCTTGCAGATTTCGCTCTTGATACATGGCCCAGCGATCCACAAAACCTGTTTATTATTGGCAAATCTATTCATGCAAATAATTACAGAAGAAATGCGAGCAATTATGCAAATACGCTGGTTCCGTCTATTGGCAATCCTTCCTGTGATAATCTTTTTACTGCCGGGCTCAATGGCACATTGTTGCAGCCTGCGATTCCCACTGGAAGGCTTGCAGCAAAAATTCCGGCTGAAGTAACTTTTTATCTTGATAAAGTAAAAGACTTTGAAGACAATGCTCCTGAAGCCTGGATGAAAAATGTGCTTCATTTTGGAGGAGGAACAAGCGCAGTTCAACAATCAGAGTTGAAAAATTATTTGAAAGATTATGAAGATATAATTGAAGACACTCTTTATGGAGGCAACGTTTATACATTTTTAAAAACATCCACTGCTCCAATACAAATAAATACTTCCGATTCTCTTAAGCGCCTTATCGAAGGCGGTGTTTCATTGTTGACTTTCTTTGGTCATGCTTCCGGAACAGGTTTCGACCAGAGTATTGACCAGCCAAGTAATTATGACAACAAAGGAAAATATCCGCTTTTGCTTGCTAATTCCTGCTTTGCGGGCGACTTGCACTCAACAGGGCTTAGCTCATCAGAAAAATTTGTTATCATAAAAGACAAAGGTGTAATTGGTTATATTGGTTCTGTCTCACTGGGAGTTCCCTATGCCTTGAATAATTTTTCCAGAGAATTCTATAAACAACTCTCCTATGTAAATTATGGAAAAGGAATTGGCAAACAAATGCAGCAAGCTATCACTTTATCTCAAGGTAGCGGAACAGATCCCTTCCAGAAATCAGCCTGCCTTGAAATGACATTGCATGGGGATCCTGCTGTGGTTCTTAACGCGCATGTATTGCCAGATTATACCATCGCCAATTCCGATGTCTCTTTTGATACTCAATCGAAGGTTGATTCGTTCACCCTGTTTGCTAATTTTACCAATATTGGCCGGGCGATCAGGGATTCGTTTTTTGTTGAAGTACAGCGAAGATTTCCAAACGGCGATATTGAACAGGTTTTTAAAAGAGTACCTGCTCCTTTTTTTAAAGGCTCTGTTTCATTTACGCTTCCTATTGATTTTTCCAGAGGTATTGGATTAAATAAAATAAAAGTTACACTTGATTCTTACCTTGGGATTAATGAGCTTTCAGAGTTAAATAATTCAACCAATCCTGAAGTTGATCTTTTATTGTATGGAAATGGAATTGCACCTGTTTATCCTTACGAGTACGCGGTAATACCAACCAATACCGTTACACTTAAAGCATCAACAGCCAACCCGCTCGCGAAGCCAAGAAATTATATTATACAAATTGATACCACCGATGAATTTAATTCTCCTTTCAAAAAAACAACAACTATCAACAGTCCGGGAGGTGTAATTACCTGGACCCCGCCAATTACATTAACAGACAGTCTTGTATGCTTCTGGAGAGTAAGCGCTGATTCTATTGACACAAGCGGATATCGCTGGAGAGAAAGTTCTTTTCAATATATCATTGGGAAAAGAGGATGGGGACAAGCTCATTTTTTCCAATTTAAGAATGATGAGTATCAATTTGTAAAACATGATAGGGGCACGCGAAAATTTATTTTTGTGAATGATGTAAAAACACTTCGTGTACAAAATGGAGTATTTCCCATTACCAACTTCACTGAAATAAAGTATGGCTTTAACTCTTCCTGGTTTACACCCTGGGGCTGTGCCTGGGGCGGGTTCAATTTTGCATGGATTGATTCCATAAGTGGCGATTACAAACCTAGTATTCCTATGGGTGGTTCATTGGGCCAATACGGCAATCTGCATTGCGATCAAAGCAGGCCTCTTCAATGGTTCTCTTTTGGTAACGATTCTGCGCAGCGATCACTCATGCGCAGTTTTATTGACTCTGTTCCTAATGGCGCATATGTATTGGCATATTCTATAGACTTTGATGGCCAGGCCTATAAGACGAATATTCTTAACGATACGCTTACTTACCAGGCTTTTGAAAAATTTGGCAGCAACTATATTCGCACGCTAAAAGATACTGTACCTTATATTATTTGGGGTAAAAAAGGTGCGCCGATTGGTTCGGCCAAAGAAAAAGTGGGAACATCAAAAAGGGATTTTATAACCCTTACAGATACGTTCGTTACTAAATGGGGACAAGGTTTTGTTGAATCGGAAGTTATTGGTCCGGCTTTAAATTGGGGGTCATTGCACTGGAGACAGCATGCATTGGAAAACCCGACAAAAGATAGTATTGTACTTAAAGTCATTGGTATTACAGCTACAGGAACTGAAAATGTTTTAGCTGTTTTTCCTCCTGATTCACAGGAGGTGCTTTCCCTTTCTACATACGCAAACGCAGGCTTGTACCCGTATTTAAAACTAAAAGCCTTTGCTAAGGATGATTCGCTTACCACCCCTCCACAAATTGATCGCTGGCAGGTTTTATATACTCCTGTTCCGGAAGCTGCATTAAATCCGCCGCTTGCCTATAGCCTATATGACGATACATTGCAGGAAGGTGATCAATTAAAAATGGTAATGGCCATTCAAAATATCAGCGAATATGATTTTACCGACAGTATGCTTATCAGTTATTGGGTGGTTGATAAAAACAGGGTCAAACATAACCTTCCTTTTAAATTAAAAAATCCTCCTTTTGTTGCCGGAGCAGTAATTATTGATACAGTATTATTTGATACGGAAAACTTTGACGGACACAACAGCTTATGGATCGAAGCAAATCCAATTGGAAATATTAATTCTCAATTAGAACAATATCACTTTAATAATATCGCACAAATCAATTTTTTTATAGGCGGCGATCGTATTAACCCCCTGCTGGATGTAACGTTTGATGGAATACATATTTTAAATGGCGACATTGTTTCACCTAAACCGGGTATCGTTATTCAGTTAAAGGATGAAAATCGTTTCCTCGCGCTCAATGACACTTCCGACTTTGCGGTATTCATTAGAAAGCCCGGAGCAACCATTGATGAAAGAATATATTTTGGCCCCGAAATGACTTTTACGGAAGCGGTACTTCCCCATAACAGCTGTAAAATAAATTATATGCCTTCATTCCCAATGGATGGAACTTACAAACTTATCGTACAGGCTGAAGACCGATCTGATAATGTTTCGGGGGCTTTGAGTTATGAGATCAACTTTGAAGTCATTAATAAATCAACCATTACGGAAGTGCTAAACTATCCAAACCCCTTTTCTACTTCTACCCGATTTGTATTTACACTTACGGGCTCCGAAGTACCGCCGATATTTAAAATACAAATACTTACAGTAACAGGTAAAGTGGTGCGTGAAATTAAACAGGACGAAATTGGCCCTATTCATATTGGAAGAAATATTACCCAATATGCATGGGATGGCAAAGATGAATTTGGCGACAGGTTAGCGAACGGCGTTTATTTGTACAGGGTGGTAACCCAGCTTAATGGCCAATCTATTGAGAAGCGCGAATCGGGGGCAGATGATTATATTACCAAAGGGTTTGGCAAAATGTATATTATCCGTTAAAAATTTATCTAATCCATTAAACCTTTCATATTTTAATAAGTCTATAATACATAAAACGATACGATATGAAATAGCCATAATTCTAACGGGATACAAACCGAAAATGAATATGGCGTATTCCATATGACATTAAAAACAAAAACATTTACACATGAAATCCAAAAGATCTTATTTACTGTTTTGCCTTTTAGGCATACTAATGTTGGGGAATATTAATGCCTTTGCACAAATGCCTGCTAAAAATGCCCATGGCAAACCAGGCGTTGCAAAGAAAAAGTTTGCAGATAAAACTCATGCCCGAAAAGCGATCAGGAAAACTGCTATTGTAATAAGAAATGCACAGCTAAAAGTAAAGGCCAATAAAAATTATACGGGCGATCTTTCAAGAGCGATCGCACATCAGCGTTTTGCAAGGAAAATGTACATAAAAGGAATGTATGTCAAAGCACTCCGCCATACACGCGCAGCACGCATATTTGCCCGTAAAGCAATTAAAGCAAACAAAGGAAGCGATATTGCTGAAGCAAATTTCACTCCTGAGGAAGAAGAGTTGATGAAAGATTCTCCAAGCGATCAGGAACTGATGGACGAAATAGTGCGTGAAGAGGCGAAGCCGGTTATTGATGATTCTAAATTTGTAAACGAAGCATCCGATATCGACCTGGGTGAGAACGAATAGAAAAAACTGATTGTACCCTTCGAGAAAACCTCAGGGTACGGATTCTTTTCGTTGTCCGAAGGACTCCTTTGGAGAGGCACTCGAAACGAACATCAATTAGATTTTCTAGGAATCAAAAGCCATTAGCAACAATTAACTGATAACCAATAACTATCTTTGCTCAACATTAGTTCATGAGCAAAATAAAACTCATTTTATTATCATTTATAAGCGGCCTGTTGTTAGCCGCCTCCTGGCCACATTTTGGCATTACCGCTATTATTTTCTTTGCCTGGGCTCCTCTATTGGCAGTTGAAGAATTTATAAGCGATCACAAAGCTGATTTTTCGGGAGCTTTTCTTTTTATGTGTTCCTACATTACTTTTTTTACCTGGAATGTTTTAACTACCTGGTGGATATGGAATGCCTCCGGCGGAGGTGCTGCAATGGCCATACTGGCCAACGCATTATTAATGGCCACTGTGTTTTATATTTTTCACATTGTTAAGCACAACATAAAAAAATTATTCCCTGCTGTAAATAAAAATTTGCTTCGTCTTTTACTTATTGCTTTCTGGATATCGTTCGAATTTCTTCACCTGGATTGGGACCTCACCTACCCCTGGTTGACACTGGGAAATATTTTTTCAGAAACACATACGTGGATACAATGGTATGAATACACAGGCGTTTTCGGCGGAAGTTTATGGATCCTCTTGGTGAACATCATTATTTACAATTTGTTATTTGAGATCGATCTTTCTGCTCAAAAAAAATATTTTGCGAATATCATCCCTGTCGTTCTGTTGATCATAGTTCCTATAATTATTTCATTGTTCATCTATAACTCTACAACGGATAACGGAGAAACAAAAAATGTAGTTGTTGTGCAGCCCAATGTCGATCCCTATAATATGAAGTTTGATATACCTGCCGAAGATCAGCTGAAAGAAATGCTTGAGCTCGCTGCTACAAAAGTAAATGCGAACACCGATTATCTTGTTTTCCCTGAAACTGCCATTCCTGAAGGCATGTGGGAAGATGAACTGGGAAAAGAACCCAGCTTATTAATGATAAAAGATTTTCTGAAACAATTTCCTAAATTAAAAATTGTCACTGGCGCTACTACACGGAAAGAATATCGTGCCGGTGAAAAAGCTTCTGCGACCGCGCGCAAGTTTAAGGATAGTGATGGCTCTTATGATGAATACAACACGGGCCTTCAGCTTGACAGCAGTGGCACTATTCAGGTTTACCATAAATCGAAACTCGTACCGGGTGTAGAGA
>Ga0163151_10008975_pt1 | contig 11036 bp, 5 predicted proteins | sample OliLakLV19MP5IB2_FD_145596 | JGI IMG/M metagenome (GOLD analysis project Ga0163151, IMG submission 145596) | Freshwater microbial mat bacterial communities from Lake Vanda, McMurdo Dry Valleys, Antarctica - Oligotrophic Lake LV.19.MP5.IB-2 | ecosystem: Environmental > Aquatic > Freshwater > Lake...
GTTTCTCATTAAGAATGAGTATTTGATACAAAACAAATATTTGGAAAACGAACTTAGTGAAAAATGGGAGGAAATAGAAAACGTAAAAATAAGTTTGGTTAAACTGCCTGGGTTTTATGAAATTAAATCGCCTGACGGGAAGTATTATTTCTCATTCCAAAACATCTCAGACCAAGCAAATTATCCCAATTGGTTAAAGATAATTATTATATTGGGAGCAATTTTATTGTATTTCTCCATTGAGTCATTTATCATTTATTTCATTTGCAAAGGGTTTGCCTTTTATATGTCTTTGGTTTTTGTATTGATTTTGATAGGTGTTCGTGTATTGCAGATTCACTACAAATATTCAAGCTTTTTATATGACGGGGAAATATTTAGCCCTACCGTTTATGCTTCTAATTTCTTTTTCCCATCTCTTGCCGATTTTATCATAAACGTAGGTTTGGCTTGTCGTTTATTATTTGTGGTCCTCGTCCAAAAAGGGAATGGCAACCTTAAAGCACCTCGCATGTTTGCAAAACCCACTAAGTATATTATATCAGCTATATTATTAGCCTTCCCCATTGTGTCAGTATACTTGGTTCAAACACTTATAGTCGACTCAACAATATCCCTCAACTTTTCCAATAAATCCATTAATAGTTATACACTGTACGCCTTGTTGGCTGTGTCTCTATGCTGCGTGATGGGCTTTTTAGCCATTAGGGTAATACCAACTTCTAAAATTGATTTACACAAGAAGAATGTCCCTTTGTTTATAAGTATATTATTTTTATTTTTAAGTTTATTATTTTGGATAAGTGGATATATATATTTATTAGGAATAGCCCTGCTTGTGGGCTTATTATTTATTGTAATACATGGAAAGGAACAAACACATTTACATAAGAGTTTTTTTTCTTTAATCATGTCGTCGGTAATTATTGGGTTATTATTTTCTTATTATAACAGAGAGAAAGAAAACGCATCACGAAGAATTATTACGCAAAATATATATGAACGAAGAGATGGGAGAGCCGAGAGGCTAATGTCGGATATTGATAAACGATTACAAAACGATTTTTCATTAAAGAAGCTATTATATAAAAACCAGGGAGACAACGAGCTGTTAAAGAAAAGAATAAAGGAAAATTATTTTACAGGGTATTTGGGGCATTATAATATTTCGCTATATACCACACAAAACGATTCAAGTTATGCTAAGGTAGAAGAACTGGATTCTCTATATAGGAATAACGCATCGCAAGTAGAAAATACAAACTTTTCGAGGATTAATTCCTCCAGTACACTACAGGGTTATATTGCTCGCTATGCCTTTAAAGAAGATATCGGAAATAATGGAGATATATATATAGTATTACAGCCAAAAACGCTTGGTGACCAATTTGTGCAAACAGAATTGTTTAGCCAAAGCCACAAGGTAGATTTTTTCCAAAATCCAGACTATTCGTGGTGTATGTATCGTGGAGGGAAACTTTTCAACAATCATGGAATATATAATTATCCTGTTAATTTGGATAGCCCGAACTTTAATTTTAAAGATAATTTTTTTGAATTCACCGAGAATGGGTATGACCATTTGGCGTATAACAACAACAATATTATAATAATTGCTAGTCGCCAAAGTGAACCGTTTTATCGAGCATTCACTTATATATTGTTTTTTGTAACTTTCTTTGTTCAAATATTATTTATTGTGTTTTTGTTAAGCACATTTTTCCATTTTATGAGGCACATTAGATATTTTTTTAAAAGCAAAAGACGATATATTGTATCAGTTTTTCAATCTTTCAAAAGTAATTATGTATCTGGTGGTTTTAACCTTTCGTTATTGTCAAATCAAATACAACTTATGTTGGCATTTTTAATTATAATTACCATAGTGATTACTGCGGTAATTAGTCAGCAAGGAATAGTGAACAAATTTAATGAAAACCAAAACAACAAACTGCTACTTAAAATAAAGCAAATAGCCTACGAGATAAAAAATGAAGCTGGAATAAACCCGAATAATTACCAATTGAACGAGCTCAATACACAAGTGGGCAAGCTAAGCGAACTATATGCCTCCGATATTAATTTGTATGACCTAAGCGGAAATTTGCTGGCCACTTCACAGCCTAAAATATTTGAATTTGGCATTATGAGTAACCGCATCAATCCCGATGCTTTGCAGCAGTTAAGTTATAAAAGTCAATCGCAGTTTATACATAATGAAAACATAGGCAAGCTTAATTATTTATCTGCATATTTGCCTATTATAGAAAACAACAAAATAGTGGCTTATATAAACCTGCCTTTTTTTAGTAAAGAAGCGGAATTAGAAACGGAAATAAAATCCAATATTATTAGCCTGATAACACCTTATTCTCTTATATTTATTATTATAAGTTTGTTTTCTTATATAATATCATTAAGGGTAAGTAATAGTCTTAATTTTATCAGATTGAAAATCGCACAAACCACATTTGGGAAAAAGAACAACAAATTGGTATGGAATAAGCGTGATGAGATAGGAGCCTTGGTGAGGCAGTACAATTTGATGATAGACAAGTTGGAAGAGAGTGCGGAGATGCTTGCCAGAACAGAGCGTGACCAAGCATGGCGAGAGATGGCAAAACAGATAGCTCACGAAATTAAAAACCCGCTCACCCCGATGAAGTTAAATCTTCAAATGTTGCAACGCTCGGCCCACGAAAATGTAAGCGACTTAGAAGCCCATGTGAAAAGGGTAAGTAATTTATTGATTGAACAAATTGATTCCTTATCGCAGTTGGCAGGAGAATTTAGTTCATTTGCACGAATGACGGAGGGGCAACCCCAACTAATAAACCTGAGCGATGTATGTAAAAAAATTGCTCAATTATACAATATGCCCGGCGATGCATTGGTTAATTATCATAGCAATATGAAAGAAAGCATTGTACTAATTAATCCAGATGCTATACAAAGGGCGATGAACAACCTCGTTAAAAATGGCATTCAAGCCACAAAGGAGGGGGTTGAGCCGATTGTAGATATTTATATTGAAAACAAAGAAAGCAAGGCTTTGATAACGATAAAAGACAACGGCACAGGGATACCTATAGAACTGCATAACCATATTTTTGAACCAAATTTCAGCACTAAGAATTCGGGTATGGGGTTGGGGTTAGCCATTGTGAAGAAAATTATTGAGCGGGCAAATGGAAGTATATGGTTCGAAACCGAACAAAATGTGGGCAGTACATTTTATATAGAACTTGATTTGGCCAAATAAAAGGTATATTTTTGCAGCACCATGAGTGACAAGAAAAAAGTATATACTATTACTGCAGCATTGCCGTACGCAAATGGCCCACTGCATGTAGGACATATAGCAGGTTGCTTTCTCCCTGCCGATATTTATCACAGATATCTCAAACTAAAAGGAGAAGACAGCATCTTTATATGTGGCAGCGATGAACATGGTGTACCTGTTACCATTAGGGCCACAAAGGAAGGAACTACACCTCAAGCAATAGTGGATAAGTATAATACAATGATGAAGGATGCTTTTGAAAAATTTGGGATCGATTTTTCTTTTTATGGGAGAACTTCCGCACCTTATCACCATAACAATGCCCAGCATTTTTTCGAAACATTATATACCCATTCTAAATTTGATGAAGAAGTTACCCAGCAGTTTTATGATGCAAAAGCCAATCAATTTTTAGCTGACAGGTATATTACAGGCACTTGCCCCAAATGCAGCAACCCAAATGCTTATGGAGACCAGTGTGAGCGGTGTGGCAGCACTTTGAATCCTACGGACTTGATAAACCCCAAATCGGCACTTAGTGGGGAAAAACCAGAAATGCGTGAAACAAAAAACTGGTATTTGCCTTTGAATAAATATCAAAACCAATTAGAAAATTATATAAATAGCCACCAAGGCGATTGGAAAATTAATGTATATGGACAATGTAAATCGTGGCTGAATGATGGATTAAATGCCCGTGCCATGACCCGAGATTTGGATTGGGGAGTAAAGCTGCCACCTGTGGTAAAAGATGCTGCTGGCAAAGTAATGTATGTATGGTTCGATGCTCCATTAGGTTATATCAGCAATACAAAAGAATATATAAAAGAAGGTTGGGAGAAATATTGGATACAAAATGAAAATACGGATCAAAAACTGATTCACTTTATAGGTAAAGACAATATAGTATTTCATTGTATTATTTTCCCTGCCATGCTAATGGCCTATAACAGCACGGGAGGGAAGCAATACCTGTTGCCCGAAAATGTTCCTGCCAATGAGTTTCTAAACCTAGAAGGCGATAAAATATCCACCTCGCGAAACTGGGCGGTGTGGTTGCACGAATATTTGGAAGATTTCCCCAATAGAAATGACGAATTGCGATATTACCTCACTGCAATCGCTCCCGAAAGCAAAGACAGTGACTTTACTTGGGGTGGATATCAATTGGCTGTAAACAGTGAATTGGTAGCCGTTTTGGGCAACTTTGTAAATCGAGTAATTGTATTAACACATAAGTTTTTTGAGGGGAAGGTGCCAGGTCAAAATACAAGCGGAGAATTGGAAAACAAGCTCTTCGAAAACTTATATAGGCAAAGTAAAGTGATAGATGAATATTTAGCGAAGTTTAAGTTTAGAGAAGCATTGGCCGAGTTGATGGATTTATATAGGGCGGGTAATAAATACTTCGCCGATACTGAGCCTTGGCATTTGATAAAAACCAATAAAGAACAAACAGAAACAGTTTTAAATACTGCATTAACCTATTGTTATAACTTGGGTATTTTATCGCAAGCATTTTTACCAGAAACAGCAAAAAAAATATTTAATTTATATAATACTTTTCCCACGGCCAATGATTTTAATACTATAATAAACGGTAAACATATAATCTTGGAAACGGGGCATGAGATTGCAGCAGCCGTGCATTTGTTTAAAAACATTGAGGATGTTGAAATACAAAAACAAACAGAAAAACTTCAAAGTACAATTGGGAGTCTTGCTCCTGCTGCAACAAATTTGAACCCCCCAAAGGATATAATAAACTTTGACGATTTTGCAAAAATTGACTTGCGGGTGGCTACTATTATTGAAGCCGAAAAAGTACCCAGTGCAGATAAGTTATTGAAACTTGTTTTGGATACAGGTATTGACAAACGCATAGTTGTATCAGGCATTGCAGAATATTATAAACCAGAAGATATAATAGGAAAACAAGTATCGTTGGTCGCTAATTTAGCTCCTCGTAAAATGCGTGGTATCGAAAGCGAGGGAATGATTTTGATGGCGAAGGACAGCGAAGGAAATTTACATTTTGTAAGCCCTACAAGTATAATAAATCCAGGTGCGGATATTACTTAGTACTCATCCGAAAACTGGTCTTTTTTCGTTTTGCTCATTAAAAAACGGTCATTTATAAGAAAAAACTGTCTGGTTTTTTAATTTCCTCCGCCCGCTGGCGGAGTCAAAACAGAAGTTTTCAAGCCAAGCACCGAGTTCCCGTTCAGAAACTACCTAGCACTATTATACCGAAACTCAATATATAATAGTCCAAAAGAAAGGGACCAATTCCCCCGCATCCCGATAATTATCGGGATTAAGCGGGGCTTTCGGGATGTAGTTCGGCATTACCATTCTAAAAACTAAATCCGCCACATGCGGAGAACTATTTTAGTTTAAGAATTGGTATTATATATTCGTTCGATAATTTCTACTACTTTAGCTCCTTCTATTGCGGAGGTATGTGGTTTTTCCAATCCGTTTAGGGTGTTAATCACATTATCAATTACCTTATCGTGGTTGTTAGCAGAACCTTTATAGTGCCCGTAATCATTAGCATCTTGTGTTTTTTCTAGTTTAGGCATTATATAGTCTTTTATATGACCATAGCTTACCTCATCCATATATTGTCCGCCAATTTTTATTGTACCGTTTTGAGCTATAATTGTAATGCTGCTTTCAAAATTCTTATCATATACCGATGTAGAGAAATTAAGTGTACCACTACCACCGCTTATAAATTCAAAACTAGAAAAACCACTGTCTTCAAATTCTGTAATGCCGCTGTGGTTATTATTATAAAGTTTGGTTTGTATATTTTCTATATCCCCAAATATCCAGTACATCATATCTATAAAATGGCTGAATTGCGTGTACAAAACACCTCCGTCAAACGCCTTGCTGCCACGCCACGATTGGGGAGTATAGTAACGTTGATCACGATTCCAAAAGCAATTTATTTGAACCATATATATTTCTCCCAAAATATTTTGGTCTATGATACTTTTCAACCACTTTGCGGGTGGTGAATATCTATTTTGCATTACACAAAATATATAATTATTGGGATAATCACTTGCCAAAGTATTACAACTTTCTGAATCAATACCCATAGGTTTTTCAATAACAACATGATGGTTTTCTTTGAGCAACAATTCTGCTTGAGGTGTATGCAAATAATTTGGTGTAGCGATAATTCCCACATCACATTTTTGATTATTTATATAATCTTCAAGCTTTAAAAACGTTTGTATGCTGGGATATAATTTTTTTGCTTCTTGTAATTTATTGGGGTCAACGTCTATTATAGCTCTTAGTTCGCCAAACTCATGTCTGTCAACCATCTGGGCGTGTCGTTTTCCTATATGTCCAAATCCACAAACTGCAAAAGTAACTTTCTTCATCATATATAATAAAGTGTTTTTATAAAGAGGTATTTTGTAATAAACATATTATGAAATATAATCAGTAAGATAGAGGTATTTTTTTGTGAGCGAACCATTCTCTGCTATAGTAGCATTTAGTATAATATCATCAAATTTTTTGCTTAACAAATGTGGCATCACTGAGCGTAATAAATCTTCCCCAAATCCATTTGAAGCATCATAAGGTAATTCGCAAGGAAGGTTTCCCACAGCCATGATATCAATGGTATTGGGCATATATTCTTCTACTTCCGATTCGCTATATTTATGATAACCATATACAGGATTTTCGATGGTGGTAGCCCGTAAAGTTGAGGGCAATGAACCGGGAATATCGCAACTAATATCAGCAATAACTTGTATATTAAAGTTATCTTCTTTCATCTCGGCTCGTGTAAAAAAAGGCGGCACCCCTGGTTTCCAAAGAATACCATTTACTAGCAAATCTGTAACTTGGGTATAAGGTTTAAAAGTACCTTTATAATCTTCCGGATTGTGGTAAAAATCGCTCTTGTCCCATGGCCTACTGTCTTTGTGTTCATAATAGTGTTCTGAACGGAGGTGCACATATATGGGTTCATCAAACTGTTCTTGCAAATAGGCACGTGGTGTTACTTCACGCAAATTAAGTTTCTGAAATAACTCTATCACACCATGGCTTACACGGCCATCGCCAGTTAAACATATTTTGATCGGAGGGATTTGTATATTCTTATATTGTGCCAAAAGTTCATCATAGTTTTTACACAGGTAAGCAGGCTTTAAGTCATATAGTTTTTTCTTTTTGCCATAAGTTAGAAACCCATTGTGTCCACCAACAATGCCGGCATAGCGACCAAAACCCAATATCCTACTTCCATTTTCCCAGGCGAGGGTTTCATAATCAATCAACCTGATTTTCTTTTTGATAATTTCCCGCAAAAGATTGCGGTTATGTGCTTGTTTTTTGATGGTATGCGAAAAAAACAAATAGGTTTTTTTCTCTATCAATAGTTCAACAGGAACCTCTTTAATTCCTAATAATATATCACAATCTGATAAATCTTCAACTAGCTGTAATCCTACATTTTTATATTCTTCATCAGCGATACAACGATGGGGCGAAGGCTGAACGACAATTTCAGCATGCGGGAATGCGATTTTTAGTTTCACACATTGGGCTGGGGTTAAAGCCACCCGCTTGTCTGGCTGTTCCTTGCCTTCTCGTATCAAACCTATTTTTACTTGTTGCATGAGCGGGCAAAGTTAAGAACTAAACGTATTTATATACTAAGCCCTTGCTTGTGCGTCGAGCACTGCGATAGAAACCATATTCACAATTTCACGGACCGAGCTGCCCAATTGTACAATATGAACGGGTTTGTTCATACCTAACAATACGGGCCCTATGGCTTCAGCGGCACCAAGTTCTTGTAATATTTTATAACAGATATTACCCGCACTAAGGCTGGGGAAAATAAGAACATTGGCAGGCCCTCCGACTAATTCACTAAAGGGAAAATTTTCTTCAAGCAAACTTTGATTGAGAGCAAAATTTCCTTGTATATCACCATCCACTATCAAATCAGGGCGGCGTTGTTTCACGAGCTCACGGGCTTTTTGTACGCGTTTTGGGGTATCGCCTTCGGTGCTGCCGAAATTGGTATAACTAAGCATGGCAACACGAGGTACTATATTAAAATTCTCAACAGCTTTTGCAGTGAGCAATGTAATGTCAGCTAGGTCTTCGGCAGTTGGCCTTTGGTTCACTGTGGCATCTGCAAAAAACAATACTCCTTTTTTGGTGAGCATTATATACATTCCTGCTACTTTGTTCACCCTTTCGTCTCGACCTATTATATGCAATGCAGGCCGAATGGTATTGGGATAGTTACGTGTCATACCCGAAATCATAGCATCAGCTTCGCCAACTTCAAGCATCATACAACCGTAATAATTACGTTCACGCATAATCTTTTTAGCATCGTGCAAGCTGACACCTTTTCGTTGGCGTTTTTCAAAATATCGTTGGGCAAACTCACTGCGTTTTGCTTCTTCTGCCATTTGGTCCACAATCTCCACTCCATCCAAATCCAAATTGTTTTCTGCAATCATGGCCAGAATTTTTTCGCGGTTGCCCAAAAGTATTGGAATAGCCAAGCCATCCTCTTTTACAATCTCGGCAGCCTTTAATATTTTATAGGTATCGGCTTCCGAAAATACCACGCGTTTGGGATTGGTTTTGGCCCTTTGCATCACCAACCTCATAAACTTATTTTCATCACCGAGCCTGCTTAGCAATTCTTGATTATATGCATCCCAGTCTGTAATAGGTTTGCGAGCAACGCCACTGTCCATAGCGGCCTTGGCTACCGCAGGGGCAACGGTTGTAATTAGGCGGGGATCCATAGGCTTGGGCAATATATATTCTTTTCCAAAAACTATATTTTTTTGGCTATAGGCAAGATTCACAATTTCGGGAACGGGCTCGTGGGCCAAACTTGCGATAGCAAATACCGCAGCTAACTTCATTTCCTCGTTTATGCAAGTTGCCCTTACGTCTAAAGCACCGCGAAAAATAAAGGGGAATCCCAATACATTGTTCACTTGGTTAGGGTGGTCGCTTCGGCCTGTGGCCATTATAATATCGGGACGCGACGCAATGGCCAAGTCGTAGGCTATTTCTGGGTTGGGATTAGCCATTGCAAATACAATAGGATTAGGGGCCATACTTTGTACCATTTCTACAGATACCACATCGGCCTTGCTCAAGCCCACAAACACATCAGCATCTTTCATGGCTGCGGCCAATGTTGCAATATCCCTTTTTGTAATAAATTCTTTTTTTGAGTCATCTAAATCAGCACGGTTTGTGTTGATTACGCCTTTACTATCAACCATTACCACGTTTTCGCGTGTTGCACCCAAAGCTATAAATAAGCGGGTACAGCTAATTGCTGAAGCCCCGGCACCATTCACCACCAATCTCACTTTTGATATCTCTTTTTCTACCACCTGCAAAGCATTCAGCAACCCTGCTCCGCTAATGATAGCGGTGCCGTGTTGGTCATCGTGCATAATTGGTATTTTTAATTCCTCTTTGAGTCGACGCTCAATTTCAAAACATTCCGGGGCTTTTATGTCTTCAAGATTAATGCCTCCAAAAGTGGGTTCAAGGGCTTTTACGGTTTGTATAAATAATTCTGTATCTTTCGTATTTAGTTCTAAATCGAAACAATCGATCCCTGCAAATATTTTAAATAGGATTCCCTTTCCTTCCATTACGGGTTTGCTAGCTTCAGGACCAATGTCTCCAAGACCTAAAACGGCAGTGCCATTGCTTATTACAGCTACCAAATTCCCTTTAGCGGTATACTTATATACTTCATCAACATTGGCAGCAATTTCTAAGCAGGGTTCGGCCACACCAGGCGAGTATGCTAAGCTAAGGTCTCTTTTGGTATGGGTGGGTTTGGTTGGTATTACTTCTATTTTACCAGGCTTCCCTTCCGAATGATAATTAAGTGCGTCTAGTTTCAGTTTATTGTCTGTCATTATGCTTTATTTGTATGATAATAAGGTAGGTTTTTCGAGAGGTCAAAGGTATAGAAAAGTATGGGTTGTTTAGCCATTATTTATAAGCATATTTTAATATAAAACAAGAAAAATATTTACCATTAGCAGCACACAAGCATATAAAAAGCAAGTCCTTAGTAAAGGTTTTGTTTATATTTGCAACACATATTCAGATTGCTGCTTTTAATAAATACTATTTTTAATGGCGACAAACATATTTACAAAGTTTGCACATCTTATTGATGGCTTACCTATTATCAGGACTATACCTGGTTTTAATTCCCTGCCTGATAAAATCACTCCGTATAACTTAAGGTTTTACAAATTATGTAATTTGGTTCATACATTAGGGATGGGTATACATTTTAGTTGGGTTATTATATTTTTATACTTAGAAGATTATTTAATAGCATATATTAATATTTTTAGTATAGCGATATATGTCTTTAATATTGTAATTAACAGGAGAGGTTATCACTTAGTTTCGGTGTCTATGATGGTTTGTGAAATTATAGCCCACCAATTGTTTGCCGTGAGAGCCTTTGGCTGGGATGCAGGATTTCAATATTAGACCTCTTTCATAATTCAAATAAGAAAAGCCAAATTATAACGGACACTTTATTTTATTGTAGTATCGCTCGCCGCGAACTCCGATAACTATCGGGGCTTCCTTTTTACACAAAAAGGAAGCAAAAGTGTTTTTATTTACCAAGGTGATTTTTGCTTGAGAGGCCCAATGCAAAACCGTGGTCAAAACAACAGCTTTCTACTCG
>Ga0163151_10008980_pt1 | contig 11031 bp, 11 predicted proteins | sample OliLakLV19MP5IB2_FD_145596 | JGI IMG/M metagenome (GOLD analysis project Ga0163151, IMG submission 145596) | Freshwater microbial mat bacterial communities from Lake Vanda, McMurdo Dry Valleys, Antarctica - Oligotrophic Lake LV.19.MP5.IB-2 | ecosystem: Environmental > Aquatic > Freshwater >...
AGTCGATGATAGGGGCTGGGTCCCCAGAAACCATTTTAATCTGCTCTAGGCTTTCATTGCAATCGCATGCGAGGCCACACACGAGCAGAAAACGTGTCATATCGCCAGACTGAAAGATCGCTTCGCGAAAAAAGTAATCACAATTGCCGCGTGACCCGCCTAGCTTTTTTGCAAAGTTTCAATCAGTGTCCTAAGGGCGGATCGACGTCGACGCGTCGGACAAATACGACAGCCACAAGAAGCGCTTTGATCAGTTTCCCAATTGACACTGCCTCATACACGATTTTCGAATCATCTCCAATCCAATCTCAACATGGACGCCCCTCAACAACCCACCCTCTCTGTCACTGACTTCACCCCGGAGGATCTGTCTGGTCATGCTGCTGGCTTGATCGTCGCTGGACGCCCCCAGGAAACGGAGAACACGTTGGTGTCCATCATTGCAACCGGTACGTCGAAGTGTTTAAGTTCTCCTGCATGTGGCTGAAAAGGCACCAATTATCTGAACGAACGTGTAACACACATTTTATTGTCGATCTTGCCATGAATGGTGCCTATTGTAATACGTCTTCATCATGGGACCGGCGCTACTCACCTTCACGTGTAAAGACTCGGGCAGTAAGTTGCGTGCAAGTTTTCCGACTGTGATTATTTGCTTCCGTAGCTATAGCTAGCCAGGCCTAATGCATGGCGCGATGTCATGCATTGTTTGATTGGCCATATATATGGTTGCTCCCTCATCACTTGCTTTGATACCTACTCAATCAACCTGTGTACTTGATTTCTGTCACTTGGTGCATGAATTGATACGGAACCTCGGCATCGTGGTTGCTCGGAATTGATTTTACTGGCTATCCGTTGATCATTGAATTATCTTGACAGGCGGTAAGTTCTCTTGACCCCTCGTGGCATCTTTGATGATGCGCTCAGCTCCTTAAGCTTGTCATGGGTGGTTACTTCATCACTTACTTTGATACCTGCGTTCATTTCTTTCACTTGGTGTATGAATTGATACGGAACCTCGGCATCGTGGTTGCTCGGAATTGATTTTACTGGCTATCCGTTGATCATTGAATTATCTTCACAGGCGGTAAGTTCTCTTGACCCCTCGTGGCATCTTTGATGATGCGCTCAGCTCCTTGTCATGGGTGGTTACTTCATCACTTACTTTGATACCTACTCAACCTGTGTACTTGATTTCGATCTTTCACTTGGTGCATGAATTGACACCGAACCTCGACGTCGCGGTTGCTCGCAATTGATTTTACTGGCCATCTCTTGATCATTGAATCATCGTCACAGACGGTAAGTACCACGGAGTCTCGTGGCATCTTTGATGATGCGCTCAGCTCCTTTCCTTAAGCTTGTCGTGGGTGGTTGCTCACTCACTTATTAATGCTTTTACACTCAATCTGCGTATTTGACCTCTTTCACTTGTTGCATGAATTGTTATCATCATGACAGACTGGCCGTAAGATCATCATCTTCACAGACTGGTAAGTACGATCCAAGTTGGTGAACGCTTTTTCTGGGCGCGCAGTGGCCACAACACAACGTGTAATCAAAATGTAATCGAAATGACATTTTTGTCCTGCAGAATTGGTTAAACTCCCAAGTATCGCCGCTTTGATGTTTCCACTCCAAGCGGCAACGATATTGGTGCAGGTTCGCTCTCGTTTGCAACTCAAGCTCAAATGGCTTTTGTGTGCGCATCACATCCTAATTGACACGCTCTTGTTTGCTGCATGCTTCTAGGCTTTACACCTTGCTCCGACATCGTCGACCTCGATCATTTGCTTTCCATTTTTGCTGCCTTTCGCTCTCAATGAACTCGCTTTTTCATTTCCTGCATGCAAAAGGTCAGCCTACCTGTCAGTGACTTTGCAGCTCAACAAGCCGTCAGACTTCCAGCGAAAGTTTGAGTTTTTCATAGCTGCGACCGTGAGCTGCGCGAGGCCACCGACTGTTATCCTCCGTACATGAACACCATAGAACGCGCCTTTCGCGAGCGTGGGATTGTTTATATTGTTTTTGGGGCGCTTGGCCCAAGCGTTTTGAGGTCTTTGCTGCGTCGTTGAGTGATCTGAGCTGCTAAACGCAGATCCGCTACAAAGAGGACACACGAGAGCTGAGGTTCGGAAGCACATAACCATACATGAGCGTGCTTACTCAAACCAGTGGCAACAGGTACCGAGCAGCTGATCTTGATCATCGAATGCCATTAAGAAAAACTCATACCAGCCGTGAGCCTCGGGCTTTGACCAGAACGCATGGTCAAACTGCAAGATTAAGCCATTCGAAGTACACCTCAACCGGGTCAAGTTATCACTTTCGCGGCGTTCATCCAGTCGCCCACGATGGTTGTACCGCACCTCAACCACAGCTCCGGCTGGTGAATCGACTAGACGAGGCACGTCAGCGTGAGACCAGAGCTGTCCGGACCCACGCTTCACCTTGGCGGGGTCGGGTGAACACTTGAGCTCGATGCTCAGCTTCGCATTCAGAGTCAAATTCTGAACAGTTAGCGTGTAAGGCAACGATCCAGATGATGGATCAGGTAGCTGTTGCCTTGGCAGGTGTTCACGACATCACCTACGTGCGCTGGACCGCTTGAACCGCTACTGCCCGAGCTGCGGCCACTGGACGACGCCAAGTTGTGGACAGCGGCACCACTTGAACCGCTACTGCTCGGGTTGGAAGACGCCAAGTTGCGAGAATGATACGAAGCGGAGCAAACAGTCTCCTTCCGCCAGGGCTCCGGGCCACCACCATTGGGCTTACCGAAAAGGCCAGGAAAGAACGACATATGTGCTATGTTTGATTGAAGAAAGTGCGAACAACTCCACTGGAAGCCGAGAAAATGAAAATGCACGCATGATTTTCGCACCCCTTGCGTACAATTCGACCGGCTAGGTCGACGATCTTAGGATGCTAAGAGAAAAGAATGGCACCGTGTTGAATTTGCGTTGCTCTATCCCTCATGCCGACAGGAGATGAAAAGATGCGGCGTTTGCACGCATGCAGAGGTGGCGGCCCTTCGCTCCGAAATGAAGGCGTTGTACATGGCTTCGAATCTCGCAACGCAGGCTGTGTATTGTTTCAGTTGATCAAGCATGTGAAAACCTCACATCTTCTTTGGACCACGCGTTTTCTTTTGTCAGAGGTGTTTCTCACTAGTACTAGTACTAGTCCGAATTCTGAAACAACAATCAGGCTGTTTCGTGCACACCAGGTTCATTTCGACGATTCTCATTCTTGGTTATCCCGAGTTTCGTCGGTGAATGTGGCCGCTGATGGCGAACACTTTGAAGCCATCAGCGTGGTACGCTTTTTGCTGCAAGCCAGCCAAGTTCATCAGATTCATCACTCTTGGACGCGAATAACGAAGCGCTTATGTTGTGCTGTCCGACCTGCCCCGTTTCCGTTTCGGAGCGAACCGAACCCATAGCACCGCCATAACGCTGGCGCAATGGGACCTGATCATGCAGTCCCCGATCTGTGTTTCGAGAGACGGGACCCAATACTTGTTGCGTGGGAACGTTTTCAGTGTGATCTTGTTTGCCGTCGCTACCGACGGAGTGTTTCGATCTGCTCCCCGATGGTGGCAGCCGGCACTGGACTGCGTGTCCGACAAGCCTCTTCTTGCTGGCCCCGCCGCCGTTTCCGTTCCGGATGACCCTATATCGAGATCCGTTTTCCTCGTCCCAAAACTGGAACCTTCTTGAGTTGGCTGCCATGCAACGGTCGTCATTTCATCGCATGGGTTCGTGCCGGTTGGTTTTCAAAGGTTCACGATTTCGTTGCTGGTGACACTCGCTGGTACCGGTACGATGGTCTGAAAGCGCCAGCGTTGTTGCGCCTGGCCACCAAACCCCGCACACCGCTCAACTACCGTCCGCCGCCTTGTACCCACACTCATCGGGAACAGATAGACAGCTAACACCTTTGATAGAATGAGCCGTTTGTGTTTGGGTTTGCAGTTTCCAAGCTCAGTTGAAAAATACGTCGTTGTTTGTATCTTCCTTTATTAGACTAGACTACAAGTTCCTCCTGATCTAGCGAATGCCAATCATCAAAACCAATATCTCGACGTACCAACTAACCAACCTTGGTCCCTATGCGTTAAACGGATTTCCGTACACCAAAGAGACCCGAGGATCGGTGTTTAAGCGGGTTCGGCGGCTTCAACGACAGAGTCAAACGGTCGAGGTTCGACCTTCTACGATCCCTGGCGCTGGGCTTGGGCTCTTTGCCAGGAAGAACTTTGCCGGTCGAAAAGAGACCAAGCTCGGAAAGAAACCGGGTGAGAAGATCGTGCCATACTCAGGTCGGCTGATCGACACAGAAACGGAAGAGTTACCGTCGGACAAAACGTACGTGCTCCAGCTCGATGCCCGAGGAGTGCAATACTGACCCGATGGACAGTCCACTATTGCATACGTTTTGTTATCTTGCGACCCCAAGTAGATGGTGCCATCCGCTCCAATGACTGGGGACATAAACAGACCGCCTGCAATTGCGAAGCTCCACTTGAGAACACCCGTGATTCCATCGAGCGCGTACACCTTGCTGTCGGCAGAAACCACGTAAACGGTTCCATCCCTCCCAATAACCGGAGATGATGCAGTTCTCGAAGTAAAGTAGTTCCATTTGACAGTACCCGTTGCTCCGTTCAGGGCAAACACTCTACCGTCACTCGAACCCACGTAGACGGTACCATCCGCACCGATCGCTGGAGACAAGGAATTTCCCAGATTACTGACAAAAATGCTGTAAACCCATTTGAGAGCACCCGTCCCTCCATCGAAGGCGTACACGTTGTTCCAAGAACACACGAAGACGGTGCCATCTGCTCCGATAGCTGGGAAAGACCAACGCATGCCATAGCTAGTGGCACCTTCGGTGCTCCACTTGAAGGCGCCCGTCACTCCATCGAACGCGTGCACGTTTGCAAAACTCCCGTAGACTGTGCCATCCGCTCCGATAGCTGGAGATGAGGCCACATACGGACCAGAGGCAGAGGTGATCCACTTGACTGCGCCCGTGGTGCCATTGAGAGCATACACTCTGCCGAGACAACTCATATAGATGGTGCCGTCCACTCCGATGGCTGGAGATGATACATCCGAACCGGTGGTGTAGTTCCACTTGAGGGCACCGGTGGTCGCATTGAGAGCGTACACTTTCTTGTCGTAGGATCCCACGTAGATGGTCCCATCCCCACCAATTGCTGGCGTGGAAGCAAACATCCCACCGCCGGTGTAATTCCACTTTGGAGCGCCCGTTGTTCCAGTGAGAGCGACCACGTTACTGTCGCCAAAAGAACTCGTGTAGACGGTACCATCCACCCCGATGGCTGGAAAGCAATACACCTGACCGGTCATGGTGTAGTTCCACTTGACGATCACCGCGGGACCAGTGGGTCCATTGTACAGGCTTCGTCCGGTGTGCGCCGCATCACCACCGAACATGGGCCACGGTGACGAAGCAAGTTGACCTTGGACGCCAATTGATAGTGCGAAAAACAGTGCCAGCCATGGTATGAAGCGCTGCCGTGAGTCAGCGACAAAACGGATACACGAGGATCGCCAAGTGATGCATCCACTAGCGATGACGAGAAGCAGCTGAAAGGACAAATAGCCCACGGCAGCCCTCGTGTCCCAGTTCGCAAGATGGCTCATATTGGCAGAACCGAAGGTTACGGTGCCTAGAGCAAGGCACGAAAGCCATAAATATGAGCCAACAACATTGGGTTCGACTGAGTGAAGCGAATCAGGTAGCACCACACTCACCGTTGGGACTGCGAGCGCATGCACTTCTGGCGCCCATAAATGGAGCGATTCCTTCGAACGGGTCATAACCCGGGAACACGTTGAGGTGTTGCTTCCGGCTGTCATTCGGCTGACTGCAGTATTCGTCGTAGGCAAAGGGTTGGGTGATGCAGTGCACATACCGCGCAGAATTGTACTCCGTCAGTCCGACTCGATTTTCACCAAGTTGGCAATTGATAATGAGGATGCAGGACAGTAGACCGACAGCGACCAGTATCCTACAAGCAGCCACAGCCATTCTGGCGAAGAGCGGGCCCACAGAAGATAACAGTACCAAAAAGCGAAGTACGAGCGTTGTGCCCACCCAGAGGCGGAAACCAAATGATGACCATGCTGATTTTTCCAGTGTCGCAATCATCATCGTAACTCGAGTTCGACCGTCTGGTAGTGATACATTCTGCGGTAGAAAACGATGCCGCAAAGCGTTCAAGCATGGCAACCACTGCAGAAGTAGGTTTTTTCGGCCAGCCGGGACCGGCACATGGAAATATCGCTGGAAGCGATCAAATCAGCCCCAACTGTTCACACCCAGCCGACCAGCATTGGTTGAGGAGCTCGCAACACGTTCAAGTCGAGAGAACTCGTCACTGGTGGATGGTTTCTGAACACTGAAACGGAACGATGGCATGCCGAAGAGGCACAATATCGAACGACGTGGGTACGCCAATCCGAAAGCGTCCCAGGTCAAGCGCTTGCGGACAAAGTTGCTGAAGCACGCATGCCTGCCGAACGGCGAACCCGGAACGGAAAGCGGTGGGAGATGCGCTCGTCGATTGACGGACACACCGTTTTGCCGACGTTTCTTCCTCGCTCCTGCGTTTGGAAACGGAGTTTAACGCTTTTCGATGATGGGAGGCAACTAACCGCTGGCAGAATTGTTCCGAGAATCGCAGTCTTTGGAGAAGCAAGGATAACGGAGGTTGGCCAAGCCATGGAAGGGACACTGCGTCGTTGCACAACCTCTGCACAAGCAGGCTGTTGATCCATCGCTGATCTGAGTGCACCCAGCGTGTCCTCCCCGATTCAAGGAACATGATTCATATCTGCTCGCCGATTCGCACCTATCGTTCACGAGAGAGAAACACTCCAATCGTCAGGTCGAACACTCAGCGGTCATGTGTCCAGTGTTCTCGTGGGACATTCCGGCACGCCGAGATTGAGAACACCGATGAGTTGTCGAACAGCGGGACCTTTTTCCAACGATCAATGGAGAAGCGGGACATGCCTAGGAGAACGTAGCCGACTTGCGAGGTGACGACGACAGACTTTCGTGTGGGTACTTGGGAGCGAGCTCTAGAACGAGCTGTTCTCCCGGTTCGAGACAGGCACAAAGAGGCTCACGGAACAAGGAGTATCGAACCAGCTACGTCGTTAGGGCGAGAGCTGCACAACCTGGCATATAGTGCATCAACAACGTCGAAACGTCGAATGACACTCGCTTTCGTGGCTCCGACGAGTAGCATCACTAGACTACCTCGAAATCGAGGTTAATCAGCCAGTAATCAGACGTTTAAAAACCGGATGGTTTGCGTCGGATGCGGCGGCGCGGCTACGACCATCCGTGAGGTGCTTTCTATCCGAACCGAGATGCCTCGATGTAAATCGACGGGACCCTCACATGGCACTAGTTTGTGCGTTCGTGGCAGACGTTGTCATCCTCGTTGTGACGTCGAGGCGAACCTCATGATTCAAGCCCGAACGAAAACATGGATTGAACGCGAGCGAGTCCGAAGAGGACGACGGCCACAACAACAACGTTCAACCCGGACATCGAAACCATGACACTTTCCAAGCGGTGGTCCGTCCTGTTCCTGCTGCTTTTATTCATGGGCCAAAGCCTTCCCAGCGCTCAAGCCGGTCCAATAACAGTCGGCTTCTGCTACTCCGGTTGCAATGCCGCTTGGGTTTCGTGTATGAGCTGGTGGGGTCTCGTCGCCGGAACAACGGGTCCAGTTGGTTGGTGGGCATGGGCCTGGAGCGCCCCTGGAATGTGCTCCGCGGCGCAAGGTGCCTGTATGACAACCTGCGCTGCCAGCTTCGTTGTGACGCCGTAACTGCTGGGTTACGGTACTGGACCGTCATGAATCTCCAACCATTCGAGGAATTGCAAAGTGAAGTCGCGAGGTATGCAAAGAGCGCGATTCCCTTTTCGACGTTATGGTGTGTGGTGTGTTTACCGTTGCCGTTTAATACATACAGACCCACCGATTGCGAAATGCATCGGCCGGTTCCAATTCCCGTGTTGGTACTGTTGGTGGCCATCGCGGCCTGTTTCGGCCCAGTCACGGCAGTCCCGATCGTCTCAGCTCCCATTGAATACACGAGCATTGTGAATGGACAGCTGCAGCTACCCCACAGAATGAGTTTGGTTTACCCAAGCTGTACACACCCAGTACTTCGCACCGTGCTAGCAGCAGGGTCAACACGCTCCATTCAAGGTGTCCGTTATTGACAGGAGAGGAGATCTTTGTTTCGTATTGCCGTCCGTGCAAGAAGAAGAAGAAGAAGAACAGCGGTGACAAGTGACAAAGTGCAGGGATATCGATGTGAGCTTTCGGCCAACCTCGCAAACCCGATGAATGCGAGCCCCAAGCCTAAATACAGAAGCCCCTGGGCTACTGCGTCTCAAGAAGTATGTCGAGCTCCATGCCTCATCACTTGATGTCATCTTTCGACCGAGAAGAGAGCAAAAACGAGCCCAGAACAAAAAGTTAGCAGATATGTGTTTTCTTGGTACACACGAATCCCATGGGCCACCGTGTCTCATGAAAGATGTCGAGCTATGTCTGTGCCATTTCGTCCCGACAATACCATAGAGGAGTGGGGGGGAAATGGAACACTACCTGGCGACCCATTTTTCGAGTCTCCCGCTTTTTTTTTGGAGGGGAGCACAGGGTGACCCATATGGAACCAGGGTAGAAACTGGTGGAGCCTTGTCTTCTTGTTTAGCTATGTCTGTTCCATTTCTCCGGCTGGTCTCTAGGGAACCCAAGGTAACAGGAAAAGGATGTTGTGACCAACATATAGTTCTATTGGTCGCTATGTCTGTTCCATTTCTCCGGCTGGTCTCTAGGGAACCCAAGGTAACACCGGAAGAGGATGTAGTGACCCCAACATAATTCGATGCGTCGCTATGTCTGTTCCATTTCTCCGGCTGGTCTCTAGGACACCCAAGGTGACACGTACCGGAAGAGAATGTAGTGACCCCAACATAATTCTATTGGTCGCTATGTCTGTTCCATTTCTCCGGCTGGTCTCTAGGGAACCCAAGGTAACAGGAACGAGATGTAGTGACCAACATATAATTCTATTGGTCGCTATGTCTGTTCCATTTCTCCGGCTGGTCTCTAGGGCATGGAGGGTGGAACAGGAACAGGATGTAGTGACCCCGCGGCCGATGCGTCAACACGTCTGATCCATTTCTCCGGATGGTCTCTAGGGAAGCATATGAAGAAGATGGAGTGACCAAAGATATGACCCATCATGTATGTTCCATTTCTCTGGCTGGTCTCTAGGCGCAAGCGTCTAGAGGCTTAGGGCAGAAGGCCGAGAAATCGAGAAATGACACCTGTGATACGACGATCCGATCATGTGAAAATTTCGAAAATTTCACTTAAACACAGTGTTGAGTTACAGTAGGTGCGAGCTCAACAACATATGATCCGCTGCATTCAAGAAGAGTTTATCCGGCTCGGGTATGAGCGTGGGAGCCAGGAGTGGAAGCGAGGGTATGTGAGATTACACTATCGGTGGCGAACCCATCAAGATGTGAAGGTAACGGTCAAACGAGGTGTAAAAGTGCAGCCCAAAACGGGCGTAGATGAAGCCACTTTACGTAAAAGGGCACACCAGCGAGAATGGTACCGAAAGATGAAGCGTATGGCACATCTCGGAGAGCAGGTGAAGAGAACTCTAGAGGCGGTGCATGATACATGATTCACCGCAAGAGAGCTGATTTTTCGAAATTTTTATATAAAAGAGATCGGTTTACCTAATATAGTATTAGGTAACTTCGTGAAGAAAAATACCACCCTGTATGTCCCGACCCACTACCTCTGACACAATCGTTGGCGGTGACACTGACAAACTCAGACTCAAAGCCAGGTTCAAGAGCTTTCTCGCTCAACACGTCGCTCCTTATGACGAGCCCTGCACCCACACCTCCATGAATGGGGTACAGGATGGTGTCGATGGAAGTACCGGGAGATATTATTTTGGTGAGGACGAGTTGGAGCAGTTGGAAGAGCACTTGTCGCACGACGGGGTCCGCAACATGAAGTGGTGTATTCAAGAGAGTTTCCCACTCGTCTCGATGTTCTACGTGGACTTTGATGACGGTAACGCGAAATTTCCGCTCTCAGAGAAACTGGTGGTGGCAGAAGCTTTGCAATCGTTTGAGAAGATGTTCGAAAAGGGATCGTACGATCCTAAGGACCGCGATATTCTTCACAACTCCCTGACTCCTACCAAGTATCGGATCTTGTTCTTCGACGTTTGTGTCGAAAAGAAGACCGCTCAACTCCTGGCTAAAGATATGCTAACACGGCATCCCGAATGGAAAGGTGTACTCGATACCAATTACACCGGATTGCGGTTGATGGGGAACTTGAAATTCAATAAAAAGACCAAGACCTTCGTCAACTCGTACTATGCAGTGAACGATGATTGGGAGGAGCTCAACCACGCCCCAGTGTGGAAGAAATACCGCCTTCGCCGAGACCTTGATGATATCACTCCGGTGAAAGATTCCGTAAGAGAGGAGCTGAATACCGCAAAGAAGTCCAAAGACAAGGCTAGGCCGAAGCGAGTTGCCAGAAAGCCAGCCGAGGACACGCTCAAAGAGGTGGAGGCCCTATTGCCGATGCTCTCCGAGGAGAGATGGACCGAGTACGAGCTTTGGTTGAAGATTGGTATGGCTCTGCACTCCACAGGAGATGAGTTTCTCGAGCTATGGGATGAATGGTCTTCGAGGTACGACGGGTACGAAGATGATTGCTGCCTTGACAAGTGGAAATCGTTTAACTGTAAAGTACAAGCGGCGAATAAGGATTCAATCACGTTGGGAAGCTTGCATCATTGGGCGAAAACAGACTCGCCTAAGGAGTACGCCAAATTTGTAGCCACGAGAGTAGCAGAAGAGAAGAGAAGTGCCATTTTAGCAGTATCGCCAAATACTGCATGCGCAGTGTCGTCATCAAAC
>Ga0163151_10008982_pt1 | contig 11031 bp, 6 predicted proteins | sample OliLakLV19MP5IB2_FD_145596 | JGI IMG/M metagenome (GOLD analysis project Ga0163151, IMG submission 145596) | Freshwater microbial mat bacterial communities from Lake Vanda, McMurdo Dry Valleys, Antarctica - Oligotrophic Lake LV.19.MP5.IB-2 | ecosystem: Environmental > Aquatic > Freshwater > Lake...
TATTAGTAGTATTTGTATTATTTGTATGTCATTGGTATATTGGCCTCGCTTTACAGTTGAGCTTTCAGCTTCACTTCAAGAGCTGCTTTTGGGCTCGCTCCCACTTGCCGATCCACCAGCTGGCCTCCTTTGAAAAAAAGAAGTGTTGGTATGCTGCGTATGCCGAATTTAGTTGCAATGCCGGGATTATTATCAACATTCAACTTTCCGATTACCGCTTTGCCATCATAATCTTTTGCGAGTTCTTCCACTACAGGCCCTACCTGGCGGCAAGGACCGCACCATTCTGCCCAAAAATCAACAAGAACAGGCTTATCGGATTTGAGAACAAGTTCGTCAAAATTTGCGTCTGTGAATTCTAATGCCATAATTTTTTAGTTTAGTAAATATATGTATTTGGTTTGGAACGCTCAAATGTTTTGCCATCCTTTTTTTCGGGGCACAATGGCAGATTAATTCAGCTTATAGGTGACATTCGGCATATTTTGGATATTACTTAGGAATGAATTGTCAGGATTTATGCGAACCTTACGGGATGGAAGCATTAGGGCAATGCCATCCTCAGAATCCATGATATTAAACTTCAGATAGCATGTTCCCTCTTTCTCTTTTGTATTCTCGCTCACTAACAGGTTAAGGTCTTCAATGAATTTATCCGAAATATCCTTCAGCGGAATATTAATGGTAATAAACTTAAGCTTATCGCGGAGCTCCGAAAGCAGTTGCATGCTGGTGATCTTAAACTCCACCATATCGGATTGGTTCCATCTTTCCTTCACTGTGCCTCTTATAAGAACAAAGTATCCAATGGACATGTGCAGTTTATTCTTCACATAATCCTCACCAAAAAGAACAAATTCGTGGGTACCCCCGTAATCCTCCAGTATAAAGTTTCCAAATGGTTTTCCGGTTTTAGATATCCGGTGATTCACCATAGAGATCATGCCTCCAAAAGAAAATTCTTTCCCTTTCAATTTCTCAATATCTCTTAATTCGCCAAGCTTGTTCTTGCTGAACGTATCCATTTCTATTTTAAAATTATCCAGCGGATGCCCGGAAACGTAAAATCCGATTACCTCACGTTCAAATTTCAGCTGCTCCAGGTTCCCCCAAGGTTCTACTACAGGAAAAATGGGTTCTGGGATTTCCCCGTCTGAAGAATCGCCAAACAAAGAAGCGTGTGCCGAAAGCTTTGACTCTTGAAAACGAGCTCCCCATTTAAGAAGCAATTCCAAAAATGTAATATTATCCTTGTCAGGGCTTAGATAGGTACCACGGTGCAAGCCAAAAGAATCGAATGCACCCGAATAGACCATTCCCTCAAAAGTTTTTTTATTGGCTGCACGAAGGTTCACACGCTTTACAAAATCCAATGCATCTTTAAAGCGCCCACGGCTTTTCCTTTCCTGAATAATAGAATTCACTGCAGCCTCCCCCACTCCTTTCACTGCCCCCAAACCAAAACGGATTGCACCTTGCGCATTCACAGAGAACTGGTATTCCGATTCATTCACATCCGGGCCAAGAACCGGCATTCCCATCCTGCGGGATTCTTCCATGAAGAAAGTGATCTTGTCGATATTGGAAAGATGATGCGTGAGTACGCATGCCATGAACTCCGCAGAGTAATGTGTTTTAAGATAAGCAGTTTGAAATGCCACCAAAGCATAACAGGTAGAATGCGATTTATTGAAAGCGTATTGCGCAAAGGCTTCCCAGTCTGTCCATATTTTTTCAAGCTTATCGGCAGGAAATCCTTTTTTAGTGGCGCCCTCAATGAACTTGCTTTTCATTTTATCCAGCGTGCCCCTGTCCTTTTTTCCCATTGCCTTTCGCAGAACATCCGCATCACCTTTGGTGAAATCCGCCAGGCGCTGAGAAAGAAGCATCACCTGCTCCTGATAAACTGTTACTCCGTACGTATCCTTCAATATTTCCTCCATCTCCGGAAGATCGTAGGAGATCTTTTCACGGCCATGCTTCCGTGCGATATAGTTAGGAATATATTGGATGGGGCCCGGCCGGTAAAGCGCATTCATCGCAATCAGATCATCGAACTTATCCGGCTTCAGATCTTTTAAATGCTTTTGCATTCCGGCCGACTCAAACTGAAATGTTCCGTTTGTTTCCCCACGCTGATACAATTCAAATGTTTTTTTATCATCTAGCGGAATAGTGTCCAGATCAATATCAATCCCGTGATGTTCCTTGATGAGGCGTAACGCATCACGCATGATGGTGAGCGTTTTCAACCCAAGAAAGTCCATCTTAAGAACGCCTGCCGATTCAACCACGTTGCCTTCAAACTGCGTCACATACAATTCACTGTCTTTGGCGGTAGCAACCGGAATAATTTCCGTCAGATCCTTAGGCGCAATGATGATGCCGGCCGCATGAACCCCGGTTCCACGCACAGACCCCTCCAGGATTACCGCTTCTTTTAAAACTTTTGCGCGAATGTCATCGCCTTTATATATCTCGCGTAGCTTTTTTACCAATTCCATTTCATCCGATCCCAAATTCTCTTTTTCTTTATCCGAAATGCTTCCCGGTCCGGTTAGAGGACCCAGGATCATCCTGTTCAATTCTATTCCCGGCCTGTCCGGAACAAATTTTGCAAGCAAGTTTGCTTCGTTCAATGGAAGATCCAGCACGCGTGATACATCTTTGATGCTCATCTTGGCCGCCATAGTGCCATATGTAATGATCTGCGCTACCTGGTTCTTGCCATACTTTTCCACCACGTAATTCAACACTTTTGCGCGTCCTTCATCGTCAAAGTCTGTATCAATATCGGGCATTGACTTTCTATCCGGATTTAAAAACCGCTCAAACAGCAGGTTGTATTTCATCGGATCAATATTGGTGATCCAGGTACAATAAGCAACTACGGAACCCGCTGCCGAACCGCGGCCGGGCCCTACGTACACACCCAGGTCTCTACCCGCTTTTATGAAATCTGCTACGATGAGAAAGTATCCCGCAAAACCCATTGTTTTGATAGTGAAGAGCTCAAAATTGATGCGGTCTTCGATTTCCTGTGTGATCTCACTGTATCTTCTTTTAGCACCTTCAAATGTGAGATGCTTTAAATATTCCCATTGATTCAGCGTATCCGGTTTCAGAACAGTTTTTTCATCAATACGCTCGTCCTTTTTATGTATCTGGAATTTTTCGGGAATAGGAAAATTGGGGAGCAGAATATCCTGCTTAAGTTTCAGCGTTTCGATTTTACTTACGATTTCGTTCGTATTATCAATAGCCTCCGGCACATCGCTGAAAAGTTTTTTCATTTCGTCCGATGACTTGAGAAAGAACTGGTCATTGAAAAAAGCAAAGCGCTTCCCTTTCATGCTATCACTGTCGTCCGAAAAGTCTTTTGCCGAAGGAGTAGATTGCTTTTCACCAGTGTTAATGCAGAGAAGAATATCGTGTGCATTAGAATCTTCCACATTCACATAGTGAGAATCGTTGGAAGCAATGATCTTGACGTTGTATTTTTTCGCAAACTTCAGCAGGACTGCATTTACTGTATTTTGCTCCGGTATGCCGTGACGCTGTATCTCTATGTAATAATCTTCACCGAACAGATCCAGCCACCATTTGAAAACCTTTTCCGCTTCCGCCTCTCCCTTTTTTAGAATGGCCCTGGGAACTTCTGCAGCCAGGCAGCACGTGGTAGCAATCAATCCTTTATGATATTGAAGCACTAATTCTTTGTCAATGCGCGGATACTTGCTGTACATCCCTTCGATATATCCGAGCGAACAAAGCTTGACCAGATTTTTATAACCCTCCGGATTTTTTGCCAACATCAACTGGTGGCAGCGCTGATCCTTATCCTCTTTGGTAAATTGTTTTTTATGACGATCTGCTACCAGGTAAAATTCACAGCCAACTATTGGCTTGATGGTGTTGGGATTCTCTTTGGTATTGTACTTAGAAGCCTCTGCCACAAAGCTGAACACCCCGAACATGTTTCCATGGTCCGTTATGGCAATGGCAGGCATCTTATCATCCACCGCTTTCTTGTAGAGATCGCCTATATCGGCTGCACCGTCAAGAAGCGAATACTGGGTATGGACGTGCAGATGAGAAAAATTCATGGCTTGTTAAAAGGAGGGCGAAGATAGAGAATGGAATTTTAAAAATGAATAGTGTTAATAAAAATAAAAGTATTCAAAATGCAGGTCTACTTCAGCAGAAATCCAAACAGATTTTTCCGAAAAGTTCATTTTAGTATTCCTTCTTAATACGGCCTACGTGTTGTAAAAAGCTAGTTTCTATGCCGTGCACATAAATGATTATCAATCGAATACATCCGAAGGCTAAGTCACTAAAAAAATTATTATCAATAAATAAATTTTTATTTATTGAATAGCCAGACAGCGAGTTAAGGTTTCAGTTAAAGGGGAAAATGCTCCAGTTCAATGTAAATATTTCATTTTCAATCGTCTGCCCATGGGGCAAAAAGTTCATTGAACTTTTTGGGGTTAATTATTCCTACTGCATTTTCCACCCGTTTAAAGGAATTTTTAGGCCTTTTCTGTCGGAGTAAACCGCTACTCCCAAAAGTGTCATTTTCCTCCCGCTTATTGGCAAAAAGAGCCCGAATATAAAATGGTCTTGTTCTAAGGATGCAATTGAATTATCTTGGTATTACAAAACCCAAAGTGCTTTAGTAACCAACATTAATCACACGCATTATGAAAAAACAACTACACACCTTGATGATTGCCGGTTTTTCACTATTTGCAGGACAAACAGTATTGGCACAGGACGGATCTATCCCAAACCGCGGATGTGGCGCCACTGAATACCAGGAAATGGAAGAACAAGCGGAGCCGTCTATCAAAATAACACGCGCCCAACTTCAGGAACAAGTGAATAGCTACATCGCTAACTTAAAAAATTACCCGACTCCACAGGAAGTTATTACGATCCCTGTTGTATTTCACGTAGTGTATAACACAGCTGCAGAAAATGTTTCTGATGCCTGCATCGCTCAAACGCTGATCGCTCTGAATAAAGACATGAGAAAATTAAATTCAGATTTTGCAACAAAAACCCCTTCGGTGTTTCAAGCAGCGGCTGCTGATGTAGAGATACAATTTTGTATGGCAAGCAAAGACCCCAGCGGTGCTGCTACTACCGGGATCACCCGCACGCCCACTACAGTAACAGCTTTCGGTTTAGACAACAGGGTAAAATATAATTCGCAAGGAGGAAAGGATATTTGGGACAGAAATAAATATTTAAACCTGTGGGTTTGCGATATGGGAACTGCTTATATAGGCTATGGACAACTTCCGGGAGGAGCTGCCGCTACTGACGGAGTTATATGCCACTATAAATACCTGGTTTCAGCCGGAGGCTGTGGTGTAGCACCTTATGACAAAGGCAGGACAACGGTTCACGAAATAGGGCACTGGTTTGGCTTACTTCACATTTGGGGAAATGGAGGCTGCAGCAGCGACAATATAGCTGACACTCCTACACAACAAAATCCAAGCAGCGGATGCCCTACTTTCCCAAGAGCTTCCTGCAGCAATGGAGCGAATGGCGATATGTTTATGAACTACATGGATTATACCAACGATCCCTGCATGGTAATGTTCACTACCGGACAAAAGAATGTAATTAAAGCGTGCTTAAATGGATTCAGAGCCCCCTTGAAGACGTCTGCTGCTTCCGTGTGTTCTTCCGTAGGAGTGGGTGATATTATTTCCAGCGAGCATGTTTCTGTTTACCCAAATCCATCAACAGGAACTTTCTCTATGAACATTACAATTCCAAATATCTCTGCCGGAGATATGATCGTTTACAACGCCCTCGGGAAAGCCGTTCTGCAAAAAACGATCACGTTCTCTTCAGGAACTGATGTAGAAGTTGATCTGAACACAAATCCTGATGGAATGTATCTTATCCGGATGGAAACAGCGGAAGGCACTGTTATTAAAAAAATTATCATCAATAAGTAAAACATTCGGAGCCCAAAACACGTAATACCGACCAGGGATCCCTGGTCAAAATTCAAAAAAACAACAAACTTTATGAAAAAACGACTACATACCCTTCTTTTTACCGGCTTTTCATTACTTGCCGGTCAAGTTCTATTTGGCCAGGAAATCCCCAACAGAGGATGCGGTTCCATGGAATACCAGGCAATGGAAGAGCAAGCTGATCCATCCATTAAAATAGTGCGCGCCCAGATTCAGGAACAAGTTAATAATTACATCGCGAGCCAAAAAAATAATCCTACCCCGCAGGCAGTGATTTCAATACCTGTGGTATTTCACGTAGTATATAAAACAGCCGCACAAAATGTATCCGATGCGTGCATCGCTCAAACTCTGATAGCCCTAAATAATGATTTCAGAAAACTAAATGCAGATTTTGCATCAAAAACCCCTGCTGCATTCCAATCGGCAGCAGCTGATGTTGAGATACAATTTTGTATGGCTAGCAAAGATCCATCCGGTGCAGCAACCACAGGAATTACCAGAACTCCTACTACAGCGGGACCATTCGCTCTCAATAACCAGGTAAAATATACTTCGCAAGGAGGAAAGGATATTTGGGACAGAAATAAATATTTAAACTTATGGGTTTGTGATATGACAGCTGGTTATGCCGGATTTGCACCGCTTCCTGGTGGGCCTGCGGCTACTGACGGAGTTATGTGCAGCTATAAGTACCTGGTTGCAGCCGGTGGTTGCGGGACTGCTCCTTTTGATAAAGGCAGAACAACAGTTCACGAAATAGGCCACTGGTTCGGGCTGTTACATATTTGGGGAAATGGAGGTTGCGGAAGCGACAACATAGCGGATACCCCTACTCAGCAGACAGCAAGCAGCGGATGCCCTACTTTTCCCAAGGTTTCTTGCGGCAATGGACCCAATGGCGATATGTTTATGAATTACATGGATTATACAAACGATGCCTGCATGGTCATGTTTACAAATGGACAAAAAGCCGCCATTCAAGCATGCTTGAATGGGACCAGAGCCAGCTTGAAAACTTCCGCTGCTTCCAATTGCGCAGGAGGAACCTCAGCCGCTGCCGATGCAGGGATCGTCACTATTTTTAATCCAACCGGGATTACATGCAATACCTCATTTACTCCCTCAGTAAAACTGCACAACTACGGATCGGTTGCACTTACTTCGTGCACTATTAACTATAGAGTTGACGCGAACTCAAACCAAACATATAACTGGACAGGATCGCTTTCTCCTTCTGTTGCTACCACTATTACATTGCCTCCCATGACCGCTACGGTGGGAACCCATACTTTTACTTCATTCAGCAGCAATCCGAATTCTAGTACAGATAGTGATGCTTCCAATGACCAAAACTCTGTTTCTTTTACCCTGGCTGGTTCCGCGCAAAATACTCCTATTGTAGAAAGCATGGAAAGCGCAATATTCCCTCCAACCGGATGGACGATCACAAATCCGGATAACCTTATAACCTGGAGCAGGACCACCGCTGCTGCCAGTTCGGGAACTGCATCCATGTACATGAATAATTTCACCTATAATGTGAATGGCAGGGTGGATGAAATCACCTCTCCTCCCCTTAATTTAGCCTCGGCAACCTCTGCACAATTGACCTTTGATCTGGCTTACCAGTTGGTTACTAATCCTAATTCAAGTCCTAGTTATTCCGACACACTTAAGGTGCTCATTTCTACAAATTGCGGAACCACATGGGTAAATGCCTATGAAAGATCCGGAGCTGCATTAACTACTACAAACCCTACTTTCAGCTCTGCGGAATTTGTCCCTAATTCATCCCAGTGGAGAATGGAGACAGTGAATTTTACTCCCTATCTGCCGGTATCGAGTATGCTTGTTAAATTCCGTCACACATGTAACTATGAAAACAACATGTATTTAGATAACATTAACATATCCAGCGTGGTAGGATTGAATGAAATAGATATCAGCAATAATGTTTCGGTTTATCCAAACCCATCTTCAGGACAAATTAATGTATTTGTTAACGGACAAACTTCAGGAAATATTGATGTTAAAATTATAAATATGCTGGGCGAAGTAGTTGCAGAAAACTCTGACAATGCTCAGCGCAAATTTTCATTTGATCTCTCCGGACAATCTAATGGAATGTATTTTGTAAAAGTAGAAACTGTGAACGGCTCTGCTATTAAAAAAGCATTGCTGAACAAATAAAACGCCTCTATGTTGTTTATAAGGGAGGCCTCATTTGGGGAGGTCTCCCTTTTTTTTATTCCCTTTTGATCAGACTTTAAACCCAGATTTTTCACAGCCGGTCCGGGGTATGCCTTTCGAATTCATAAAACTTCAACCAAAAAACTGTTTATCAAGTTTTTGTTTTTAAATTCGCATAAGACGTCTATTATGAAAAACCAAATACAATCGCTTGCTATTGTCATCGTTACAATGGTTACGTGCCAAAACATATTTGCCCAGGAAGGCATCATTCCAAACAGGGGCTGCTGGACCATGGAATATCAGGAAATGCAGGAGAAAGCGGATCCGGCTCAAAAGGCAAGAAGGATTCAGATCGAAGAACAAACCCTCTTGTATATAGAGAATGCTAAAAAAAATCCAACACCCAAAGCCGTTGTTACCATCCCTGTTGTGTTTCACGTTGTATACAAAAATGCATCCGAAAATGTGAGTGATGCCTGCTTATTGGCACAGCTCCAAGTGCTGAATGACGATTACAGGAAGCTGAACAGCGATGCAGCACTGGTTACTCAGCCCGGATTTGCAGCATTGGCTGCCGATTGTGAAGTACAGTTTTGTCTTGCAGTACGTGATCCGGGATACAACATTACTACCGGGATCACCCGCACCGCTACATCAGTTTCTTCTTTTGGAGATGATAAAATTAAATACACAGCACAAGGCGGAGAAGATGTATGGGACAGAAATAGATTTTTAAACATCTGGATCGGTGATCTTACCAATCCTTATTTAGGATTCTCCCAGTTTCCGGGAAATGCTGCCGCTACGGATGGTGTAGTGATCGATTACAAGTATATGGTAGGCGCGGCAGGATGCGGAACCGCTCCTTATGCACATGGAAGGACCCTCACCCATGAACTTGGCCACTGGTTCGGCCTCCGCCATATTTGGGGAGATGATGGGGCTGCCTGCACAGGAACCGATCTGGCTGCGGATACACCTAATCAGGCCGATGAGCATTATGGATGTTATACTCCGGGAAGCGTAGATCTGGATGCATGTACCAGTACTTCTCCGGGCACCATGTGGATGAACTTTATGGATTACACCAACGACCTGTGCATGTACATGTTTACGTTGGGTCAAAAAACACTGCTTGATGCTACCATGAATGGCTTACGGTCTTCTTTAAAAACCTCGGATGGATGTACTCCCCTTTCAGTTGCAGAACGTTTGCTTTCCAGTCAAAGCCTTTCTATATATCCTAATCCTTCCGCAGGAAATTTTGCCTTAACATTGAATGTGCCTAACATCTCTTCTGCAGACCTTATCATTTATAATGCCTTAGGAGATATAGTTCTTGAGAAAAAGATACGTATTGATGCGGGAGATGATATTGAAGTGAACATGGGGGAAGCACCCAATGGAATATATCTTGCTAAGATGAAAACTGCGGAAGGTGCTATCACTAAGAAAGTGGTGATCAATAGATAATATTTACTTTTTCATTCTGTGAAAGAAATCGCCCTGCAGAAATGTGGGGCGTTTTTATTTTAACTTTGCTTGGATGAACGACCTGCTTTCTATACTTAAAAAATCACCCGCATCTCTTCGCAGCATTGCAGAAAAGGTGGTTGAAGGAAAACGTATTTCTCCAGAAGAAGGAGTTGTTCTTTATAAAGAAGGCGAACTGGGATTTCTTGGAATGCTTGCCAATTATGTACGCGAAAAGAAAAATAAGAATTACGTATATTTTAACCGCAACATGCACATTGAACCCACAAATCTGTGTGTGTTCGATTGCAAATTCTGCTCCTACTCCCGCCTGCTCAAACAAAAAGGGGATGCTGATTCCTGGGAGATGAATGCTGAACAAATGCTGAATGCTGTAAAAAATAACGATCAGAATATTACCGAAGTTCATATTGTGGGAGGAGTTCATCCCAAAATGGACCTGTATTATTTTGCGGATCTGTTAAAGCAGATAAAAGCCTTTCGCCAGGATCTGCACATAAAAGCATTTACGGCTGTAGAGCTGGAATATATGTTCCGCAAAGCAAAAGTATCTTATACAGAAGGAATGAAGATCCTGAAAGAAAACGGGTTGGACTCGATTCCCGGTGGTGGTGCGGAGATATTTGACACGGAAATACGCAAGCAGATCTGTGAAGACAAATGTACTTCGGAGCAATGGCTGGAACTTCACGAAACCGCGCATCAACAAGGCATTCACTCGAATGCTACCATGTTGTACGGGCATATAGAATCCTTCGAACACCGAATCGACCACATGGATCGCCTTCGAAATCTTCAGGATAAGACCAAAGGATTCAACTGTTTCATCCCGCTTAAATTCAGAAATTCAAATAATCAGATGTCGCATATCTCCGAAGTGAGTGTGATAGAAGACCTCAGAAATTATGCAATTTCAAGGATTTTCATGGATAACTTCCCTCATATCAAAGCGTACTGGCCTATGATCGGCAAAAGTACGGCTCAGCTTTCGCTTCAGTTTGGGGTGGATGACCTGGACGGCACTATAAACGATTCTACGAAAATATACTCTATGGCTGGGGCAGAAGACCAGAATCCTTCTTTAACCACCGAGCAGCTTGTGGACCTCATCAAACAAGCTGGAAGAACCCCTGCTGAAAGGGATACTTTGTACAATGTGATTCGGGATTACGACCTTAAAACAGCTTAGATTAAGGACTTCCTCACAGCCATTTATCGTCAAATTTTCATTGTTTGTACTATGAAAATATTTTTATCTTTGCGACCCTTAATTAAACAGTAAGAAAAATGGCAAATCATAAATCAGCAAAAAAACGTAATCGCTCCAGCGAAACTAAAC